>OCJN01000054.1_pt1 | contig 78438 bp, 72 predicted proteins | sample 1480731 | NCBI WGS metagenome assembly OCJN01 (sample SAMN05301479, study PRJEB22388) | human skin metagenome | isolation source: Infant 1 DOL 23 skin | host: Homo sapiens | place: USA: Pittsburgh, Magee-Womens Hospital of UPMC | collected 2013/2014 | reverse complement strand
GCGTCAAGCAACCCCACTACAGTACCGCAAGTGACCGGCGAAAAGAAATCTAACCAGTGGTGGTTGCGGCGAAAAACACAGCCGCCGTAGCCGGAATGATAGTCAGGAAAAGGATGGCCAGAATCCCCAAGGTAATGGGACCACGCCGATCCTCGCGGTTATGAAAGAGCCAAAAAGCTCCCATTACGCAGAGAAAGCCCAAGAAGATGGAGGCCATCCCGATATATGTAACGATCATGCGAATGCTCCTGCCAGTGGGTCACGGCCGCCGTGCGCATCGCGCACCTTGTCCGTGGTCTTACCGCACATCTGGCGAATGATGAGGACGGCCATGGTGATAATGAGGACGTCGCGGGCGATAATAGCGAGGTCAAGCAGCTCATGCGGAATGCCCTTATTATCCGTGCCCAACATGTGCCACATGAGTAGGGGCCATACAAGGGCGTCGACAAGCGCCCAGCTAAAGACCAAACGCCAGCGCGGTAGGGCAAGGGCTGCGGGGACTACTAGCCACAGCGAATACTGCGGCGACCACACCTTATTGACCAATAAAAAGGCAGCTACGATGAGGTAGACTAGCTCTGCCATGCGCGGCGTTCGCGCGCTGCGCAGACCTAGCACCGCAATCGCTGCGCAAAGAGCCAAAAACGCCACCAAACTGAAGGTATTGAGAAAATCTGTGCTAAAACTTATGCCAGTATTGCGGCTGAGCACCGAATAGATGGTGGTCCACTCCGCACCGCGCTCTTGGTTGAGACGGAAAAATTCGCGCCACGCATCCGGGTATTTCATTGCCACCGGCACGTTGACCGCAATCCAAGCAACGGCCGCGCCAAGTAAGGTTTGGAAAAATTGCGGCCAGCGGCGGTTGCGCACCGCCAAGACGAGGAATGCCCCCAAGAGGTAGAGCGGCCACAGCTTGAAGGAGGTGCCAAGGCCGATAAGGACACCCGCTAGCACCGGCCGCTTGCGCGCGGCGGCCAGAAGAGCGCCCACGGCGAAGGCGATGGAGGGGATATCCCAGTTGCTATAGGCGTGGATAATAATAAGGGGGCTGGCCGCTACCAGGATGGTGTCCCACGTGCGGTTGCCCACCAACAGGTAGACCATATAAAGCACGCCTACCCAGATGCAGGACATGACCAAGGCGGTCAGGCCGAAATACCATCCAGCCTCAGGGATGCCGGCCGACTCCACGAGCGAATAGGTATTGCGGGCAATCCACCCCATCAATCCTTGGAATAAGCCTGCGAGGACTGGGTATTCCATATAACGAGTCAGGTCACCCTCCTGCCATGAAAAGGCATAGGGAAAGCCACCTTCATCTAAACCACGGCCTCCGTAGAGCGGGATGATGTCGTTATAACAAAAGGAGGTGTATTGGCGGTTGCCCGCCCAATTTAGGCTAATGCTCCCGTCATCACCGCGGGTACCGCCGGCACAATTGGCTTTGGAGAGGAATCCGCAAGCCAGAAATACCCACCCGACGGCGATGATGGCGCGCAGCGGGGTCCACCACTGAGTACGCCGAACACCGGCAAAACGGCCCATTGGCCCGCCGAGGAATTCAATTACCCCGCGGGCCATAGGTTCTGAAGAGGCGGGAATGCGCTGGTGCGGATTCACTATCACTGCCGCCTACCCTAGAAGGTCTGCTAGGTCACCATCGGGGCCGATGAGGTCATCCAACGACGGGGTCTCTGGCTGGGCCGGTGCCTTATTGCCGTTTCCGCTGTTGCCGCTGTTACCGCTATTGCCATTATTGCCGTTATTACCGCGCTGCGGGTTCGGGGCTGGCTTCGGGCTCTCTGGCTTCTTCTCTGGCTGAGCCGGCTTGGTCTCTTCCTCCGGAGCCGCTTCCTCGGCCGGAGTCTCATAGTACTGCGTATCTCCAGCACCACTATCCCAGCTTGGGTCATAGGCCGGGGCGGCGGTTCCGGCGCCCGTATTGCCGAAGCCTATTGGGTAGGCGGCCGGGAAGTTCTGGAACTCGGAGTTGGCCAGGGAATTATCCAGCACGGCCTTCCAAATCTTGGTTGGCGCGCCGGCGCCGTACATGATGCCGCCGTATTGATCGAAGATGGCGGAGGTATTATCCGCGGTACCTACCCACACGGCGGTAGCCAGCTGCGGGGTGGCACCAACCATCCAGGCATCCTTGTTATTTCCGGTATCGCCCATCTGGGTCGTACCGGTCTTAGAGGCAGAAGCGCGACCACCGGCAAGGGCACCATTGGACCACGCGGCTACCGGCTCCATAGCTTCGATGACATTATTGGCCACATTGGACGATACGCGGCGCTCGCCTTCATCTTCAGGGTGCTCGTACAGCACGTCGCCGGCGGCGTTTTCCACACGCTGAACAAAGTGCGGGTTATGCCACACGCCCTGGTTAGCCAGAGTGGACATCGCGGTAGCCATATCGAGCGGACGGGACTGGTACTGACCCAATACGATGCCCTCGAATGGCTGCTTGCCCTTTTCCGTCAGCGTCTTTTCAATGCCCGGCAGGGACTTAGCCACTCCGAGGGCGTGCGCCATATCGGCGGTGTCCTGCGTGCCGTGCTTGAGGTCCGCCTGCAAGCGAAGGAAGGAGGTATTCAGCGACTGCTTGGTAGCCTCGCGCAGGTTGCACACACCGCAGCCACCGCCCACGTTATTAACAACGTCAGAGCCCGGCAGTTGGTACGGAGCGGAAGAGTAATTGGTATCTAGGCTAATACCCTGCTGCAACGCGGCAGCAAGGGCCATGATCTTGAAGGTAGAACCGGTCTGTAGCGGGGAGTTGGCGTAGTCCCAACCATTGGAATCATGACCGCCAAAATATCCGCGAACCGCACCGGTCTTGGGATCGATAGTCACGGAAGCCGCGCGGGCATCGTCCTGCAGCGGAGCCATCTGGTCATCGACTGCCTGGATAGTGTTGTTCTGCACATTCATATCGATGGTGGTGGTGATGCGCAGACCGCCGGTGGACACCTCGTTTTCGGTGATGCCTACTTCTTCCAACTCGCGGATGACCTGATCCTTGATGTGGCCATTAGCGCCTGGGGCCTCAGTATAAGCGGAGTACTCAGCTGGGTCACGGGTCTCCGGGAAGACCATGCCATCGCGCTGTTCCTGGGTGAGGTCACCCATGTCCACAAGGCCATCGAGGACGTAATTCCACCGATCCTCGGAGCCATCCTGATTCACACGCGGGTCAAGGCCGGACGGGGACTGAATAAGGCCGGCGAGCATGGCGCCTTCCTCGGGCGAGAGGTCCTTGGCGTCCTTATCAAAGTAGGCGTTGGAGGCCGCCTGAATGCCATAAGCATTGCGGCCGAAGTAGACGGTGTTGAGGTAGGCGTTAAGAATGTCCTTCTTATCCCACTCATTGGTCATCTTCACCGAGTAAATGAGCTCGCGAAGCTTTCGCACGTAGGAGTATTCGTTTCCTACCAGTGTGTTCTTTACATACTGCTGGGTGATGGTGGAACCGCCACCAGCATCTTCGTTGCCCGTTACCTTACCCACCACGGCGCGGCCAAGGCCGGTAAAGGAGAAACCAGAGTTATCCCAAAAATCGCGGTCCTCCGCGGCAAGCACGGAGTCCTGCACGTAGTCCGGGATTTCATCCAGCTTCACGTGGGTACGGTTGCCTTCCGGCGGCACCAAGCGGGCGAGCTGGGTCTGGTTATCGCCTGCATAGATGGTAGAGACCTGGTTATTTGCTAGGTCCTTCGGCTCCGGAACGGAGTATTGCGAGTATGCGTAGGCAAAAAGTCCTGCGGGCAGTGCCACAAATACCAGTAGGAAGGCCAAAACGACCCACGGCCAAATGCGGTGCTTCTTCTTCGCCTGCTTTTTGCTGGGGCGCGCCACCTTAGTGGACTTGCCGGTAGATTCCTTTTCGGTCACTGATTCGTGTCCTCATTCATCCCTGATCACAAACTAAATAATTGCAGCTTACTGCCTAAGGCGGTGCGCCGGAAACTAACACGCGTTAAATGCAGTAGCAGAACGCAACAAATGGTTCCATCGGCACTGGCGGCATACCTCTACCTCGTGCACTGTAAACTCCAAGCCCTCGCCCACGAACTCCGCTATTTCTTTGTCACTGCGGGCGCTCCCCGCGCGGCGGCCGAGATTTTCGCCATAGACCCAGCGTGTGAGCCGCAAAGGCTCGCCACAGACGGGGCATTCCTTGTCCATTGTGCGCCCGTGGTGCTCGGCTGCGGCACGCAGCAAAAAATCGGCATCGCACACATCCTCCCGGGTAAGCTGCCCGGCGCGAAATTCGCGGAGATGGTGGGCGCGCTCCCACTCGTGGGAGAGCACATGCTTATAGGCGATAGAACTCACCCGGCTCATCCTAATTACCTCTTCTTGATCGATCCACATGGTGTTATGCCACCGTAGGGCATAATTTTTGGCTTACTCTTACGCAGTCACTGACAGCCACAACTCATGGAGTAAAGGAGTAGACCGTGTCCGAAAAAGTAAAGGTCGCCATCGTGGGCGTCGGCAACTGCGCCACGTCCCTTATTGAGGGCGTGGAGTTTTATCGCAACGCCGCGGCCGATGCAGACATTCCCGGATTGATGCATACCCAGTTTGGCCCGTACCACGTAGGCGATGTGGAATTCGTCGCCGCTTTTGATGTGGATGCGGACAAGGTGGGCAAGGACCTTGCGGAGGCCACGCGCAGCTCCCGCAATTGCACCATCTCCATTACGGAAGTCTCGGAGCTGGGCGTTACCGTGCAGCGCGGGCCTACCTTGGATGGCTTGGGGCGTTACTACCAAGAATCCATCGCGGAATCAGAAGCCCCGCTTGCCGACGTCCCCGCTATACTCCGCGAATCCGGCGCCGATGTCGTAGTTTCCTACCTGCCGGTGGGCTCTGAGGAAGCCGATAAGTTCTACGCCCAAGCGGCCATCGATGCCGGTTGCGCCTTTGTCAACGCCCTTCCGGTCTTTATTGCCTCTGATCCGGAATGGGCGAAAAAATTCGAGGACGCCGGCCTGCCCATCGTGGGCGATGATATTAAGTCTCAGGTGGGCGCCACCATTACCCACCGCGTCATGGCGAAGCTCTTCGAAGACCGCGGCGTGCGCTTGGAGCGCACCATGCAGCTCAATGTAGGCGGCAACATGGACTTTAAAAATATGCTCGAACGCGAGCGCCTCGAATCCAAGAAGATTTCCAAAACCCAGGCCGTCACCTCTAACCTGCACAACTCCCCCATCGCCGGCAAGCGCGAGGACCGCAATGTACACATCGGCCCCTCCGATTACGTGGAATGGCTCGATGATCGCAAGTGGGCCTATGTCCGCTTAGAAGGCTCCGCCTTCGGCGAAGTACCGCTGAACTTGGAATACAAGCTGGAGGTCTGGGACTCCCCTAACTCTGCGGGCATCATCATCGATGCGGTGCGCGCCGCCAAGATTGCTCTCGACCGCGGGGTTGCCGGCCCAGTGCTTCCCGCCTCGTCCTACCTGATGAAGTCCCCACCGGTCCAAAAGGCCGATGACGTGGCACGCGCAGAGCTAGAAGATTTTATTGCCGGAAGCTAATTTTTTAGCCACCGAACTACCGCGCAGGGAAAACGAGCTATACAATCGTTTTCTATGACGCAGCAACATGAGGAGAAGGGCCCCGCTCAATCCCCGTCTACATACGAGGATGCCGTCGAGGTCGCGCGTTCCATCCAACCGGCGCTCAATAAGCTCATCCTTATTTTCCAGCGCACGGCAGAGGGCTCTTCTTTGACCACCTCCCAGGTCTCCATCATGAACCAGCTGCGTATGCGCGGCCCATCCCGCGTCTCCACCATCGCGCAGGCAGAGCTTATCCGCATGCCCACCGCCTCCAATGCGCTCTATCAGCTAGAGCGCCGCGGCTACGTGGAACGCCACCGCGATGAAGAAGACCGCCGCGGCGTCCTAGTAGCACTGACGCAACTAGGCGAATCCGAACTCGCCATCGTCTCGCAACAGCGCGCCTCGGCCTTGGCTGAGATCATGCGGTGGCTAGAGCCGAAGGATTTGGACACCGCTAACGAGGTTGCCACCGTCATCTCCAAGCTGGCTGATGTCTATCGCCCCACAATGAACGGCGAACAGCACTAGTTTCGCCCGCAGTGATTTCATTTTTCTTGGGCTTAACGCGATAATTGAGAGAAGCGAAAACCGTAATCTCTCACTAGTTCGTACAGTATGGTAACTGAATCTTCCGATGGGCATTTCCCAGCCTTGAACAAGGGCTCGGCCGATAAACCCCTTCGCATTCTCATTTCTTGGAGCCCCTCCTCCTCCGGCACCGAAGCACTCGAGTTTGCCGCGTGGCTTTCCCGTACCGCGGATATCCAGGTACGCGTCATCTCTACCGTATTCCAACCGTGGACTACTACGTCCCTGAGCAAGCTCGGTGGAAAATATAAAAAATGGTTTAAAGACCAAAAGGAGGCCTGTGCCGCCGCTACCCGTGCTGCCCTCGATAAGGCCGGCGTGCCGCGTGGCTGCTGGGATGAGAAACCCTCCCTATTGGTCGACGGTCCTTCGCGCCCCCAGCTGCTGACGGAAATGGCCAAGAAATTCGAGGCAGACCTCATCATTTTGGGGCCTAACCAGGCCGCACCCAAGGGGCGTTTCTTCGCCGGCTCTACGGCCGATACCTTGCTGCATTATTCTCCTCAGCCGTTGGGCTTGGTGCCTCGCAAGGTAAAGCTGTCCAAGCACGGCGTCACCCGCTTTAACTTCGCCATCACTGAACGCAGCCCGCGCGAGGATCATGAGATGCTCGCCGCGGCCGAACTGGCCAATCGTTGGAATCTGCCGCTGCGCCTGCTGGCCTTTTCGGCAAAGGGACTGCTCAATACCCCTTCTAAGGATAAGCACGATATGGCGCTCGAGCTGGCGGCGGAATGGCTCGAGGATTCCCTTGCCATGCTGGACCGCGCCCGCGATTGCATTCAGGAGAAATTCCCCGAGCTGGATGTCACCTCTGAAATTGGGTCCGGCGCGGGCTGGGGCGGTGCGGTAGATTCGCTCAAGTGGAAAAAGGGCGATCTCATGCTTATGGCCTCCACCCCGCAAGGCCCCATCGCCCGCGTATTCTTGGGCTCTACTGCTACAGAGCTACTGCCACATATTCGGGTGCCCATCTTGGTCCACCCATCCTGCGGTTAAGATTGGGGCATGAGCCTGCGACCCGAGCATCCCGAAAACGATCTCACTTCTGATGCGGACTACGCCAATCTGCGCCGCCCGGAACCGCGGAGCTTTGATGAGCTGGCCGATGAGCCAGATCCCTTGGAGGTTGCCGCTGCCAACCGCCGCTCCACCCGGCAGGCCGTCTGGTACATGCTCGGCGTCCTTGTTTTGTCGGCGCTTTATGGTTTTGCGGTAGCTCTCATCACTAGGCTTGCCGGGGGTCCCTTATGCGAGGATGGCAGCGCCACGTGGCTCTGCACCGATGGACAACGTACCTTCTTTAGCCTTACTACCCCGATCATCCCCTTCTGCGGCATGATTGGCTGCGCCATCATCATGGTGCGCAAGCTACACCGCTATCTGCGCTGGCGCAGTTGGATGGCCATTTTCTGGGTGATGGCCTGCAATTTCATGCTGTGGACCATCACCGATATCCAGCTATTTCTCATGGACTCGGCTGCCGCATAGAACCCCCTCCCTATGATCCTCCTGCTTGATAACTACGATTCTTATACCTTCAACCTGGCTCACCTCATTGCAGAGGTAGACGGCCGCCACCCACTCGTTATTGCTGCCGGCGAGGCAGAAGGTCTGGCCGAGCGCGTGCGTACTGGCGAATTTTCTCACGTGGTCATCTCTCCTGGGCCAGGAACGCCTGAACGGGAGGAGGACTTCGGCACTGCCCGAGCCATCATCGCTGCCGCAGCAGCGGCCAAGATACCGGTGCTGGGCGTATGCCTTGGCCACCAAGGGCTGGGCCTGTTGGCCGGCGCCCAGGTGTCTCGCGCGCCGCAACCGCGCCACGGTTTTGTCTCCACCCTTAGCCACTCGGGCGAGGGGATCTTTGCCGGAATTCCGCAAAACTTCGAGGTAGTGCGCTACCACTCGCTGCACCTAGAAGAGGCACCCGGATTCACCGTTCACGCGCGCAGCGAGGATGGCATCATTCAAGCGCTCAAGGTCGATGGTTTGCCGCACTGGGGCGTGCAATTCCACCCGGAGTCGGTGCTTACCCAGCACGGCCGGGATATTATGCGCAACTTCCTGGGTGGGTTCCGCCTGCTCCACCGCGAGGTGCCCGGCGCGGTGGACTGCCCGCGGGTCTTTGCCACCCTGCGCGCCGAGGGAAATGATGCTTTCTTCCTCGACTCCGCGGATCCGCGCGGGCGCTACTCCATCCTCGGCGATACTGCTGGCGCGTTGAGTCGCTCTTTCCGCTATCGGCTTGGCGACGCCCCCGATATCCTCACCCTCCTCGATCGCGAGCTCGCCACCCGTATCATCGATGCACCGGACCTCCCCTTTAGCGGCGGGCTGATCGGCTACCTGGGCTATGAGTGCGCCCAATTGACCCTGCCCATTGAGCTCAGCCACCGCTCCCCCTACCCAGATGCTTATTTTGTGCGGCCGCAGTCCTTTATCGTCTATGACCACCAGCAAGAAACCGCGCATCTGTGCTGCCTGGCTGGCGACGGCGCTGAGCAGCTGCTTGACCGATTAGAAGCAGCCTTGAGCGCGGAGGAAGAGCAGTCCAAGGGGGAGGGCAGCGGGGCGTCGCTAAGCGCGGGCTCCTGGCGCAGCCCCGGCTACCTGGAGCGGATTAAGCGCGCCCAAGGGTTCCTACACGCCGGCGAGAGCTACGAGATCTGCCTAACCGATACCTACTCGGCCGCGGCCGAGGGGGAGCTCTATTCCCAACTGCGCTCGCACAATCCCGCCCCCTATGCCGCGCACCTCGTCTTCGACGGCGTGGAAGTCTGCACCGCCTCGCCTGAGCGCTTCCTCACCGTGCGCGGCCGGGAGGTGGAGGCCAAGCCGATTAAGGGCACTATCTCCGCCGACCAAGATCCCGCGTTGCTGACCACGGACCCGAAGACGCGCGCCGAAAACCTCATGATCGTCGACCTGCTGCGCAATGATCTCTCCCGGGTATGCGAGCCCGGAACCGTGCAGGTGCCGGAGTTGATGCAGGTAGAAAGCTATGCCACCGTTCATCAATTGGTATCCACCATTACCGGACAGCTGCGCGCCAATGCCACCGCGGTCGATGCCCTCCGCGCAACCTTTCCTCCCGGCTCGATGACGGGCGCGCCCAAGCTGCGCACCTGCGAAATCATCGATCAGCTCGAGACCGGCCCGCGCGGGGTCTACTCCGGCGTGGTGGGCTATTTGGGCTTTGATGGGCAAGCCGATCTCAGCGTGGTCATCCGCACGGCCGTACGCGCAGGCGGGGAGGTCACTATCGGGGCTGGCGGAGCCATCGTTTTGGATTCGGATCCGGCCGCCGAGCTGGAGGAGCGCAACCTCAAGGCGCAGTCCGTATTAGGGGCATGGCAGTGATTACCTATCTCTGGCACACGGGCAGCTTTATTCCCAGCCAAACCCATCCCGGCCCCTTTGACGTTGCGGATTCTTGGCGGATGCTTGGCGACGCCTACTCAAACGCCCTTCCCCTTCACCTCCGGCGCTTCGAGTCGGTGGCCGGACCGCTTCCCGCTGGGTTCGTGCTCGCGATGCGGCAGCTCTTCACCCCAGGCGATCTCTTCCCCCGTATCTCGCTAACCGCCGGAGAACTGCGCCTTGATATTCGCCCTGCTCCCCCAGCGCGCCCAGTCACCCGGCTAACCTATGCGCTGGCACCCGACCCGCGCTCACAACCTTTAGTCAAGGGCCCCGATTTCCCAGCACTGGCACACTACCACACCGAATACCAGGTAGACGGCACCGATGACACCGCCATCGTGGATTCCTCCGGTGCCATGGTGGAGACCACCACCGGCGCGCTCGTCGCCTGGGACGGGGAGGCTCTTGTCCTCCCCACCGGGACTGCGCTGCCCAGCATCACGCTGCACCAGGTCACCCGGCGCGCCGCGGCCCTAGGCATACGGACCGAAACACGCCCGCTCACCCTGGAGCTCGCCGCCGAATGCCCCGTGTGGTTCCTCAACTCGCTGCACGGCATCAGCCCGGTGACCGAACTACACACACCTACCGGCATCATCTATCCGCCCGGCAACCCGCACACCGCCACGTGGCAACAGTGGTGGTGGAGCTGCTTCCACAAGGAAACGGCGCGCGATTAACTCTCCTGCTTGGCTAGCTGCGCTGCTACCTCGGCACAATCTGGCCGGCCGCAGTGCTGCGTTTCTACATGCTGGATGCAGTCATCACAGATGAGCACCTGCTGGCGGCAGGTATCTTCATTGATGCAGTTGTGGAAGGTATTCGTGCCTTTGCCACAGTGCACGCAATGGCCCAGCTGGATAAAACCTGGGTCCTGGAGCCCTTGGCCAAACTCATGGTGCATGCGCTTATCAAAGACGTACATTGAGCCTTCCCACAGGCCATCATTGCCGTACTTTTCGCCATAGCGCACGATGCCGCCATCAATCTGGTAGACCTCTTTGAAACCACGATTCTTCATCAACGAAGACAGGATCTCGCAGCGAATACCGCCGGTGCAATAGGACACCACCGGCTTATCTTTCATCCAGTCGTACTTGCCGGACTCAATTTCCTCGATGAAGTCATGTGTGGTTTTCACATCGGGCACGACAGCATTTTTAAACTTGCCAATCTCTGCCTCCATGGCGTTGCGTCCATCAAAGAAGACGACTTCCTCGCCACGTTCTTCTACCAGCTTATTGACTTCTTCTGGTTTGAGGTGAACACCGCCACCGACGACACCATTTTCATCTACCTTCAGCTCACCCGGCGCGCCAAAGGCCACAATTTCATCGCGCACCTTGACCGAAAGGCGCGGGAAGTCATCCGCTCCGCCCTCGGACCACTTGAACTGCATGCGCTTAAAGCCTGGGTATTCTTTGGTCTGGCGAACGTAGCGCTTGCAGGCTTCCATATCGCCGCCAACGGTGCCGTTGATGCCATGCTCGCTGATAAGGATGCGCCCCTTGAGCCCCAGGGACTCGCACAGGGTGCGTTGCCACAGCATGATTGCGGTGGGATCTTCGATGGGGGTAAAGCAGTAATACAGGAGAACTTTGCCAATAGTCACGCCCCAATCTTAGGCCTGCAGCAGGATAGATCCCCAATCTTGTAGTTCTTCTTTATAAGACTGCGGCCCCTCCAGCACGGGGCTGAAAGGGCCGACCCTCTAATACGCAGAACCTAGCGCTTTTGATACAGCGCTTTCTTGCGGGCAAAGACGGGATCAGAGGTCACGAGCACGCCAAGGTTGCGGAAGATTCCCTCATCCACCGAACCCAAGATGGTGGTGGTGTGGACGTCGCACCCGGCAAGCTCCTTGATCTGTTCCAGTGCCTTGCGAGCATTGTCATCCTTCGCTGCAGATACGGACAGGGCGATAAGCACCTCGTCGGTATGCAGGCGTGGATTCTTGGACCCCAGGTGCTTGGTCTTGAGCGTTTGAATCGGCTCGATTGATTCGGGCGAAAGCAGATGGATTTCGTCATCAATGCCGGCCAGGTGCTTTAGTGCGTTGAGCAGCATCGCAGCCGAGCAACCCAACAGGGGCGCGGTACGGCCGGTGATCATGGTGCCGTCGTGCAGCTGCATAGCAGAGGCTGGCTCACCCGTTTCTTCCGCACGCTGGCGAGCAGGAGCCACCACGGGGCGATCCTCAACCTTGATGCCGGCCTTAGCCATGATGACTGCGGCACGCTCAGATTGTTCGGTACCCAGGCCAGCGCGAGCCTCTTCCACCTGCGCTTTAAAGTAGCGGCGGATGATTTCTTGCTGGGCGGCAGCGCAGCACACGGCGTCGTCAGTAATGCAGAACCCAGCCATGTTCACGCCCATGTCCGTCGGAGACTCATACGGGGTGGTGCCGGTGAGCTTTTCCAACAAGGTGCGCAGCAGCGGGAATGCTTCCACATCACGGTTGTAGTTCACGGTGGATTCACCGTGGGCGGACAGATGGAAGTGGTCAATAATATTGGAATCGTTGAGGTCCACCGTGGCGGCCTCATAGGCCAAGTTCACGGGGTGTTCAAGGGGGAGATTCCAGATAGGGAAGGTTTCAAACTTAGCGTAGCCAGCATTATTGCCGCGCTGGTGCTCGTGGTAAACCTGCGAGAGCGCAGTGGCCAGCTTGCCGGAGCCAGGGCCCGGCGCGGTGACAACGACAAGATCGCGGGAGGTTTCCGCAAACTCATTGCGGCCAAAGCCCTCTTCGGACACGATAAGGTCCGTATTGGTGGGGTAACCAGGGATAACGCGGTGGCGGGCCACCTTGAGGCCAAGGCGCTCTGCCTTTTCAATGAAGGCCTCGGCCTGGGAGTTTCCCTCCTCCAGTTGGGTCATGACGATGTTTTCTACCAAGAACCCTCGGCTGCGGAATACATCCACAAGACGCAGCAGGTCATCTTCATAAAGGATGCCTAGGTCAGCGCGCACCTTCTGGCGGGAGATGTCCTTCGCATTGATGCAAATGAGGATTTCTACGTCCTCTTTGATGCGCTCCAGCATCGCGATTTTATTGTCCGGGGTGAAGCCGGGCAGCACGCGGGAGGCATGCATATCGTCAAAAAGCTTGCCGCCCATCTCCAAGTAGAGTTTGCCGCCAATTTCCTCGCGGCGGGCGTGGATGTGCTTTGACTGCAGCTCGATGTATTTCTCGCGGTCAAAGCCAATTTTTTGCGTCATGATTTGAAAGCCTTCCCCTGAGTTAAATCATTCCGCATTTCGAGTTTACGCTATTGTCACCTCCCGAATAAGTGAGCTGGTTAGCGCCAGGTTTGGCCGAAAATTCTTCCCGGTTAGACTGAATTCTATGCCTGAAGGTCACGTCATCCACCGCCTAGCCAATAAATTCAACGCGGATTATCGCGGCATGCCGCTAAGGGTGACCAGCCCGCAGGGACGCTTCGCGGCGGAGGCCGAGCTTCTCGATGGCGAGCGCATCGAGCTGGCCGAAACTTACGGTAAGCATCTTTTTGTGCACTTTACCGCCCAGGATCCGCACCATATCCTCTATATTCACTTAGGGCTCATCGGCAAGCTGCGCTTCGAGCCCCGCGAGGAAACCGGCGGACAGATTCGGGTGCGCATTGATAATGGCACAGAGGCCGCCAATCTGCGCGGACCCCAGTTTTGCCGCCTCCTTACTGAGGAGGACTACCGCGCACAATTGGGCAAGGTGGGCCAAGACCCGCTGCGCGCGGACGCCGATGTGGAGGCTTTATGGGCCAAGGTGCACAGGTCGCGGCGCAGCATCGGCTCGCTCATGATGGACCAGCACCTCTATGCCGGCGTGGGCAATATTTACCGCGCGGAAACCCTCTTTCGCCATGGCCTCTCCCCTTTCCTGCCGGGCCGAGACGTTTCCCGTGAAACCTTTGACGCCACGTGGGCCGACCTGGTGGATCTGATGGAGTACGGGGTGGAGCACGGCCGCATCGATACGGTGCGGCCCGAGCACTCGCCCGAGGCCATGGGGCGCGAACCGCGCAAAGACGACCATGGCGGGGAGGTCTACGTCTACCGCCGCGCCGGCCTGCCCTGCTATGTGTGCGGCACCCCGGTGGCCGAAAGAGTCATGGAGGGGCGCAACCTATTTTGGTGTCCGACCTGTCAACCTGCGCTTTAAAGGCCTATCCTGGCGGGCATGCGACATGCCTATAGCGTTGCTGCCGTCCGCGCGGCGGAGCATTCCCTTCTAGCTCAACAAAACTACGACGATGAGCTCATGCGCCTGGCCGCGCGCGGCGTAGCAGCCACGGCCGCAGCCATGCTGGGCCACCAGCGGCGTGTGACGATCCTCGCCGGTCCGGGTGGCAATGGCGGCGATGGCCTCTACGCTGGCGCTTTCCTGGCTAAGGACGGTTATTCAGTGGAGGCCATCCTCGCCGCGAATAGCGCCCACGAAACCGCACTGCAGGCGTTTACCGCGGCCGGTGGGACCATTGTGCACAGTCTGGGGGATGCCGATCTGCTTATCGACGCCGTCGCCGGCCTCGCCTCCACCCGCGGCCTTTCCGGTGCCCCGCTCAGCGCCTATGCCGAAGCCAAAAAGCGTGCAATTCCAGTCCTAGCGGTGGATATTCCCTCCGGGATTAACGCCGATACTGGTGTGGCTGCGACCGATGCGGTGGAAGCGGACGTGACCATTAGCTTTGGCTGGGCCCGTGCCGGACACGTCTTTGCCCCGGAATGCGGCGAGGTGGTGCTCTGCGATCTGCTCCTGCCTGGCGCCCCGCGCTCCTTTGCGGAAGAGCTGTCTGCCACCGCAGAACCGGTGGGCCATATCGCCAATGAACCCACCATCCCCTTGCCCTATCAGTGGCCACCCGAGCCGGTACTCACGGGTGACCAAGGCCAGGTTTCCGCCCCAAAGCCGGTGGGCTGCACGGGGCCAATCCTGGATCCGACGCCGGGGGCAAAAAGCACCAAGTACACCGGCGGGGTTACCGCGGTATGCGCTGGCAGCAGTACCTTTCCCGGCGCAGGCATACTCGCCGCCACGGGCGCGGTGCGCGCCACGCCTTCCATGGTCCGCGTCGTGGGTAATGACTCTGTGGTCGCAAGCCTGCCAGAGGTAGTGCCCCATGCAAGCGCTGAAGAAAAGGTCCACGCCCAAGCCTGGGTAGTAGGCCCAGGGCGAGGAACCGGGCCGGAAGCGGCAGCGGAATTGCGGGGTGTGTTGGCCCGCAAGCTGCCTACAGTTATCGATGCGGATGCGCTCACGGTTCTCGCCACAAATGAGGATCTGCGCGAACTTGTGCGCGATCATCCTTGCGCGGTCCTTACCCCACATGCCGGGGAATTTGAGCGGCTATATACGGCTACGCTTGGCCGCGCACTCCATCTTTCGGAGGGCTTAGGCATTCGCCTGCAGGAGCTTGCCTTAGCGCTCGACTGTTTTATCCTGCACAAGGGCCGGATCACCACGGTCACGGCCCCCGGTCAGGAAATTTATGGCATGAACGCGGGGCACTCCTATGCAGCTACCGCCGGCTCCGGTGACGTACTTTCTGGCATCCTTGGCGCCACGCTAGCCCAGCTGAATATCGCTGAGGTGGATGCGAAGGAGATCATTACGGAGATCTTGCACGCCGCAGCCATACACCAACACGCTGCCGCTATTGCCGCCCACACCCCGGACGGCTTCGGGATTTGCTCTGCCTCCCAGATTGCCGCGGCGGTGCCCCATGCAATCGCACGGTTGCTGGTGATGCGGCGTTAGCTGAGCGCGGAAACTTTTTCCTGCTCGGAAACGTGACCGTCTTTGACCTCAACCACGCGGTCAGCGAAGGTCAGCAGGGATCGGTCGTGGGTCACCAGCACGGTAGCGGTATTCATCTCCTGGGTGACATCGCGCAAAAGGCGGATGATCTCCTGAGAAAGGTGAGAATCGAGCGCAGAGGTAGGCTCATCCGCCAGCAGCAGGTCTGGCTGCTCCATGAGCGCACGGGCAATATTGACGCGCTGGCGCTGGCCGCCTGACATCTGGCCCATGCGGCGGTTTCCCATACCTGCCAGGCCCACAAAATCCAATAGCTCATCGGCGCGCTGTGGGCGCAGCTTGCTGCCAGCGATGTGATCCATAATCAATAGTTGGTCGCGCACATTGAGCGCGGACAGCAAGTTGGCCTGCTGAAAGATGATGGACCGGGTGCCATCCACCTGTACGGAACCGGAATCCGGGGTGATAAGCCCAGCGGCTACGGATAGTAGCGTGGATTTACCAGAACCGGACTCGCCCACGATGGCGGTCAGGGTATTGGACTCGGCCTTAAGGGAGGCGTCGGCAAGCGCGGTAGTGGTTGTCTCGCCGTCCTGGTAGGTCACGGTGGCATTGCGAATATCAAGAATGGTGGACATGTTAAGCATTTCCTCCAAGAGCATCGAGTGGGTTGGCTTTAGCTACGCGGCGGGTAGCAACAAGGGCGCCGGCCATGCCGAGGGCCCAAATGCCAATCGCGGGAACAACGATGGTGCGTGGGGAAACATCGAAGGGTACGGTGCCGGAGGCAAGCGCGCCGAGCCCCCAACCAACGACGGCACCCGCAATGGTGCCGGCAGCCAGGATGATGGCGGCTTGCGCCAGGGCATCGCGCAACAGGTAGCGCACGGTGGCGCCGAGCGCGCGCAAGATGGACAGGTCACGGGTGCGCTGGATGGTCCAAACGGTCAAGAAAGCGACGGTGACCAGCGCGGAGATGCCGTACAAGAAGCCCTGCATGGTAAGCAGCGAGCCGCGCTCAGACTGATAGGCCGCCAGGCCGGCGAAGGACTTGGACACTTTGACGGATCCGGGAACCTCGTATTTATACAGTGCAGCGGTGCCGATGATGCCTTTCGGGGCGTGGCTAATCTGCTGCCAGGACTCCGTAGAGGCCCACACCACCTCAGAGTGGGAGTACATAGTCTCCGGGACGGTGCCCTCCACCGAGAAGTCGGCGCCACCTAGGGTGACGGTATCGGCCGCATCAATGGAATCTGACAGGAGCACGCCCTGCTCCGGAATGGTCTTATCGGTGCCCGGAACCTGGGTGCCGGCCGGTAAGCTGAGGACAGCAACGCCGCCGTGACCCTCCAGCTTGGTCTGCGCCGCGCCTAGGGGGATACCGTCGCTGGCGATATCGCCAGCGTGCATCTCGGATTCGCTAAAGGAGGGGTCATCGGTGGAGAAGGAAATATATGGGTACTCCTTTTCCAGGGACTCCAAAGCGGAAGTATTTTGCTTGGACAGGCCCTCCGTCAGGCCGGAGAGCATCACGAGCAAAAGGGTAATGAGCGCAACCGTGCCGCCAATGAGCGCGAAGCGGCCGCGCGCTGTGGTGATTTCTCTGATTGCTAGGAACATACTTCTATGTTCGCTTTATGCAGGTCAGAAGTAATCGGCCAGCTCGCTGAACCTGTGGTCAACCAAGTGGTTGATTCACTGTCCACCCTTGCACGGATATCCTGGGTGGTTGTGTTTAAAGGACAAAAATTATGGGTCTATGGTTTGCACGCCATGTTCACGTTTCTGCTGGTCTTCGGCGTAGCGCGCGCATATGTGGATAACCGGCTCGATGCCCGCGTTATTGGCTTAGCCGTTGTACTCGCCGTGGTATACGCCGCGCAACGCTGGTTGCCCACGTGGCTGTGGCTGGGTGGACTTTGCCTCCTGTGGCTGGGCTTGATGGTCCACGCGCAGGATTTCATGTGGCTGGAGTTCCCACTTATTTTTGTCTTTCTGCGCGCCTTGCCCACTGTGCCTGGGTTGGTCTCCATCGCCATACTGTGGGCGGCGGCCGCTTTCATCCCCGCCTGGTTACATCCCGAGGGCTGGTCCATCGCTGCGGCTGTAGGACCGCTTATCGGTACCGCCTTTGCAACCGCGGTTTTTTTCATCCAGCGGCGGCTGCAGGCGGAGGCGGCGCACCACAGGGACATCGCCAAGCAGCTGCGCGAAACCCAAGCCGAGCTGGCCGCAAGCGAACACCAAGCCGGCCGTCTGGAGGAGCGTGAGCGGCTCTCCCGCGAGATTCATGACACCGTCGCACAAGGCCTCAGTTCTATCTTGCTGCTCTCCCGTGCGGCCCGTGGCACCACTGATCCAGAAACTAAGGAAGAACAGCTGGCAGTCATCGAGGAAGTTGCCAGCGAGAATCTGGCCGAGGCCCGCCGCTTCGTCCGTGAGCTCGCCGGGCCCGATGAACGACTAGAAACCCAGCTCAATTCCCTGCTGTCCCAGATGCGCAGCCGCGTGAAGGCCTTAGGAAAAGACACCACCTTTGAACTGGTGGTTTCCGGCAGCGGCAAGGTGCCTGCCCGGATTAAAGAGGTCATTATTCGAGCCGCACAAGAGGGTCTCAATAACGTGATCAAACACGCTCACGCCTCGCGCGCGGTGGTCACACTCGGCCTCTTCGAAGATGCGGTGACCTTGGACGTCGTTGATAATGGACGCGGACTATCCGCCTCGCCGGGACCCGAGAGCGCGGATCATGGCTTCGGGCTTTCCGGCCTGCGTGGCCGCGTCGAGGGCGTGGGTGGCACCATGAACCTAGAATCAGGCGAGGGCACCGCCTTGGCCGTCCGTATCCCGCTGGAGGAGCGAAACAATGGTTAATGTCATGCTGATCGATGACCACCCAGTTGTCCGCGCCGGCCTGCGCGCCATCCTCAATACCTTCTCCGATGTCGAGGTAGTCATGGAAGGCTCTACCGGCGCGGATGTGGATAAGCTTTTTACTGCGGATGCCCCGCAGGTAGACGCTGTGGTCTGCGATATCCAGATGCCCGGCATGGACGGCATAGCAGCCACCAAACGCGTAGTAGACGCCGGCGGCCCGCCCGTGCTCATCTTGACCACCTATGACACGCAGGCTGATATCCTCGCCGCCGTGGAAGCCGGCGCGCTGGGCTACCTACTCAAGGACTCCCCTGAGCAGGCGTTGCACGAAGCCGTCCTCAATACCGCCGCGCACCGCCGCACCCTAGCACCGGAGGTGGTGGATCTCCTCGCCCAGCGTGTGGGCCAGCCGCAAGAATCGCTCTCCGCGCGCGAGTTGGAAATCCTGCGGGCGTTATCTAGCGGTTCCTCCAATAAGGAACTAGCCAAGCAGCTTTTCATTTCCGAGGCCACGGTCAAGACCCACCTCATCCACATTTTCCAAAAATTGGGCGTGGAAACCCGCACCGCCGCAGTGACCGTGGCGCGAGAGAGAAAGCTTATTTGATGTTGGACTGCATAGTCATCGGTGCCGGCCAGGCGGGTCTTGCGGTGGGCTATTACTTGCGCAAAAAGGGCCTAGATTTTGTCCTTCTGGATGCTGAATCCGGCCCCGGCGCAGCGTGGCGCCATACCTGGCCCTCACTTACGCTCTTTAGCAATTCCGCCTCCTCCAACCTGCCCGGATGGCCCATGCCCCATCACGAGAGCTTTCCGCCGGCCAGCCACGTTATTGATTATTTTGCCCGCTATGAGCAGCGTTATGAACTGCCCATCCGCCGGCCAGTCACGGTAGATGAAGTTACCCATGACGGCGCTTGTTTCCATGTCTTTGCCGGTAAAGAGCAGCTGACCGCGCGCACAGTCGTGGCAGCCACGGGCACGTGGTCCGCTCCCTTTATCCCCTACTACCCCGGTACTTTTGGCGGAAGGCAATGGCATTCCGCCTTCTATCCAGGCCCCACGGACTTTGCCGGATCTACCGTGGCGGTCGTGGGCGCGGCCAATTCCGGTGCCCAAATCGCGGCGGAGCTTCTTCTCTCCGGTGTGGAAACCACCTGGTATACCCGCAGCTCCCCGCGGTGGATGCCCGATGATGTTGATGGTCGAGTCCTGTTTCAGCGCAATCGCGCCCGGCTCAACGCAATGCTGCACGGCGAACCAGATCCCGGCGCGGATTCGAACCTGGGCGATATTGTGATGGTCCCGCCGGTTCTGAGGGCGCGGGATTCCGGTCTCTTGCAGGCCACTCCAATGTTTTCTTCCCTCGATGAGGTCAACACAGACCACCTCATCTGGTGTACCGGCTTCCGGCCTGCCCTCCGGCCTATCCGCGGGCTTCTTGACGGCACCTCCCCCACCGTCGACGGCCTATTCCTCGTGGGCTACGGCACCTGGACCGGACCCGGCTCCGCAACTATTACAGGTGTAAGCCCTTTTGCCAAGCAGACAGCACACGCCGTAGCGAATATATGTGACTAAAGCTATAGGTTAGTCCAAGCTAATTCGACTACACTGCCTTCACACAAAGAGTGCGAAGCAACTAGGGAAAGCTGGTTTATACATGTCTGCCTGGGATCTCTACGATGACCTCATCGACGCCATTCCCCGTGACATAGTGGTCTCCCGCGCTGCCCAAAGCCCACGGTGGACCCGCATCTACACCGAAAGCCCCAGCTGCGGCATTGCCATGACCATGTCCGCTTCCTCTCGCCCAGCTCAGATGCGTGCTGAATACTCCGGGGTCCCCCTTCGCGCCATCGCGCAACTGGCTAAGAGTTGGAATTTCTCGGAGGCTTCCTTCGGCATGGCCGCGCTTAATTCTTATTACGCCACGCCTTCTGTGGCCGATGAGTATGGCTTTGCGCTTGCCGACGCCCCCTGGCCCCATATCTTCGATCCCTTCCGCGATGCCGTCGCTGGTAAAAAGGTGGCAGTCATCGGCCACTTCCCTTTCGCACCCAAGGAGCTCAGTCAGGCGGGCGATTTTTATATGTTAGAGCGCTCACTGAATGAGGGCGACTACCCCGACTCCGCTGCCGAATATATCCTGCCCGAGTGCGATTATGTCTTCATTACCGGCTCCGCTTTCGTAAATAAAACGGCTCCCCGTCTGCTCGAACTCTCCCGCGAGTCTTTCAATGTGGTTCTCGGCCCCTCTACCCCGCTGGCGCCGACACTAATCAACGATTACGGGGTTTCGCAGGTCACCGGCATAGTTCCGACCGCTCCTCTCGGAATGTTTGAGTGCCTCGAGGAGGGAGATTCCCTCGATATGTTTAACTTTGGCCACCGCGTCACTCTAGGAAGTTAGACAATCACACCGGCCACTACGGCGGCAGCGAGAGCAGCCAAGCTTAGCGCCGCAGCCCAGCCAATGACGCGCACAGCTCGCAGCTGTGCCTTTGCACTACAGCGGCTAGTTAGAAACGCCCCCAGAGACGCGCCGACAGTATTAAAAACCACATCGTCGATGTCACTAAACCCTAGCGAAAATAGGTACTGGGTAATTTCGATACCCAAGCTGAGCCCCACTGCGGAGAGGATGGTTCCTCCCCGGCCGAAGCGGACGTGCCGCGAATTTTGCCCCATCACCACCAAGCACGCGCCGAGAGGTATAAACAGCGCAATATTGCCAAAGGTATTAGTCTAGGGGCCCCACCACGGATGAGGGTTATTAAAGCCGTTGAACATCTGCAGATCTAAACTGCGGCGGGCATGCGCAGAGGCATCAATCAGGCCGGGGATTTCAATAAACGGCTTACCCACCGTAGCTACGGCGATAGCTATTAAAACGACCACGCAAGCTAAGGCAGCGTTGCGCCACAGCGTGCGTTTGGCGGGCGCGCCCGGCGCACCAATCTGGCGCGAGATGCGGGTGGATGCCGTGGTCATCGTCATGTTGTTCAAGTTAACAAGCGAGCCTGAAAGATTCCCGGGAGATTCACTGTTAAAACTCTGCATCACAACTCACGTACGATGGTGAGCATGAGCACGCTACTTGTTACTCGCAACGAAGATAAATCCGTAAGGACCTCCTTTGAAGAAGGAGAGTTCCTTGGCGAGGGCGACCTTACCGTTGATGTTTCTTATTCTTCTCTGAACTACAAGGATGCCATGGCCATTGCTGGTGACCGCGGCGTCATGCGCACTAGTCCACTGGTACCAGGCATCGACGTAGTCGGCACCGTTGCCGAATCCAGCGTTGAGCGTCTTCCGGTTGGCACTTTGGTAGCTTCCTTCGGTGATGGTCTGGGTGAATTCCGCCACGGTGGCTACACTCCGAAGCAGCGCGTCAATTCGCAGGCTACTGTCGCGCTCCCCGCCGACTTCACTGCAGAGCAGGCTGCTGCCGTCGGCACCGCGGGCTACACCGCCGCGCTGTGCGTCAATTCTCTGCGCGAGCTTCCCGAAGGCCCCGTCTTGGTCACCGGTGCCACCGGTGGCGTTGGTTCCATTGCTGTGAACCTGCTGTCCAATGCCGGCTACGAGGTCCACGCCATGACCGGCCGCCCGGACGACTACTCCCAATATCTCCACGAGCTCGGCGCCCACACTGTTGTGGACCGCGCTGAGTTTGCCGAGGCCGGAAAGCCTCTGCAAAAGGCTACCTACGCCGGTGCGATTGATACCTCCGGATCCCACGTTTTGGCTAATGTTTTGGCTCGGATCGTCTGGGGCGGCACCGTCGCCTCCACCGGTATGGCTGCAGGCCCGGACCTGCCCACCACCGTTTTGCCATTCATTCTGCGCAATGTGCACTTAGCAGGCGTTAACTCCGTAGACGCCCCACTGCACTACCGCCAAAACGCTTGGCAGCTGCTGGCTCAGAAATTGGACCTATCCATCCTCAAGTCCCTAACCAATACGATTCCACTGTCTGACGTAGTTGAGGAATCCAAAACCCTCCTCGAAGGAACCCACCACGGACGCACCGTCCTCAAGATTTCCTAGGCCACCCCTAGTCAATCTTTTACGGCACCCGCCATTTTGGCGGGTGCCCTTTTTGCATGCGCGGGTACGTGCTAAGGCCTAGCTTTCCGACGCCACCTCTTTGGTAGCTAGCCCGCGCAGTAGCTTACGCGAAATCCTGCCCAAAGTTTGTAGGTCTTCATCACTAAGGGTGGACACCACGATCTCATCAATCGCGGCGGTGTGGCGCGCGATTGCCGTACTGAAAGCAGTGCTTCCCCTTTCCGTCACTGTGACTTCAATAGCGCGAGTTCCTAGCTCTGGAGCTTCGCGCCTGGAAATTAATTTTCGGGACTCCATGCGCACTAACTGACGATGCAGGCGGGACTTTTCCCACTGGAGTTCCGCCGCCAATTCATGTGGTCGCGTATGGATTCTACGGCGGCGATGCAGCACGGCCAATACCGCGTAGTCTGCTTCGCTCAAATTCGATCCATTCTGCATCTGTGCGGATAGTTGTGCATGGAGCGCTTGCTGCATAGCAACAAAATCGCCCCATGCCACACTCTGGTCCACACGCATCGATTTACCCCTTCAGTTGGTCTCTATTTAGTAGTTTATACAGCACAGTTGATCTAGCAACTCATTGGGTCTCTTTCAGTTGATCCAACAACCCCTAATACTTCAAAATGATGTGTGTATACCTCGACCATGTTTTTATTAACCCACCCATTTGTATTCAAAACTATAGTTATTTTCCTTTTGCACACTTATCCACAGGTCTCTTCGACCATAAAAGGTGCCATAGTATCCAAGGGAAAATTAAATAGTGAAGCAAGGTTTCTGGGTGAAGATTAACCCCCGATTGCAGTCGGCGCACCGGCGCAGACATGACAAGCGTTTAAAATGGCGGACATGGATAAGCTATTTGGCACGTGCGGTTTCGACTTTATGGACCTGGAGGAGCTCATCACGGAGCTACCTACAGACCGCGAAATGTGGGAAGCGCCCGGATTTGATCGAGTTCTATTCCACGCCGATCCCTCCGGCATGGCGGTCACGGCTATGGAGTACGAAGGGGAGTGGGCCGCAGTGCCTTCGTATCGAAGCGGGGAAGAAACTCCAGGGACGATATATAGAGCAACGCCCTATATCGGCATTGTGGAGACCGGCGATCTGCGGTTTGCGGCGTTGGTGGATGCGCCCTTTGCCCTGCCGGCAGGCAACCCAGTTGGAGGAGAAAAGCTCCAAGGAAAGCTGCAGCCGGCGGTGGTGGCTTTAAACTACAAGGTAGGGGACCCGGAGGAGTTTTCTTTGGCTTCACCTGCTACCGAGCGCTTTTACCGGAATTTTAAACCCAGCATGGTGAACCCGCAGGTAGAAGTAGCGGGGACTATTGGGGGCGTCGCCAAGCACTGCAATCAGCTGGGCATGGGGGAATTTTGGACATGCGACCTCGACGGCCTCCCGCTCATTGTGGGCGAGAAGATGGAGGCCGGCCAGGGCATCCGGGCGCACGGCATTGCGCTGTGCGCCACGGAGTTTTGGGCCGAGTAACTACTTGACCACGAGGTTGACCATGCGGCCCGGCACGTAGATCTTCTTCACTACGTTCTTTCCGCTGGTCAGTTCGGCAATCTTGGCATCGGCGAGGGCAACCTCGAAGACCGCATCCTGGTCCGCGTCGGCGGCAATATTGATGCGGGCTTTGACCTTGCCGTTGATCTGGACCGGTACCTCGATTTCATCATCTACCAGGTACTTTTCCTCAAAAGTGGGGAAGGGCTGGTACGTGATGGTCTCATTGTGTCCAAAGCGCTGCCACAGCTCCTCTGCGATATGCGGGGCGATGGGGGAGACCAACTGTGCAATTGGCTCAACAGCGGCGCGCGGGGCCTCAGTGCGATAGGTCTTGGTCAGGTAGTTGACGTACTCGATGAGCTTGGCCACCACGGTATTAAGCCGCAGGTTCTCGTAATCATCGCGCACGCCCGCGATGGTGCGGTGTAGCTGCTTGAGATCCTCCTCGCTCAAATCTGCGTCGGTAGTGGCCAGTTCTCCGGTGTCCTCGTTGACGGCGAGACGCCAGAGACGCTGCAGGAAGCGTTGGGAGCCGACAACGTCCTTGGTAGCCCACGGGCGGGAGGTATCCAACGGGCCCATGGACATTTCATACACACGCAGGGTATCGGCACCAAAGTCGCGGCAAATATCGTCCGGAGCCACGGCATTCTTGAGGGACTTGCCCATCTTGCCGTACTCCTGATTGACCTCTTCGCCGTTGTAGTAGAACTTGCCGTCCTTTTCCTCTACCTCAGCGGCCGGCACATATACACCGCGGGAATCAGTATAGGCATAGGCCTGGATATACCCCTGGTTGTACAGACGGCGATAAGGCTCCTGGGAGCTGACAAACCCCAAGTCAAAGAGCACTTTGTGCCAGAAGCGGGAATAAAGCAGGTGCAGCACGGCGTGCTCAACACCGCCGACGTAGAGGTCGACGCCACCTGTGTCCTGCGGGCCATGCTGCTCTGGGCGCGGGCCCGTCCAATAGCACTCGTTTTCGATATCGCAGAATGCCTCATCATTGCGGGGATCGATGTAACGCAGCTGGTACCAGGAAGAACCTGCCCACTGTGGCATAACGTTGGTGTCGCGGAAGTAGGTCTTCGGACCGTCACCCAGGTCAAGTTCTACCTCGACCCAGTCGCGTACCTTGGCCAGCGGCGGTTGTGGCTCGGAATCCTTATCCTCCGGATCGAAGGAAACGGGCTTATAGTCCTCTACCTCCGGCAGCTCTACCGGCAGCATAGATTCTGGCAGGGCATGAGCAGAGCCATCCTTGTCATAGACAATGGGGAAGGGCTCTCCCCAATAGCGCTGGCGGGCGAAGAGCCAGTCGCGCAGCTTGTACTGCACCTTCTCGCGGCCTGATCCGTCCTTTTCCAGCCATTCAATGGCCTTGGCAATGGCCTCGGACTTGTTCAGTCCGTTGAGATCTAGCCCCTTGTCATTGGCAGAATTAACCAGGGCGCCGTCCTCGGTCCAGGCCTTTTCCTCTACGTTTCCGCCCGAGACAACTTCCGTAATGGGAAGGCCGAAGGCCTGAGCAAACTCATAGTCGCGGGTATCGTGCGCCGGAACTGCCATGATCGCGCCGGTGCCATAACCGGTTAGCACATAGTCCGCGATAAAGATCGGGACCTTCTTGCCGGAGACCGGGTTGGTGGCATAAGTCCCGAGGAAGACACCGGTCTTTTCCTTGTTCTCTTGGCGCTCTAGATCAGACTTGGCGGCAATATCGGTGCGGTAGGACTCCACGGCCTCCTTGGGATCATCGTGACCGTAGGTCCAACGCTCGTCTATGTCATCGTCATAAGGGATGGGGGAGAGGAGGGCGTCGACAAGCTCATGCTCTGGGGCCAGCACCACGTACTCGGCGCCGAAAAGCGTATCGGGGCGGGTGGTGAAGACCTCGATTTCGTAGCCCTCGGCAGGGAAGGACACCTCTGCGCCGCGGGAACGGCCAATCCAGTTGCGCTGCATGGACTTGACCTTCTCCGGCCAATCCAAAAGTTCCAGATCATCGAGCAGACGGTCGGAGTAGGCGGTAATGCGCATCATCCACTGGGACAGGTTCTTGCGGAAGACAGGGAAGTTACCGCGCTCGGACTTGCCCTCCGCAGTGACTTCCTCGTTTGCCAGCACGGTACCCAAACCCGGGCACCAATTCACCGTGGAATTAGACAGGTAGACCAAACGGAATTCATCAATAGCTGCGGCCTTCTCCTCTGCGGTGAGGTCCTCGTAGTAGCGGCCGTCCTTAGTGGTGCGCTTATTGGCTTCTAGTTCCTTGATGAGCTCCGCAATGGGGCGGGCCTTCTGCTGCTCCTCGTCGAACCAAGAGTTATAAATCTGTAGGAAAATCCACTGCGTCCACTTGAAAAACTCCGGATCCGTAGATTCTACGGAGCGGCGCGGATCGTGGCCGAGTCCCAACATGCCCAACTGGCGGCGCATGTTTTCAATATTCGCCTCGGTGGTGGTGCGCGGGTGGGTACCGGTCTGGATGGCGTACTGCTCGGCCGGCAGGCCGAAGGCATCGTAGCCCAAGGTATGCAGCACGTTCTTGCCCAGCATACGGTTATAGCGCGCATAGGTATCGGTAGCGATATAACCCAATGGATGTCCGACGTGCAGGCCTGCACCGGAGGGGTAGGGGAACATATCCTGCACATTGAGCTTTTCCTTAGGCAGCTCGCCCGCCTCGGTGGCGAGCTCGCCTACCGGATTCGGGGCGTTGAAGGTGCCATTATCTTTCCAGTACTGCTGCCAAGTCTTCTCGATCTGGTTCGCCAGCTCCGGGGTATAGCGGTACGAAGTGGAATCGCTCTGGGTAGTCATAGTCACACAGTGTAATAGCCGCGTGCCGGTGCGGTGTAGTTCGCTGCGCATTCCGCGTCCTACTGGGCACGCGCACCCAAAATCTCCGCCAGACTCACCCCCGGCTTTCGGGTCATTTCCCCCGCTCGCAGCCAAAATGCAGATCTGCATGAAAATGATCTAGGCTGGGGTAAATGAGCCAGGAGAAGTTTCGCAGCCAGCTTTCATCTTTTGCAGACGCAGCGGTATTTCAGGGGATTCCGCACCTGCGCCTCTCCCCAGCTACCCACACTTTGGAGCTGTACCTACCAGCCTTAACCGCAGGTTATGAGCCAGAGGATCCCCAGTGGTCCGTGTCCGCTCAGCTGCTCGACGACAGCGAGGACACTCGTAAGTTCTACTACGTGGAGGGCGAGGAGCCCGGGCTGTGGATCAGCATGCCCCACCCCTTTAGCCACCTGAGCGTCTCCTTTGAAGAGCACACCTTGGAATTCGCTGGCGTGGCCAATGGCGGCTTAGTGCTGGATTCCACCCATCGGCCGCTCGATACCACCGCAGCGATACCTAAGGGCTCATATACCTTCATCGCCCCTGCTGGCACGGAATTCACCAAGGCTAAGGCCGGCGAGGCTCGCTCACACGGCGCCTGGGAAGGTTGGTCCATCTTCCCGCTAGAGGTGAGTCAGTCCTTCACGGTGGAGGCACCGCAACAAGAGCCCGCCACCATCAAGGTGTCTGGCAGCCCTGACTTTGCCTGGGATATGGCCGTCAAGTCGCTGCCCAATGCCCACGGGCTGGATGGTGAGCTGGTCTATACCCAGTCACCTCGCGTCATCGCCAATACCGAGCTCAGCATGGAGCTGACCTATGTCCCCATGGGTGGGGAAGAAGAGGCCGTGCTGGAAGACGAGCTACCGGAGGGCATCCACGAGGTGCTCCCGGCAGACGCCTTCGAAGATCCTTGGGTAGGCCGCTACCGCTTCACCCTGTACAAGGACGAGGAACTGGTAGATATCCAGTATCTCAATTTTGCGGAATCACTCCACATGCGAGCTAAGAACGAAGGCCCACGCGGGACTAACTTCCGCTTTATTGATGCCTTGGGCAACCTTTCGCCCTTTAGCTATGCCTTAGCCTCTGCGCCGGGTAAATCCATCCAGATGGAAAAAGGCCAGCGTGTCTTCGGTGAGGACGAGAGCGTGCGCGAGGAGACCATCGGCAGCGAGGCCGGCTATGAGCTGACCTTCCAGGTGGAACCGGCAACGATTCGTACCCGCGTCAAGCGCACCGCGGCCGAGCCCGTGGACTACCTGGATAAGCAGGTCATCCTGGCAGATCAGCTCGATGCCGATGCGCTTTTTACCATCCACTCGCCAGAGCCTTTGCCGCTAGCAAAATTCGTGGTCATTGACAAAAACCAGAAGATTAAGGACCTTGTCACGGCCAATGGCTCTACCGAGGCGGCTACCAGCCTCTCCGTGCCGAACCGCGCGCTGAAGTCTGCGCTGACGAAAAAGACCTCGCTGGAGCTTTATCTCTTGTGGTCCACGCTCTCCTATGAGGAGTACCTCGAGGGTCTGCCGGAAAAGGAGCGCGCAGCGCACCAAAAGCGTAGCTTTGAGCGTCGCGTCATGGAATATGAAGCCACTGCAGCCAGCGATCTCATCTATGCCGCCATCGCCACCGTGCGTAAGGCGCCGTTGGTCTCCCGCGCCACCATCGAGGATGGCATCCTCGTCCCCGAGCAGCCGCACGAAGAAGAGGTTGAGCTACTGGCTTGGGCTTGGCCGCTGGGCAATCCTGCGGGGGAACCGCAACCGCTTGAGCCCACCGAAGAAGGCTTTGAGCTGCCCGAGGAGCTGCTGGATGCCGGCCACCTCATCGTGGATTTCCGAGAGGACGAACCGGCCAGCGACTTAGCCGCGCCGCAGTACCCACCGGCAAGCGCGCTCATCATCTTCCAAGATGGTGAAACCGAAAACACTGAGGGCATGTGGCCCACCTACGCGGCTATGCGCCGCCTAGCTCCCAAGGCCAAGGACACCTTCGAGGGAATCATCAAGGAGATCGAAGCCGATCCGCGCGCCAGCGTGGATGCCCTTATGACCGCGGACTTTGAGCCGGGCCAGCGCATACGCGCCTTTGTCCGCACCGGATTGGTCTCCCGCGATTTCCGCCGCGAAGAGCCAGCCGGCGAGCCTTCCTCACTACTAGCAGCGCTTGCCGACGCCGCGCATGACTACGTCGCAGCCCACGGCTCCACCTCGCTCGCGCAGGTGCCGTCCACCGGCGTCGACGATGTCACCCGCCCAATGCTGCTGATGAGTGCCACGGGTGAGGCACCCACGCCATCGACAGACAGCGATCAGCTCTGCGATGATGCTCACCGAGTCGCAGCACTACGCGAGTGCTTTGCCAACGACCTCGCACTCACCCGCCTGGGCACCATCTCCAACCTGCGGAGCACCGCCATGCAGCTGCGCGTGACACTGCAACAACTGGGTGTGGATAAGTCTGTCCTGCACACTTTGCTAGCGCTGGATGCCTTTGGTGATGGCAATTCGGAGCTCGGCGATTCCGCTTGGATGCCGTTTATCTCCTATGTCTTTGCCATTACGGCGCGCGGTGTAGCCAATGGCAAGCTGGCTGACCCCGCTTTCGCCGCCACGCTTGACGGCGCCCTCCCGCAGCTAGCCGAGGCCGTCTCCCTCGCTCCGCAGCTGTTTTATCGCGATATTCTCACCGCGGAGGCGCTCACACTCAGCTAGTGTGACAGGCATGCAGGTCATTTCCACCAATGTCGCCGTCCGCCGGCCGGATCCGAGCGGGCGGCATGAGTTCTCAGGCATCGACAAGAAACCTCAGGATTTTATCGAGCTGGCAGCCCCCGGCCCCAATTATGGAGATGGCTCTGGCGTCTACGGCGATATAATTGGCGATACCCAACATCATGGCGGCAATGATAAAGCCGTCTATGCCTACGCCCGCGAAGAATTGGATTACTGGCAATCCGAGCTTTCCCGCCCGCTGGCTTCCGGTTGCTTTGGCGAGAACCTCACCACACAGGGTGTCGATCTGTCCGCTCTACTCATCAACCAACGCCTCCAAATCGGCACCGCTGTACTTGAGGTATCCGTGCCCCGCCAGCCTTGTGCCACCTTCGCCGGATGGTTAGGGGAGCGCGGCTGGCTCAAGCGTTGGACCGCGCGCGGCGATTGCGGCACCTACTTGCGCATCATTTCCCCTGGCCGCATTCGCCCCGGCGACAGCATCGATTTGGATGCGCCACCCAACCACGAGATCACCATGCGCATGGCCTTTGCCGCCAAGATGGGTGACCGTATCCTTGCACGGCGCGTTATCGAGGCCGACTGCTTGCCCGCTCACCAGCAAAATAAGCTTCGCACCTAGCCGTACACCCTAAACTCTTTTTCGGCGAGTTTTCCGTCCCTGCGCTTAGCGCCATCGCCGGCCTCGAGACTCTTAAACTAGAACCTCACGGTCTACCTAATGCGAAAGCACACCAGCCTCGATGGCTGGTGCGCTTTTAATGCTTCAGGCTAAGAGGGGAGTGCCGTGTTACTTACCTTCGTCGAAGTGTAGATGGTGCCCCTTGGCCTTGGGGAAGCGACCGTGCACAAAGAAGTAGTAGATGGCTGCGATGACTACGAGGGCCGCAAGGATGAGGTACATGGTGTCAAAGCCGGTTGCTTCGACAATGGGGCCTAGGCCGAACGGAGCCAGGCCAATGCCTAGGTCCATCAGGAGGAACATGGTGGAGATACCCGCGCCCATCTGTGCGGTGGGTACCGAGCGCACAGAGATGGCCTGGCATGCGGGGCTCAGGGTGCCGAAACCCAAGCCGGTGCAGGCGCCTGCAACCACCAGCATGACGTCGTTGGTGGGGAAGCCCATGAGGAGCAGAGCGATAATAAAGGCTGCAAGGCCGAGGTACATCACGGCGTTATCGCCCTTATGGTCTTGGATGCGGCCCAAAACAAAGCGCATGATAAGCATGGTTACCGCATAACCAATAAAGAACAGACCTGCGCCAGTCGCAAGGTCTTCCTTGCGCGCATAAGCGTTGAGATAGGTAACCACACCGGAGTAGGCGATTCCGACCAACAACATAAACAGGCCGATGGGAACCACGTTGGGGTGCACGGCATTGCGCAAAGTAAAGGCCGGCTTCTCGGCGGAAACCTCAGCTGGGTAGCGCAGCACCAAGGCCAGGACCAAAGACACGACATTAGCGCCTAGCGCTACAGCGAAAAGCGTGTTGTAGCCGATGTTATTTGCCAGGAACAGGCCAAGGGCTGGGCCGAAGGCCGTTGCCAAGGTAGTGCCGAGGGCGAAGTAACCGGTACCCTCCGCGCGGCGCTCGTGCGGAATGACGGATTGCGCCACTGCCATAAGCGCGGTGGAGGTCAAAGCGTACCCCGTGCCGTGCAGGAAACGGACGACGATGAGAACGGCAACGTTCTGCGCAAAAAAATACGCCACAGCAACAACTGTGACGAAGACTAGGGAGGTCAAGGCGGCCTTCTTGTGACCTACTCGGTCCACGAGCCAGCCAGAAAAGACGCGCATACACGTCGCACCCAAAACGAAGGCACTGGACGCAAAACCACCCACGGTATCCGATGCCCCGAAGCTCTCTACTGCGTAGAGGGCCATGGTGGTCACGGACAGGTAGAAGACCAAAAACTGACAGAAATTAGCCACCCACGCGAGAACGAACGTGGGCGTAATCAGCTGCGGCTTATCCGCTGCAGATTCTGTAGACGTCATGTACTCACTCCAAATAACAAAAAGAAAATTCCCTCTCCACGAGCGGGCCATTAGGCCACGCTTCGCAGATGAAGGAAATACAAATTAAATTTTACGGAGAGGAACTATACGCTCTGCAGGTTTCAAAAGGTTAATCAAAAGACTCTCTTGCCCCTCTTCGGCACCGCTTTTTGTACTCCAATGGAAGTAATAACGAGGCTTTGTGCAGGCTAAACAGCCTCGGGTAGGGAAATATGCCACGTGTTTGACATTGTTTATATTATGAGACCTCGGCCGAGTCCCAAAGGGGACCCAGCCAACCTTTGCGTCTTGGTCAAATGCTAGCGCTTCTAGACATTGGCATAAGGGTCGCGGATACCCAGGTATTGAACTGAGGTATATTCCTCAATACCCTCAGCGCCACCTTCGCGGCCCAAACCGGATTGCTTGACGCCACCGAATGGGGCAGCGGCGTTGGAGATGACGCCGGCGTTGAATCCCATCAGGCCGAATTCGAGGCCGTCGGCCACGCGCCACAGGCGGTCGGAGTCTTCCGTAAACACATAGGACGCAAGACCATATTCCGTCTCGTTTGCTAGCTCTAGGGCTTCCGCCTCCTCGGTGAAGGTAAGGATGGGCGCAACTGGGCCGAAGATTTCCTCCTGGGCCACGCGGGTTTCACGTGAAACATTGCTCAGGATCGTGGGGGCATAAAAGTGCCCCTCGCCCTCGCCACGTTTGCCACCGGTGATAACGGTGGCGGCCTTTTCCACTGCGTCATCCACTAGGGCAGCAGTATTGTCGAGCGCTTTAGCTTCAACGAGGGGACCGCATGTAACGCCTTCGTCCAAACCATTGCCCACGACGAGCTTATTAAACTCCGCCGCCAACTTTTGCGTAAACTCCTCCGCCACGGACTCGTGCACTAGGAAACGGTTGGCTGCGGTGCAGGCCTCACCAATATTGCGCATCTTCGCAGCCATGGCTCCCGCTACAGCTTGATCGATATCCGCATCCTCAAAGACGATGAACGGGGCATTACCGCCCAGCTCCATGGAGGTGCGCAGCACATTATCCGCGGCGCCCTTTAGTAGCGTCTTTCCCACCGGGGTGGAGCCGGTGAAGGAGAGCTTGCGCAGGCGGGCGTCGGCAAGCAGAGGCTCCGAAATGGCCGAGGCAGAACTTCCAGAGACCACATTGAGCACACCCTTGGGCAGGCCAGCATCGAGCATGGTTTGCGCGAAGTACTGCGAAGTCAGCGGGGTAAGCTTGGCCGGTTTCAGGACCATGGTGCAGCCTGCCGCAACGGCAGGGGCCACCTTGCGCGTTGCCATCGCGAGGGGAAAGTTCCACGGGGTAATCAGCAAGCATGGCCCGACCGGCTTGCGGCGTGTGACCATACGCAAAGTGCCCTCCGGAACGGGGGAGTAGCGACCATAGTCACGCGTTGCCTCCTCACTAAACCATCGCAGATACTCAGCGCCATAGGTGACCTCACCTTGAGATTCGGCAAGGGGCTTTCCCATTTCAAGGGTCATCAGCGTCGCGAACTCATCGGCCCGCTCGTGCACCAGCTCGAAGGCCCGGCGGAGGATATTGGCCCGCTCGCGCGGCGTGGTTCGTGCCCACTCATCTTGCACCGCACAAGCAGCGTCAAGGGCGGCTACCGCGTCTGCGGAGTTTGCAGATTCTAGCGTGGCTATGGTCTCTCCGGTTGCGGGATTTTCCACCGTGAAAGTTTCACCGGACGATGCCTTTCGCCACTCGCCCCCAATCAGAAGTTTGGTAGGAACCTTTGCCAATACCTCGCTCGGATTTGAAGTCATTTACATCACCTTTCTTCTCTTTCTTAATGGATCCAACAGTACCGCACTCGTTTCCCTCAGGTGCGAATACCAATTGCGTTCTTAGAAAGCCAGCTTGCGCCGCGAGAATATTTTTCGGAAATATCTTCCGCTTTATAGAAATCTGGGTTAGAGTAGCTGACATGAAGAACATGACTACTACTTGGTGGTGGCTCGCTTAACCCGCGGGCCATTCTTCGCAACCAATTTTTAGGCTCGCATTCTGCGGGCCTTTTGGCGTTTTGGTGCCTCTGCTCGTGGAAGCTCAACTTTCGTTTCCCCATTCCCCATACCCACCGAAAGGGCACTGCAATGCCATACACCGCTACCCGCGACATACCCTACGGTAATGATGCGGCCGCCATTTTTGACGGCCTCGCGCAATCGCACGACTCCCTGTTGCTCGAGAGCGCAGACATTGAGACTAAGAAAAGCCTCAACTGCCTCGCTATCCTAAGGGCAGCACTCAAAGTCACGTGCCACGGCCACAGGGTCGAGGTACAGGTCCTCACAAAAGCGGGGGAGACTCTCCTTCCTTCCCTCTGCGATCGGTTCCGCCAGCGCGTAGTTTCACGTGAAACTACTACCGCTGTATTCGAGTTTTCCCCTTCCGCCCAACCCGACGAGCGGAAGCGACTCCTTGCCGAATCTACCGCTGACATTCTGCGTTTCCTGCAACTGGAGGCCACCTATTCCTCTCCGTTATTGCCATTCCTAGGAGGCGGATTCGCTTATGATTACCTGGCCACCTTCGAAGATCTGCCCGAGGTCAAAACGGGGGCAAATACCTACCCGGACTATGAGTTCCTGATTGCCCAAACGGTCCTTGAGGTAAACCACCTTCAGGGGACTGCACGCATAGAAGGCTGGGATATAGACCAAAGCCGCCTTAACGCGGAACTAGATTCCCTAGCGGCGCGGCAAGAGGCTCCACGCCCCACCGCACCACAGAAAGACAAGATCCGTGCGGTGGCTGATACGGATGACGCAGCGTTTCGCGCGGGCGTTGAAAAGCTCCAACGCAATATCCATGCCGGTGATATCTATCAGGTAGTGCCCGCGCGTTCTTTCACCCTGGAATGTCCGAACGCCCTCGCGGCCTACCGGGCGCTACGAGAGACCAACCCTTCGCCCTACATGTTTTACGTTCGTGGTGACGGCTATGAACTATTTGGCGCCTCGCCAGAATCCAACCTCAGGTTTACGCCGGAAGATAGGCAAGTGCAGCTCTATCCCATCGCTGGCACTCGGCCGCGCGGTCTGCGCCGGGACGGCAGTATCAACCATGAACTTGATATCCGCAATGAACTAGAAATGCGTACCGACCAAAAGGAAATTGCGGAGCACACGATGCTGGTGGACCTAGCACGCAATGATCTCGCACGGGTAGCCGTTCCTCGTAGCCGCCAAGTGGCAGAGCTATTGCAGGTGGATCGCTACTCCCGTGTTATGCATTTGGTCTCCCGAGTCACAGCGACGCTCCACCCAGATTTCGATGCGCTCGATGCCTATCGTGCCTGTATGAACATGGGCACCCTGACGGGCGCGCCCAAGCTTCGTGCCACCGAACTAGTGCGTCGAACGGAAGGTACACGGCGCGGATCCTACGGCGGGGCAGTGGGTTACTTGCGCGGCGATGGTGCCATGGATAACTGCATCGTCATCCGCTCCGCCTACGTCCAAGATGGCACCGCAGTGGTGCAAGCCGGTGCTGGTGTTGTCAAAGATTCCGTCCCACAGGCCGAGGCCGATGAAACGGTACATAAGGCCTACGCCGTGCTCAATGCCATTGCCGTGGCTCACGGTGCCGAATTGGAGGTACAACGATGAGTTCGCCACACATTGTCCTTCTGGATAACTACGATTCCTTTGTTTATAACCTCGTCGATGCCCTAGCCGAGTTCGATACCACCGTATTTCGCAATACCGTTGCGGTGGAGGAGGTATTGGGGGCTCGGCCCGACATTATCGTGCTTTCCCCCGGCCCCGGCCATCCACGAGAAGCCGGCTGCATGATGGAGCTTATCGACGCCGCCCTGGGCACCACTCCCATTCTCGGCGTCTGCCTCGGCTTCCAGGCGCTTCTTGAATACCACGGTGGGGTAGTTGCGCCCTGCGGCCCGGTACACGGGAAATCCGTTCCGATGACTCTCACGCCAGCCGGGGCTCAGCATCCCGTCTTCCACGGCCTTGCCATCGATACCGAACCTGGTCAACCGGGTCATCTCGGCACACAAATACCGGTCGCGCGCTACCACTCGCTCGGCTGTACGGATCTCCCGCGCGGAATGCGTTGCCTGGCGCACACCTCCTCAGATATTGGTGAGGTAGCCATGGCCGCAGAGACGCTCGACGGGAGGGCCCTAGGTGTGCAATTCCACCCAGAGTCCATTCTCACACCCACTGGCCCCATCATGCTTGCACGCTGCATTCACCAATTATCTTCCCGCCCCACTATGGAGAAAGAGGACTAAAATGAATCAACCGGCCCTGCGAACCTTGCAAGCCTTTCTCAGCAACCCAGACCCAAACATCGAAGAAGCCACGGAGGTATTTACCCCCTTGGCCGTGGGCGCCTACGACGATATTCATATCGCAGCATTGCTCACCCATATACGCGCCCGTGGCGAAACCTTCCCAGACGTTGCCGGCGCTGCCAAGGCCTTTTTGAAGGTGGGCTATCCATTCCCCATCACTGGAAAGGGTCTCATGGATTCCGCCGGTACTGGCGGCGATGGCGCAAATACCATCAATATAACTACGGGTGCCTCGCTCGTCGCCGCTGCCGGGGGAGTGAAGATGATCAAGCACGGCAACCGCTCGGTCTCTTCCAAGTCTGGATCTGCGGATGTTCTCGAAGCCCTTAATATCCCGCTCGACCTAGATGCCGCCCGAGCGGTCCGCCAATTTGAAGCCTCTAACTTTACGTTCCTGTTCGCCCCGGCCTACAACCCAGCTATCGCCCACGTGCAACCGGTGCGCAAGGCACTGGGCATCCCCACCATATTCAATACCCTCGGACCCCTCTTGTCTCCAGGACGCCCATCGCTCCAAATCATGGGCATTGCAAACCCAGATCAAGGCCAGCTCATTGCGGAGGTCTTCCGAGAACTTGGCCGCGAGCGCGCCTTAGTCGTCCATGGTGCCGGCACGGATGAGATTGCCACTCATGGCACGACGCAGGCTTGGGAGCTCAGGAACAGTGAAATTTTCAACTACCAGCTCACCCCTGAGGATCTCGGCATTGAGCGCCATGAGCTGGCGGAGCTGGCCGGCGGCGATGGCGCTGCAAATGCCCTAGCTCTCCGCGCGGTATTTTCCGGCCGAGGTAAGCCCGCCCATGTGGATGCCATTGCCGCCACTGCCGGAGCCATGTTTTACCTCAACGGGACTACCGAGAGTATCGCGATAGGAGTCGCTCACGCTAAGGATCTTATAAATGGCGGCGCTGTCGACGAGTGGCTCGATATTCACGAAAACGCCAACTATGCAGTAGGGGAGGAGGGCTGATGACGGTGAAGAAATTACCTACCGTGCTCCAAGAGATCGTCGCCCAGCGCCGCACTCATCTGCCGGTCATTCGTGAAAGGTTGTCCCATGTGGACCTCGCTAGCGTGCCACCCTCGGAGCGCTCGCTTGTCAAAGCACTCGATGGCACCAATCGTTTCATCATGGAATGTAAGTCTGCGTCACCATCTCTCGGGTTGATTCGCGCGGACTACCGTCCGGGCGATATCGCCCGCACCTACTCACTCTATGCCTCCGCCATTTCAGTGCTTTGCGAGCCTGAGCGCTTTGGCGGCGACTATGACCATCTGCAAACCGTCGCGCTATCTACCCATCTGCCGGTGCTGTGCAAAGACTTCATTATTGATCCCATTCAGGTTTACGCCGCACGCCACTACGGCGCTGATGCCATCTTGCTCATGATGTCTATCGTTGATGATGACACCTACGTTGAACTCAAGGCGCTGGCTGATGAACTCGAGCTGGACGTCCTGACTGAAGCCATCACAGAGAAAGAAGTCCAACGGGCCTTACAGTTAGGTGCGGATATCATCGGTATCAATAACCGCAACCTCCACGATCTCAGCATCGACCTAGGGCGCACCAATCATCTCGCTTCCCATATTTCAGAAGGAAAGACTATCGTATCGGAGTCTGGAATCCGCGACAACGCCACCGTCCGCCGGCTGGGCTCCCACGTGCACGCATTCCTTGTAGGCTCACAACTCAGCCGCCAAGAGGATATCGATCGGGCAGCTCGCGACCTTGTCTACGGCACCAATAAAGTATGCGGTCTGACGTCTGCCTCCGCTGCGCAAGCGGCGCGCGCCGCAGGGGCCCGTTATGGAGGACTTATCTTCGCGCAGGATTCGCCGCGTGGTGTTTCACGTGAAACCGCGAGAGAGATCATCGCCGCGGAGCCTGGCCTGGACTACGTTGGCGTGACCCGCTCTTCGGATATCGAAGAACTCCGGAGCCTAGCCAAAATCCCCGGGCTCAAGGCCCTTCAGCTCCACGCCCCATTCCAAGGAAGTGGGGAAGCGGAGCGAGCATTCCTACACGCGGTCCGCGGGATCGTGGGTGGATTACCCCTCTGGCGTGCCGTCGATATGCTCGACCCCGAATTTGCAGCATTGGCGACTGACCTTTCCCCAGAAGCAGACGCACTAGTCCTGGACTCCGGAAGTGGCGGGTCAGGAACCGCGTTCGAGTGGAACACCATTCCCCCTGAGGTTAAAGATAAGTCCTTCCTCGCCGGCGGACTCCGGTTGGACAACCTCGAAGAAGCGCTGTCGATAGGCACCATGGGTCTTGACCTCAACTCGGGCCTTGAGTACGCACCCGGCCGAAAGGATGCCTCGCTTGTGTCCCAAGCTTTCAACATCATCCGACGCTATACACACCCATAGAAAGAACACGATCATGACCGTTTCACGTGAAACACTCCTTCCAGCATACTTTGGTGAATTCGGTGGACAGTTCGTCCCTGAATCCCTGATTCCCGCCCTCGACCAACTTGAGAAGGCTTTTGTAGAAGCACAGAATGACCCATCTTTTCGCGAAGAGCTCAGCGGTCTTTTGCGTGACTACCTTGGCCGCCCTACACCACTCACGGAGGCAAAAAACATAGGCGGCAAGGCAAGAATCTTTCTCAAGCGTGAGGACCTCGTACACGGTGGTGCGCATAAGACGAACCAAGTCCTCGGACAAGCCCTCTTGGCTAAACGTATGGGAAAGACTCGCATCATTGCGGAGACGGGAGCGGGCCAGCACGGCACCGCCACCGCACTCGCTTGTGCTCTCTTGGGGCTCGAGTGCGTGATCTATATGGGAGCAAAAGACGTCGCGAGACAGCAACCCAATGTCTTCCGTATGGAGCTGATGAACGCGAAAGTCGTAGCCGTTGATACCGGATCCGGAACACTTAAGGACGCGGTGAATGAAGCGCTCCGCGATTGGACCGCTACATTCCATGAATCCCACTATCTCCTTGGCACTGCGGCGGGACCCCATCCTTTCCCCACGATTGTCCGGGAGTTTCATAAGGTGATTTCCAAGGAAGCTAAGCAGCAGATGCTTGAGCACACCGGTGGTCTTCCGGATGTAGTGGTGGCCTGCGTCGGAGGCGGTTCCAATGCAATCGGCATGTTCGCGGACTTCATAGAGGAAGAACAGGTGGAACTTGTCGGTGCTGAGCCTGGCGGTGAAGGACTGGACTCTGGCAAGCACGGCGCCACCATCAACAACGGAACTGTAGGCATCCTCCACGGCGCACGAAGCTACCTCATGCGGAACACGGACGGTCAAGTGGAAGAATCATATTCCATTTCCGCCGGACTCGACTACCCGGGCGTGGGCCCACAGCATGCTTACCTACACTCCAGCGGACGGGCAAAATACGTTGGCATTACGGACGCCGAGGCATTAGAAGCATTCCAACTACTTTCCCAGCGGGAAGGCATCATCCCCGCCCTTGAATCTTCCCATGCCCTTGCTTACGCATTGAAGCGGAACGACGAAGATATAACCATTTTGGTCTCTCTTTCGGGCCGTGGCGACAAAGATATCGACCATGTTCGCCACACACTTGAGGCCCATCCAGAATTTAAGCTGCAGGAGGAGCACTAATGAGCAACCGATACGAGAACCTATTCCGGTCACTCCACGAAAGGGGAGAGGGCGCGTTCGTCCCCTTCCTCATGTTGGGCGATCCAACCCCAGAGGACGCGCTGGACATAGTGCGCACCGTTGTCGCGGCCGGTGCTGACGCATTAGAACTAGGCGTTCCATTTTCTGATCCCGTGGCCGATGGGCCAACCATTCAGGCGTCTCACCTGAGGGCGCTTGCGGCCGGCGCCACCGTAGATTCCGCCCTAGAACAGGTACGGGCGATTCGCTCAGAATTCCCTGAGCTTCCCATCGGCATGTTGATTTACGGCAACGTGGCTTTCACGCGCGGCTTCAACCGCTTCTATTCCGAGTTCGCGGAAGCAGGTGCGGATAGCATCTTGCTTCCCGACGTCCCCGTACGCGAAGGTGCTCCATTTATCGCTGCAGCAGAAAAGGCTGGCATCGATCCAATCTTCATCGCCCCGGCTCGCGCTTCCGCAAGCACTCTCGAGGGCGTTGCTCACCACTCGCGCGGCTATATCTACGCCATTTCGCGCGATGGCGTGACAGGTACGGAGAGGGAATCTGAGACGCTCGGGCTTGAAGAAGTCGTAGCAAACATCAAAAGATTCGATGGTCCTCCGGTACTGCTCGGCTTCGGCATTTCAGCACCCGAGCATGTACGCGATGCGGTGGCAGCCGGTGCTGAGGGCGCTATTACTGGCTCAGCCATTACTAAGATCATCGATCGCCACGTTTCACGTGAAACGGCTGCAGAGAGCACCCAGATTGAAGGGAATTCAAGCCGCGCTCCCATGGACCCTGCGCTGCACAAAGAACTCGCTGAGTTTGTCACCCGCATGAAGGCGGCGACCCGAAAATAGTCCCACAACGAATCAAACCCCTCGTCTGCTCGCGGCAGCTGACGAGGGGTTTGGTTTAGAGAGCCTCTACACGGTTGCTTTTGCAGATTCCTCTTCGGAGGGTCCATTCTTTTCCCCTGCGAATTTGTCTACGATCATTGCAATGGCGCCGTCGCCGGTGACATTGGCGGCAGTGCCGACCGAGTCGATGGCAATGTAGGCGGCGATCATGAGCGCCACCATGCCATCATCAAAGCCCATCATGTCTGCCAATAGGCCGGCCGCCACCATCACGGCACCACCCGGAACGCCCGGAGCCGCAATCATCATGATTCCCAACAAGAAGATGAAACCAAGTCCGGTACCGGTACTAATATCGAGGTTTGCCATATACACGATCGCAAAGGCATAGAGCGTCAGCTTAATCATCGAACCGGACAAGTGAATGGTCGCGCACAGCGGGATGACAAAGCTAGCTACCGGCTTGGAAATTCCATTCTTTAGCGTGGACTCCAAAGACACCGGAATAGTCGCGGCAGACGAGGAGGTTCCCAAAGCCGTGAAATAAGCCGGCAGCATATTGCGAAGAGCCTTGAAGGGATTCTTCCCGGTAATCGCACCAGCAATGATGTATTGCAAGACCAGGTAGACCAGGGTCATAACAACCGCCAAAATCAAAACCTTGGCAAAGGCCGAAAGTACCGAGCCCAGATTGCCATTCATGCCCAATCCCAAGAACATGCCAAAGATGTAGAAGGGCAAAATCGGCACAACAAAGCCCCAGATTACCTTGACTACGACGTTCTCCAATTCCTTGGTGACAGCGTACAAGGTATCGGACTTCACTGTAGTCATCGCTACACCGATGCAGAACGACAACAAGAGGGCAGTCATAACCTCAAAAGGCGGTGCCATCTCCACCTCGAAGTAGGGAGAAAGTGCACCCTCATCAATATCGGAGACATTAGTAATCAGATTCTGACCGCTAAGCATGGTGGGGTAGAGCCAGTGGGCAAGCACGTAGGCAAGAAGACCGGCGACAATAGTGGAGCCATAGGATATCCCCGCTGTAACCCCCAGCCACTTACCGGCACCACGCCCAAGCCCCGCAATGGACGGAGCGATCAGCGCGAAAATAAGAACCGGGATAAAGAAGTTGAGAAAGTTGCTAAATAGTCCATTGAAAGTGGCGAATACGCGACCAAACCATTCTGGAGCGAATCGGCTGACCACCACGCCAAGGATGATGGCAACGATAATGCGGAACAGCAAAGATTCCGAAAGTTTCTTGAGATTCATATACTTACAATCAGATCAGGTGCTCCACCTCTAGGACTAGCCGACCGAGGCGAAACAACGCAGTGCGGAGACAGGGGTCGATTCAATATCTATCAACCGACCTTAAATGCATACTACCTGAGCGCACACAGCCACAGAACACTCGGCCTAGGCACAATTTTTATCTCAGCGCTACAGGGTTAAACTGAGTACATGATCGCAGTGGGAATCATCTTCTTAATCCTCGCCGTCCTCCTCATCGTTGTGGGTACCATGGCCGCAACCAAACGCCTCCCCGGAAACAACTACATTGGCTTGCGACTTCAAGAGATCCGCAAATCTCGCGAAGCATGGGATAACGCCCACCGCATCGCTGGTCCATTCTGGATCCTCAGCGGCGTTTGCCTAGTCTTCGGTGGCATCGTTGCACTTAGCGCAGAGGGCTGGATGTGGCTCCTTCCTGCTCTTACCTTTGTGGCGGCAGTTCTCGCCCTTTCTGTAGGTTCCAACCTCGGCTCTCGTGCCGCGTTCCTCTACGAACAGGCACACGCTAATGAAGAAGGTTGTGGGGATTCCTGCAATTGTGGTTCCGAGGGTTGCGGTGGGGAAGAGGCCGCCGCGGCTTCTGCACCCCAGGTCGATGTCAACGCACTCCGTCACGCCGCACGAGAATCTGACAGATAGCAACGTCTGCTGCACCACCACCCCCTCTGGAGAAGAATCACGCCCATCCAGCGGGGGAATTTTTGTAGCTATGCCCCTTCGCTTGCGTAGACCACTGAATGTTTTCCGATAGTAACAGTGACGTTATGGGTCAGGCTTATTACATCTTCTTGTTCAGTCACTTACGATATCGCGTCACCCCTTTTAACATATTGAACCATGCAACCCTAGGCTCTGCGAATAATTGACTTACCGCGCTATTCGCGTTACTGCTAATAACGATGGAGATTGCGTAAAGCTTCCGGGGAACCTAGAGAGTAAAGAGCATCAAAGACCTACGCTAGGCAAAATGATCCATATGAAGAAAAGCACCGCCCTCGCAGCCATCGCCGCTTCGACCTTTGTCATTGGCGCTTACAACGAGCAAGGCCACAAAGAGGCGACACCCACACCGGTAGCGGAGGGGCAGTCAGCACATAGCATCGTTGATGATTTAGGCATTGAATCTGGCACCTATGAACTCACCCCTACGCCTAGTGGTCTCCCTGAAACATGGGAGGGCTATCTGATTAGCTAACTTTCTGTGTTTCACGTGAAACTTTGGATTCGATTGGCCACACAGCTGACGCCCAATGGACCCGCATGACCGGCTAGACTAGGGGCATGACTAAGTGCTCTCGCCGAATCTTCTTGCTTGGTACCGCTACCACCTTTGCAGGTGCCTACGTAGCGGCCTGTGGTTCTTCTCCGTCCGCGGAAATCGCAGCTACGGAAATTCCGGTCGGATCCGCAAAGATTGTAGATGGCGTCATTTTTACTCAGCCGAAAGAAGGTGAGTTCAAGGCCTATTCCCAGACCTGTCCGCACCAGCACAATCCGATCACCAAGATCGATGGCATGACGGCCACCTGCACCGCACATAACACCTCCTATGACCTCAGCGATGGAAGCGTAATCTCCGGACCAGGCCGCGATCCCCTGGAAGAATACGAAGTTAAACAAGACGGCTCTAATGTCACTACGGCCTAGTGCGCATTCCTCCCTCTGTGGTTTCACGTGAAACTACAGAGGGTATATTTTTGCCCCGAGTATTTCCCGAGAAGAAGGAGGGGCCGGGTTTAAACTTTTAGAATGCTGCAGAGTTTAAAGAAGCCCGACCCCCTCATAGTGCTCATCATCTTGGCGGTCACCCTTGCGGTCATTGCACCAGCCCGTGGGGACTTTGCCGCGGTATTTGGCCAGCTAACAAACGTTGCTATCGCGTTACTTTTCTTTTTGTACGGCGCTAGGCTCTCCACGCAAGAGGCCCTCAATGGGCTGAAGCATTGGCGCCTACATCTAACAATCCTGGCTTTTACTTTTGTGATCTACCCGCTCATAGGAATAGCGCTGCGGCCACTTACCGCATTCATTTCGCACGACATGTACCTGGGGATCTTATTTCTCACACTTGTACCTTCCACCGTGCAATCTTCGGTTGCTTTCACTTCCATCGCGAAGGGAAACGTTGCAGGCGCAATCGTGTCAGCGTCCACCTCTAACTTGGTTGGAGTATTTATCACCCCTGCACTCGTTATGCTTCTCATGGGAACCGGGGGAGGGGTCCACATTGACACGTCCGTATTTGGAGAAATTGGCCTCCTGTTGCTGGCTCCCTTCGTTCTGGGTCAGCTGACTCGACGTTGGGTTGGAAAATTCGCCCAAAGCAAGGCCACCAAAATAGTAGACCGCGGCTCCATTGCCATGGTGGTGTATTCTGCATTTTCCAAAGGCATGGTGGACGGAATTTGGTCCTCCCTCTCCGTATGGGAGTTGGCTTTCCTTGTCGCATTCGCGGCGATCTTCGTTGCTTTCATGCTGTGGCTCACCAAGAAGGTAAGTGAGAAATTGGGATTCAAGCGTGCCGATACAGTCGCCATCGAGTTCTGTGGATCGAAGAAATCACTAGCCACAGGGCTACCCATGGCCTCGGTTATCTTTGCTTCTGGCGGCACATCCCTTGGTCTACTCATCCTGCCGTTGATGATTTACCACCAGGTCCAGTTAATGATGTGTTCGTGGCTGGCAGCCCGCTACGCCCAGCATGCCACCACATAGCTACACTTAGGTTCTATGGCGAATTACCTATACGTACGAACTGAACTAACCGTGCCCGGCGTAGGCTCGGCAATCCACTTGGCGGAAATGGAAGAGCAAGATGCGCGCAGCTGCCGAATGGTCCGGATGATCGCTCTGGATCCCTCGGATGCCATAGTCGGCGTGGCCACACCGACCAGTTCCACGGGAAACGTGGATCAGCCGCAGGAGGTTGTCCCGCACCCGGATACCTATGATGATTTCCCGGACATTAGCGCCCAGTACGTGGACCCGTCTCACTTCGACGCCCTGTGGTCCGAAGCTACCGCCAAGTTCGGCCTTTAGGTGTCAACCACGGTACCTACAAGACCACGTTAACGAGGAGCATGTAAAAGACGGTTCCTCCGAAAATGGACAACGCTGACTCGCGCCTCCACAGGTGAAGCAGAAAGGTTACAACCACGCCGAGGAGAGCCGCCCAGATGCCCCCGGGGCACCAGTCTGCCCGTGGACGGTATAAACCACCAAAATGGTCATCACACCTACAGGCATCATCATGCCCAGCAGTGAAAAGAACTGGCTATCCTTCATCCATTTCACAAAGGAAAAAGGAAGCTGGCGCAGCACAACGGTAATAAGGCCGACTGGGACCAACACCGCGGCGATAGAAGCAAGGGTAACGCCAGCGGGCATTAGCACCCCTCCCGGCAACTCGTTGGCTCGTCGCGGCGACGCAAGCGAATAGCGGCATCGACGCGAGGAGAAGCGTACCGGATAAGAAGCAAAATGAAGTAGGCAATCAGCGCCACCATGAGCAGTTGTCTTGGGGCGAAGGCAGCGGCGAGGGTTCCCACCACCACGGCGCTTAACGGCAGTGAAAAGTCCTGGTTATTGCGGAAGGACTCCATAGTCAGCACGACAAAAAGGGCAACCAGAGCGAATTCCATGCCCTGCACGGAAGGGGGAATCACTTGGCCAGCGAGGGCACCGACGATGCCGCCGCCTACCCACAGGGCCTGGCAAAAGATTTGGATGGTGAGGATGCGGCTCCCACTCGGGCGGCCATCGGCGGAGAGAGAGGAAACGATGGCATAGGTTTCGTCGGTAAGCGCATATGTGGAATAAGCCCGGCCCACCCGTGAATGAATGCGGTGCCAGGGGAAGGTGAGGCCATAGAAAATATGGCGGAAGTTCACCATGAACCCGGTAACCAACGAGGCAAAGGCGGAAGCCCCACCAGTAACCATGGAAATGGCCAAGAATTCCATGGAGCCGGCGTAGATGACGAGGGAGAAAATCGGCGTCCACCACCAGCTGAAACCGGATTGGTCCATGAGTAAGCCGAAGGCTAGGCCGAGTGGAACAAGGCCGATCGCGGCGGCCCAGGTATCTCTTATTCCTTGAGAAATATCCGCGCGCATGCGGGATAGTCTAGCCCATTGCCTGCAGCGCGATAGGAATTAATTGTCTTCCACGTTGACTGGATATGTGGAATAGAGCGGCAACGGCATGGGTTGACGTTTCATAACATCGGCCCAGAGATCGGCCGGGCCTGGAGTAATAACGTCTTGGGCAAGGGCAGGGGAGACGAACCATTCGCCGGCCTCGATTTCCTCCTCCAGCTGGCCCGGGCCCCATTCGGCATAGCCAGCAAACATTCGCATGCCAGAAACTAGTGGCTCGATCTCTTCTGGGTCTGCGCGCAGGTCCACGTGTGCCAAGCGCGGCGCGAGGCGGGTGAGCCGATCTTGTTTGTCCGGATCGACGCCCTGTTTAGTCTGGGCGAGGCCAACAACGGATTGCTGATTAAGCGGACCGCCAATATACAGCGCCTGCGGCTTAGCCACCACGGGAAGCCATTCCGGCAGTACATTGAAAATAGCTACCTCGGAGCGTTTAGTCAGATCCACGCCAAAGGTCATCATGTCATTGTGCTCAATGACGAGGATGACGGAGCGGGCGAATTCCGGCGAAAGCATGCCCGGAGCGGAGATGAGCAGCTGGCCGGGGGCGGGGTCATTGCGCTCGAGGGCGTTGAATAATCTATCGGCAAACATCACTGTTTAGAATCCCACCACTCGCGCAACTTCGCAATCGCTTCCTCGCGCTCGAGGGGGCCGTGCTCTAGGCGCAGCTCCTTGAGGTAAGACCATGCCTGGCCTACCTCTGGGCCGGGCTTAAGACCGAGGATTTCCATGATCTCATTGCCGTCAAGATCCGGTCGCACGCGAGCGAGGTCCTCCTTGCGGCCGATCTCTTCGATGCGCTCCTCAAGTTGATCGTAGGTGCGCTGGAGTCGGCGCGCCTTTTTAGCATTGCGGGTGGTGCAATCGGCACGCACCAGCTTATGCAGCCGGGGAAGGAGATCACCGGCGTCGGTGACATAGCGGCGGACGGCAGAATCGGTCCACTGATTTTCCCCGAACCCGTGGAAGCGCATATGCAGGTACACCAGCTGGCCGATGGCCTCCGTGGTGGCCTTGGGGTATTTCAACTTGCGCAGGCGCTTGCGGGCAAGCTTGGCGCCCACCACCTCGTGGTGGTGAAAGGAGACCTTGCCATCGGTGTTATCAAAGGTATCCGGCTTGCCAATATCGTGCAGGAGGGCCGCCCAGCGCAGCACCAGGTCCGGGCCATCTTCCTCTTGATCCATGGCCTGACTTAGTACCTTCAGCGAATGAGCGTAGACGTCCTTATGCTGCGCGTGTTCGTCCGCGGTCATGTGCAATGCAGGGATTTCCGGAAAGATATAGTCCGCGATTCCGGTAGAGACCAGCAGGTCAATGCCGTCCCACGGCGCTGTGCCGCAGATGAGCTTATCCAGCTCTACCTGCACGCGCTCTACGGTGATGCGCTGGATCTCGCCGGCCATATTCCGCATGGCATCCACCACGCGGTCGGCCACGCGGAATTCCAACTGGGATGCAAAACGCGCCGCCCGCAGCATGCGGAGAGGATCATCGTGGAAGGAAATTTCCGGCTTATCGGGGGTATCGAGCACCCGGTCGGCCACATCCTGGAGGCCGTGGAGGGGATCGTGGAAGGTAAAAGAGGCGTCGGTAAGCAGCTCAATGGCCATCGCATTGACCTTAAAATCACGCCGCACTAAGTCCCCTTCCAAGGTGTCACCGTAGACCACCTCCGGGTTGCGGGACTGGCCATCATAAGAATCGGAACGGAAGGTAGTGATCTCAATCTGCTGGCCCTTATAGGCCGCGGAAACGGTACCGAAGTCGATGCCGGTATCCCACACAGTTTCGGCCCACTCATCCAGGATCTCTTTAACGACTTCCGGGCGGGCCGGGGTGGTAAAGTCCAGGTCATTTCCCAAGCGGCCCAAAAGCGCATCGCGCACAGAGCCGCCCACAAGGTAGAGCGAGTAGCCACGGGCGGCAAATTTCTCCACCAAACCGCCGAGCAGGTCGCTGAGGGAGGAGACGGTGGATTCCGCGCGGGCAAGAACGCCAATTAGCTGAGTGTCCTGAAAATTCACGGGTGAGAGTCTACTACGATTGGCAGGGATGACTAACCAAGCACAGGGCCCCTCTAAGGGAGGCGGCCGCAACCGTAACCGGTCTCGGCGCAGGCGGCGCCGCCGGCCGGATAATCGCGCGCGCCGCAGCACCCAGCAGCGCAGGCCCTACCGCGGTGGCAATGGCCAATCCACGGCCATGGAAACCCGCGATGAAACCTCCGCAGGCGGCCTTGTTGTCTCTGGTTTGGCGGAATGCGTCGATACCACTGGCCAGGTAGATCTTTCCCGGCTTTATGTGGCGCTCATCGGCCGCCTCGACCGGCGCGGGCGCCTGCTATGGTCCATGCCTAAAGGCCACGTGGAAAATGGCGAGGCCAAGGAAGTCACCGCTGAGCGCGAGGTATGGGAGGAAACCGGCATTTCCGGTGAGGTTTTTGCAGACCTCGGCATGATTGATTATTGGTTCGTCTCTGATGGGGTGCGCATCCATAAGACAGTGCACCATCACTTGCTGCGCTTTGTAGACGGCATCATGAACGATGAGGATCCGGAGGTCACCGAGGTCTCATGGATTCCCGTCTCTGAGCTTATCGAGCATTTGGCCTACGCCGACGAGCGCAAATTGGCGCGCATCGCGCATGATCTCCTCCCCGATCTCGCACGAAAGGAAGCCGCCGCGGGGAAAGTGACCCCACGGTAATGCGCCAACGCCTGAAATCTTGGGCCGCCATGGGCGGCTGCCTGGCGGTAGCGGGGTGGGGGTTGTGCCTGCCGCTGCCAGAGGCCGCCGCGCAGATGGATTCGGCTGCGGAAAAACAGCAGGATATCCAGGCATGGTTGGGCGCGCGCGGGCCGGAGCGGGCCACTCTCGACCTCATTGCGGCCGAACCCTTCGCAGTGGGCAAGGAACTGAAGCTTACCTTCCGGGTGCACAATCCCACCGATGAAGCCATGGAGGATCTCCAGCTCACCAGCCGCCGTGGCGATGCCGTCGAGGATACCGCGCAGGCCCGCACACAGCTGGCCACCGGCGAATTCCCGTATTACGGGCCCAGCACGACCACCGCACCGCTGCAGCCCGGCGAATCCCGAGAGATCACCTTTCAGGTTCCCACCTCCTTACATGGCGAGCAGACCCTAGCCATCGAAGACCCCGGCGCCTATCCACTGCTATTTACCTTCACCGGCACTGTTGGCGGCGAGGCGGTCAGCTTTGCGGAAGAACGCCTAATAGGCCAGGTGCAGGGAAAGAAGCAGGCGCTTGGCGATGCCCCCTCGGATCCCAAGCCCCACGACCTCACCGTGGTCTATCCCATCAGCGCTGATATTGACGCGGTGCCAGGCGGGACTGGGGGAGAGGAGCTCATTCTCACCTCTGATGAGCTAGCCGATGAACTGGCCGAGGGCGGTCGACTCGACCGCTTGTTAAGCACCTACGCCGACCACGATCTGCGGGGAGCAGGCTGCGTCGCCATCGATCCCGCACTTTTAGATACGGTCAACCGCATGGCGGAGGGCTATAAGGTGGGTTCGGACCGCCCGGCTCAGGCGGAGCGTCCTAAACGCCTGCGTGATTCGTGGTTCAATAATAATGACGATGTGCACCTTGAACCCGGCACTGGCAAAGAAGACGCCGCCCGCTGGCTCAAGCGCCTCCGGGAACTCAATTGTTTTATGTCTATGCCGTGGGCAAACGCTAATGCCTCGTCCGTGGCCAAGGCGAATAATCCCTTCCTTACCTACGAAGGACTGCAGCGCGGCAATCACACCATCGAGCGAATCCTCGGCACCAAGCCGGCCACTACCGTGCTCGCGGTGGGCTCCGGCTACGTAGACCAGCAGCTCCCCGAGCCCGCGTTGGTGGCTGATAATACCTCGTGGCCTGGCCACGCCGTGACTTTCGACGCCTCCCTGGGCGCCCTATTGGCCCAAACCGGCTCCAAGCCACAGACGGTGGGCTATTCCAACCCGGAGCTGCGCTACGACTACTCGCTCGATTCCGAACTTTCCCGCGCCATCACCGGCGGTGCTGCCTTGAGCTTGGCCGCTAGCGATGACACCGTGGCGCGTTTGCCCAATTATCTGGATCCCAGCGCCGCCGAATACGCGCTTGACTCCGCCGAAGCGCTTATCAATTCCGGCCAGTCCCATCCGCGTACCGTCGGCAGCCTCAAGAAAAAGACCGCCGCTCCGGGGTCACTGCCTGGCAGTCCCTTTAGTGATCCCGCCGCCTTCGCCGAATCCGATATCGTCCGCGTGGAGCAGCAGGCCCGCTATACCGATGAGCTGATGAATATCATGGTCGATGATCCAGATATCGCACTGACTCCCTATGAATTCGTCCTGCCTTTGCGCCGGGATCTGCTAGCCGCGCTCTCGCTTACCAACCGCGACAGCTTGGGCAGCAATGCTGAAGCGCGGCGAAGGTTCACGCACACCACGGATGTGCATTCGAATACATTGCGGGATCTGCGATCTTCTGTGGCGCTTATCCCACCGGGCAATGTTTATACCCGCGTATCCGAGTCATCGCCGCTGCTCATCGTGGCAGAAAATGGGCTTCCGCTACCGGTAGAGGCCAAGCTGCAATACGATGCCCCCGATGGCGCGCGCCTCAACACGCCCAAGAGTGTCCGTATTCCGGCCAAGGGCTCTATTACTGTATCCATGACCGCTGATATGCCTAAGGACGTCGATCGCACAGACATCGGCCTCTGGCTTGCCACCCCAGAAAAGCAAACCATTTCAGAGCCGATCAGTATCGCTGTGCAAACGCGTGCCGGTATCGTAAGCGTGTATGGCGTCGGCATAGCCGGCGCTCTTGCGCTGGTTCTAGCCACGCTCTTCCGGCTGGGCCGCCATCGGCGCAAAAAATCACAAAGGCTTAAAAAGTAAGTTGAAGTTGTATCCTCTATGACTGATAAGACTGGCCGCGAGGCCGAACACGTGGAGAAGTCACCTGCGGGTGTAGTTGACCCGAAGGATGCCGCCGTGCCGGCAGAGCACCCCGCCCCAGCGGGTGCCCGCGGCCGCATCGTCCGCGCCTCTCCTCCCGCTCCGGTGCCAGAAAAGCGCCCCACGCCCGCGGTGCAGGACACCACCGTTCCTCCCGAAGAGGACAAGTCCGCACTCACCGGACGCAATGCGGAGAACGAATCATCCAATCAAGACGTCATCCGCGCGACGGGCACAATGGCCATCGCGACACTGCTGTCCCGCGTCACCGGCTTCCTGCGCCAGATGCTCATCGGTGCCACCCTCGGCGCCACGGTGGGCACCGCGTTTAGTAGCGCCAACCAGATCCCCAACCTCGTCACCGAGATCGTATTGGGTGCCGTGCTGACCTCTCTGGTCGTGCCCGTCCTCGTACGCGCCGAAAAAGAAGACACGGACCGCGGCGAGACCTTTGTCCGGCGGCTATTTACCCTGGCCTTTTCCATCCTGGGCATAGTCACCATTGCTTCCGTGGTGCTCGCCCCCTTCTTAACAAGGATGATGCTGCCGGAAGATTCCAAGGCCAATGCCGTGCAGGCAACCTCCCTGGCCTTCTTACTGCTGCCGCAGATCCTCTTCTACGGCCTCTTCGCCCTCTTCCAGGCCGTTCTTAATACCAAGAATATCTTTGGTCCAGGTGCGTGGGCGCCGGTAGTCAATAACGTCATCTCCATTAGCGTGCTGCTGGCTTATCGCTTCCTGCCCGGCGAGCTCGACCCGCATGATCCCACGCCAGTGGCCGATCCACACGTCATGCTATTGGGCTTGGGCACCACCACGGCGGTGATGGTGCAATGCCTCATCTTGTTGCCGTACCTCAAAAAGGCCGGCATTAACCTGCGCCCCAAGTGGGGCTTGGATGCCCGCATCAAGCAATTCGGTGGCATGGCTCTAGCCATCATTACCTATGTGGCTATCTCGCAGCTGGGCTATGTGATCACCTCCCGCGTAGCCGCCTATGCGGATGCCGGCGCCCCGCTGGTCTATCAGAATGCTTGGCTCATGCTGCAGGTGCCCTATGGCGTAATCGGCGTGACGCTGCTGACGGCAATCATGCCGCGCCTGTCCCGCAACGCCGCCGACGGAGATGTTGATGCCGTAGTCCGCGATCTGACCTTGGGTTCAAAGCTGACCTTCATCGCGCTTATTCCCATCGTTATTTTCATGACCGGCTTTGGTGTACCAATCGCCCGGGCCCTCTTCCAATACGGTGCCTACGGCGCCGAGAGCGCCGAGCAGCTTGGCCTGACCATCAGCTTCTCCGCCTTCACGCTCATCCCGTATGCCTTGGTGCTGCTGCATCTGCGCGTTTTCTATGCCCGCGAGGAAGCCTGGACGCCGACCTTCATCATCGCCGGCATCACGCTGACCAAGATCGTCCTTACGCTTTTGGCCCCGTTGATGACGTCCAACCCGGACCGCGTGGTGATTTTGCTCGGTACGGCCAATGGCTTTGGCTTCGTCTCCGGTGCGGTCATCGGTGGCTTCTTGCTCAAGCGCAAGCTCGGCAGCCTCGGCGGCAGGGCCGTCACGCAGACCGTGCTGTGGGCTTCCGGTGCCGGTCTCGTAGGTTTGGTCGTCTCCTGGGTGCTGTACTGGGTCGTGAACTTCCTCCTGCCAGAGAATTTGCCCTCCATCGTATCGCTGATCAAGGTCGCGGTGCTCGGAGTCATCTTCCTCATCGCCACCGGTCTGGTGCTGGCTAAGTCCTCCTTGCCAGAGGTCCAGAACCTGGCCCGTGCCCTGCAGCGCATCCCGGGCATGTCCCGCTTCATCAAGGTCGATTCTTCCAAGGCCATCGAGTTGGAGGAACCCGATGTGCCGGAAATTCAGCCGGTATTCTCCCAAGACGCCTTCAACGCCACGCTGGTACCGCCACCAATGTCCGCCGGTATCGTCCGCGGACCACGCCTCGTGCCGGGTGCCCCGGTATCAGATGGTCGCTTCCGCCTGCTTCAAGATCACGGTGCGGTCACTGGTGCACAATTCTGGCAGGCCCGCGAGCAATCCACCGGCCGCCTGGTCGCCTTGACGTTCGTTGATACCAATAGCTTGGCGCCGATTGCGCCATCGACTCCGGGAGTTGCCGCCCGCCGCTCCGCCGAGATTTCGCGCAATACCCGCCGCCTTGCCGAGCTGGAGCTCGATACCGTGGCGGATAATATCCAAGTCCTGTCCTACCGCACGGGCTGCCTGGTGGTGGCGGATTGGTTCGAGGGCACCTCCCTCAAGCAGGTGGCTGAGGCCGATAACCTCGACCCCCATTCTGTGGCTCGTGCTACTGCGCCGCTATTTGCTGACGCCGCCGCTGCCCACGATGCCGGCCTCATCCTCGGAGTGGAACACCGCGACCGCTTCCGTGTCTCTACCGACGGTGTAGTCAAGGTGGCCTTCCCCGCCGTGTTGGATGGCACCTCCGCCGCCACCGACCGCGAGGCTCTCAGCTCCGCCCTGGAGCTGCTCGTGGAGTCCACGGAACCTTCGCCGAAGAAGCTGCGCGATATTTCTGAAGATGCCAACCTCTCGGCCGACGAGGCCGCTCAGCGCGTCGAGGACGCGCACTTTGCCCTCGATAGCGCCGATGAGGATAGCCGCGAGGAAAAGATGGAACAGCTGCAGGAGGCAAAGGCGTTGACCTTGGCCGGAATCGCTCAGCGCCTGCACGACTTCGCGCCGGAGGAGCCAGAGGAAGCACCCGAGGCCTTGCCGGTAAAGGCGGAAGAAGAACCAGCTCAGGAGGATGATCCAGCCCAAGAGCCTGGCTTCGGCGGCCGTGGTTATTCCGGTTCCGGCGTCATCGTCATCGGTATCTTCGCCACTATCTTCGTCGTAGCGATGGCTGCATTGACCACCTGGATCATGTCCTTGCTCAGCGATGTAAAGGAGTCTAACCCGGTCAGCGAAACCATCCACGGCAGCACCGAAATTCCAGATGCCCCGCCGGTGCGTCTCCAGCCTTCCTCTGCGGTTACCGTCCCTGATAACAAAGACGACGCTGCGCTTATCGACGGCAAAACGGCCACCACCTGGTCCACCGAAGAGGAAGATACCGGCGTCCTCGTCACTGTGGATTCGCCAACGCACTTCGCAGTCTTGCCGGTGGTGCAATCCAATTCCACTGGGGCAAAGTACGCCGTCTATGGTGTTAACCGTGACCGCTTCAACCCGGAGAACCCACAGGCCGGCTCTCTGCACCAACTGGCAAGGGGCAAGTTCAAAAACGGCAAGGAAGACATCGAGCTGGAGAAAACCCCTGAGCAATTCGATGGGCTGCTGCTCATGATCACCGAACTGCCCAAATCCGATAAGGCAACCATCGCTGATATTGAGCTCGTCGGACAGCCCTAGGAAAACTCCGAATACATGAACCCAAATTGCGGTCCATGAAATAACGGCCGAACTGAGGAAAACTCCCTTCAGTTCGGCCATATTTTTATTTTTCTTCGCCCAAAAACTCCATAACCTGCATATTCTGAAATTTTTTACTTCAAGTGTTGACTATTTAGAAGTAACGCGTACACTGTGGGATGTAACGTAAGCAACAATCTTAGGAGTATTCACTATGTCCCTCGCAGCAGGTACCTACGCACTCGACCCAGCCCACACCGTTATCGGATTCGTCGCCAAGCACGCAATGGTCACCAAGGTCCGTGGCAACTTCGCAGATTTTGAAGGCACCATTACCGTGGCCGAGAACGTCGCTGAGTCCAACGCTGAGGCCACCATCCGTACCGCATCCATCTCCACTGGCAACGATGACCGCGATGCGCACGTAAAGAACGAGGACTTCTTCGCAGTAGAGCAGTACCCGGAGATCACCTTCAAGGCCACCAACCTCAACGTTGATGAGAATGGCAACGGCACCGTTACCGGCGACCTCACCATCAAGGGCACCACCAAGTCCGTCGACCTCGACGTTGACGATGTTGCTACCGCTGAGGACCCATTTGGCAATACCCGCCTGGGCTTCGAGGCAACCACCAAGATCAACCGCAAGGACTTCGGCATCGACTTCAACGCTCCGCTGAAGACCGGCGGCGTGCTGGTCTCCGAGGAGATCAAGATTGAGCTCGAGGTTTCTGCTATCAAGCAGTAGGATCAAGTAGGAGAACCCCCATACGCTCCACTCCCATCTAGACGCAGCCGAACCGAGGAAACCACCCCTCGGTTCGGCTCTTCTTTTTGCTCGGTCTCCGCTTTCCTCAGTTACGCACGACCGATCCACCAACCCTGCACCCCACGTGACGGCGGTAACTATAGTGCGTAGATATGACCGCACCACAAAATAAGACGCAGCACGAGTTGCTCCAAGAACGCGCAGCAGCGATGGACCTGCGCGCCTATCACCTCCACCTCGATCTTTCGGAGGTACTCGATAGCCCCACCTACCGCGTGACTACCCGCCTCGAGCTCACCAGCAATGAGCCCGAGCTCTTTCTGGATTACCTGGGCGAATCGGTCGCGGAGTTAAAGGTCAATGGCACCCCGCAGGAGGTGGACTTTGATGGCAGCATCATCCAGCTGCACGGCGTGCCGGTAGGCGAGGAGCTGACCATCGAGGTCACCAGCCACTCCCGCTATTCGCGCACCGGCCAGGGTTTGCATCGCATGCACGATCAGGCCGATGACGCGACCTACCTGTACTCACACCTCGAGCCTTCCGATGCTCGCCGCATCTTCCCCTGCCTCGAGCAGCCGGATCTCAAGGCCGTCTTCCACGTGCGCATGACCGCACCGAAGCAGTGGCAAATCCTCTCTAACCAACCGGAAGTCGAGCGCAGTGAGGATGGTGACCTCGCCACTGTTACCTTCGCGCCGACACCGCCGCTGTCGACCTACCTGACTTCCTTCGCGGCAGGCCCTTACCAGTATCAAGAGCGCACGTGGACCGCCCCGGATGGCAGCCACTCGGCACAGTTGCGCGCCTTTGCTCGCGCGTCCATGTTTGAGTACCTCGACGAAGAAATCTTGGACCTTACTGCCCAGGGCATGGACTTTTTCCACCAGAACTTTGGCTACCCCTACCCGTGGGGCAAGTACGATTCCATCTTTGTGCCCGAATACAATCTCGGCGCGATGGAAAACCCTGGTCTCGTCACCTTCACGGAGAACTACATTTTCCGCTCCCACGCCACCCGCGCGCAGCATGCCGGCCGCGCGAATACCATCCTGCACGAGATGTCCCATATGTGGTTCGGCGACTTGGTTACACCACAGTGGTGGGATGATCTATGGCTCAAGGAGTCATTCGCGGAGTTTATGGGCGCGGACTCTTCCGTGCACGGCACCGAGTACAGCGAGGCCTGGGCCAACTTTGCCGGCGCCCGCAAGAATTGGGCCTACCTGCAGGATCAGCTGCCCACCACGCACCCAATCAAGGCGGAGATCCCAGATGTGGATGCCGCGCGCCAGAATTTCGACGGCATCACCTATGCCAAAGGCGCGGCGGTGCTCAAGCAACTGGTGCACTATGTCGGTCGCGATAATTTCTACGCTGGGGCGCGCGACTACTTCCAAGAACACGCCTTCGCCGCCGCCACCTTTGATGACCTCCTGAAGGCGCTAAAAAAGCACACGGACCGCGATCTTGATGCCTGGTCGCAGGCCTGGCTGCGCACGTGGGGCCCAGATACGCTCACGCCGGAGCTGCACACCGAAGGCGAGAAGATTGCGGAGCTGGCCATCCTTGCAGAAGCCGAGGACGTCTGCCGGCCGCACCGCCTGACCGCCTCGCTTTTTGATGCCAATTTGCACAAGTATCGCGAGATCGACATCGATCTCCCCGCCAGCAATGGCACCACCCGCACCATCATCGATGAGGCGGCCGGCCTTCCGGCCCCAGCATTGCTGCTGCTTAACGACGCCGACCATACCTACGCCAAGATCCGCTTCGACGACACCTCCCTAGAAACGGCAGGGAACCGCCTGACCGAAATCGAAGATGAATTGACCCGCGCGGTAATCTGGACCGCCCTGTGGAACCTCACCCGCGATGGGGAAATGTCGGCGATTGATTATGTGGGGGTCGTCGTCAAGCACGAAGCCTACGAGACCAACACGACGCTGCTGGCTACTGCCTGCGCAAATGCCAATTTTGCGATTGCCCATTATGTTTCGGAAGCCGACCGCGAGCAGGTCCGCACCGACTATGCCGAGGCAATCTGGGGCCATCTGAACGAGGCCGAACCAGCCTCGGACGCCCAGCTTGTACTCGCTCGCGCTGCTATCCGCGCCCTGGCCGCAACGCCGGAGGAATCCGGCACCGAACGCCTGAGGGCCTTACTTGCCGGTGAGGTTGCCGAACTGCGCCTCGATCCTGAAATCCGCTGGTCCATCCTGCATGCACTCGCCGCCCGCGCTGCTGTGACACCAGCCGAGCTGGAAGGGGAAAGGCAGCACGATAATACGCTCACCGGTGCTACGGAATTCTTGGGCGCTAGCCATGCCTTCCCCACGCCAGAGACCAAGCGTGCCGCCTTCGATAAGGCGCTCACGCCGGGTGCTTACTCCAATGCCGAGGTAGACGCGCTCGTCGCCGGATTCAATGCTCCGCGCTCTTCTGCGCTACAGGAGGCCTTTGCGGAGGAATTCTTCTCCCGCGTGGAAGATATCTGGGCCGCGCACCCCATCGAGATTGCCAACCGGCTCATCCGCGGCTTTTACCCGGAACTGCCCATGGCCGATGACGCCACTACGCGCCTGCTGCACCGTGAGCTGCCAGGAGCGCTGCGCCGCGTTCTCCTGGAATGCCGGGATAACCTGCGGCGCACCCTACGCGTGCGGGCTGGTCAATAGACTGTACCGTCCTGCGTTCGCGCTCTGCTTCCCCTCGGGTCACACTGTGTTTAACAGTTGTTGATCCGGGGGGAATCTACATATGACACTGAGCCATAATCGCAGTGACGAAGAACTAGTTGATGCCTTTATTGAGGGGGATAATAAAGCCTTTTCCACCATCGTGGAACGCCACCGCACGCGGCTGACCACCGTGGCACGGCGCTACACCAGAAACGAGCACGATGCCCAAGATGTGGTCCAGGAAGCCTTCCTGCGCGCCAGCTGCAACCTGCACTCTTATCGCCGCGAATCCGCGCTATCGACTTGGCTCCACCGACTAGTGAAAAACTCTGGCTATGACTACCTCAACCATCGCTCGAACAGGGAAAATGCTTCATTAGATACGGAGGACTTTGAAGACGATCGCAACCCGCTGCTCGCGCATAATCCTTCCGAAAACCTAGCGGAGCAGCTGGCGGTGCGCGAGGCCATGCAGTTGCTGCGTGAGGATCAGCGTGAAGCGCTGGTGCTTACCGACGTCGCCGGTTTCCGCGTCGGTGAAGTCGCCACCGTCCAAGGGGTAAAGCCCGGCACCATTAAATCCCGTTGCGCCCGAGCGCGGGAAGTCCTACGCGCTGCCATTGGGTGAGTTTGCTAATACCGACGTTTGGCAATGTGGCGGGTAGACTCATGGCGTTACGCGAAATCACACTCTGATTTAAGGGAGTTAGCAATGACCGTCCACGATGTTGCCATCGTAGGTTCCGGCCCTGCCGGTTATACCGCCGCGCTGTACGCAGCACGCGCCGAACTCAACCCGATTGTCTTCGAGGGCTTCGAGTACGGCGGCGAGCTTATGAATACTACCGAGGTAGAAAATTACCCCGGTTTCCAAAAGGGCATCATGGGCCCAGAGCTCATGGAGGAAATGCGCGCCCAAGCTATCCGCTTCGGTGCGGATTTGCGCATGGAAGTCGTTGACTCCGTAGAGCTGGAAGGCGATATTAAAAAGCTGCACGTGGGTGACGAGCTCTTCGAGGCCCGCGCCGTCATCCTCGCCACCGGTGCCGCCCCGCGCCACCTTGGCGTTCCAGGTGAGGAAGAACTTACCGGCCGCGGCGTTTCTACCTGCGCTACGTGCGATGGTTTCTTCTTCAAGGACCACAATATTGCGGTTATCGGCGGCGGCGACTCCGCCATGGAGGAAGCAACCTTCCTCACCAAGTTCGCCGACTCTGTCACCATTGTGAATCGCTCCGAGAACTTCCGCGCCTCCAAGATCATGCTGGAGCGCGCCCAGGCCAACGAGAAGATTAAGTGGGAAACCAATAAAGTCGTCGAGGAGGTCATTGATGCCGATGGCAAGGTCGGCGGCCTCAAGCTCAAGGACGTCACCAATGGCGAGACCTCTACCTTGGACGTAACTGCCATGTTCGTAGCAATTGGCCATGATCCGCGCTCGTCCTTCCTCAATGATCAGGTCGAGCTGAATGACAACGGTTATGTTGTAGTTGAACAACCCTCCACCAAGACCTCCCTGCCAGGCGTTTTCGCCTGCGGCGACTTGGTAGATGACCATTACCAGCAGGCAATTACCGCAGCCGGCTCCGGTTGCCGCGCGGCAATTGATGCGGAACATTTTCTCGCAGAAAGCCGTTAAATCAGTATGAGCAACGTCAAGAAAGTAACCACCGATACGTTCCGTAAGGACGTCATCGAATCCGATAAGCCCGTCGTCGTCGACTTCTGGGCCGAATGGTGTGGCCCCTGCAAGAAGCTTTCCCCCATCCTGGAAGAGGTAGCGGAGGAGCTGGACGGCGAGGTCACCATTGCCAAGGTCAACGTCGATGAAGAGCGCAACTTAGGCGCCATGTTCCAGATCATGTCCATCCCTAACGTGCTGATTTTCAACCACGGCGAGAAGGTAGATGAATTTGTTGGTCTGCGTTCTAAAGATGACATCGTGGCGCAAGTGAAAAAGCAGCTGTAACTGTTAATCTAATTTCTATTAGATTAAGCGTGTAGAAATTCTGGAATGCGGCCCAAACTAAAGCGGGCTGTGAAAGGGGTATAAGGCGTGAATCGCGTTCTTCGAGTCGGCGATACAAGTGTGCGTGTAGCTGAGGCTCGCGCCACCTTGGCCCGTCTCGGCCTCTTGTCAGATTTCAAGGGGGAACTTTCTGCGTGGAAGAAGCAGAAGTACTCCGAGAGCGACAAGAGCTTTGATGCCAATTTGTCTGAGGCCCTCAAGGCCTTCCAGCAATCGCGTGGCATCGTGCCCACGGGCGAGATCGATGATCTCACCCTGCGCGAACTACGCCAAGCCTCGTACACGCTGGGCAGCCGAGTACTTAGCTATGAGCCTGCAAATGAGCTAGTGGGAGACGATATCTCTCAGCTGCAGCAGCAGCTGCAGGAGCTGGGCTTCTACCAGCAGCGAGTAGACGGCCACTTCGGCACCAATACTCACGCAGCACTGAAGGAATACCAGCACAACTGTGGCCTGCAAGAAGATGGTGTGTGCGGCCCCGCCACCATTCGCGCCCTGGGACTGCTCGGCCGCCGCATCACCGGCGGCTCCGCGCACAATATTCAGGAGCGCGAACGCGTGCGCAACGCCGGCCCTAAGCTGGCGGGCAAACGCGTCGTGATCGATCCCGCCTTGAGCGGTGGCGAAGCCGGCCAACTGGTCAAGGGCCGCTTCGGGGATATTTCTGAGCAGGAAATCCTGTGGGATCTCACCCAGCGCATCGAAGGACGCATGATTGCCGCCGGCATGGAGACCATCATCTCCCGTCCTCGGACCTCCGATGCGGACGTTAAGTCCCGCGCCGAGCTAGCCAATGCCTTCGACGCGGACATTGTGATTTCTTTGGCCTGCGATTCTTATCCCAATGAGAAGGCCAATGGTGTTGCCACCTTTTACTTCGGCTCCGAACTAGGCAATTCCTCGCTCATTGGTGAGACCCTCTCCGGGTTCATCCAACGCGAAATTGTCGCACGCACCGAGCTCCTGGACTGCGGCAACCACGGCCGCACCTGGGACCTGTTGCGTCTAACCCAGATGCCGGTCATCCAGATCGTGCTGGGCTACTTGACCAACCCAGAGGATATAAATATCCTCACCAATCCATCCCGCCGCGATGACATCGCGGAGGCGATCGTCATTGCCGTAAAGCGCATGTATCTCATGGAGCAGGACACCGCCGTAACCGGAACCTATAAATTCTCTGAACTCCTTCAAGCTGAGCAGTCCTAAGTCAACGAGATTCGCCCACATATCTTGGCTCAAAACGAGTCGTGCGATTAGTATCTACTGATAATCTTCATTTCTACAATTTGAATGGATCTTCATGATGGATGCTTCGAGCCCCACCGCGATCTCTCCCAAGGAAATGCGACGTGTAGTAGCTGCAACCACGATCGGTACAGCGATCGAATGGTACGACTATTTCCTATACGCTGCAGTAGCCGGACTCGTTTTTAACCAAGTAATGTTTTCTCCCTTAACCGGAAGTTTGGCCAGCATTGTGTCTTTCGCTTCTGTGGGACTATCGTTTTTGTTTCGGCCCCTCGGTGCGTTTTTAGCGGGCTACTATGGAGATCGCTACGGTCGACGAATCGTACTCATGGTCACACTTTTCTCAATGGGGGGCGCAACCACTTTAATCGGCCTCTTACCCACTTACGAAACGGTAGGACTATGGGCTCCCATTATGCTCATTTTTCTCCGCATTATTCAAGGAGTATCCGCTGGAGGCGAGTGGGGATCAGCGGTATTGCTAGCGGTTGAACATGCTCCGAACCATAAGCGCGGCCTCTACGGTGCCGGACCACAAATTGGAGTTCCCATCGGACTGCTCATGTCCTCCGGGGTTTTGGCCATCATGGATAGAATCGCGCCCGGAGATGCATTCTTTCAGTGGGGTTGGCGAGTCCCCTTCTTACTTTCCTTCGTGCTAGTTGTTGTAGGTTACTTGGTAAGAATCGGCGTCGATGAATCGCCGGTTTTCGAAGTTATAGAAGACAACAAAGGGCATCAGCGTCCGAATCCCATTGGCGTTCTTTTCAAACAGCATCTTCCTCTTGTATTTGTCGCTGCACTGGTATTTGCAGGCAACGGAGCAGTCGGCTATATGACAGCAGGAGGCTATATTCAAAGTTATGCTACCAACCCAGAAGGACCCATTTCCTTTGAGCGCAGTGATGTGCTCAACGCAGTCACTTTATCTGCCGTCACATGGTTAATATTCACCCTGTTCGCCGGCTGGGTGTCCGACTATATCGGTAGGCGTAGAACGTACCTCATTGGATTCGTCGTTCAGGCAATTGGAGCTGGAATACTCTTCCCACTGGTTGACACAGCTTCACTAGGACTTCTTTATGTTGCGCTTATCTTTCTAACTGTAGGACTAGGACTAACTTATGGTGCCCAGTCCGCCATGTATGCTGAACTCTACCCAGCATCTATTCGTGCATCAGGGGTATCGGTATCCTATGCCATTGGATCAATTCTCGGCGGCGCGTTTGCACCTATGATCGCAGCATCTTTAGTAGATGCAACGGGAACAACAGTTGCGGTTACGATCTATCTAGTAGCTGCAAGCCTCATAGGTTTGACTGCCATTTTGCTTCTCCAAGAAAGAAAAGGTATCCCTCTCAGCCCTGATTTTGAAACGGAACAATCTAAGAGTCCGTTTGTTTTTGGTAAGTAGCCTGAAGAAAAGTGGACAGAGCTATCCGATTTCACTCATCTTCACTGCGTCCATTTTATTGGTCATTTCGTGGAATTTCGGACAGATGACCCGAGTTGAACGCACTCTGCTCGACAAGCTGCATCTGTCATTGGACTGATTTTTAATCGGTTCACGGGACCACCCCACGTCCTGCTAACGCACCTGCACCCCGAGCGCATCGGATGTGTAATTTTGGGGTGTGCTAATTACTTCTACTACTTTTGGCATTGATGAAGAGTGCCGAATCCCTCACAGGTGGATTCTAGACTTACGCACAGGGATTTGAATATATAAAGCAAACTCGGCAGAAATGCAGTATTCGCAAATAATTCGTCATACCCAAGTTAGCAAATCAAACGACACGAGAGACCTCTCAGAGGTCTACGTTCGTATCACATCCAAATAGAAGGCGGAGTCAATCCAAAATTCAGAAGGCTGTTAGCCGTAGCCTTTAAGCGTTAAATAATCAGTGCTGCTACCAACTTTGCCTTTGGATTAAAAGACCGAATATTTTAAGTGACCGCCTGCTATCACCGGAGTGGGTAGCGCCAAACGACGAGACTACGATAACCATGGTCTCACACTACGATCTAAATCGAACAACACCCGCCGTAAGGATCATTCAGACAAATAGGAGTTCAAAATAGACAACACGCTGGCCCCCGAACCAAAGATTTGATTAAGCTTTCCACTTTTCCCACAGTCATTCACCTAGTTGTATTAGTGCCATAATGCGCTCAAAATCTTCTTGGTCACCAAATTCCACAACCATCTTGCCCTTGCGCTTGCCCATAGTCACGGTGACCTTGGTGTCAAAGCGATCAGACAAGCGCTCGGCGGAATCGGTGAAATACTGCGGCTGTGGCGCTGGCTGCTTCTTCTTGGATTCGGCCGGCTTACCATAACGCTTATAAAGGGTGACTGCCTCCTCAGTAGCGCGTACGGACAGACCTTCCGCGATGATGCGGTTGGCAATATATTCCATGGCCTCGGTGTCATCCAAAGACAGTAGCGCACGCGCGTGGCCAGCAGACAAGGTACCAGCGGCTACACGTTTTTGTACCTCTACCGGTAGCTTGAGCAGGCGCAGCATATTGGTCACCTGGGGGCGGGAGCGGCCAATGCGATCCGCCAGCTCATTCTGGGTAACGCCGAACTCTTCCAGCAGCTGTTGATAGGCGTGTGCCTCTTCCAGAGGGTTGAGCTGCACACGGTGAATGTTTTCCAGCAGGGCATCGCGCAGCAGGTTGTCATCCTTGGTATCGCGCACGATGGCCGGAATCGTAGCCAGACCCGCCTTGGAAGAAGCGCGCCAACGGCGCTCACCCATGATGAGCTCGAAGCCACCCTCCTCGGAAGGACGGACGACAACGGGCTGCAATAAACCAAACTCGCGAATCGAGTGGACGAGCTCGCCCAGCTCATCCTCATCGAAGACGGTGCGAGGCTGCTTCGGATTCGGGATAATATCGCCGATGGAAATCTCGCGATAGGTCGCACCGATAGGAGCCGGGGTAGCCTGACGCTTCTTCGAGGACTTGGAGCCAGAACTCTGCTGAATGGTGGGGGCGCCCTTGACACGCTTGCCTTCGCCGCCCTTATGGCCCGGCTGCGGAGTGGAGTTTCCCAAGATGATATCCGCAGCGGAGTCTCCTAGGCGCGGCTTGCGGGTAGGGGCATCGGGACCGGATGGGATGAGTGCGGCGAGACCTTTGCCAAGGCCGCCTTGCTTCTGTTCTGCCATTAGTTCCTATCCTTCCAATTCCGCGTAAATCGCTGGGCTCACGCCAATCGCCCCGGTGGTCGGGTGCGGGCGGTAATCGCCACGCCGGTTAAGCTCGCGCGCCGCCGCAAGGTAGGCGCGGGCACCGGTGGACGAGGGAGCATAATCAATAACCGTAGTACCGTACCCCGGTGCCTCGGAAACGCGCACGGAGCGTGGGATAACATTGCCCAGAACTACGGCACCAAACTGTTCGCGGACGTTATCTGCTACATCTTCTGCTAAGCGTGTACGGGCGTCATACATGGTCAGCAGCACGGCGGAAATATGCAGATCCTCATTGAGGTGCTCGCGAATCATGGAGATATTTCCCAGCAGCTGGCCCACACCCTCCAAGGCGTAGTACTCGCATTGAATCGGGATGATGACCTCTTCAGCGCACGTCATTGCATTGATGGTGAGCAACCCAAGCGAAGGCGGGCAGTCAATGAAGACATATTCGAAGCCATACTCTTCAAGGAAGCCATTATGCAAAGCGTCATAGAGGCGGAATTCGCGGCGTACCAAGGACACCATTTCGATCTCCGCGCCAGCCAAATCAATGGTGGCGGGAATGCAAAAAAGGTTTTCGTTGTGCGAAGAGGGCTGCATGGCCTTTTCGGCGCTGCAATCCCCAAGGAGCACCTCATAGCTGGAATCGGTGCCGGAACTATGCTCCGCGCCCATGGCCGTGGAGGCGTTTCCCTGCGGGTCAAGATCGATCACCAGCACTTTCTTGCCCTCTGCGGCAAGCGCTGCGGCCAAGTTGGCGGCGGAGGTGGTTTTGCCTACGCCGCCCTTCTGGTTAGCAATGGTGATAAGGCGCGGATTAGTCATGCCGTCTACTTTAGTTCACGCGCGGGACACGAATGATCGTGGTTCCCTCGATGGTGCTGACCTCGGCCTTTCCGCCGCCGGCCTTCTTAATATCGGCGGCATCGCGCTCCAATTCCTCATGTACCGAAGAACCCTTCAACGCGATCATCTCGCCCCCTTTGCGCACGAGCGGCAGCGACCATTTGGCAAGCTTGCCTAGGGGTGCGACGGCACGGGAGGTAACCACGTCGGCCCCCGCCACTGCCTTTTTAATCGGGCCTTCTTCGGCACGGCCGCGCAGGACCGTGACATTTTCCAGGCCGAGCTGTTCTACCACCTCGTTGAGGTAGTTATAGCGTTTGAGCAGCGGCTCGATCAGAGTAATTTGCAGGTCTGGGCGCGCAATAGCCAGCGGAATGCCGGGCAACCCAGCACCCGAGCCGACGTCGATTACCGTGGCACCTTCGGGGATTGCCTGCTTGACGACGGCGCAATTAATGATGTGCCTATCCCATAAACGCGGTACCTCGCGGGGGCCTATAAAACCACGAATGGACCCGTCTGTAGCGAGCGAATCATGGTAAGCCTGCGCGAGGGGCAAGCGAGAGCCGAATACTACTGACGGGTCCATCTCGGACACGATGGGGTTCTCCTCCGTGTTTATTTGTTTTTACGCTGTTTCTTAGTGCGGTTGTCCTTCTTGCGGGCACCCGGCTTTGGCGCAGAAGTGCGCTTGGCCTCAATCTTAGCGGCTTCCTCTTCTTCTTCCTCGCGGTCCATCTTGGCGTAGACGATGCGGGTTTGGAAGAAAGTCCAGACCGTATTGGCCATCATGTAGAACAGCAAACCAATTGGCCAGATGAAGCCGGAGAAGACCAGCATGGCCGGCATAACCCACAGCATCATCTTGGACATCATAGCCATTTGCTGCTGCATCATTTCCGCATTCTGCCCCTGCGGCGCTTGGGTCTTACCGGCGGCGCGACGCTTTTCCTGGCGGTTTAAGCTCATACGCGCATTGAAGTGCGTCATGACCGCAATGATGGCAATCATCGGAACGATGATGACGGCAGCCTGGCTCGTGGTTACGCCCTCTACGATTGGGGAGTTCAAGCGCAGGTTGGTCACGAGCGGAACATCAAAGATCTTGGCGTCCAAGAACTGCTGCACTAGGTCAGGCTTGAAGATGTAGTTCGCAGTATTGGCATTTTCCTCGATGGACATTGGATCGCCACTGGGATGGCCAATGCCACCGGCAACCGCAACGGTGCGGTCGAAGGAACGCAGCACGTGGAAAAGACCAATGAACATTGGAATCTGCACGAAGACCGGCAGGCAGCCAGCCATCGGACGTACGCCAGATTCCTTATAAACCTTCTGCATCTCCTGTGCAGCCTTGGTTTGGTCATTGCCGTACTTCGCACGGATTTCCTGCACCTTAGGCTGGATTTCCTGCATCTTGCGCGAGGAACGAATCTGGCTGATAGTCGGCTTGACCATCAGCGCCTTAAGCGTCCAGGTCAGCAGCACAATGGACAGAATCCACGTAATTCCCCACGCCGGGTCCATCACGAGAGATAGCAGCCAGTGCCAGAACCATAAAACGGCCGAAATTGGCCAGTAAATGAAATTAAGCACGAGTGTTTAATCCTCAATTGTTGTTGGTATCCGGGACCGGATCGAACCCACCCGGATGCCAGGGGCCGCATTTGCAAACCCTGACTATTGCCATCGCCGTACCCTTGAAAGCGCCGTGTTTGGAAAGCGCCTCTAGAGCATAAGCACTGCATGTCGGCTCGAACCGACAGGTCGATACCATCTTAAAGCCAGAGACATGTTTTTGGTAGAAACGAACCACTTTGACCATTGGTTTGGCCAATCCTCTGGCTGGGGGAATTTCTTCCCCGCGGGAATTTAGATATCCCATTGCTTGCGAAGTGCTTTGGCAAGATCTTTTTCTAATTGCTCACTACTAGCAGTAGCACTAGCGGGCAGTGCACGAATGACCACATCCACGCTGGCGGGCAGCTTGGGAATGAATGTCATGCACACATGGCGAAGCCGCCGGGAGGTGCGGTGGCGAACCACTGCATTCCCGACGGCTTTAGAAACAATCAGCCCAAATCGCGGCCCAGTGGCGGCGATATCGGCTGCCTTGTCCGTACCTGCGTTATCGCGTGCATGCACGACGATCGTACGAGTGCCCGCCCGGCGGCTGCCCTTCATCGTGCGCCGAAACTGCGTCGGTGATGTGAGCTTATGCTGGGCCGGAAGCATAACTTATGCAGTCAGCTTTGCGCGGCCCTTCTTGCGACGAGCTGCAACGATGGCGCGACCTGCACGAGTGCTCATGCGGGTGCGGAAGCCGTGCTTACGAGCACGACGACGGTTGTTCGGCTGGAACGTGCGCTTACCCTTTGCCACGTTAATTCTCCTTGAAGTTGTGCGTAGGCACACCACCGCTAACAGCGGCGCACCCACTGATGATTAGATTCCATGAACCTGACGCATCACAGTCTCTCCGGTGCACGGCGAGCCGACGGGCCCAGCCAGTGCGAGGTGACGCTGTCACTTTCACGCGCAACTCTTTGTTGCAATAGACCATGCCAGATTACGTGATTTCTGCCGCTGGAAACAAATCGACACCCGGGTACACCCGAAATTACATAAATGTTTTTTCTTGCAGCTAGAAGGCCAGATTCTAGGCCCTTACTGCACCTAATCCACCACACCGGAGGGTCGACCCCAACCCGCACCCGGGTAGTGAATTTTTCTCGCTAGACACACCTGCCATTTCGGCGGTACAACAGAAGAATCAAATTCCACAGCCGTACCGACCATGTGGATAACTCTAAATCAACACTCGAGACTTTTGCAGTTTTCGCAGCGTATGGCCATAGACTGGCCAATTGAGAGTTATCCACAGCCATGAACTAAGCTGTGAATAACTATTTCATCCACACCTGTGGATAACTCTGTGGAGATCGAGGTGACTCGATAAAAACCGATGTGAAAACCACGGTGGAATCCGCAGTGAAAATTGTTATTCAATGTCCACCCGTCCCCGACTAAATTCCACAAAGGTAGCCTGTAGTGACTGACCCACAAGCGAACCTGCATGCCGTTTGGCGCGCGGTCGTTGATGACCTGCTCGCACAATCCGAGCAACCCAATTCCGAGGTCCCTAGTTTTTCGCATTCACAGCGCCTTTATCTCCAGCTAGTTCGCCCCATCATGATGGTCGAGGGATACACCCTTGTCGCCGCCGAGAACCTGGATGCCAAAAATGTGGTCGAAAACGAACTTGGCGAGCATATCGCCAAGGCATTGACCCGGCACCTCGGCCGCCCGTGTTCCTTCGCGGTTACCCTCGCGACCCCGCAAGAGCCGCAGCCACCGGCCGCTGAACCGGCCCCACAAGCAGCTCCCCCTCAGCAGCAACAACCCCCACAAGCACAACCACAGCAGAACACGGAAGCTACCCCGAACTACATTCCGCGCCCGCAGCAACCAGATACCGCTGCGCAACAGGCTCCTATCCAGAACAACTGGCAGTCCAGCCACGCCCCAGCAAGCCTGGATGAGTTGGCCGAACACTATAACCAGCAGCAGGCGGAGGCCGCGGGAAATTTCTCGGGTGCTGCCACCAATTCCGCCCGCATCCCGCGCGAGGCTCCGGCGCATGATCCCAATCGTGAAACTTCACTCAATCCAAAGCACACCTTCGATAGCTTTGTGATTGGTTCTTCGAATCGTTTTGCCAATGGTGCAGCCGTTGCCGTAGCCGAGAATCCCGCGCGTGCCTACAACCCACTCTTTATCTGGGGCGGCTCTGGACTAGGTAAAACGCACCTTTTGCACGCCGCGGGCAATTACGCCCAGGTACTGCATCCGGGCCTGCGGGTAAAATATGTGTCTTCGGAAGAATTCACGAATGACTACATTAATTCCTTGCGCGATGACCGCCAGGAATCATTCAAACGCCGCTACCGCAATCTCGACATTTTGATGGTCGATGACATCCAGTTCTTGGAGGGCAAGGAATCCACTCAGGAGGAGTTTTTCCATACCTTCAATGCGCTGCACCAAGCCAATAAGCAGATCATTTTGTCTTCGGACCGCCCGCCAAAGCAGCTCACCACGCTCGAGGATCGCCTCCGCACCCGCTTTGAAGGCGGTCTGATCACCGATATTCAGCCGCCAGATCTAGAAACGCGTATCGCGATTTTGATGAAGAAGGCGGCCAATGATGGCACCGAGGTAGATCGCTCCGTACTTGAGCTCATTGCCTCACGCTTCGAGTCTTCTATTCGCGAACTCGAAGGCGCACTCATCCGTGTTTCGGCCTATTCTTCCTTGGTTAATGAGCCAATCAATGTGGAGATGGCTGAAATCGCTTTGCGCGATTTGGCCCCTGATTCCGCAGATCGACAGATCACCGCTACCTCGATCATGGAGGTCACGGCAGAGTTCTTCGATATTGATGTAGAAACACTGCGCGGCGCCGGCAAGAAGCGCGCGGTAGCGCATGCTCGCCAGTTGGCTATGTATCTATGCCGCGAACTTACAGAACTATCCCTTCCCAAGATCGGTGAGCAGTTCGGCGGCAAGGACCACACCACCGTCATCTATGCAGATCGCAAAATCCGCAAAGAAATGACTGAAAAGCGCAATACCTACGACGAGATCCAGGCACTTACCCAGCGCATCAAGAATCGCGGTCGCGCCTAATTCTCACCGCACTATTTCAACGCCTTCCTTATATAAAGGAGGGCGTTTTTAGTTTTCCCTTTAGACTTCCCTGATTCCGCCGGCCCCACGTGGAGCTCAAGCCAGAACGACAAAACTGGAAATCCGCACGAAAGCCGAATAGGAGGCTAAAACAAACCTCCGCGCAACCGCTACCCATTGTTGTAATTTCACAAGGAATTCAAAACCGCTCCTGGAAGTAAGCGTTTAACTGGGAAAAGAGTTATCCACAGCGTTGTTCACACCTGTGTAATTTCATCTTTGCAATTCATGGATCTTGCTCACAGTTTTAAATTCCACAAGCCCTATGCTGGAAGAACCGCCCTGTGATCAGCCCTGTGCGTAGATCGGTGATCAAATGACAAAACCTGTGGATAAAACGGCGATCCCACTAGTTGTCCACAATTCGCCCCGATTGATCACAGCAAGATCACAAGATTTGGCACACCCCGGATCTGTGCCGTGAACTTGTCATTTACCAAGTTACCCACAGATCCCACAGCGCTTATTACTACTACTAAATTATTTCTCTGATCTACCTAGAAGAAAGAGGGTGTGTGGAATTCGCCCCAGCCTGCCTTCGGCCAGACGCGAATCGAACGGGCGAAGATGGAATTACATGTTGTGGCGCACCGTGCCCGATGCGGTAAGTTGGAAGCCAGTCTTTTGTAAGTAACAATTTTCCTACTTGCCCTAGAGGAGCTCTTCGCACCATGGATGAAGCCGTGTCATTTCGCGTTGCCAAAGATGATCTTGCCAACGCCGTAGCGTGGGTTGCTCGCAGCCTGCCCTCCAAGGTCACCCAGCCCGTGCTGCGCGCGATGCTGATCACCGCGGATGACAATGGTCTTGAGTTCACCGGCTTCGATTACGAAGTCTCTACCCGCGTCCGCATCGCCGGCATGGTGGATGAACCCGGGCAAATCGCCGTAGCTGGCAAGCTTCTTTCCGATATCGTCGCTTCTTTGCCAAACAAAGAAGTAGAGATCTCCCAGGTAGATTCCAAGGCCCTGGTTACTTGCGGTTCTTCCCGCTTTGAACTGCCGCTAATTCCCCTGGATGATTACCCACAGCTTCCGGCCCTGCCGGAGGTTACCGGCACTATCCAGCCACAGCTATTCGTCGAGGCCATCCACCAGGTCGCTGCTGCGGCCGGCAAGGACGATACCCTGCCCATGCTCACCGGTGTGCACATGGATATCCATGGCAAAGACATTGAGATGACGGCAACGGACCGCTTCCGCCTAGCTATGCGCACCTTGGAATGGGAGCCGAAGTCCCCAGACGTGGAAGCCAAGCTTCTGGTACCTGCTAAGACCCTGCAGGAAACTGGCCGTTCCTTGGATCCGCATCTCAACATTCCAGTGGAGATCGCCGTGGGCACCGATGAGAATATTGGTGCCGATGGCCTCTTTGGCCTGCACGCGGATAATCGTGAAACCACTACGCGCATGCTGGATGCAGATTTTCCCAATGTGCAGCCGCTGCTGCCGAAGAATCACACCAATATTGCCTCCATTGAGGTGGCACCGCTGCAGGAAGCGATCCGCCGCGTTTCTTTGCTGACGGATCGCAACGCGCAGATCCGGATGGAATTCGCTGATGGTCAGGTAACCCTATCTGCCGGCGCGGATGCCGGTAACGCCACCGAGACCCTGCCATGTGCGTTCTATGGCCGTGATGAATTCCTCATCGCTTTCAACCCGGGCTATCTTAAGGATGGTTTGGCCGTTATCAACACCGACCGCGTGGTCTTTGGCTTTACCGAGCCTTCTCGTCCGGCCATTATGATCCCAGAACCGGAAGAGCTGCCTGAGGCCGATGAAGATGGCAACTTCCCCACGCCGGAGACAAACTTCACCTACCTGCTCATGCCGGTTCGCCTGCCGGGCTAATGTACGTCAGGGATCTCGATGTTCGGGATTTTCGCTCATGGCCCGAACTTAAAGTACAGCTAGGGCCGGGGATCACCCTTTTTGTCGGGCGCAATGGCTTTGGCAAGACCAATATCGTCGAGGCCATTGGTTATACTGCCCATCTTTCTTCCCATCGCGTTTCTCATGATGCGCCGCTGGTGCGCCAGGGTGCGGGTGGTGCGCGGGTGTCCATTACCGCGGTGAACCAAGGCCGCGAGCTCACCACCCATTTGCTGATTAAGCCCCACGCGGCCAATCAAGCGCAGATCAATCGCACGCGCCTGCGCAGCCCCCGTGAGCTTCTGGGCGTGGTAAAAACGGTGCTCTTTTCCCCGGAAGATTTGGCCTTGGTGCGCGGGGAGCCGGCTGGGCGCCGCGCCTACCTCGATAGCATCATTGCCTCGCGGACCCCGCGCCTTGCGGGCGTAAAGGCCGACTATGACAAGGTACTCAAGCAGCGCAATGCCCTGCTCAAATCAGGCTCCGCCAGCCTGCGCCGCGGCTATTCCGATAGCGATGGTGCCGCGGCACTGGCCACCTTGGATACCTGGGATGCGCAGTTAGCCCGCCTCGGCTCCCAGGTTATTGCCGCGCGCCTTGCGCTTGTCGACGCCCTTTTAGACCACATTCCCGCCGCCTATTCCGGCCTAGCACCAGAATCGCGCCCAGCGCAGGTGGAGTATAAATCCACGATCGACACCGCGGACCGAGAGGTGCTCGAGGCAGTGATGCTTACCGAATTGGCGAACGTTCGGCAACGCGAAATCGAACGCGGCATTTCCCTCGTGGGCCCACATCGCGACGATCTGGTGCTTAATCTGGGTGAACAGCCGGCCAAGGGCTTTGCCAGCCATGGCGAGACGTGGTCCTATGCCATCGCGCTGCGCCTAGCGGAGTTTAATCTCCTGCGCCAGGAGGGAGGATCGGATCCGGTGCTCATCTTGGATGATGTTTTTGCTGAGTTGGACGCCAAGCGCCGCAAGCAGCTCGTCCACCTGGCCGCCGAGGCCGAGCAGGTGCTCATCACCGCGGCGGTAGATGAGGATCTACCAGGAAATTTGGAGCCCATCGTGCGCTATCGCGTGAGCGTGGAAGATACCGATGCCGGGCGCATTTCCAAGCTCAACGCTGAGGGTGCTGGTGCGGACGCTGCTGAGGAAGGTGAGGGAAGTGAGTGAGATAGAAGGGGGCGTCGGCAAGCAGCGCATTGATCCTGTCACCCAGTACTTTAAGCTGGTCCGCTCCACCTCCAAGAACCCGCCGAAGCTAACCCGCCCTGTGCCGAAGATGCCGGTGCCCTCTCTGGAGAAGGCACAAAAGCAGGGGTATATGGGCTATCAACGGGGTATTCCCACAGGACCGGATGGCAGGAAGAAACGGCGCACGCTGGCGGTGCCGAGCCTGGGAGCCCAAATCAGCCGCGAGGTAGTCAATCGTGGCTGGGAGCATGACCTGGCCAATGGCTGGGTGATGGGGAATTGGGAAAATCTCGTGGGCGAGCGTATCGCCGCCCATACGCAGCCGCAGAGGATTAAGGACAAGGTTGTCTATGTGTCCTGCGATAACTCCACCTGGGCTACGGAGCTGCGCTATCTGCAGCGCCAAATCCTGCGGAAAATCTCTGACCGCCTAGGGCCGGATGTCATCGTTGAGCTGCGCATTCATGGCCCTAAGCAAAGGCGCAACTATGAGGGGCGGCAGTGGGTGAGACCACAAGGATCGCAAGATACGTATGGCTAATAGGTTGCAGTTGGATCCGACCTTTAAATTCTAAATAACCTCAGAGCGCGCCAGATTCCTATCTCTCACGGGTGTGGGGTGTCTTTCAGTAGGGGGTATCCGTGTAGAATAGTCAGGGTCTTAGAATTAGCTATAGCCAAAAGGAGAGCACGAATCCGTGGCTGAAGAACACGCATATGATGCCGGGTCAATTACGATCTTGGAGGGCCTCGAGGCCGTCCGTAAGCGCCCCGGCATGTACATTGGTTCGACCGGTTCGCGCGGCCTGCACCACCTCATTTGGGAGATCGTTGATAACTCCGTCGATGAGGCTATGGCCGGCTACGCCGATAAGGTTACCGTCAAACTGCTGGAAGATGGCGGCGTCGAGGTCATCGATAATGGCCGTGGTATCCCGGTAGAAATGCACGCCTCCGGCGCACCTACCGTCCAGGTGGTCATGACCCAGCTGCACGCCGGCGGTAAATTCGACTCCGATTCCTACGCCGTTTCCGGCGGCCTGCACGGCGTTGGTATTTCCGTGGTGAACGCGCTATCTACCCGCGTAGAGGCGGAAATCAAGCGTGATGGCAAGCACTGGTACCAAAACTTCCACAACGCCATCCCGGACGAGTTGATTGAAGGCGGCAATGCCCGCGGTACGGGCACCAAGATCCGTTTCTGGGCGGATCCGGAAGTCTTCGAAACTACCGATTACGATTACGACACCATCGCCCGCCGCCTGCAGGAAATGGCCTTCTTGAATAAGGGCCTATCCATTGAGCTCATCGATGAGCGCGTCACCGAAGAACAGATCGAGCTGGAAGAAATCGCCGATGCAGAATCAGGCGAGAGCAATGCGGATGAAACCTCTTTCGATGATGGTCCAGACGCTGGCGATACTTTCAACGAAGAATCCGGCGATGCAAAGGAAGCTGCGGCGGAAAAGAAGCGCCGCAAGAAAGTCACCTTCCACTATCCAGAGGGCTTGACCGACTACGTCAAGTACCTCAATAAGTCCAAGACTGCGATCCACCCGACCATCGTTTCTTTCGATGCCAAGGGCGAAGATCATGAGGTGGAAGTAGCACTGCAGTGGAACCAGGGCTATAAGCAGTCCGTTCACACTTTTGCCAATACCATCAACACCCACGAGGGCGGCACGCACGAAGAAGGCTTCCGCGCGGCCCTAACCTCCCTGATGAACCGCTATGCCAAGGAGCATAAGCTCATCAAGGAAAAGGACGGTAACCTTTCCGGCGATGACTGCCGCGAGGGCTTGGCCGCCGTCATTTCCGTCAAGGTGGGCGATCCGCAGTTCGAGGGCCAGACCAAGACCAAGCTGGGCAATTCCGAAATCAAGGGCTTTGTCCAGCGTGCGGTGAACGAGCACGTCAATGACTGGTTCGATGCCAATCCGGCTGAGGCAAAGGCCATTATCAATAAGGCCGTGTCCTCCGCACATGCTCGCATGGCTGCCCGCAAGGCCCGCGAGATGGTGCGCCGCAAATCCGCCACCGACCTGGGCGGACTGCCCGGCAAGCTCGCGGATTGCCGCTCCAAGGACCCGAAGATTTCCGAGCTCTACATCGTGGAGGGTGACTCCGCAGGTGGTTCCGCTAAGGGCGGCCGTGATTCCATGTTCCAGGCCATCTTGCCTCTGCGCGGCAAGATCTTGAACGTGGAGAAGGCCCGCATGGATAAGGTCCTCAAGAATGCTGAGGTCCAGGCGATTATTACCGCACTGGGTACCGGTATCCACGAGGAATTCGATATCAAGAAGCTGCGCTACGACAAGATCGTGCTCATGGCCGATGCCGACGTCGACGGCCAGCACATTGCCACGCTGCTATTGACCCTGCTCTTCCGCTTCATGCCCCAGTTGGTTGAGGACGGGCACGTGTACCTGGCTAACCCGCCGCTGTACAAGCTCAAGTGGTCCAAGGGCACTCCGGGCTATGCCTTTTCCGACGACGAGCGCGATAAGCTGCTGGCCGAGGGCCTGGAGCAAAACCGCAAGATCAACAAGGATGACGGCATCCAGCGCTACAAGGGTCTGGGTGAGATGAACGCCGCCGAGCTGTGGGAAACCACGCTTGACCCGAGCACCCGCATCCTGCGCCGCGTGGATCTGGAAGACGCGCAGCGCGCCGATGAGCTCTTCTCCATCCTCATGGGTGACGATGTCTCGGCCCGCCGCTCCTTCATTACCCGCCGCGCGAAGGACGTCCGCTTCCTAGACATCTAAAGCGCAGCACAAAGCCCACCGTGGAAAATACTGCGGTGGGCTTTAATTGTGGCGTTTTAAAGCGCGAGCCCTAGGCCTGGGATCTGCGCTGATCCGCTACGGCGAATCCCAGGGAGGCAAGGCACATGGCCAGGATGACGCCGAAGCCGGCGACGATGGAAAGTGGCCAGTCCGCGTTCGTGCCGTGCAGGGTGGCAAAGACTATGGCCGTGATGACCGCAAGACCAATGGCCGTGCCGATGCGCTGGCCGGTTTGGAGGACAGCTCCCGACGATCCAGCGTAGGCCTGAGGGACATGTGCCAAGGTGAGCGTCTGGTTAGGGGAGATGACCGAGCCTTGCCCGCCGCCCACCAAGGAGAGCGACAGGACCATCCACCATTCGTTGGTGCCCCATTGCTCGGTGGCCCAGATGAGCGCAATGGTGGCAACGAGCCCGGAGATGGTCACCATCATGCCGATAACCACGACCTTGCGGCCGTAGACGGATACGGATCGACCGGCCAGTGTGGCAGAAATAGAGCTCAACAAAGCGGCCGGAATGCCTACGGATCCGGCAGCGAGGGCGGAGTGCCCGAGACCGCTTTGGAAGTAGAGCGCGACAAGCACCCAAATGCTGGTAATACCCATAAACCACAAGGTGGCGATGATGGTGCCATTGCGAAAGCTCGGGGTGGCAAAGATATTGAGATCCACCATCGGCGGATGGCCGGTGGCCTTGTGGCGGCGTTCCCACAACACCCATCCCACAAGGAGGACGGCACCCAGCAGCAAGAGCCACCACACGGCCGGTGATGCGGATGATTCCATAAAAGGGAAGAGGATGGCCCATACGGCAGCGCCAAGGATCAGTGCGCCGATAGGATCAAGGGTGGCTAGGGCCTTGAAGATGCCCAATTTATTGCCGGCTTCATCGTGTACGCGGGAGAATAACGGTCGAGGAAACCACATCAATCCTAAGATGATGGCTACAAGGCCGACGGGGAAATTGACCAGCATGGTCAACCGCCAGCCTAGGTCCGCTCCGCCAAGGCGAATGAGAAGGCCGCCCAGTACCGGACCGATGGCAACGGCAATGCCCACCGTGGAGCCAAAATACCCAAAGGCACGGGCGCGCTCGGCACCGCGGAAGTACTGTTGAATCATACCTACGCCCTGTGGATTGAGCAGGCCTGCACCTACGCCTTGGATAAAACGGGCGCCGTTGAGCGCTTCTGCGTTGGGGGCTAAGCCGGCGACTGCGGCGCTGATGGAATAAATGGCGATGCCCGCCAGAAAAATGCCGCCGCGGCCGACGAGATCTCCAGCGCGGCCGGCCGCCACGAGGATGACACCGAAGGTGAGCGCATAACCGGAGAGCACCCATTGCACATCGGAATCAGAGGCTCCCAGGCCCGATTGGATAGAGGGCAGGGCGACGTTCACGATGGACACGCTCAGCAGCGACATAAAGAGCGCCGTGAGCAAAACAATCAGTACCCGCCAGCGGGCGGGATCTTGGCCGGCGGGGTACTCGGTTTGGTTAGCTGCGGAGGTAGTCACTTCCATACTTATACCTGGCGGTTAGAAAGCGATTCAACCGCCGGGAAACTACATATGTTTCTGCAGCACGCGTCCAAAATCTGGGACCGCAGGGGTGAGGAATTTCGACGCCTTACCGCGCAGGGAGTTATAAGGCTTAGATAGTGCGGGGGAGTTGACCTGCTCGGCGTGCTTATCGGCCACCGATATGATGGCATCACTTACCTCGGCGCTGCGTGGCTCCAGGAAGGAACCGAAATCCTGCTCGGTGCTGCTTGCAAATTCCTGCCAGTGCGGGTCGAGGGTGTCAAGGACGTCCGGTAGCACGCGGCCTAGTGCCTTCGTGACGATGGCGGAGTCGACCTTCTTAGCGGCGGCGAGGGCGCCCTTGAGCGCCATGCCGGTAATACCCGATTGCTTGGCGACGACCCCCTCAACCAGTTCGCCACAATCGCTTATCACCGCTGTGCGCTGCGGAGCAGACATAAGTTCAGAAAGATGTGCCATGCTGCACCACCTTACGCGAGTTAAGCCGGCTGTCCCGGCAGGCCAGGGAGGTTGGCCTGAATGGCGGCAATCTGATCGGCGATCTGACCCAAGCCGGCATCGCGCGCTGCCTTCTCCAGATTGACGTTGGGGGAGTCGAGGGCTACGGCACTGGCCAGTGCGGTGACGCCCGCGGCTGCGGCGGTGATGATCAAGGTGAGGTCCAGCTGGGAAGAACCGGTAGAGGAACCCCCCGGCTTTCCCCTGCTCAAAGTTCGGATTTACCTTGCCTTTCTAGGAATCCGCCTCAGCTGCAGTAGCGGTAGGGGCAGTGATGGTGGTGGCAGTTCCTTCCTTGGGTGACTATCGCCAATAACTTAGGCAACTTCTTTAACACTAAGGTAGACGCGCGCGCTAAACTTTGCGAACTCTGCGTTATACCCGCTCAGGGCCGGCACGCGGGCTAAAACCTCCGCCATAGCGCGGGCGGCGTCGCGGTGGCTATCGTGGATAGCTATTCCTTCCACCTTGGCCGTACTGGCGGCTGCGGCGGCCGCAAGGGCGGCAAAGTTGGTGATACGGACGTGAAAGTGTGCGCAAAACTCTTGTGCCAAGAGGTAGAGCTGCTCGGTACTCATAACTGCCTAGGACTGCGCTGGCCGAGCGCGGCGGATTTCTGCTTCTAACTCAGCGCGGCCGGGGAGGAGGGCGCGGGCGGTGGATTGCACGTGGGCGTCGGCAAGCGTGCGGGCTGCCGCCGCAACGATGGCGCGCACTACCGCTTCATGTTTGGAGGTGCCCTGCGCCGAGGCCAGCAGGGTGAGAGCGTGATCCTGTTCGGCCGTAAGCCGCAATGTCATTGCCATGCCTTAGTGATACCACGGTGATACCATGCGTGCGGCAATTCGGGCCCTGAAAGGCGCTAAAGGGTAGAATCTGGCGTTATGAGTGACAATAACGACGATCTTTTTGATCGCATATTTCCCATTGACATTA
>OCJN01000053.1_pt1 | contig 78936 bp, 71 predicted proteins | sample 1480731 | NCBI WGS metagenome assembly OCJN01 (sample SAMN05301479, study PRJEB22388) | human skin metagenome | isolation source: Infant 1 DOL 23 skin | host: Homo sapiens | place: USA: Pittsburgh, Magee-Womens Hospital of UPMC | collected 2013/2014 | reverse complement strand
AACTCACAGGGTGTAAAGCTATCCGCAGGATCTGACCAAAAGGGTGCCAAGAGGTGAACACTGGGTGAACAAACGCGGCTCACCCCATGACTTTAATCACACGCACCCCATACGACGTGTTCTTCATCAACCTTAAACCCTAGGCGCTCGTACGCCTTCAGCGCCGGATCATTGTCCGCTTCCACATAAAGAATTACCCGCTGAGCTCCCTTTTCCACCATTCGGCGCAGGCCAATCTGCAACAGCGGCCCGCCCAATTTCTTGCCGCGATAGTTCTCAGCCAAACCCACTACGTAGACCTCGCCGAATCCCGGTGTTTCCTCCACATGCCATTTGGTCCAGTGGAAACCGGCGAGGACCGGATCACCGGCCGTATCCCACAAGAAAAGCAGGTCAGAGGGATCAAACCAATCCGCTTCCATGCCGCGGTGCAGGCGATCTAGATCCCAGCCGCCTTGCTCGGGATGCCAGGAAAAGGCCTCGTTATTGACCTCGAGCCACTGCTTTTCCACAAAGTCCTTGCCCCATCTATTTACCGCCTCGGAGTAATTAAGGGCGGTCAAAGGCAAGTCTTCCGGTTGGGCAGCCGCCGCGAGCTCTTCTCCCCCAATGCCCATGACCACTAGCTTGCGGATGACCTGCAGGTCACGGGAGCGTGCCAAAGCCTGTGCGGCCGGCAGGTTCCCGTGGGCCCAGACTTGGAGGTGGGAGGTTTCCGCGGCGGCGTCGTAAAGCGAGGCGCCATAGCCCTGCCCGCGGAATTCAGGAGCGATAAACAGCTCGGCCGTGGAACCCTCCACGCCCGCAGCGCCGCACGGATGCTCGCCTACCCAGGCCACCAAATGGCGGTGCTGCAGGCGGGAATCGGTCAGGCCATTAAGGAATTGCTCTGAAAGGGGCACCATTCCATCCGCACGTTCGGCCTGCGCAGCCAGCGCTTCAATGCGGCGGGCAAGTTCCGGAGCGTCTGGCAGGTTTTCTTCCGTAATCTTAAAGGCATTGCTAGTCATAAGCCCCAGAATACGTAGGGTAAGAATGGAGGGGTGAGTGTTCTAAAGATTGATCGGCGCATCGCGCACGTCCTCCTCGGTGTGTGCGTGCTGATCGCGGCCTGGGTAGCGGATGCATGCGTGGCAATGCACGCGGAGCACAAGGTGGCGCAGGCCGTGAAGGCCAACTCGCGGCTAGACAATACGCCAGATGTCTTTATCGGTGGAACCCCGTATGTATGGGCAGCGGCCTCAAAGGAAATCCCTTACCTCGAGGTCAAGGCGCTGGACGTGGAAGTTCCCAAGCTGGGCATGGTCAATGCCTCTACCGTGCTGCGCGATATTACCGTCACCCCTGAGCAGGTAATGAACGGGGATCTGGAAGGCGCGCCCGTCTCTACCTACTCGCGCGGCATTTCCTTGGACGGGGTGGCGCTGGGCCGCCTGCTGGGGATTACCGATCTCTCCATCGCTAACCCAGACGATATCTCCCCGTCCGGCGGCACTTCCGCGGAAGCGGAGCTAACGGGCACCTTGCCTGGCGACGCCCAGAAGTCCACCGCCAAGGTAACCCTCCGCCTAGTGGGGCCGGAGTTTCGCATGCAGGTCTATGGCACCGACGATGTGCGCCTACAAAAGGCCTTTTCCCTCAACTTCGATACCCGCCAATTACCGCTTCCCGCCCAGGCCACGGCGGTGAAGATGCAGGGCGGCACAATTTCTTTCGAAGTACAGCGGCGCAATATTAAGGTGCAACTGGCCCAGCTCTCCCCTCTAGAGATTGAGGGTTCGGAGCAAAAGGCCGTAGAAGAGGCAGAAAAGAAGGCCGCCGATACCAAACACCGAGTGGGTCCTGCGCCGCAGACTAGCGCAGGCGAATAAAGTCCCGCAGCACTTCTTTCATCGCGCGCTGATGGACCTCTCTCCTATCCTGCGGGGCGAAGACCTCGATGGCGTCTTTCACGGAGGCCAAGGTAACGGCAGCAAACCGCCCCTCCGATTCCCCGTCGGCTTGGAAACGCTGCGGCTCGCGGCACACTAGCTCAACGCGCATGGCATCGTCGAAAGCCACCGTTTTTTCCTTGGTGAGTTTATTCAGCCATCCGCGCTTATCGGCACCGAAAAGGTGCAATAGCCCAACTACGCCGCCGAGCCCGCTAAACTCCTCCAATCCAAAGAGGGCAAGGCCCTCATCAAAGGAATTGCGGGGATTAGTCACTACCGGCAGCGGCCCCAGGAAGGTCCACGGGTTGGTATTCGAGGTAAACATCAGCGGTACATCATCCTTGTGGAGACGCTCGCCGGTGCTGGATTCGGCCGTGACCGCAATGTGTGGAGGGTTCTTCCGTGCGCGGCTCCAGGCCCGAATGGCCACGTTGAGGTAGCGCAGTGGGGTGGCGGCAAAGCCTTGCTCACGGGCGCGGTCCACGCGTGCCAAAACATCTGCGTCCAAGCCGAAGCCGGCGTTAACGGCAAACCAGCGATCGTTCCACGTGCCCAGGTAAATGGTGCGCCGAAGATCCCGCTCGAGCATGCGCGCCAGTACGTGAGTGGCCTCCACCGGAGTGTTGGGAAAACCTAGAGCGCGCACGAATACATTGGCGGAGCCGGTAGGAATCACGGCCAGCGCCGGGATGGAGTTAGGGTCGGGGCGCTGCCCATCGGCCGGACCAAGGAGTCCGTTGACTACCTCATTGACGGTGCCATCTCCACCCACGGCGATGATGACGTCATAATCATCCCTGGTCATTCCCTTGACCATTTCTTCAGCGTGGCCGGGGTAATGCGTAAATTGCACCTTGAGGTGCAGGCCTTCTACCGCCTGCAGGCAGGGAACGATTTGGCGGAAAAGGGCGTTGGTTTGTGAGGTCGAGTTGGGGTTCGAGATCATCAATGCATGCACGAGGCCCAAGTCTAGTAGTTAAATAGGCGGGTTCACGACTAGGCTGGACGCCCATGAGCGAAAATAATAATGAAACCACCCCCCAAAACATCGAAAGCACCGCGGCTTCCCACCCGGAAAATGATCCGGGAAAGCTCAACGGCAACGATGCCGTGAACCAGGCCGCCGAGCAGTGGAAGGACGCTGCTAGCCGCAATATCCCGGCTCTCGAGCTGGGCGATACCCCGGTTCCGGACGATACCGCTAACCTGCGTCAGGGCCCATCGCTGCACGACGGCCTGCTGGGACTGCTCCCCCTCGTCGGTGTCTGGCAGGGTGAGGGCCAGGCACACGATACGCAGGGCAAGGAATATACCTTTGGCCAGCAGCTAGTCATCGCCCATGACGGCGAAAATTACCTGACCTTTAGCTCCCGCACCTGGAAGATCGATACCGAGGGCAAGCCGGAAGGCCCCTCCGTGCGCGAGACCGGCTTCTGGCGTATCTCGGAAAAGGATGAAATCGAGGTCACCTACACCTCTTCTACCGGCATCGTGGAAATCTTCTATGGCGAACCATTCAATGACCGTGCATGGCAGCTAGAATCCGCTTCCACCATGGTCACCGAAACCGGACCGAAGAACCTGGGACCGGGCAAGCGCATGTACGGCCTGATGCCCAATAACAACCTGGGCTGGGTAGACGAGCGCATGGTGGATGGCGAAATGCGCCCCTACATGTCTGCGGAGCTCACCCGCATCGCTGGCTAAGCCCCTAGCGCTGCATCAATAAGGTCTCGGATAACATCCACGTTATCCGGGGCCTTTAATTTTTTGTCATTGAGCCGGGTAACGCGGGCGGCAACACGCACCGAGGACACCAGCCATACCGAGTCCGCCTTTTCCAAATACTCCACAGTCAGCGGCTTAGCCTTGCAGCGATAGCCCTTTTCTTTGGCGTGGGCGAAGAGGGCTGCCTGCGTGGTGCCAGGCAAGATGCCGCGGCCGGCAGCGGTGCGCAGTTTCTCCCCTTTGACGGCCACCACGGTCGAGGTGGCCCCTTCCAGGATTTCTCCGGTCTCCGGGTCGGTGAGGATGAGGTCTTCAAAGCCTTTCTCCCGTGCCATCCGCAGCATCGCCATCGTGGCCGCATAATTGAGGGTCTTGGCGGGCAACTCCTCCGCCACATGCCATAGACGCGGACTGGTCATCACAGCTACGCCGTGGGCGCGCTGCTCTAGTACCTTGTCCTCGATTGGTTGGACCACGACCCACGCACTTGGACGCCCCGTGGAGGCGCGCCCGCGAGTGTACGTCCAAGTACATTTGGCATCTCCGGTCTCGTCCCCGCAGAAGTCCGCGATCGCGAGCCGCGTAGCTTCTTCCCATTTCTCCATGGGCGGTTCCGGCAAGTTCATGGTGCGCGCGGAGTCGCAAAAGCGCTGCGCGTGCCGTTGCAAATTAGCGGCTTTTCCACCGCGTACGAGCAGGGATTCAAAGATGCCATCGCCGCGGGTGACCGCGGCATCATCCGCGTAGACGAGAGGCAACGTGGGAAGGTGCCTGCGTACCGACCCTCCAAAGGGCTCCACAACGTAGATAACCGGCTCTTTTCGCGGCGAAAACTTCATAGTTTTGATTATGCCCTACCATCGGTAGTTGTGAGTTATTCTTCGCCTCTTCTGCAACGCGCCGGTGCCGCAGAGCACCAGGACGCGACCGTACTCGATGCCCAGGGCGTGGCCTGGCACTATGGCAATCCGCTGGGCGAGCAACGGGCCGCCGATGGCGGCACCATAGTCATTGACCGTTCCCAACGCCGCGTCATTCGCGTGAGCGGCAAGGATGCCGCCGAGTTCCTTAATAATCTGTTGTCACAAAAGCTGGACAAAGCCCCCGATGGTTTTAATGCCGGCGCCCTCGACCTCGATGTGCAAGGCCATATTCTCCATCACATGGATATCGTCCGCAGCGGTGACGCCTTTCTTATCGACGTCCCTGCGGCCCAATTCGACTCCCTTCTTAAGTTCCTCGCCATGATGGTCTTTTGGTCCGAGGTCACCGTAGAGGAAGCCGATATCGCCATCCTCACTCTCCTAGGTGAGACCGATATTCCGCTACCCCCCATGGTGGAGTTTTCCCGCCAGGTGCAGTGGCCGGGAATCAAGCGCTTTGACCTTGGTGTTCCGCGTGAATCCTTGGTCGAGGCCACGAAGCTACTGGAGGAATCTGGAGCGCGACTGGCGGGACTTATGGCCTTTACCGCCGAGCGTGTGCGTGCGCGCGAGCCGGAGCTGGCCGCGGATCTGGATAATAAGTCCATCCCCCACGAGGTACCGCACTGGATTAGCCGCAGCGCCGATAACCCAGCCCATGTTCACCTCGATAAGGGCTGCTACCGCGGCCAGGAAACGGTGGCGCGCGTAGAAAATCTCGGCCGCTCCCCTCGTCTCTTAGTGCAGCTGCATCTCGATGGCTCGGCCCCACAACGGCCAAATGTGGGCGATGACATTACTTTCAATGGACGTAAGGTGGGCCGCATCGGCACGATTGTGGATGACTGCGATTTCGGACCCATTGCTCTAGGCCTAGCGAAGCGCTCTGCGCTGGACGCCGGCACTCTCGAGGTGGGCGATACCGCGGCGTCTATCGACTCTTCCTCCATCCCCGAAGATGAGGGCCCCAAGGCTGGGCGCGAGGCGGTAAACCGGCTGCGCGGACGCTAAATCTCCCACTAGCTAGGGGGCGGTGCGGAATTTTTTCGTCACACAGGCTATTGTGTCTTACAGGAAGATACACAATAGACAAGCCGATGGGGCGCCCAAGAATCCCTGGCGCGCCCTACTAACCCAAGGGGGTCATGCACATGGGACGCGGACGCGCAAAGGCAAAGCAGACCAAAGTTGCACGCCAGCTCAAGTACAACTCACCCGAGATGGATATCGAGTCCCTACAACGGGAACTCGCTGCACAGCAAGAGGGTGACTCCCGCGATTATGAAGAGGATGACCCATACGCCGACTACGTCGACGAATGGGATGATGACGACCGCGACGAACGCTAATCTTCCGCTCGTCACCGGATAGCTCAAGGGCCCTAGGAAATCCTAGGGCCCTTCCTCATACTCTCCCCCCGGTAGGGCCAAGGCCCTGCTAGAAGTTTGGGTGCTCGCCGTGCATAACCACGCGCGGCTCCTCATCTTCAGCCGTGCGCACGGTGCCCAGCTCCCACGCATCGATGTGGCGAGCGGTTAGCATCGCCAGGGCCCGGTCGCGGTCTTCGGGGTTGACCACGGCAATCATGCCGACGCCCATGTTAAAGGTCTTTTCCATCTCCGCCAGCTCCACCTTGCCCACCGAGGAAATGAGCTTGAAGATCTGACCTGGGGTCCAGGTGGCGCGGTTAATATCGGCCGCTAGGCCCTCCGGGATGACGCGCTCGAGGTTGCCGGCCAGTCCACCGCCAGTGACATGGCAGAAGGTGGATACGGAGCACTCGCTAGCCAAAGCCAGGCAGTCCTTGGCGTAGATACGGGTGGGCTCCAGGAGCTTCTCCCCGAGGGGACGGCCGAGTTCCTCCACGTGGCCGTCGAGAGGCATCCCAGCCTGCTCGAGCAGGACGTGGCGGGCCAAGGAGTAACCGTTGGAGTGCAAGCCAGAAGAGCCCATGGCGATGAGCACGTCACCATCACGAACCTTGTCCGGCCCGAGTACGCCATCGGCCTCAACGACGCCCACCGCAGTGGCGGAAACGTCATATTCGTTTTCTTCCATCATGCCGGGGTGCTCAGCGGTCTCGCCGCCCAATAGCGCGGCACCGGCCTGCACACACCCCTCGGCGATGCCCTTGACTACCTCGGCCACCTTTTCCGGCACGACCTTGCCCACGGCAATATAGTCCTGCAAGAAAAGCGGCTCCGCGCCGCAGACGACGAGATCATCGACGCACATGGCGACCAAGTCGATGCCGATGGTGTCGTGCTTGTCCATGGCCTGGGCCACGGCCAGCTTGGTGCCAACGCCATCGGAACCCGCGGCCAAGATGGGCTCCTTATAATCGCCGAGCTTAAACAGGCCGGCAAAGCCGCCGAGGCCGCCAAGGACCTCGGGGCGGGTGGCGCGCTTAGCGTGCGGGGCGAAAAGTTCTACGGCGCGGTCGCCCTCTTCGATGCTGACGCCGGCTGCGGCGTAGGTATTGTCACTCATGGTTTCAAAAGTCCTTTGTTATTTGGTGCCGAGCAGGGTGCGCACGGCGTCTGCATTGGAGTTTCCGGCGGGCAGGCCGAGGGGGTACTCGCCCGTGAAGCAGGCGGTGCACAGCTCGGACCGGGGCTGCTCGGTGGCGGCCACCATCTCCTCAACGGAGACAAAGCCCAGGGAATCGGCGCCGATGGTGTCGCAGATAGTGGCGCAAACGGTTTCCGGATCGTCGGAGGGGCTGGCATTGGCAATCAGCTCGCCTGGGGAGGCGAAGTCAATGCCGTAGAAGCACGGCCACTTCACCGGCGGGGAGGCGATGCGCACGTGCACCTCAGCGGCGCCGGCCTCGCGCAGCATGCGGATGAGAGCGCGCTGGGTATTGCCGCGAACGATGGAATCATCCACCACGACGAGCTTCTTGCCGTTGATGACCTCGCGCAGCGGGTTGAGCTTCAAGCGGATGCCCAGCTGGCGCAGGGTCTGGGTGGGCTGGATGAAGGTGCGGCCCACATAGGCGTTTTTAACCAGTCCGTGGGCAAAGGTGATTCCCGATTCGCGGGCATAACCCACGGCGGCTGGATTACCGGATTCGGGAACCGGGATGACAAGGTCCGCGCCCTCGGCCGGGTACTCGCGGGCCAGGCGGCGACCGATGTCCACACGGGAAGCATTGACGGAACGGCCATTGATATCGCTATCCGGGCGGGCCAAGTAGACGTATTCGAAGACGCAGCCATGACGCTTGGCCGGCGCAAAGTTCACGGAACGGATGCCAGCCTCATCGATGGCGACGAGTTCACCAGGCTCAATCTCGCGAATGAACTGGGCGCCGCAGATATCGAGCGCACAGGTCTCGGAGGCCACGACCCAGCCCTTGGCCAAGCGGCCGAGAACCAGTGGGCGCACACCGTGCGGGTCGCGGGCGGCGTACATGGTGTGCCCATCGGTAAAGGTCAGACAGAATGCCCCCTTGACGCGCGGGAGCAGATGGCGGGCGGAGTCAAAGACGGAGGTGTCTTCATCCACGCCGTCGGCAAGCAGCATGGACAAGCACATGGAGTCAGAAACGGACTCCTCGTGCGGCTTAATCAGGCCGCGTCGTACTGCTTCTTCGCGCAGCTCCAGGTAATTGACCAGATTGCCGTTGTGCCCAAGGGCAATATCTACCCCGGTGGAGGAGGTAGAAAACATGGGCTGCACGTTGGACCATTCCTTGCCGCCGGCGGTGGAATAGCGCGTGTGGCCCACCGCTACGTTTCCTTGGAGGGCAGACAGGGTGGATTCATCAAAGATATTGGCCACCAGGCCCATGTCTTTGAATACGACGATGCGGTCATCATCGCCCACCGCGATGCCGGCGGCCTCCTGGCCGCGGTGTTGCAGGGCGAAGAGTCCAAAGTAGGTTAGCTTGGAGACTTCCTCCCCAGGAGCCCAAACGCCATAGACGCCGCATTCTTCGCGGGGCTCCTGCTCGTTGTGATCGTCAAGATTGGTGATACTAGGAGTATGTACTTCTACCACGGCGTTTATATTAGCCTGTCGCGCCGCCGGAAACTAACGGAATGAGCGGCAACCACTGCGCGATTTCGCCCGCGCGGGAGCCAGAAGCATCCACGCGACCAGTACTTACGGCCTCCTCCCAGTCCGCCAATCCGGTGGCAAGGCGCAGCCAGGTTTCCGGATCAGTCTCCACCACATTGGGTGGGGTGCCGCGGGTGTGGCGGGGCCCTTCAATGCATTGCACCGCAACAAATGGGGGTACGCGCAGCTCCACGGAGTGCCCCGGCGCGTCGGCCTCGAGGGTGCGGGCGGTGCGCCGGACGGCGTCGGCAAGCAGGGCCCTACCTGGCTTATCGTGCTCCGCCGGGGCGGCAATCCAGTCTTTGATGGCCATGACGGCCGCGCGGGTGGCAGCGGGATCGACGGGCTTTTTCATAGCTACATCATAGCTACTGTTATGTTGTTGTTTATGTCACCTACGCCTTCCGTTGCGGAAACTCAGAAATCGCCGGCGCTGACGCTGCGCTTTATGGCATCGCCAACCGACGTCACCATGGCCGGCGCCCCCGGCATTAGCGGCGGACGCGTCTTGGAATGGATTGATAAGGCCGCCTATGCCTGCGCCGTGCAGTGGTCCGGCCAATACTGCGTGACCGCATATGTGGGCCATATCCATTTCACCCGGCCGATCCCTTCCGGGCACATCGTGGAGGTGCGCTCGCGCATCGCCATGACTGGGCGTTCTTCCATGCATATCGTCAATGAGGTGCTTTCGGCTGACCCGCGCGAAGGCATCTTCACTCGTGCCTGCGATTGCCTGGTCATCTTCGTAGCCAAGGACCCTGCCACTGGCAAGTCCACCCCGGTGCCGCCCTTCGTGCCGGAAACCGATGAACAGTGCCGCGTAGAAGAAGCAGCCAAGTCCCGCATTGAGCTGCGCAATGCCATCGAGGCGGAGATGGAAAAGCAAACCTATGACGGGCCTTCTGATGCGCCGCGCATGGTCAATCGTTTCCTGGCCAAGCCCACCGACGTCAACTGGGGCGGCAAGGTCCACGGCGGCACGGCCATGCAGTGGATCGATGAGGCCGGTGCGGCCTGCACCATGGAGTGGTCCGCAGAGCGCACCGTGGCTGTCTATGCCGGTGGCATCCGCTTTTACCGCCCGATTTCTATCGGTGACCTCATCGAGGTCGATGCCCGCATGATGCGCACCGATACCCGGTCGATGCAGATGTCCATCCACGTCCGCTCCGGCAATCCCCGCGGCGGCCGCGAGCACTTGCAAACCGCCATCCATGCCACCGTGGCCTATATCGCCCTAGACCACGATGGTCAGCCACAGGTGGCCCGCCCCTTCCATCCACATACCGAGGAAGATAAGCGCTTGGCCGAGCACGCCACCGTGCTGCGCGAGCTACGCGCGAAGTACTCCCCAAAGCCACTGGTGGTGGCGCCGTCGAACCAGCACATCGACTAGCTGCTCTCCCCTCGTTTCGGTGTTAGCAAGTCCATAGTGGCAGCGGCAACCCCGTTTTTCTGCTTTAGATGTACTTATACGCGGACGACGGTTTCCTGCCGTCTGCTTTCGTCTCCCACACACAGAAACGAGGGAATATGCACACCCCAACCTTGCGCCGCTCGGCCCGCGCCAGCCTAGCCTTGATAGCTTCGGCCTGCCTCTTGGCGTCCTGCCAGAATCCGGATAACCGCCCAGCGGACGAAACTTCGGCCGCAACGCCCGAGTCTTCCGCCTCGCACAGCCCCACCAGTTCTGGCCCCGCAACCACGGAGGCCACCAAAACCTCCGCCACGGAAAGCGAGGGTCCACGCGCCACCGCCGAGGGCCACGTGGTGGTCCTTTCTACCGGCGGAACTATTGCCAGCACCCACGATAAGACCGGCGCGGTGGTGCCTACCGTTACCGGCTCCAAGTTGGTGGAACCGCTTTCTGGCACCTTTGACAGCGACAAGCTCACGTTAGAGGTCAAAGACATTGCCAAGCTGGATTCTTCCGCGATGACCTTGGACGATACCGATAGCATCATCACGGCCGTACACAAGGAGCTGCAGCGCAAGGACGTCGATGGCGTTGTGGTAACCCACGGCACCGATTCCATGGAAGAGACCGCCATTGCTGTCGATACCTTCCAAGACAGTGAGAAGCCGGTGGCCTTAACCGGTGCAATGCGCCCCTTCGATGATCCGAATCCAGATGGCCCGGATAACCTGGCGCTCGCGGTGAAGACCGTCACCGATCCCGCCAATAGGGGCCGCGGCACGTTCATTGCCTTTGCGGATCATGTCATTCCTGCCCGCGGCGCTTTCAAGTCCGATACCTCCAAGGCCGATGGCTTTGCCAATAACAATGGCGAGAAGCAACCACAGCGCCCGAAGGCTCTGAAGTTTAAGCCGCTGGGCAATACCCGCGTCGATATTATCGCCGCCTACCCCGGCGCGCCGGCTGATCTCATCCAGCGTTCCTTGGACAGCGGCGCCGAAGGCATCGTCATTGAGGGCATGGGCGCCGGCAATATCGGCGACGAGCTAGCACAGGCTGCTCAGGCCGCGGCCAAGAAGGTTCCGGTGGTGCTCACCACCCGCGTGGATCACGGCCCGGTGGAGGGAATCTACGGCGGGGCCGGTGGCGGTGCCACGCTTGCCGACGCCGGCGTCATCTCCTCTGGCACCCTGCGCGCGCCCCAAGCCCGTATGCTGCTTGCCGCCGCGATTACGACCGATACCGATCCCGCGGAGCTTTTCCCTGACGCTGACTAAGCAGCGCCTTGGACTACGACCATCCACACCGCCACGAGGTGCACCACGGCGGCCGCGATGGTCGCGGTGTGGAAGTGCTCGTGGTAGCCGTAGTAGCGCGCATTGCGCCCCGGCCACTTAAAGCCATAGACCAGCGCGCCTAGCGAGTACACCACCCCGCCGGCAAAGAGCAGCCAGACCACCGCGGCCCCCGCCTGCGTCCACAGCGTGGGCAGAAGCGGCAGCACCAGCCATCCCAGCGCTAGGTAGACCACCACGTCTAACCAGCGCGGGTGGTTAATCCACACCAGGTTCAAAATCACGCCGAGAATCGCTCCTGCCCAGGCAACGCCTAGCATCCATGCCGCTTGCACCGGCGATAACACGATGAGGCACAGCGGCGTATATGTCGCGGCAATAAATACCGAGATGGTCGCGTGGTCCGCTCGCCGCCACCACTGCACCGCACGCGCGCTCGCCCACGGGTAGCGGTGATAGAGCGCGGAGACGCCAAAAAGCCCTACCAGCCCCACGCCGTAGACAGTCACGCCAAGCCCTTGCCACCAGTGCAGCGTCATCCATGCATAGGTAATGAGCACGGTGGAGGCAATCACCGACAATAACGCCGCTATTGCATGCCCCCAGCCACGGCTAAGCGGCCTAGGCCCGCGGTCCGCCATCCAATAGGTTCGCTGGACAAGACCCGGCCCCGGCGCGCTATCTGCATGCATCTGTGCCACGAGGTACTTCCCTTCTGCTAGCCGCAACCAACCCCAACAAGAAACTTACGATACCGTAAGTCTACGGGCGTGGCCGGAGGGCTTCAAGGAAAATCGCTTCGAAATGCTGCTAACTTTCCGCAGCCGAGCCTTCCTCTACCAGCCCATCAACAATGCGCACCGTCTCCATAGCCACGCGAGTGACCTTGCCAATTAGGTCCACGATGTAGCGCGGATTGCCCACCTCATCGGCCCAATCGTTCGGGTCATTGACAATGCCCGAGGCCTTATCTTTCTTGACTTGGTAGCGGTCAATCAACCATGCCACCGCTGAGCGCGAGCCCAGCATGTACTCACCCGACTCCGCAGGAATGCCAGGGATAGTCACGCGTTTGTTGTAGATCAACTTCGTCACGTCATTGACATTCTTGCCCGTCTCCTCGTCCTTGCGCTTGGCCCACTTCATCTTGAGCACGCGGCACGTCTCACGGTCAGACTCATCACCCTTGACCTGTATATCCAGCGGCCACCGCGTTCTTCTCTACCCACGCGTTGCGCTGCGGACATACTTTAAGGTCGAAATCGAAAGGGCGACACACACTAGGTCCAGCCGAGCACTAAAGGCTGCCATGGCGCTAGACCTAGAGCTGTAGTGGGCCTGCTTCCGGTTCCATTGAACTATGGAAACCATATGAGAGGCCGTGCCTTTAGGAAGCCGCCACTAAACGGTGATTCGAGAAGAACTTCCCAGTTTGTCGCCCCCTCAGTAATATCCTGCCGTTACTAAAAGGGAAGTTGGATGCCGAACTTATGTAGCAGACTTTCTATCTGCTGTCGGTTAATGTACACAGTTCCAACTGCAATAGTCAGTACGCTGACGAGGGCACCAACTACCGCCCACATCTTCGGCTGTGAAGAGGCAACGCTACTTCCTGGTTGTGGCTTGTACCCGCTGTCCGCTGTGGAGTCGATATGGGCTTGAGAGTGGTCAGAGATAGAACCAAGCGGCAGACAAGCGGACAGCTCATCGATGGTATAAAACGTCGAGCCCTCACTTATTGGCTCACACCCCTCCTTGAAGGGAATTTCCTTCTCGTTGTACAGCATGCGCACGAGGGTCTCGCCATTGTCATTCTGGAAGGCATCCCACTGGATATTTGCGCCCATCGGGGAGACCTTGTCGCCACGCCAATCCGAGTTCTGCCAGGTGTAGAGCTCTCCTGCGGGAACTCCCTTTTCAGAGCCAGGTGTTTTCAGCAATGCGGCGAGCGGAATGATGGTCTCCGCGTGACCAAACCTATATTCCGCAGCTATTTCACCACCGGCCGCGCGATTCTGTACGCCCTCAATCATTTCCTCAAGCAGTGGCTCATAATTGTCGTAAGAAACAGTGCGTCCCTCGATAGCCGGCCCCTTCTCATAGAAGTCTTCTACATCCAGTAGGTATGCAAAAGTAGGCCCGCTCGCATCGTCCATGTACTGATCAAATATCCACCCCTCAGCAGGGGTTTTCTCCTCATGAGCAAGTGCTGGAGCAATGATGTACAGGTTGTAGAACTGCAGCGCGGCGTCCACTATTCCTTCTACTGTCTTGCCATCCTTTTCACGGGCGCTAAAAGAAATGGACCCATCTTTTAGCTCATCGATAAAATCCGAGGTGAAAATCTTGGACAGCAACTCCTGCGATGCTTCTTGGGAGGCTGGCTTGGAATAAGCTTCCTGGATCTTTTCCTGTAGCTGCGGTGAGTCTTTCCACGCCGAATATTTTTCGTACGACGGTGACTTTTTATCTTTATGCGCATACATCAGGTCAGTGCGTGGCTCGATGGTGACATGACCATCGTTGGTTCCGTCCACAAGGTTGTCAGCAAGAGTGGGAGCTTCCTTCAGCCACGCCGCACCGAAATTCCAACCAGAGTCATTAGCGCGGTCCTCACCCGAAGAGATGAATTTCACCTTGGAGTCGTCCCTGTCGATGCTGTGCATAAGCTCAGCATTGCGTTGCGCATTGCGCTGACCAATCCCCCGCAGTTCTTCCCGCCCAACTGCGGTGAGGTTTCCGTATCCGGCGTCTTGTCCGGCGCCACCGGCCAATTCCTCATTCACGGAAATCATCGCTTCTACCTGCGGAATGAGCTTTTCTCCTAAATCCGTGAGCTCATCACGCTCCTGGGCATACTCCAGCATCTGCTGCGCGAGGTCGTCATACTTAAAGCTAGACAGTCCACGCGAGCCATGCCGGTTCACCGTGGAGGTATAGATCTGTCGGAATCCTGCGGGAGCTTCGGAGTACTCCCGCCCCTGCGGTTCATAGTGCTGCTTGGTGGAGTAATAGGAACCATGCTCGGCGGCGGTGGCTGGCACTGTTACACCAGCACACGCAACGGCGGCAATAAGAGCGAGAGTACGAATGCGCATTGGACGTTGGCTTCCATGAGTAGTGAATATTTTGAGAGGGACACACCCACGGTAGGCCGGTGACGTTACGGAAAGGTTGCTTGAAAGGAAAATGATTGAAAAGAACTCGTCCCGACACTGCTCTTTATTAGGCCGAGCCTTTGTCCCTGCTCCTAACGAGCATAAAAAGCCCGGCCGAAGCCGGGCTTTCAGCATTGTCGCTTGGTTGTGTGTGTCCAACGCCGGGAGTTTTTACTCCACCACGGAGTTAGCACCCACAGCATGGTCAAAGAGGTCCGGCAGGGTGGCGGACCAGGCGGAGACCAACTGGGAGATGGCGACGGACTCGCCGCCGAGGGTAAGGGCGCCGGTTTCGGTGGTCTCACCCACGATGGCGGCTGGGATGCCCAGCTCGCCGGCGCGGGCAAGCACCTGGTCGGTGCGGTCGGCGGTGGTGGCCACGAGCACACGGGAGGCGGACTCGGAGAAGGCGGCGACGAACTCGTCCTCGTGGACTGCGGAAAGGTCCAGGTTGAGGCCGAGACCGGCGCCGTCGGCAGTCGCACCAGCGCGCTTAGCCATCTCGAAAGCAGCCACTGCTAGGCCGCCCTCGGACAGGTCGTGCGCGGCGGTGAGCAGCTCATTGCCATGGAAGAACTCAGCCAGGCGCTTCTCGTTGGCCATATCCACCTGCGGCGGCAAGCCATTGAGGGAGGAAGCATCGGAAGTATCGGCGCTGACCTGCTGCCAGATGGAGCCACCGAACTCGTCCTTGGTCTCACCGAGGGCGATAAGTATTTCCTTTTCGTCCACGGTGCCCAGCTCGTTGCCAATGGCCTTGTGGACGTCATCGATAACGCCCAGCACGCCGACCACCGGGGTGGGCAGGATGGGCTCGCTGCCCGTTTGGTTGTAAAAGGACACGTTACCGCCGGAAACGGGGATGGAAAGCTCGACGGCAGCATCTGCAAGCCCATGCACCGACTCGCGGAATTGCCACATCACGTCCGGGTTTTCCGGGGAACCGTAGTTCAAGCAGTTGGTAATCGCGACGGGCTTCGCACCGGTGACGGCGACGTTGCGATAAGCCTCCGCCAGCGCGAGGCGGGCGCCCATATTCGGATCCAGCTTGGTGTAACGGCCGGAAGCATCGGCAGAAACGGCCACGCCGCGGCCGGTCTCCTCATCGATGCGCAGCACACCGGCATCCGCATGGTGGGACTGGACGGTATTGCCGCGCACGTAGCGGTCATACTGGTTCATGATGAAGTCGCGCGAGCACAGCGCCGGGGAGGACACGAGCTTCTGCAGGGACTCAACCAGGCCGCGCTTGTCGGTGCCCTGGTACTTCTGCAGCTCGTCCTGCCACTCCGGGCGAGCATAGGGGCGCTCGTACACCGGGGCCTCATCCGCGATGGTGCCGGCCGGGGCATCCACGACTACCTCGCCGCGATGGCGGATGACCAAGTGGTTGCCCTCGGTGACCTCGCCGATTTCGGCACAGGTAACGTCCCAGTGCTCACAGATTTCGCGGAACTTCGCCACGTTCTCCGGGGCCACAACGGCGCACATGCGCTCCTGAGACTCGGAGGCGAGGATCTCCGCCGCGGTCATGTCCTTCGCACGCAGCGGCACATTATCGAGGTTGACCTCCATGCCGCCATCGCCGGCCGCTGCCAGCTCCGAGGTGGCACAGGCCAAGCCCGCACCGCCAAGATCCTGGATGCCCACGACCACGCCGGCGTGGTAGAGGTCCAGGCAGCACTCGATGAGGACCTTCTCCGCGAAGGGGTCGCCTACCTGTACGGCCGGCAGCTTGCGCTCGGCACCGTCCTCGAAGGTATCGGAGGCCAACACGGATACGCCACCGATACCGTCCAAGCCGGTGCGGGAGCCGAAGAGCATGACCTTATTGCCCTTGCCGGACGCAAAGGCCAGCTTCAGGTCCTCCACCTTGAGGGTGCCCACGCACAGCGCGTTTACCAGCGGGTTACCCGCGTAGGTCTCATCAAAGACGGTCTCACCGCCAATATTGGGAAGCCCCAGGGAGTTGCCGTAGCCGCCAATGCCGGAGACCACGCCGGGCAGGACGCGCTTGGTATCGGGGGCATCGGCAGGCCCAAAGCGCAGCTGGTCCATCACGGCAATCGGGCGAGCACCCATCGCCATGATGTCGCGCACGATGCCACCCACGCCGGTGGCCGCACCCTGGTACGGCTCCACATAGGAGGGGTGATTGTGGGACTCCACGCGGAAGGTCACCGCGTTGCCGTCTCCGATGTCCACCACGCCGGCGTTCTCACCGATGCCGGCGAGGATCTTCTCCCCCATCTCCTCGGTCATGGTCTCGCCAAAATAACGCAGGTGCGTCTTGGAGGACTTATAGGAGCAGTGCTCGGACCACATAACGGAGTACATGGTCAGCTCCGCATCGGTAGGGCGGCGGCCCAAAATATCGTGGATGCGCTGGTACTCGTCATCCTTCAGTCCGAGCTCCGCGTAGGGCTGCTGCTCATCCGGGGTGGACTGTGCCTTTTCTACGGTGTCATTATGAACGGTCATTAAAGTGGCCTCCTTAAACCGCCGGCGCCTGGGCGACGGCCTTGATGGCGGATACGAAAAGTCCCAGTCCGTCGGTGGATGGGCCGGTCAGCGTGTCAATGGCGTGCTCTGGGTGCGGCATGAGGCCCACAATGCGGCCAGATTCATCGCTGACACCGGCAATGCCGTTGACAGAGCCGTTGTAATTATCGGTATAGCGGAAGACCACGCGGCCCTCGCCCTCGATGCGGGCAATGTCATCATCGCCGGCCTGGAAGCGGCCTTCACCGTGTTTGGCCGGCACCAGAATCTTCTGGTCTTGCTCAAACTCACTGGTCCACGCGGTAGTGGAATTGACCACCTCGAGGTAAGTATCGGTGCAGTGGAAATGCAGGCCCTTATTGCGGGTCAGCGCGCCCGGCAACAGGCCCGCCTCGGTCAAAATCTGGAAGCCATTGCAAATGCCAAGCACCGGCATGCCCTGCTTCGCACGGTCAATAACGGACTGCATTACCGGCGCCAGCGCGGAAATAGCGCCCGAACGCAGGTAGTCACCATAAGAAAAACCGCCCGGCACTACGACCGCATCCACGCCGTGCAGATCGGCATCTGCGTGCCAGAGGCTTTTCGCCTCTGCGCCGGCGGTGCGGGCAGCGCGAGCGGCATCCACATCATCCAGGGTTCCGGGGAAAGTGATTACTCCGATTGTTGCGGTCACTTACTTGACCTCCAGCCCAACAACCTCGTAATCCTCGATGACGGTATTGGCCAACAAGGTGGCGGCTACCTTATCTAGGTCTTCTGCGCTAACAGAGTCATCGACCTCGATTTCGAAGCGCTTTCCTTGACGCACATCGCTGACACCGGATACCCCGATGCGACCCAGCGCGCGGACGACGGCTTGGCCCTGCGGATCCAGAATCTCCGCCTTGGGCATGACATTGACAACTACACGAGCCATGAAAATATTTGCCTTACTGTATGGGGCTTTGGTCTGCGCGGCTTAGTTTAGTTGGCACCCCCGGCTTTTACCTAGACTCACCCCCGCAGTGTGGGTTTCACCCCGGTTGGGCAAACTCTACGTGAACCCCAAACAACGCTCTGGCAAACTCCGGCGTGCGCTCCAGCCTGCCCCGGCGCGGCGCTCTATTAATAGACATCGCTTACTGTCGCTCTCTTTTTAAGGTTGAATCTATGTCTTCTCGCCGCCTAGGCGCGCTGGCGCTCGCCACCGCGCTATCCTCTGCCGCCCTTGCCGTTCCCACTGCCACGGCTGCCACCGACGGTTCCGCCGCAGTCATCTCCGAGGTCTACGGGGGCGGTGGTAATAAGGGCGCTGCCTTCACCCACGACTTCATCGAGCTCTATAACCCCACCGATGCCCCGATTGACCTGACCGGCTATACCGTGGAGTATTTCTCCGCTTCCGGCAACACGGGCGGCAAGGTAGAGCTTTCCGGCACCATCGCCCCACATGGCTGCTTTTTGGTGCAGGGAGCGGCCGGCAATGGTGCGGGCGATTCCCTGCCTGCCCCAGATGCCGAGGGCAGCCTCAATATGTCCGGTTCCAAGGGCTCCGTGCAGCTTGCCGACGCCACCGGAACCCCCATCGATGCCATCGGCTATGGCGCCGCTTCCCTCAAGGAAGGCACCGCTGCTGCGGGTCTGTCCAATGCTAAGTCCGCTTCCCGCGATGACAAGGGCACCGATACCGATGACAATGCCGCCGACTTCACCATTGGCGCTCCCACCCCGACTAATACCGGTAATGAGGCCCCCACCCCTCAGCCTGAGGATCCGGCCGAGCCCGAGCAGCCAGCTCCCGAAGGCGTGACCGCCATCGCGGATATCCAAGGCACCGGCACTGAATCCCCGCTCAAGGACCAGACCGTTGCCACCGAGGGCGTTGTCACCGGCGTGTGGAGTGAGGGCGGCCTTAATGGCTTCACCATCCAGACGGGCGGGACCGGCACCGAGGCTACCGATGCCTCCCAGGCCGTCTTCGTGTACATGGGTGATAAGCCGGCCGACCAGTACCCGGACCTCGAGGATTCCGTCGCGGTCACCGGCAAGGTCTCCGAGTTCTACGGTTCCACCCAAATCACCGCGGCCGAGGTCAAGCAGCTCGATACCCCGCTAGAGAAGGTCACCCCACTCAAGGTAGACAAGCTTCCCGATGGCAGCGAGGCTCGCGAGCCCTTCGAGCACATGCTCATCCAGCCAGGCGAGCACACCGTGACCAATAACTACTCCCTCAATCAGTCCGGCGAGATTGGCCTTGCCCCTGGCAAGGAAGCCTTCCGCCAGCCTTCCGATATCTTCTCCCCTTCCACGGATTCCAATTCCGATATCCAGAAGCTGACCAAGGACAACGCCGAGAAACTGGTCACCTTGGACGATGGCCGCACCCGCGACTACTTAAAGACCGACCAGAATACCCCGCTGCCATATATCGCCCAGGATGATGCCCACACCATCAAATCCGTGCGCACCACCGATACCGTCTCTTTCCAGCATCCTGTCATCGTGGGCTTTTCTCATGAGCAGTGGCGCTTCCAGCCCACCACCCCGGTTACCGGCAATACCAAGGGCACAGACCTGCCCATCTCTTGGGAGAACTCCCGCAAGGCTGAGCTGCACGCCATCGATGACGTCAAGGGCGAATACACCATCGGCGCCTTCAACGTTTTGAACTATTTCACCTCCCTGGGCGAGGAATTCGGCGGCAGTGCCTACACCGATCGCGAGGGCAATAAGGTCACCGTCAATCGCGGTAAGACCCGCGGTGCCTATACTCAATCCGCACTCGAAGACCAGGAACGCAAGATTGTCGCGGCCATCAACGGCCTCGATGCCGATGTCATCGGCCTTTCCGAAATCGAAGATGGCTACGCCGTCACCGGCGACTTTGCCCAGCGCGATAAGGCACTCAAGCATCTAACGGAAAAGCTCAACGAGGCCGCAGGATCCGAAAAGTGGGCCTTCGTTCCTTCCCCCTCTAAGGAGGCCGTACCGGATTCCCCGGATGTCATCCGCACCGCGTTTATCTACCACAAAGATGTGGTCAAGCCGGTCGGCGAATCCCGCATCTTCCAAGATGATCGCTTCACCGGCACTGCTCGCGAGCCCCTCGCCCAGGAATTCCAACCGCTAAAGGAGGGCGAGGAGTCCTTCGTTGCCGTAGCCAACCATTTCAAGTCCAAGGGCTCGGTGGCTAAGGGCGATGCCGATTCCGGCGATGGCCAGGGCAATAACCCAAACGTGCGCAACGCGCAGGCACAGGCCGTCCTCGATGCCCTCCACAAACAGGAAGACTGGAAGGATAAGCCGCTTTTCGCCCTGGGCGATTTCAATACCTATACCCACGAGACCGCGCTCGATGTCTTCCGCAACGATGGCTTTACCGTCCCCGCCGAAAAGTATGGCGCCGATACCTCCTACCAGTTCTCCGGCCTGCTTGGCACCCTCGACCACGTGCTGGCAAACGAGGTAGCCACCGGCACGCTTGACGACGCCCAAGTATGGAACATCAATGCCGACGAACCCGTCGCCTTCGAGTATTCCCGCCGCAACTACAACATCGTCGACTTCTACGATGACTCCCCGTTCCGCGCTTCTGACCATGACCCAGTCAAGGTCGGTTTCACCCTCGGCACGGACGACTCCGCCGGCCAGCCAGACGATCTTGCAGATGATCCGGCGGACAAGCCTTCCGATAAACCTTCCGATAAGCCAGAGGACAAGCCCTCAGAAAAGCCCGGTAAGCCTGGCTTCGGTTCCAACTCCAGCACTAGCTCTGTCGGCGCCGGTATCGCCGCTGCCATCGCGGCTATCGCCGGCCTCGTCGCCATCCCCGGCTTCCTGGCTGTGACCGGCAATCTCCAGAAGGCCATCCCAGCTCCCATTTGGGCCATGCTGCCGAAGGAAGTAAAGAACTTCATCACCAGCCTGCAGCGCTAACTGCCCACAGACGAAGACCCCGCTCGCTTTTGGGTAAATCCCAAGCGTGCGGGGTCTTATTTTTGGATTTCAACGATTTCGTCCATATATAACGCCTCCACCGTTGACGGAAATAGAGTTTTAGATGGACGAAATCGTGCTACCGGACATAGACACCACCAACCATCCCCGCCACGTTTGCTGGCAGAGCCTATGGCGAGGGAATGCGCTGACTACTTCGGCAGGAAGGCGCCATAATCTGCAGGGGTCGCCCCCGCGTTGATGGCGCGGTCGGCAGCTTTGACGAAGTCATAGATCACCTTGCGGTCATCTAGGTTGCGGCCGGATACGGACAGGCGGACGGTGTTGCCGCGCTGTGCGGAACGCTCCGCCGCGCGGATGATGTTCTTGCGCCACCACTTAGCTGAGCCAAAGCCCTCGCCAAAGGACAAGTTACGGGCTTGATGGAACTTGCCGGAGCTAATCTGCAAAATGCCGCGAGTAGAGGCGGCTACCTCAAACTGAAATTGTGGCAAGACCTGCAAAGTCCCCGGAGACATGCGCCAGCGCGGTGGCGCGAAAATTGTGGGCTCGAAGCCGATCTTGGCCATCTGGCGGGTAGCACCCGCGAGTCGCAGTTTTGCCTCGTGGGAGTCGAGATTAGCGAACTCTGCACGACGTCCCTGCACCGAGCGATCGAAACCGTTGAGGATGAGTATGCGGCCCGCATCGGCTTGGTCTCGGAGCCAGCTTTTGGTGTCTTTGTCTTTGGCAAGGTGCCAGTTGCCGTCGATATGCGGGGCAATAAGCAGGGAAACAGGAATCTTCTCTCGATCAAGGATCGAGAGGAGCCGGCTAGCCTGCTTCCGCGTGTCATCAAAGATGCTGGAGATAGATACCAGAAGGTGGCCATTCATAAGAAAAATTATCGCACAGGAATTCAGGATTCGCGCGCTGGCCCCCTATCCGGGTTTTACTTCTCCAGACCGGTGGCCTTATTAATCGTCCACGCATACTCGAAGGCGTTTTGGCGCCACTTTTCATAACGGCCGGACACTCCGCCGTGGCCTGCAGCCATTTCTGTCTTGAGCAGGAATTCGCCGCCGGTGGCCGTCGCCCGCAGCTGGGCAATCCACTTGGCCGGCTCGACGTAGAGCACGCGGGTGTCGTTAAGCGAGGTAATAGCCAGAATGTCTGGGTAGTCCTTGGCCTCAATATTCTCGTAAGGAGAGTAGGACTTCATATAGTCATAGACCTCAGAATTGTGGTACGGGTCGCCCCATTCCTCCCACTCAGGCACGGTAAGCGGCAGTTCCGGCATAAGGATAGAGGTCAGCGGATCCACGAACGGAACAACGGCTTGGATGGCGGTAAAGCGGTCAGGGGCCATATTGGCGATAGCACCCATGAGCATTCCGCCAGCCGAACCGCCCTCGGCCACCATTTGGTCTGCGGTGGTCACGCCGCGGGCGATGAGGTCATCGGCGACGTCGATGAAGTCGGTAAAAGTGTTCTTTTTCTTGAGCATTTTGCCATCGTCGTACCAAGTGCGGCCCATCTCGCCGCCTCCGCGCACATGGGCAACTGCAAAAATCATGCCGCGATCCATGAGAGACAGGCGGGTAACGGAGAAAGCCGGATCCACGCTGACCTCGTAGGAGCCATAGCCGTAGAGCAGGGTCGGGTTCGGCTGGGTGCGGTCAAGATCGGCGCGGTGGACAATGGAGACGGGGATGTCGGTGCCGTCGGCAGCCGTGGTCCACAGGCGATAAGCAACATAATCATCCGGGTTATAGCCGCCAGGAACCTCCTGCTCCTTAAGCAGGGTGTATTCGCCAGTATCCACGCGGTAATCGAAAAGCTGCGCGGGCTGGGTAAAGGACACATAACTTACGCGAAGCACCGGCGCGTCCCACTCCGGGTTACCAGATACGGACACGGTGAAGAGCTCCTCATTGAAGTTGAGCTCTTCGAACTCGCCAAAGCCGTCATTAATGCGCATGATGGCGGCACGGCCGATGCCACCGCGACGGTAACCCACCACAATTTGGTCGCGGTAAGTATCCACGCCCTCGATACGGGTGGTTTCCTTATGAGGCAGGAGCGCGGGCAGATCCCGAAGAGCGGGCAGGTCGCCTTCGGCCTTGGTATAGCCCACCTCGAAGTTGGGGCCGGTAGCATTGTGGGTGACTATCCAGTAGTCCTCGCCCTTGACGACGGCGTGATCAACGTCGTAATCCACGCCGGATTCACGCTCCCACAGCAGGCGGAATTCGCCCTCGGGGTTGTCCTCTTCGAGCACCCATACCTCAGAGGTCACCTTGGAGCTTATGCCAAGGAAGAGGTACTTATCAGAGCGGGCGCTGCCGATGCCGACGTTGAAGTGCTCGTCTTCTTCCTTAAACACCTGCACGTCCTCGGACTGCGCGGTGCCTACCTTGTGGCGCCAAATGGTATCGGGACGCCATGCATCGTCGACGGTGGTGTAGAAAATAAAGCCGTCTCCGGCCCAGGTAGCGCCATAGAAGATGCCCTCTAGGTGGTCGTCGAGAAGCTCGCCGGTCTCTAGGTCCTTAATGTAGAGCTCAAAGCGCTCATCGCCGGCAAAATCCACCGAATAGGCCAGGTAGCGGCCAGAATCAGAGATGGAGGCAGCACCGAGCGCGAAGAAGTCCTTCCCCTCGGCCAACGCGTTGGCGTCGAGGATAATCTCTTCACCGTCTGGGGTGCCTTCCTCAGGGATAATCGGGGCTGTCCAGGGATCAGAACCCTCCTCAACTGGAAGGCGGCAGGAATAGCCATAACTCTTACCCTCCTCAGTGCGACCGTAGTACCAGTAATCGCCGCGGCGGGAGGGCACGGACATATCAGTCTGTTTGATGCGGGACTTAATCTCCTGGAAGATATTCTCCGTCATCTCCTCCAAGTGCGCGGTCTTCGCCTTGGTGTAATCATTTTCGGCGTTGAGGTAATCCAGGGTTTCCTGGGATTCCTTATCGCGCAGCCACTCGTAGTTATCCACGAACTCCCGGCCGTGGAAGGAACGGGTCACGGGGTGGACGGCGGCTACGGGGGCGGAAAGATTCTCGTTGCTCATGCCGTCCCACTGTACGCGTGGCACCCCGTGGTGCGGGAACTTCGGCGGGGAGTTAGTCCTCGGGCGAGAGGAAATCAGCGAAATGCTTGCCGGACAGCCGCTCGTAGGCCTCGATGTAGCGCAGTCGGGTGGCGGAAACGACGTCTTCAGGAAGCTCGGGTGGGGTGCCGTCTGCGGCTTGGTCCCATCCGGAGGCGTCGGAAGTAAGCCAGTTGCGCACGTACTGCTTGTCGAAGGAAGGCTGAACCTCGCCCTCGACATAAGAATCTGCAGGCCAGTAGCGAGAAGAATCCGGGGTGAGGACCTCATCGGCCAACACGAGCGTGCCATCTTGATCGAGGCCGAACTCAAACTTGGTATCGGCGAGGATGATGCCCTTTTCCTCCGCAAGCGCGGCGGCCGTGGAATAGATGCGCAAGGTGGCCGCGCGTAGCTCCTCGGCGCGCTCGGCGCCTAGCTTGTCCACCACGTAGTCGAAGGACACGTTCTCATCGTGCTCGCCCTGCTCCGCCTTGGTGGCCGGGGTGAAGATGGGCCCGGGCAGGCGGGAAGCCTCCACGAGGCCATCTGGCAGCTCGATGCCGCACACGGTGCCGTTGGCCTTGTACTCCTTCAAACCGGAACCGGTGAGAAAGCCGCGGGCCACGCACTCGAAGGGCAGCATGTCCAGCTTTTTTACAACCATCGCGCGGCCGAGGCACTCGGCAGGAATGCGCTCATCATCGAGAGGACCGGCGAGGTGGTTGGGAAAATCGATGGAATCGAAGAAGAACTTCGAGGTCGCGGTCAGCACGCGACCTTTATCCGGGATGGCCGGCTCTAAGGCGTGGTCGTAGGCGGAGATGCGGTCAGAGACCACCATCAGCAGGGTGTTCTCGTCTACATCGTAGATATCGCGGACCTTGCCGGAGGCAAGATGGGTATATGAAGAAAGCTCAGGACGCATGGCTTTCATTCTAGCGCCCAGGGGTAGCGAGTAGGTTTCGATCAATTAAGCTCCGAATTCCGCGCGGAATTCGGAGCTTAATTGATCGAATTGCGAAGGGGGCTGGAAATGCGAAGGGAACCGGAAAATGCGAACTAGAGAATTTCGCCCGGGGTATAGGCGGCGGCCTTGGGGTGCTCGCCTACCAAGGCGTTAATGCGGTTGAGCACCTGGTTGACCTGGGACTCGGCGGCGCCGATGAAGGCGTGCTTATCGGCCAGGGCGGCTTCGAGGTCGGACTCGTCCATGGGCAGGCGGTCATCGGCTGCAAGGCGCTGGACCAAGTCCTGCTCGCCGCCGTTTTCGCGCATATTGAGCGCGACAGCCACGGCGTTTTCCTTGATGACCTCGTGGGCGGTCTCGCGCCCTACGCCGGCACGCACGGCCGCCATCAGGATGCGGGTGGTAGCCAGGAAGGGCAGGTAGCGCTCTAGCTCGCGGTCGATCATGGCGGGGAAGGCGCCGAACTCATCGAGGACGGTGAGGAAGGTTTCGAATTGGCCGTCGAGGGCAAAAAAGGCGTCGGGAAGCGCGACGCGGCGGACGACGGAGCAGAAGACATCGCCTTCGTTCCACTGCTGGCCGGCCAGGTCTGCGGCCATGGTGAGGTAGCCGCGGAGGATGACCTGCAGGCCGCCGACGCGCTCGCAGGAGCGGGCGTTCATCTTGTGCGGCATAGCAGAGGAGCCAACCTGGCCCTCCTTGAAGCCTTCGGTGACGGTCTCGTTGCCGGCCATCAAGCGGATGGTGGTGGCCAGGGAGGACGGGGCGGCGCCGAGCTCCACTAGGGCGGAGATGGCGTCGAAGTCGAGGGAGCGTGGGTAGACCTGGCCCACGGAGTTGAAGATGCGGTGGAAGCCCAGGTAATCCGCAATGGCGGTCTCTAGGGAGGCAAGTTTGTCTTCGGAGCCGCCCATAAGGTCGAGCATGTCCTGGGAAGTGCCCATCGGGCCCTTAATCCCGCGCAGCGGGTAGCGCGCAAGAAGGTCTTCGACGCGCTCGATGGCCAGCAGCATCTCATCGCCGGCCGTAGCAAAACGCTTGCCCAGGGTGGTGGCCTGCGCGGCCACGTTGTGGGAACGGCCGGCCATGACCAAGGACTGGTATTCGGCGGCGTGACGGCCGATGCGGGAGACCACGGCAATGGCCTTATCGCGGATGATCTCCAGTGAGGTGTGGATCTGCAGCTGTTCCACGTTCTCGGTGAGATCGCGGCTGGTCATCCCCTTATGAATGTGCTCGTAGCCGGCCAGCGCATTGAACTCCTCAATGCGGGCCTTTACATCGTGGCGGGTGACGCGCTCGCGCTCCGCGATGGACTCGAGGTTCACGTCTTCCACCACGGCCTCGTAGGCATCGATGGCTTTGGAGGGGATGTCTACGCCCAGATCCTTCTGGGCGCGCATGACCGCGATCCAGAGCTTGCGCTCCAGGATGATTTTATGCTCCGGGCTCCAAATATTGGACAGCTCTGCGGAGGCATAGCGGGAGGACAGGACGTTGGAAATCTTCTTCTTTTCAGCCACGTGGCTATTATTCCATGCCTGCCCCACCGCAGGGCGAAAGGTTAGAGAGAAATCTCACCGTCTTCTGCGCGCTTGCCGATGTCCCGGCGCACCAAGCTGCCCGCAAACTCGATGTCATCGACGGTGGCGTAGGCGTCGGCACGTGCCTCGGCCAGCGTGGAGCCCTTGCCCAGCACGCTAAGCACACGGCCGCCCGCGGTGCGGTAGGCCCCGTCGGTGTGAACGGTGCCGGCGTGCAGGACGCGTTGCGGATCATCCAGCGCAGCTCCGGAGATGGCATCGCCCTTGCGCGGGGAGGCCGGGTAGCCTTCGGCCGCCATGACTACGATAACGGCGAAGCCATCCTCCCATTCCAGCGGCGCGAGCTCGGCCAGGGTGCCAGTCGCGGTGGCGTGGAGGGCCTCGGCTAGTGGCGACTTGAGAAGGGAAAGCACGGCCTGGGTCTCTGGATCGCCGAAGCGGCAGTTGAACTCGACTACGGCCGGGCCCTCTTCGCCCCACGCCAAGCCGGCATAAAGCAGGCCGGAATATGGGGTGCCGCGGCGCACCATCTCCTTGGCCACAGGGGCGCAGACCTCGTCCACGATGCGCTGCACGCCCTCCTCCGGCAGCCACGGCAACGGGGTGTACGCACCCATGCCGCCGGTATTGGGGCCTTCGTCGTTGTCATAGGCGCGCTTGTGGTCTTGAGCTGGCAGCAGCGGGACGACGGTCTCGCCGTCGACCAAGCAGAAAAGCGAAATTTCAGGTCCATCGAGGAAAGACTCCAGCAGCACCGGATTGCCGGCGGCAAGGACGGCGTCTACGTGAGCGCGGGCAGCGGCACGGTCCGCGGTGACCACCACGCCCTTGCCACCGGCAAGGCCATCGTCTTTGACCACGAACTGCGGGCCGAAGCGGTCGAGCGCGGCCTCAATCTCTTCCTCGGCCGCACCTGGGCGTAGCTGTTCCGCGCGAGCGGTCTTGACTCCTGCCGCCTCCATGACGTCTTTGGCAAAGGCCTTGGATCCCTCGATCTGGGCTGCTTTCTTGTTAGGTCCGAAGACCGCGATGCCGGCGGCGCGCAGGGCATCTGCCACACCAGCAACGAGCGGTACCTCGGGGCCGATGACGACGAGATCGGCGGCGATATCCCGGGCCAGTTCTACCATGCGATCCACGTCATCTACCTGGGAGTATTCCGGGTGGACCGTGGCGAGATCAGACATAGCCGCGCTGCCTGGCGCGGCGTGGATTTCGGTGCTCTTCGGGTCGGCGGACAGGCCCTTGACAAGGGCGTGTTCACGGCCGCCCGAACCAATTACGAGAATGCGCATGCCCACCATCATAACCAGCGGGTAGCCTGGCACACATGGCTTCTGTATTTAGCAAGATCATTAATGGTGAACTACCCGCTCGCTTTGTCTACCGCGATGAGACCTGCGTGGCTTTCCTCTCCATCGAGCCGCTGCGCTACGGCCACACCCTGGTCGTGCCCATCGAGGAAGTAGATAAGTGGACCGACCTGGATCCGCAGACCTGGGCCCACCTCAACGAGGTCGCCCTGGAAATCGGCGGTGCCATCAAGACCGCGTTTGATACTCCACGCACCGGCTATATCATCGCCGGATTCGATGTCCCGCACACCCACATCCACCTCTTCCCCACCGAGAAGATGGAAGAGTATGACTTTGCCAAGGCCTTCGACGCCGATGCTACCGACGATGCCGCAATGGATGAGGCTGCTGCCCGCATCCGCCAGCACCTTGGATGCAACGAGGAAGGCTTCAGGGAGGACTAGGACTCTGAGGGGGCGTCGGCAAGCGCGGGCAGGCGCACCGTAAAGGTGGTGCCGCGGCCAAGCTCGGAGTCGACGCTAATGCTGCCATCGTGCTGCTCCACCAAGGAGTGAACGATGGCCAGGCCCAGACCGGAGCCGCCGGTATCGCGGGTGCGCGAAGTATCCGCGCGATAAAAACGCTCGAAGATATGCGCCGCGTCTTCCTGAGACATGCCCTTACCGTCATCGCTGACATCAACCAACACGTCATCGGCCTCGCGGCGCAGGCGCAGCGTCACCGTGGCATCCTCGCCGCCGTGGCGGATGCCATTGGTCACTAGGTTAAGCAGCACCTGGTGGAGGCGGCTGGCATCGCCGTTTACCACCGGAATAGATTTGGCGTCATTGGCTACCTTAATCTCGCGGCCGGGGAAGGCCGCCCGGGCGGAAGAGCCCACAGACAGGGCCAGCTCCAGCAAATCCACCGGATGAAGGTCGAGGCGTGTGCCCTCGGCGCGGGTGAGGGCTAGCAAGTCCTCCACCAGCAGGGACATACGCTTGGATTCATCATCGATCTTGGAAAAGACGAGATCCACGTCCTTGGTAGCACCGGAGCGATAAAGCTCGGTATAGCCGCGCAGGCTAGTAAGCGGCGTGCGCAGCTCATGCGAGGCATCGCCGACAAAGCGACGCATCTGTTCCTCTTTTTCCTGTGCGCGCACGACGGAGCGCTGCAGCTGCCCCAGCATGATATTGAGCGCAGCAGCCAACTGGCCTACCTCGGTGTGCAGCGGCCACTTGGGCACACGCTTGTCTAGATCGCCTGCCGCGATTTCCGACGCCGTCTTTTCCACCACCCGCAGCGGCCGCAACGCCCTACGGATAAACCAGAAACCCACGGCCGCAATGGCGGCTAGGGCGATGGCGGCGATGGTTACCTGCACCATGGCCAGGCCATGCAAAATTTCCTTTTCATGGGTCATATCCTTGGCGATGACCGTGATGATGCCATTCGAATCCGCAAAAGCGAGGGCACGCCATTTGGTGTTGTTCTCGATGGAACCAACGGTGGTGGGATAACCGCCGAGCGGAATATTCTCCGCGTTCGGGGTGGTCGAAGACGGCCCCGAATAGCGGATGGTGCCATTGGGAAGGTAGTTCAGCACCACGTATTCAGTAGGCGGCCGCTTAGTGTGATCACCGATAAAGAAGTCATTGCTGATATCGCGCGCCCACGTGGTCGAGGCGCTGCGCAGCTCATCATCAACATTGTTGATGAGCACATTGCGCATAATGGAATTCACCGCGAAGGATGAACCTGTAATGCCGAGTCCGGAGACCACGACGAGGAGGATGACCAGCCATGTACGCAGCGGCATTGCTTGCGGAATCTGGGAAAAAATCCGCCGCTTGGAGGACGTGTTCTCCCCTTCGTCTTGGCCCAGGCCCTCATGCCACATGGACTGCGGGCGCGCCGCCGCCGGCGCAGGTGCCTGGTCCTGGGTCTCCTGTGAATCTTCCATCACTTAAGTACTTTAGGAGCGCGGGGTGCGCAGTACATAACCCACGCCGCGAACGGTATGGATCAACTGGGTATCGCCTGTATCAATCTTGCGGCGCAGGTAGGAGATATAGGACTCGACCACGTTGCCATCGCCGCCGAAATCGTAGTGCCACACGTTATCCAAAATTTTGGACTTGGACAGCACCACTTCCTTGTTCTGCATGAGGTAGCGCAGCAGGTTGAACTCGGTGGGGGAAAGCTCGATGAGCTCGCCGGCCTTGGTGACCTCATGGGTGTCATCGTTGAGCGTCAAATCCGCGTAGCTCATGGTGGCATCGTTGGTGGAATCTTCCGCCGCACCGCCGCGGCGCATGATGACGCGCAGGCGGGTAATGACCTCTTCCAGGCTAAATGGCTTGGTCACGTAGTCATCTGCGCCGATGGTCAGGCCGTGGATGCGCTGGTCCACGCCGTCTTTTGCCGTCAGATACAGCACTGGGCCATCTAGGCCCTCCTGACGCAGCTTTCCTAGCAGCTCGAAGCCGTCCATGCCCGGCATCATGACGTCCAAAATATAGGCATCTGGGTTTACCTCACGAGCTACGCGCAGCGCCTCATTACCAGAATTGGCGCTGTATACCTCGAAGTTTTGGAATTTCAACGATACGGTAAGCAGCTCCACAATATTGGGTTCGTCATCGACGACAAGAACCTTGGCGAGTTTATTGTCTTCCATGTTGTCCTCAGACTCCCTTAAAGGTTGTGATTTTCTAACACGTCATAATGGCACGCTTGCTTCCCAGCCTACTGAAGAGTTTCTGCCTGAATCCTGTGAACGTGGGTGCTCGCCCTAGTCGCCACATAAGAAAACCACGCCCCTCCCCTGTTAAGAGGAAGGGCGTGGTAGCTAGCGCGGCGCGCCTTTTAGAAGTCCTGCGGGCGCGGGATATTGCGCAGGTTGGACTTGGCCATGGTGATCATCTGGCCAACGCCGCCGTCCAGAACGGTACGGGTAGCCGCCTTAGAGAAGCCCATGAGCTGCTCGATGGTCAGCGTCGGCGGCAGGGAAAGAGCGTTGGGGTCAGTAACGACGTCGATAAGAGCCGGGCCGTTATAAGCCAGCGCCTTCTTAATCTGCTCCGGAGCTTCCTTAGGATCCTCGATGCGGAAGTGCTTGATGCCGGAAGCCTCTGCAATCTTGGCAAAGTTGACGGACTCATGGTCAGTCTCATGCTCTGGCAGCCCCTGCACCAGCATCTCCAGCTTCACCATGCCCAGAGAAGAGTTATTGAACACAAACATCTTGATAGGCAGGTTGTGCAGCTTCACGGTAAGCAGCTCACCCATCAGCATGGATAGTCCGCCATCACCGGAGAAGGTGATGACCTGGCGCCCCGGGTTAGCAGCCTGTGCGCCCAGTGCCTGCGGCAGGGCATTAGCCATGGTGCCGTGGCGGAAGGAACCGATCTGCTCACGCTTGCCGTTGGCGGTGATGTAGCGAGCGCCCCACACGTTGCACATACCGGTATCGACAGTGAAGATGGCGTCCTCATCGGCGTTCTTGTCAATGAGGTCAGCAACGTACTCTGGGTGGATCGGGGTGTGCTTGTCCACGTTGGAGGTATAAGCCTCAACGACGTGCTCCAGCTTGCCGTAGTGCTTCTTGAGCATCTTATCCAAGAAGGAGCGGTCCTTCTTCTCATCCACGTGCGGCAGGATGTTCTCGATGGTAGCGGCTACGTCGCCGGTAACCGGATAAGAAATCTTGGTGCGGCGGCCGATGTGGGAGCCGTTGATATCCACCTGTGCCACGTTGGCGTCCGGCAGGAAGTCGTTATATGGGAAATCGGTACCCAGCAGGATGAGCAAGTCAGCCTCGTGGGTGGCCTCGTGTGCTGCGCCGTAGCCCAGCAGGCCGTTCATGCCCACATCGAATGGGTTCTCGTACTGGATGTACATCTTGCCACCCAAGGCGTGGCCGATAGGAGCCTTAATCTTCTCCGCCAGCTTCAGCACCTGCTCGCGGGCGTCCTTAACGCCGACACCAACGAAAAGGGTAACGGACTTGGCCTCGTTGATGGCCTCGGTCAGGGCAGCGGCCTCGGCTGGGTCCGGGAAGACAACCGGGCGGCCGGTAGAGATCTTGGACTCGACAAAGGAGTCATCGTCCGCCTCCTGCATGGAGACATCACCCGGGATGACCAGAACGGATACACCATTGCCTGCCATGGTGGACTGGATGGCGTGGTGCAAGACAACGCCACCCTGCTCTGCGGAGTTGACCATCTCGCAGTAGCCAGAGCACTCCTGGAAGATTGCCTCTGGGTGGGTCTCCTGGAAGAACTTGGAGCCGATCTGACGGGAAGGAATGTGGGAAGCTAGTGCCAGAACCTTGGCGCCATTGCGGTGGGCGTCGTACAGGCCCTGGATCAGGTGGGTATTGCCCGGTCCGCAGGATGCAGCACATACAGCCAGCTTGCCGGTGGTAAGAGAGTCCGCCTCGGCAGCGAAGGCTGCTGCTTCCTCGTTACGGACGTGAATCCACTCGATGGAAGAGCGACGAACTGCATCCACAATCGGATTCAGGGAGTCGCCGACGAGACCATAAATGCGCTCGACACCCTGCTTTTCCAGGGTGTCAACTAGCTGTTCTGCATAGTTACGTGCCATTAAAAATCATCCTTAACTCTTAATTGGTGTTAATACCACTGTGCTACTTACACCGCAGGAAAGTCCACTTATCTCCTATACACTCACATAGTGTCCCCAGCTGTGAGGAAGGCAATACTAACCTATATTCGGCTACAAACTGTAACGACCGTTCGGTACTGTTTATTGCGCTATGAGTATCCACCCGCCTCGCGCACAAAGCCCCGCCGCTGCGGCCTCCACGCCTGCACAGCGGTGGTCTTTTTGCGCCGTCATCTCTCTGGGGTTACTCATGGTTGGGCTGGATAACTCCATCCTCTACACCGCGTTGCCGCAGCTATCGCAGCAATTGCATACCACCGATACCCAGCAATTATGGATAATTAACGCCTATGCGCTGGTACTCTCCGGGCTCCTTCTTGGTGCCGGCACGCTAGGCGATCGCACCGGCCACCGGCGGATGTTCCTCATCGGTCTAGCCATTTTCGGCGGCGCTTCCCTACTCGCCGCCTATTCCCCCAGCGCCTGGACACTGGTCCTAAGCCGGGCCTTCCTAGGCTGCGGCGCCGCCATCATGATGCCCTCAAGCCTTGCGCTTATCCGCCTTACCTTTCCCGATGAGGTAGAGCGCAACACAGCCATTGGCATCTGGGGTTCTGTCGCCGTCATCGGCGCGGCGGCCGGCCCCACCGTGGGCGGCTTCTTTTTGGAGCACTTTTGGTGGGGCTCGGTTTTTCTACTCAACGTCCCCGTTGTCGCCGTTGCCCTCGCGTTGACCTTCCTCCTAGCTCCGCCAAACGCCCCAAACCCCCTTAAGCACTGGGACTTTCCGTCGTCCCTCTATTCCCTTATCACTCTTACCAGCTTGGTATTGGCCATTAAATCCCTGTCACACGCGTGGCCAGTGAGCGTCGCTGCGGCCGCCGTCTTCATCTGCGGCGCGCTCGCCTTCGCCCTGCGCCAGACCCGCTTATCAGATCCCCTCCTGACCTTCGATATCTTTGGCTCCCGCATCTTCAGCGGCGGTGCCTTAGCAGCCAGCGGCGCTATGTTTGGCCTATCCGGCCTAGAGCTACTTAGCACCCAAAAGCTGCAGCTTGTCGACGCCCTCTCACCCCTCCAGGCCGGCCTCATCATCTCCGCCATGGCGCTATCGGCCATCCCTACCTCTATCCTGGGCGGTGCCACGTTGCATCGGCTGGGATTCCTCCCGCTCATAAGCGGCGGATTTCTACTTATGGCCACCGGCATGGCCCTGCTGGTAGCAACCCGGGGCGAAGCGCTTGCCCTACTCATTGTCGCCCTCGTCCTTACCGGACTAGGCGCAGGCCTTGCCATGTCTGTATCCTCAACCGCCATCATCAATGCCGCTCCCCTCCACCGCACCGGCATGGCCGCAGGCGTAGAGGCGGTCTCCTATGAATTTGGCACCCTGATCTCCATTGCCCTGACCGGCACCCTCGTGCCCTTACTCATGGCCCGCGAACTGCCGCCTCACCTTGCGGAACTGGGAACCGACGCGCTGCATCACTCCGCTTCCCACACGGCAGCCGCCAGCGCCTACAATTCCGGTTATCTTGTCACCATTGGCGGCCTAGCTTGCTTTGCCTTGTTCCTTGCCGCGATAACCGCTTGGTGCTTCCGTGATAACCCCAAATCAGGAGATCCTCATGCCGCGACCAAACAAAAAGACCGCAGCTCTTGAAGCTGCGCTCGATATCATCGCTGCCGAGGATGTCTCTGCCCTTACCTACGACGCCTTGGCGCAAGCTACTGGGATGTCCAAGTCCGGGCTCATCTACCACTTTCCTACCCGCCACGACCTGCTAGTAGATTGTCACCGCTTTTGTGCTGAGCGCTGGGAAGACGAGCTCGAGCGCCTCGCTGGCGGCCGCCCAGCCAGCGAACTTAGCTGGGCCGAGCGCTCCCGCGCCTTGGTGCTATCCATGGGCAAAAACGACCCGCTCATTCAGCTCTTGATGTGCGTGCATTCCCAGACCCACCCAGATTTTTCTGCCCAATGGGCCGATGTGGATGCACGGTGGATGGTGGATCCTTCCGCAGCCTCGACGGACGAGGATAACCTGCTCATCATGCTGCTTAGCACGGGGCTGTGGGTGCACGATCACCTCAACCAGCGCAAGCTCTCCCCCGCCAATCGCCAGCGCATGGTTGACCGGCTTTTTGGGCTTATCGACGCCCCCTCAAAACACACCGAAGGCTAGGCCCCTCTAGGACCCAGCCTCCTTTTGAGCTGGAGACGAGACTTGAACTCGCAACCTACGCATTACAAGTGCGTTGCGCTACCAATTGCGCCACTCCAGCAGCGCGGGAGTAATCCCGCTCGTTGCATAGTACCCGAGCACTAGCACCAAAGGGAAAGTCGGTCCCCCATCTATGCATCGGGAGGGTTCAGGGGCTAAAGTTCAGGCAGAATCTATCCCACTTTCCCAGCGCTTTTTCGAGGGTTATTTCCGTGTCATTTTTGTCCGCTATGCGGGAGCGCCTGCGCGCCTCCTCGGGCCAAGTAGCCATCATCGACGCGGCTAAAGCCGCACCACCGCCATCCCCACTCGCTCCGGTCAATCTCCATGATGCCGCCCAAGTCACCGGTGTCATGGAAATCGCCGCTCGCATTGGAGAAATCCTCATCGGCGCCGGTACAGCCAACTCGGATGCCCGCGCCCAGGTGCACCTGGCGGCCTCTTCCTATGGCCTGCACTACTGCCACGTGGATATCTTGATGAATACCATCACCATCCACACCACCATTGGCACCGGCGAACAGCGCCAAAACCTGCACGTCTTCCGTGTGGTGCCGAGCATTGGCGTGGATTTTTCCAAGCTCGCGGCCGTCGATAAGCTCATTCGCTCTATCCACTCCGGCCAGATGCCGCCGGCCATGGCCGAGCAGCGCTTGGATGAGATTGACCGCATGCCCGCGCCTTATAAGCCGTCCACGGTTATGCTCGGCTGGGGCGCGATGGGTGGCCTGATTTCCATGATGCTCGGCGGCGATCTGCTCGTCGGCGTGGTGGCGTTTGTGGTCTCCGCCTTCATCATGGGCTTAAACGCCTGGTTGGCCAATTACCGCCTGCCGCCGTTCTATCAGAATGTGGTCGGCGGCTTCTTTGCGGTCTTCCCGGCTGCCATTTTGTATAACGTGGCGGCCTCATTCGGCATTAATTTCTCGCCTGCCCAGATCATCGCCTCCGGCATCATCGTACTGGTGGCAGGGCTGACTTTGGTGCAGTCGCTTGTCGACGGCATCACGCGCGCCCCCGTAACCTCCTCCGCCCGCTTCTTTGAGGCACTGCTATCTACCGGCGCCATTATCGCCGGCGTGGGTGTGGGCATTCAGATGGCCGATTCGCTGGGCTTTGACCTGCCTCCGCTGGCTACGCTGGCCCCACCTGTCTACCACGAGATTCCGCTGCTGGTGCTTCTCGGCGGCACCGGCTCCGCTGCCTTTGCGCTGGCCTGTGGCGCAGCCTGGATTGAAGTCACCATGTCGGGGCTAACAGCCGCGGCCGGCATGATTTTCTATTACTTTGTGGTGGTGCCCTTCGGCGTTGGCCCAGTGATTGCCTCGGGTCTGTCTGCCGTCGTCGTCGGCCTGGCCGGCGGCTTGATGTCGCGCCGCTGGGGCATCCCGCCGCTTATCACCATGATCGTGGGCTATACGCCGATGCTGCCAGGCCTCATGCTTTACCGCGGCATGTACGCCTCGCTTAATGAGCAGATGATTACCGGCTTTACCAATATGGCGATGGCACTGGCCATTTCCGGCGCGCTGGCGGCCGGAGTAGTGCTAGGCGAGCGCGTGGCCCGCCGCCTGCGCCGCCCGCAGTATTTCCGCCCCTACTCCGCTTTCAAGCGCATCGGCCGCTTCTCCTTCCACAAGGCCACGCACCTAGCCCGCAAGGCCCCGCGAATCCCGCGCGTGCCGATGTCCCCGTTTGCTCCGCGCGTTAACCGCCCAGAGCTGCCGCCCAAGCTGGGGCCGAAGCCGCCGCAGCAACACCCACGACACGCAGCCCAAAGCCATGCGCCGCATACCCGCCCGGCCGAAGACCTATGGCCAGCTGGTTCCCAGTGGCCGGCGCAGCCGCAGCAGCGGGAGACAACCACCTATACCGTGCCGGGCACCGAATCATTCCAAGCCCAGAAACCGGAGCAGCCGGGGCCCGAATCCGGACCCGAGCGGTCTTAAACGCCGCCGGTAGCGTACAATATTTGCTCTGATAGCTTTTCTTGCAAGCGCTTAAGTAGTTTCCACAACGTTCAGGAGGACACGTCGTGCCACCCAAGGTCCAAGACACCCACCCACAGGCTGACCAGAATCACGCCCTTGAGGAGGAGACCTCCCGCGCAGCCCGCCGCATCGTGGCCACCTATGCGCAGGACTTCCTCGACGGCGTGACCCTGATGTCCATGCTGGGCGTGGAGCCAAAGGGCCTAGTGCACAAGAAGGTCCTGGCGGAACAGGCCGACGCCACCCCGAAGAAGTCGACCAAGAAATCCAGCAAGAAGTCCACGAAGAAGTCGACTAAAAAGTCCACCAAGAAATCGACGAAGAAGTCGACCAAGAAGGCTACAAAGAAGGCCACCAAAAAGGCGACGAAGAAAGCCTCCAAGAAGGCAACGAAGAAGTCCGCTAAGAAGTCCTAAGTTATCCTTGCACCATGAGTGATCGTGGTAATGACTTCGTGGTGGTGGCTAACCGCCTGCCGGTAGATCTGGAAACCCAGCCCGATGGCAGCCATACCTGGACCCCCTCGCCAGGCGGATTGGTCACCGCTTTGTCTCCAGTCCTCGAGTCCCACCAAGGCTGCTGGGTGGGCTGGCCCGGCGTGACTGACACCGCACCTGAGCCCTTCCGCACCGATGCCGGCGTGCTCCTGCACCCAGTCAAACTCACCGAGTCCGATTTCGAGGGCTTTTATGAGGGCTTTTCCAATGCCACCCTGTGGCCGCTCTACCACGATCTCATCGTCACCCCTACTTATGACCGCGATTGGTGGCACGCCTATCGCGAGGTCAACCTGCGCTTTGCAGATGAGGTAGCCGAGGTCGCCGCCGAGGGCGCCACTGTGTGGGTACAGGATTACCAGCTACAGCTTTTGCCCGGCATCCTGCGCCAAAAGCGCCCCGATCTCACCATCGGGTTCTTTTTGCATATCCCCTTTCCCTCCGCTGATCTCTTCCGCCAGCTACCCTGGCGCGAGGAACTCGTGCGCGGGCTGCTCGGCGCGGATCTCATCGGCTTCCACTTAGAAGCTAATGCCCGCAACTTCCTCGAGCTCGCCCGCCGCCACGGCCTCGACGTGGAAGGCGAGGCCAGCACCCGTGAGGTCACCGCGCAGATTCGCCTGCCGCAAGGACGCACCATCGGTGTGGGGGCTTTCCCCATCTCTATCGCCGCGAAGGACTTTGCCAGGTTCACTGCGGAGGATGAGCGGGACGTCGCCAAGCTGCGCGAAGAGCTGGGCTCACCCCAGCGCATTATCCTGGGCGTGGATCGCCTCGATTACACCAAGGGCATCCTGCAGCGGCTGACCGCCTTTGAGGAGTTGCTGGAAACCGGCGCGCTCGATCCGGAGGAGGTGACGCTGGTGCAGCTGGCTACCCCGTCTCGCGAGCGCCTCGACCATTACAAGGCCACCCGCTCCAAGGTAGAAGAGGCCGTCGGCCGCATCAACGGGCGCTTTGCCCGCGTGGGCCACCCGGTGGTGCACTACCAGCACCGGGGCGTGGCTAAAAGCCTGCTGCGCTGCTACTACCGCATGGCCGATGTCATGCTAGTTACCCCCTTCAAGGATGGCATGAACCTAGTGGCCAAGGAGTACGTGGCCTGCCACGACGATGGCACGGGCGCCCTAGTGCTCTCCGAGTTTGCCGGCGCGGCCGATGAGCTTGACCAGGCCTACTTGTGCAATCCCTTTGATATCGAATCCGTCAAGGCTGCCTTGCTCAATGCGCTCAAGGCTCTTGGCGACGCCCCCTCGAACATGTCCCAGCGCATGCTCAGCATGCACCAGCAGGTCACCGAGCACGACGTACAACTCTGGTCCCAATCCTTCCTGGACTGCCTGCACGAGACCGGCGCCGAGGAGGCCGGCGTATGATGTCTCGCTTCCCCCGCCTGGCTACTGCGCCGCTCGCCGCCGTGTGTGCCGCCGCGTGCGCCGCAATGCTGCTGTCTGGCTGCGGCTCCGACGAGGAGACCCCACAGGCGCCCGGCGATGAGCAGATCCTGGATAAGCAGTGGCAGGTTGTCTCCATCAACACCACCCCAGATGCCGCCTCCACCATCCCGGAGTCCATTCCACAGGCACCCACGTTGAGCTTTGGTGAATCCACGCTGGTAGGCACCACCGGCTGCACCCAAATGGTGGGCAAGGTGACCTATTCCGCCGCTGAGAAGCGCCAAAATATCCGCGATGGCAATCGCCTTCACTTTGATGAGGTGGACTATGACGAGACCGCCAAGGATTGCCACGGCGCCTCCGTGTGGGCCGATAATCTGCTGCGCAACCTCATTTCCGCGGACCGCGATTTCCACTACACGGTCAATAGCAATAACCAGCTGGTCTTGGAGCTGGTCACAGATGAGGTGGACTCGCCGTCTATCAAGTTGGTTTCTCTGGGCGGTTAATTACGTAGGCTGGACGCCATGACGCTTTCAACCACCATCAAGGCCCTTGCCGCCGCCGAGCACCTCGCGGTGGTCTCAGACTTCGACGGCACGCTCTCCCCCTTCGCCACGGCCATCTACGACGTCGAGATGAACCAAGACTCCCTGCGTGCCTTGGATAAACTGGCTCACCTGCCGCACACCACCGCCGCCGTGCTTTCCGGCCGCCACCTCGCAGGCCTGCAGCGCGTGTGCCCACTGCGCGAGCCCGTACTCTTCGGCGGTTCCCACGGCGCCGAGTCCTCTTGGGAAGAAACGGATCTAACTCCCGCGATGCGCGAGCATCTGGCAGCCAAGGAAACCGAGATCCGCGCGATCATGGAGCGCTTCCCCGGCGCGGATATCGAGGCCAAGCCCTTCCAGCGCGTATTGCATCTGCGCGCGCTGGAGGATTCCGATCCTGAAGCTGCCGCTCAGGCTTATGAAGCCGGTCTCGCGCTCGATCCGGGCGGCTTCCCGCGCACGGCTGGTAAGTCCGTCGTGGAGTTCTCCGCCACCCAGGCCACCAAGGGCACCTGGATTGAGAACTTGCGCGAGCGCACCGGCGCCACCGCCGTGGTCTTCTTGGGCGATGACGTCACCGACGAGGACGGTTTCCGCGCCCTGCATCAGCCGCCGGACGTCGGCGTCAAGGTCGGCGAAGGCGATACGGCGGCCGTTGTGCAGCTTGCCGACGTCGATGCCGTCGCCCATTTCCTCACCGAACTCGCAGCAGCCCGCGCAGCCTATACAGACCGCTTTTAAGGCACCGGCAGTGCCTAAAGCGGCGGCGCTACCGTCCGCCCCTGCGCGAAGCGGGTCTGCAGCACGCGCCGCGGGACCGCAGGCATGGCCGCGGCCGAATCCTCCGCGCCGGCAATGAGCTTGGAGAGCATGTGGCCGGCGGCCGCACCTTTGGCCTTATTGGGTTGGACGATCGTCGTCAAGCCAAGGCGCTGCCCCGCATCGATGCCGTCGAAGCCAGTAACGGAAAGCTCACCCGGAATATCGATGCCGCGCTCGCGCGCATAGGTCATCACACCCAGCGCCATGGAGTCGGTGGTGCACAGAACGGCGGTGAGATTTGGGTGGGCGTCGAGAAGCAACTGCGCGGCCGCCCGCGTGGTCTGTGCATCGTTGATGTGCTGAGTAACCACTGGCACGGTCTCCGGCGCGATACCTGCCTGCGCAAAGACGTCCATGGCGCCCATGACCCGGGCGCGCTGCACGTGCATGTCGGCGCCCTGCAACTCGTCCCAGGAAATGGGGCCATCGTGGCGCTCGCGCTTGAGACGAATCGCCAGCACCCCAATCTTGCGGTGCCCGGCCTCCACCAGTGCGCGGGCGGCCGGGGCAATCGCGGCGCGGTCGTCGATGCCCACGAACGGCAATCCCGAGTCCGTCGGCTGATCGCAGACCACCACCGGCAGCCCGCGCCCGCGTGCCGCCTCCAGATAAGCATCCCCGGCCGCCACGGAATAGACCACAAAACCATCCACCGCGGCCGATCCCACCAGGCTGGTAGCCTCCGCTTCGCCCTCCGGACCTGCTGGAATGAGGGTGAGCGTGGTTTGTGCGCCGGCCGAAGCCTCCGCCATGCCGGCTAGAAAATCTACCGAAGCCATGTCCTCGAAGGCATAGGACAGGTGCTCGGTCAGTAATACCCCCACCGAGCCCGCGCGACGGGTGCGCAGGCTGCGTGCCGTAGGGTCCGGACCGGGATACCCCCGCGCCTTTGCCGCAGCCAGGATGCGCTCGCGCGTCGCGGCTGAGAGCTGATCCGGCCGGCTATAGGCATTAGATACTGTCGTGCGCGAAACACCCAGCTCGGCGGCCAGCGAAGCCAATGTCTTGCGGGTGGGGCTGCGTTTCACCATGGCCGCAAGCTTACCCCGCGGCCGCGTTTTCAATACATATTCAATTGACAACAATTACCATCAACAGCACACTGGGAGCTATGCATAATTCACTTCGCGCAACCGCCGCCCTCCTCGCGGCCGGTGGTCTTTTGCTTACTGCCACCGCCTGCTCCTCTGATTCCGCGGACCCAGCCGCCGAGCCGGGCTCTCAGAAAAAGATCTCTATCGTCGCCTCCACCTCTATCTGGGCCGATGTGGCTCAGGCCGTAGCTGATACCGCCTCCGGCGTAGACATCGAGGTCAAGCCTATCGTCGAAGGCAACGGCGTCGATCCCCACCACTTCGAGCCTTCCGCGGCCGATATCGCAAAGGCCGAGGACGCCGACCTGCTCGTGGTAAACGGCGGCGGCTACGACTCCTGGATTTACCAGGCCGTCTCCGAGCAAGACAACATCGTCTCCGCCCTGCCGCTGACCGATCACGGCAAGCTGGCCGATGACCCCAATGTCATGACCATCGACGCCGCCAAAGCCACCGCCAAGAAAGACCCTGAGAAGGTCACCAATATCGAGGGCAACGAGCACATCTGGTACGACCCGGCCGCCCTCGACGAGGTCGCAGGCAACATCGCCGACCAGATCAATGAGCTCAATACCGATGCCAATGCCAGCACGGAGCACGTGGACTCCCACGTTAACCGCCTGCGCGACAAGCTCAAGGAGCTGCCGGGCGACCTCTCCTACGCCCAGACCGAGCCCATTGCGGATTACATCATGAAATACACCTCCGGCAAGGACCTCACCCCAGAGGGCTATCGCAAGGCCACCATTTCTGAGGGCGAGCCCACCGCAGCCGACCTTGCCGCCTTCACCAAGGCCATCAAGGAGGACAAGGTAGACCTGCTCATCTTCAACCCGCAGACCGAAACCGATACCGCCGGCCGCATCAAATCCGCCGCGGAAGATGCGGATGTCAATATCGTCGAAATCGGCGAGACCCCGCCGGATGGCAAGGAGTTCTGGACCTACTATGACGAGGTCACCGATTCCCTGGGACAGCTCTAGTGCTCATCCATTTTCATGACGCAGCGGTTGCCCCGCTGTGGTCCAGCCTTAACCTCGCCGTTGACCGCGGCGAGTTTATCGCCGTTTTGGGCCCCAATGGCGTGGGCAAATCCACCCTGCTCGGCACCATCTTGGGCACCCGCAAGCTCACCGCCGGCAGCGTCGACGTGGACTGTCGCGTCGGCTTCATCCCACAACAGCGCATGTTCCCGGCCGACCTGCCTCTGCGCGCCCGCGACTTAGTCTCGCTCTCCCTGGCGCACGGCGCTTTCCGACGCCGCCGCCCGCCCCGCCACCGCGTCGACGAGCTCCTCGCCGAGGTCGGTGCTACCGGCCTGCGCGACCGCCGCGTGGGCCAACTTTCCGGCGGCCAGCAGCAGCTCATCCGCCAAGCCCAAGCGCTGGCCAACAACCCCGAGCTCATCCTCGCCGATGAGCCGCTGCTCTCGCTTGACCCGGCACGCCAGCAAGACACCGTGGACAAACTGGATGCGCTGCGCCGCGAGCGTGGCACTTCCATCATCTTTGTCACCCATGGCATCAACCCCGTACTCGGCGTGACCGATAAGGTGCTCTACCTCGCCCCCGGCGGCCATACCTTCGGCACGGTGGATGAGGTCATGCGCTCCGATGTCCTTTCCGAGCTCTACGGTTCCAAGGTCAACGTCTTAAACGTCGATGGGAGGCTTATCGTTGTCTAGCTTTATAGAAGACACCCAATATCTGCTCAGCGTGGACTTTGTGCAGTCTTCGCTCATCGCCTCCGCGCTGCTGGGCATCCTGTCTGGCGTGATGACCTCGCTCATCGTGCTGCGCCAGATGTCCTTTTCCGTCCACGCCACCTCCGAGCTCGCGCTCATGGGTGCCTCGGCCGCACTGCTCTTCGGCCTCAACCTAGGTTTCGGCGCCGTGGCCGGTGCCATCGTCGCCGCCATTATCCTCGCCGTGCTGGGCTTTAAGGGCCAGCAAGACAGCGCCATCGGCGTGGTCATGAGCTTTGGCCTAGGCCTCTCGGTGCTGTTTTTACACCTCTACCCCGGCAATGCCAATACCGCAATGACGCTTTTGACCGGCCAGATCGTCGGTGTATCTTCCGCCTCGGTATGGCTTCTGGCCGCAACCACCGTAGTCATCCTCGCCGCCGTCGCCATCCTATGGCGGCCCATGCTCTTCGCCTCGGCCGACCCGGTCATGGCCCAAGCGGCCGGCGTGCCTACCCGTTTCATTTCGGTCGCTTTCGCAGTACTCGTAGGGCTCGCGGCCGCGCAGTCGGTACAGATCGTCGGCTCGCTGCTTGTCATGGCGCTGCTCATTACCCCCGGCGCGGCGGCCGTGCAGATTACCTCCTCGCCCCTGCGCGCAGTCATGTGGGCCACCATCTTCGCCGAAGTCTCGGCCGTCGGTGGCTTCGTCTTGTCGCTCGCTCCCGGTCTTCCGGTCTCGGTATTTGTTACCACCATTTCTTTTGTCATTTACTTGGTATGCCGCGGCATTGGCTGGCAGCGCAATAAGCGCGCGGTGCGCGATGAGGTGGCCGCTCAACGCTTCCATGCCGACTGCCACACCACGGCCGAGGAGCACCACGCCGACTAGACTGGGCGGCTATGCACGTACACCGCTGCGCCGCGGATGTGGATGGCCGCACCCGCCGCTTCCTCGTCATCGCGCCAGATAGCCCCGGCCCGCACCCGGACCTCCTGCTGCTCTTTCACGGCTCGCTGCAATCCGGCAACGTGATGCGCCGCTTTACCAATGGCACCTTCGACGAGCTTGCCGATGCTACCAACACCATCCTCGTCTACCCCGACGGCATCGACCGCCATTTCAACGATTGCCGCGGCATCCTGCCAGTCACCGCCCGCGCGGAAAACGTGGACGACGTCGCCTTCGCTGCCTGCCTCGTCGAAGAAATGCAGCGCGAGTTCGGCACCGGCCGCACCTTTGCCTGCGGCTACTCCAACGGCGGCCAGATGGTACTCCGCCTGCTTTTCGACGCCCCCTTTACCCTCACCCGCGCTTGCATCTTCGCCTCCACCCTGGGCGAGGGCGATAACCACGCGCCCAGTAATCCGGACGGTTACCGGCCCACGCCGCTGTTGTTTTTCCACGGCACCGCCGACCCGTATGCGCCTTATGAGGGTGGCGTCGCCGGCTTGGATGCCAAACAGACCCGCGGCCGAGTGCTTTCCGCTCCTGCCACCGCAGAGCATTTTGCCCTAGCCAATGGCTGCCAGCCACCGCGCGACTACCACCCCACCCCAGATGTCACCGCCACCGAATACGCCGGCGATTTTCCCGTCGAACTATGGACCATGGAGGGCCTCGGGCACGTTATTCCCTCTAGCATGAAAACCGACCCACGCATAGGCCCAAATACGGATTCCTTCCGTGCTGTGGATAAGGTCCGCGAGTTCTTCGGCCTCGACACCGCCCAGTCCTAGTTATCCACAGCGGCGCGCCTTTACCCTCGCTCCAGCTCGCGTTCCGCACCTAATGTGTGGAGCCATGAACGCGCTACACACATTCTTCACAGGCCTGGCCGCCGGCATGGACATCATCGCCGACTGCCACGGCCTTTCCAAGCGCGCGCTTATCGACGCCGGCTGCCCCGATACCACCGCCGCCCGCCTCCTTGCCCTCGTTGATACCTACTTCGGCCCGACCGCATTTAGCCGCCTCCAACGTGAATCCATCGCCGCAGCCCGCGCCAACGGGCACAGCCTCACCGCGCTGCTGGCCATTGAGCGCCACGCCACCAAGCTGAAAAATAAGCGCCAGGCTTGGGCCTTGCGGCGAGAGCTGTGCGGGATGAAGGGGGATGCGTCGGACGTCGAAAAGCGGGGTCGCCAACGCGTGCGCGAGATTAAAGGTCCGCCGCAGCGCACACCCGGTGTCAAGCTGTATCGCCGCGCCGATGGACCGTGGACCATGACGATTACCGGCAAATCCGCCGATATTGCCGATATGCATGCCGCGCTCGATAAGGAGGCCCCGCTCGATTCGGTGCGCAAGATTTTCCAGGGCAAGGCCACCGCCTCCGGTGCGTCCGTGACCACGAATGTGGTGCTGCGCTTGGACGAGCTCGACCGCGTTGTCGACACCGCAGGCGATGACATCACCTTGCAACTAACCAACGGCGCCCGGATGACCGGCGCGGACCTGGTGCGCCGGGCATTTACCGCGCACGGCTATGTCACCCTTATCCATCCTGTGAAAGGTCCGGTAAACCTGTATCGCACCGAGCGGCTCGCCTCGCCCAAGCAGCGCACCATGGCGGCCGCGGAAAATCCCACCTGTCCATGGCCCGCCTGCAATTACCCCGCCGATGAATGCCAGGTCCATCACCTCACCCCCTGGCGCCACGGCGGCGAGACCAACCCCGAAAACCTCACCATCGCCTGCCCGTACCACAACGGCGTCAACGACGATGACCCCAACGCCCCGCCAGGACGCGGCCGCCTGGCAAGGGTGGACGGAACCATTAAATGGTTGCCGCCCTGGGCAGAAAGCGGCTAGAAACTCTCGCTAGAGACTACTGGGCCGCGCGGCGCTGGCGGGCGAATTCGGAAAGCACGGAACCGGCCGCGACGGAAGCATTGAGGGACTCGACCCAGTCCGTCATCGGGATGGACATAATAACGTCGCAGTTCTCGCGTACCAGGCGGGAGATACCCTTGCCTTCGGAACCGATGACGATGACCACGGGATCCGTCGCACCATTATAGCTGTCCAGCGTGTGCTCGCCGCCGGCGTCTAGGCCGACGACCTGGTAGCCGCTCTTTTGGAATTGCTGCACGGTGCGGGTGATATTCGTCGCGCGGGCGACCGGCAGGCGCGCCGCTGTGCCGGCCGAAGTACGCCACGCCACCGCGGTTACGGACGCAGAGCGACGCTCCGGGATGATGACGCCGTCGCCGCCGAATGCCGCCACAGATCGGATAACCGCGCCGAGGTTGCGCGGGTCGGTGATGTTATCCAGGATGACGAACATGCCAGGCCGCGCATTCTCGGCCGCACGGGCGATGAGCTCGTCTACATCGGCGTATTTATACGGCGGAATCTGCAACCCGATGCCCTGATGCATGCCGTTGCCGGTCATGCGGTCCATTTCGTGGCGCTGCACCTCGATGATGGGGATATTGCGGGTATTGCACATCGCCACGGCCTCGGACAGGCGCTTGTCGTTGCGGGTGCCGGCCACGATATAGAGCGTGGTGGCCGGCACCTTGGCATGCAAGCACTCGATGACCGGGTTGCGGCCCACGACCATCTCGGCGGTCTCTTTCTGGTGGCGGCCGGAGTTCCGGCGCTCGCGCTCCAGCTTCGCCTTGTGCTTGGCGTGGTAAATGCGGTCCTCTGCCTTGGGCGTCGGGCCCTTGCCGGCCAAGCCCTTGCGGCGCTGGCCGCCAGAGCCCTTGGTTGCGCCCTTCTTATTGGTCTTGCGGATTCCCGCGCCACCGCGACCGTGGGTACGTGCCATAGTTTATTGTCCTTTCGGAGTGCTTAACGCTGCGCCAGCGACCAAGTCGGGCCGTCTGGGGTATCAGTGATGGTGATGCCGGCGGCCGCGAGGCGGTCACGGACGGCGTCGGCAGTAGCGAAGTCCTTGTCCGCGCGCGCCTGGGTGCGCCGCTCCAGTTCAGCCTGTACCAACGCGTCCAGCGCGGCATCCGCCCCGCTAGCTTGCGCTCCATCTTCCCACTCCAACGGGTCAAAGCCAAGTACGTGCGCCATCGCGCGCACCTGGCCGGCCAGCGTGCGTGCCTCGGCCTCCTTGCCGGCCGCCAGCGCCTTATTGCCGGCACGGACGGTGGTGTGGATCTCCGCCAAAGCCTTAGGCACCGCGATGTCATCATTCATCGCTTCTTCAAAGCCTTGCGTCCACTCGCCCAGCTCCAGGTCGTCGAAGTGAGCGAGGAAATCTTCGATGCGGCGGTAACCCGCGGCGGCCTCGGTAAGCGCGGTCTCGGAATACTCCAGCACGGAGCGGTAGTGCGCCGAGCCCAGGTAGTAACGCAGCTCCACCGGGCGCACCAGCTCGAGCATATTCGGAATCGAAAGGACGTTGCCCAGCGACTTCGACATCTTCTCGCCCGACATCGTCACCCAGTGGTTGTGCATCCAGTAATTAGCGAATTTATCGCCGGCCGCGTGCGACTGTGCAATCTCGTTTTCGTGGTGCGGGAACTGCAGGTCCAGCCCGCCACAGTGGATATCGAAATTAGAACCCAGGTAATAGGTAGACATGGCCGAGCACTCCAGGTGCCAGCCGGGACGACCGTTGCCCCACGGGGTAGGCCAGCTGGGCTCACCCGGCTTCGCGGCCTTCCACAGCGCAAAATCCTGAGGTCCGCGCTTTGCGGAATCCTCGCCCTCGCCCTGTTCCATTTCCTCTACCTTATTGCCAGATAACGAACCGTAATCCGAGCCTTCGGCCTTGGTCCAAGCGGTGACGTCGAAGTAGACGGAGCCGTTTGCGGGGTAGGCAAAGCCGGCGTCGATAAGCCGCTGCATATAGTCGACCATCTGGGTGACAAAGCCGGTCGCACGCGGCTCTACCGAAGGCGGAAGCACACCCAGAGTGTTATAGGCCTTGGTGAACTCGCGCTCATAGGTGGACACCCACTCCCACCAGGGGCGATTATTCTCGGCCGCCTTGGTGAGAATTTTGTCATCGATATCGGTGACATTGCGCACCAAAGCCACGTCGTAGCCCTGGGCGAGCAGCCAGCGGCGCAGGATGTCGAAGGCGACGCCGGAGCGCAGGTGCCCGATGTGCGGCTGGGCCTGCGGGGTGGCACCGCACAGGTAAATCGAGGCATGGCCGGGGCGGATCGGCTCAAAATCACGTTGGCTGCGGGTGGCTGTGTCATAAATGCGCAAAGTACTCACGCCACTTAGTCTAATTGACGCGTGCGCGGGGTTAGTGCGGTGGGCTAGGCGCGCCAGACGACGGCCGTAGCAACCGCCGCACGCCCCTCCTTACGGCCGGTGAACCCCAGGTGGTCCGTGGTGGTAGCAGAGACGGACACGGGGGCACCGAGGATTTCACTCAGCACGGCCTCGGCCTCTTCGCGGCGCGGCCCCATCTTTGGGGTCTGGCCGATGAGCTGGGCGGCGGCGTTGCCGATGATAAAGCCCTCGGATTCGAGCAGCTGGCGGCATTCGCGCAGCAGCTTCGCGCCGGAAACGCCATCGTATTCGGGGCGGCCGACGCCCACGAAGGAGCCGAGGTCGCCGAGGTGAGAGGCGGACAAAAGGGCGTCGACAAGCGCGTGCGCTACAACGTCCCCATCGGAGTGGCCCTCGCAGCCGTCCACGTCCTCAAAGAGCAGGCCGGCGATCCAGCAGTCCTTGCCGGCCTCGATTTGGTGGGCGTCGGTAGCGATGCCAACGCGCGGGATAATCGGGTTAGTCATGGTTCTCCTCCGTCAGGGCGTGGGCCAGGGTGAGATCGATGGGCGTGGTGATCTTGAAAGCCAGGGTATCGCCCGGCACGGTTGCCACGCGCTCGCCGTGCCATTCCATGAGGCTGGCGTCATCCGTGGCGGTAAATTCGGGCTGCTGGGCCCAATAATCGAGGTTGGCCTGGCGCAGCGCGGACAGGCGGAAGGCCTGCGGGGTTTGCACCGCGCGCAGGCGGGAGCGGTCGGGCGTAGCGACGACAGCATCCCCCGCGATTTCTTTGATGGTATCGGCCACGGGAACCACGGGCACGGCCGCGGGGGCGCCTTCCAGCACGCTTTTGGCGACGCCCCGCACCATCGCCGGCGGCGTCAACGCCCGAGCTGCATCATGGATAAGCACCACGGCGTCTTCGTCCGGGATTGCTTGCAGGCCGGCCCAGACGGAATCGGCGCGCTCGCTGCCGCCGTGAACGAGGCGAATGGGGGCGGCGCTTGCAGCGTCAGTATCGCCAGTGGCATCGATGCGGCCGATGATGCGCTGGGCCTCGGGCTCCATATCCGGGCTGACCAGGACTATGACTTCATCGACCACACCGGAAGTCAGCAGCACGCGCACGGAGCGCTCCAAAAGAGTGCGCCCGCGCAGCTCGACATAGGCCTTAGGGACCTCGGCGCCGAGGCGGGTGCCTTGGCCGGCGGCCGCAATGAGCGCAATGACGCGCGGGTTAGTCTTCGTCGTCGAAGGAGAGGTCATCGAGATCGATGTCGTTGTCGATATCGGTGGTAATGGACTTATCGTCTACCAATCCGGCGGCGCGGTGGCGCTCGATGGTGGCATCGATTTCTTCCATCATGGTATCGGCCTTCTTCTCATCGACCGGCTTGGCCAGTGCGAGCTCACCCACCAAGATGGTGCGGGCCTTGCCCAGCATGCGCTTCTCACCGGCCGAAAGACCACGGTCCTGGTCGCGGCGCCACAGGTCGCGCACAACCTCGGCAACCTTATTAATATCTCCGGACGCCAGACGCTCCTGGTTAGCCTTATAACGGCGGGACCAGTTTCCGGCTTCTTCGACGTCCTCATCGCGCAGCACGGAAAAGACCTTTTCAAGGCCCTCCTTACCCACGACGTCGCGCACGCCGACGTTATCGGCATTCTTAATGGGCACGCGGACGACTAGGTCGGACTGGTTGATGTGCAGCACCAGGTATTCCAGCGTCTCGCCGCCCATCTCGCGGGTCTCGATATCCTCGATGACGGCCGCACCGTGGTGCGGGTAGACGACGACCTCGCCGACCTTATACTCCATTGCCACTCCTTGTGTTCCCGATTTATCCCGGTTGACTAAGGTCGCTATTTTATCACGCGCGAACGCCCCGCCTGCGGATACCCCCGTATACCCCCACGGTCTACCCGCCCGGTTTGGTATTAACTGTGTACTTTAATGCGAAAGGGACTAGGCTAAAGCGTTGACAAGCCCTGTGATCGCAATTGATGGAGGATGCTCAACGTGCAGTCCCTGAAGTCCGCCGCCCGCCGCGGTGCCATTATTTCCGTTACCGCCGTCTCTGCTTTGGCGCTGGCTTCTTGCTCGGCGGGTCAGGTAACCCAGACCGCTGACAAGGTGGCTGCGGTCGATGGCGCTTCTGCAAGCACGGAAGACAACAAGGTTGCAGTTCGCGATGTCACCATCTTGGTAGAGCCGAACGGCACCGCTGCCTTGAAGTTCAGCGCCGTAAACCAGGGCTACGACACCGATGTCATCTCCCTGGAGTCCGTCAAGGTCGACGGCCAGCGCGTAGAGATGGAAAAGGCACAGCCGCTGCACCGCGACCAATCCATCGTTGCGGATTCTCAGAAGAACCTGGAGGCCCATCCTCAGCAGGATTCCGAGAGCGTCCAGTACATCGCCACCAACCTGAAAAACGATGACTTTGGCTACGCCGGCGACCGCCCGGTTACCTTCGAGTTCTCCAACGGTTCCATCGACGTGGACGCCACCATCGCGGCCACCCAGATGCAATCTGGCGAGTTCGACCGCGACGTCGAGTCCTCCGAGGGCTACACCTCCGAGGCTCCGAAGAACTAAGCCACACTACTTTCCAGCCCCGCTCCCAGCCCGTTTCGGACTGGGAGCGTCTGTGTGTTTTAGGCTAGAAACCATGGCCAAGAAATCTCGCCCCATCCACACCTGTTCCGAATGCGGCTATGTCTCGCCAAAGTGGCTCGGACGGTGCCCAGACTGCGGGTCGTGGGGCACGTTGGAGGAAAAGGCACCGGCGGTGGTGGCGGGACCGGGGGCGTCGGCAAGCAAGGGCGTAGCACCGGCAAGCCCGGCGCAGCCAATTACCAAGATTGGAGCGCAAGCGACGAAGACGGTGCGCACTGGTATCGGCGAACTAGATCGCGTGCTGGGCACCGGCATCGTGCCCGGCTCAGTGGTGCTCATGGCCGGCGAACCCGGCGTGGGTAAATCCACGCTACTGCTGGAAGTAGCCTCGCGGTGGGCACAGCTCGGCCGCACCGTGCTCTATGCGACGGCCGAGGAATCCGCCGGCCAAGTAAGCTCGCGCGCCGAGCGCACCGGCGCGCTGCAGGAAAAGCTGTACTTGGCGGCCGAGTCCAACCTGGATGCGGTCTTTGGCCATGTAGATAAGCTCCAGCCCAGCCTCATTATCGTCGATTCGGTACAAACCATGCACGCCGTGGGCGTGGAAGGCGTATCGGGCGGCGTGGCACAATCACGCGCGGTGACGGCCGCGCTGACCTCGCTGGCGAAGTCCACCGGCATACCGGTGCTGCTGGTGGGCCATGTCACGAAAGACGGGAACGTGGCCGGGCCGCGCGTGCTCGAGCACCTTGTCGATGTCGTTTTAAACTTCGAAGGCGACCGCCAATCCAGCCTCCGCATGCTGCGCGGCATCAAAAACCGCTTTGGCGCCACCGATGAGGTGGGATGCTTTGAGCAGACGGCCGGCGGCATTCGAGAGGTGGCGGATCCCTCGGGGCTCTTCCTTTCGCACCGAGGCACGACGCCGGATGGTTCGGCGGTCACTGTCGCAATGGACGGCGTGCGGCCGATCCTGGCGGAGGTGCAGGCGCTGACGGTGGACCCAGTGGCAAAGAACCCGCGGCGCGTGGTTACTGGCCTAGACTCCAACCGCGTACCGATGGTGCTCGCCGTGCTGCAGGCGCGCGCCGGCCAGCGCACCAATGATAAAGATGCCTACGTCGCCACGGTCGGCGGCATGCGAATTACGGAAACCGCGACGGATCTGGCCGTCGCGCTGGCGACGTGGTCTTCGTTGCATGAGCAGCCACTGCCAGCCAAGACGGTAGTCATTGGCGAGGTGGGCCTGGCCGGCGAGTTGCGGCCGGTGCCAAATGTGGAGCGGCGCTTAATGGAAGCCGCGCGGCTGGGCTACAAGAACGCCATTGTCCCGCGCGGGGATATCGAGCCAGTCGACGGCATGCGCGTGCACCAAGCCGGGACGCTGGGACAGGCTATCGCCGCGGTGGCGGGTTAGCGCCTAGCGCAGCGTGAAGTCCTGTGGCGGGGAGGAGTTATCGCCGATGACCGTATGGGCGAAATAGGCACCCGGTTCGGCCGCGGGGCGGTCGGTGCATTCGCCTGGCTTAGAGGCTTGGCGGGACCATTCGGCCTCGAATTTTATGTCCTTGCCGGCCGGGAAGGTCTGCGAGCCGGTCTGCACGGAAGCGTAGCAATCCGTATCGGACCACACGCGCTCATTATCGGCCATCTTGTAGACCTCGAAGCGCAGCAGGTTCTTGTCTAGGTCGATTTTGCAGTCTGCGGCCGTGGGGTTGGTAACCGTCATGAAGAACTTCGGCAGCTCGCCCTCCGGCACGGAGTAGTTCAACATGGAGGTGCGCACCTGGAGGTCCGCGAGATCACAGGTTTTCTTCGCCGCCTCGGAGCTTGCGGCCGGCGAGCTAGATGGCTCTCTTTCGGCAGACTTGCTTTCCGAGGCCCCCTCGGCCGACGCCTCCGACTCCGAGGAGACCTCGGAGGTTTCCGGCGCGGCCGAAGATGAGGTCTGCTCCGGTGTAGGCGCGGGTGCGGCGGTATCGGCCGACTTATCACTATTTCCCCCGAAGGCGGCCACAGCCGCCCAGATCAGCACCACGGCCAACACGAGCACGATGATGAGCGCCGCCACGCGGCGGCGCTTGTAGATCTCTTCAGGTAGGGGCTTTTTCTGCGTCACGCTGTCAATTTTAAGCGGTGGGCACGGGCCGGTGCGCTAAGCCCGTGCCGCGTGTCTGGCCGGGTTATTTCACCCCGAGGGCCTGCAGGGTCTCTACGCTGGAATCTTCCAGCAGGTAGCGCGCGCCGATAACACCCAAAGCGCCCTCGTCTAGCAGGCGGCGTACGTTGGGCACGCTGGTGACTAGTTGGGCGACGGTCTGGCGAGTGTGTTCCCGTTCGACGTCGTCAGTCGTGGCTGTCCGGCCCGCCACAAGTGCAGAGGCGGCCACCTTCTCGATGATGGGGCGCTGCAGGCCGGTGGGCAGCTCGCCGCCCGACACAAAACTGGTAGCCGCGCCCACCGCACCGCAAGATTGGTGGCCGAGTACCACCAGCAGGTTGGGCTTTAAGGCGGCGAGGGCATAGTCGAGGGAGGCTAGGACGGCGTCGTCAAGAATGTGGCCTGCGGTGCGGATGACAAAGGCATCGCCGAAGCCGATATTGAAGACGTGCTCGATAGGGGCGCGGGAATCGGAGCAGGAAATGACCACCACGCGGGGATCCTGGCCGTGGGTTAGGCCCTCGCGGTTATAAATCTCGCGCACGTCGACGGTCTTGCCGTCCAATACGCGCTGATTTCCCGCCTGGAGGGCCTCCCATACGGCCTGCGGTTCGTGGGCAATATTACGTAAAGGCATAGGCCATATTCTAATGCCCTAGACTATCTCCCACGATGGATTCGCAAGCTCTTCTTTCCTGGTTCGATGCCAATGAACGAGACCTGCCGTGGCGCCGGCCTGGCACGAGCGCTTGGGGCGTGCTGCTCAGTGAGGTCATGAGCCAGCAGACCCCAGTCGCCCGCGTGGCTCCGGTGTGGGAGGAATGGATGCGGCGCTGGCCCACCCCGGCAGATTTTGCCCAGGCCACTCGAGCGGAGGTGCTGCGTGCTTGGGGCAAGCTGGGCTACCCACGGCGCGCGCTGCGCCTGTGGGAGTGCGCGGCCGCCATTGGCGCAGGCGAGGTACCGGCGGACGTCGATGAATTGTTGCGCCTGCCTGGCATTGGGGATTACACCGCGCGCGCTGTGGCCTGTTTTCACTTCGGGGTAAACGTACCGGTGGTCGATACCAATGTGCGCCGGGTTTATGCCCGGGCGGAGGATGGCAAATTCTTGGCGCCGCAGCCGTCGAAGCGGGAGCTGGCGGCCGTGGCAGAGCTTTTGCCGGCCGAGAATGGGCCGCGCTTCTCGGCCGCACTCATGGAGTTGGGCGCGCTGGTATGCACGGCGAAGAATCCCGCCTGCGAGCAGTGTCCGCTGCGCGAGAGCTGTGCATGGCAGTTGGCGGGTCGGCCGCAGCCGAGTGCGGAGGAGCAGGCGCGGGCGAAAAAGCGGGTACAGAAGTTTGTCGGCACGGACCGGCAGGTGCGCGGCAAGATTTTGGATGTGCTGCGCGCAGCGGAGGGGCCGGTTCCGCAGTCCGAGATTGATGTGGTCTGGCCCGATGCGGCACAGCGCTCCCGCGCGTTAGCTTCACTGCTTGCCGACGGCCTCGCCGAACAAAACAACGCCGGCCTATTCCACCTACCCATTTAGGCGACTAATAATGGCCGGCTATATTCGCAGGTCGCGATCCTGTGGGTGTGATCTGTCTAACGCCAACGTCCACGGAAATTGAAACCACCGGGCAGATTCACCCACATGCCGCCGCGAGAATTGAAGGTGACCGGTCCTACCTTGGTAGACATCGACGCGCCGGAGCCGGAAACATTGATCCAGCTATTCTTGCCGGTCTTTTTCCTAGAACGATACTGAAGTCCCATAGGCATATATTTTAGCAATTCCGCCTCCACCGTTCCTACTACCCAGTAGGTTTTTGATATGGAAAAGATTTGCATCAGACTTTTAGCCGTTTGTTCGCTCATCCTCGGTTCCCTGCTAGTTCCACCTGCAGCGCAGGCTGCGGTAACTTCGACCCGTCCATCGCCGCACGTACTCGACGGGGCCGGCCGCGGACAAGTATTCACCTAGTACACCACCACGGATGGCGGCCAGTCGATTCAGGCCTCGGCAACGTTGTACGAGCCCAATGCGCCGTGGCGCGGTAAAGGCGAACGCCCCACCATCATCTTTGCGTCCGACCCCCGCGGCGCTGGCGAGCAATGCGCACCATCGCGGGCAGGCATGGGCCTAGGCTAGGTGGGGCTCAGCAAGGTCGGCTCCCCCACCATCAATGCTATTTACGAGTACGGCTTCTACATGGGTGCTCTCCACCATGGCGCCCGGGTGATCGTCGCGGATCTCATCGGCTTGGGCATGCCCGGCCACCACACCTATGTCAATCACATTGAGGAAGCGCACGCCATGCTCGATGCCGCCCGCTCCGGCTTGGAGCTGGCCCACGCTCCGAAGGACGCCCCTATCGGCTTTGCGGGCTACTCGCAAGGCGGCGGCGCCTCGCTTGCCGCGGCGGAGTTTGCCGATTCCTATGCACCTGAGCTCAACGTGGTCGGCACCTACTCCGGCGCCCCGCCGGCTGACCTACCCAAGGTAATGAAAGCTATCGGCGGGTCTTCCATCGTCCACGTGCTGGGATACGCCATCAATGGCTTTGCTGAGCGCGACCCTAAGTTCCGCGATGCGGTACTAGAAGAATTCAATCCTCGCGGCATCGACTTCTTGCGTTCGGCGGCCACCAGTTGTACGGGTGAATCCATCCTCATGTGTGGTTTTAGCAGTACCCGCCAGCTCACCCGCACCGGGGAATCGCTATCCGAGCTGGTAGAGCGCAAGCCCATCTTCAAAGAAACCTTGCTGCGGCAGAACCAAGGCAAGCACCCGCTGAAGGGGCCGGCCATGATCGCTAGCTCGCCACATGATGACCTCATTCCACACGAGCAGATCCGTGCAGCCGCTGGGGCGTATTGCCAGATGGGAGGAACAGTGGTCTTCATAGCCGCACCCGGCACCGCAACGATTCCAGGCGCAGGCGCCGACCACGCTTTACCGCTGTATATCAACATCCCGGTGGGCTTGAAGTATCTCTTTGACCGCTTCGACGGGAAACCGGCACCATCCAATTGTGCGGGCTAAGGATCCCGAGCATAAGAAAACTGCACACAAAGAAAACCACCCAGCTTCACAGAAAGCGAGAAGCTGGGTGGTCTTAATTTTCCGGTTTACATCGGCTGGCCGGCGCCTGCTGGTGGCGGGTTGTGGCCGTCGTCATCGGAATCGGAGTTGGACTCTAGGTCAGTACCGGCGGCGGTGGAACCGCCGTCGCCTGGGACATCGGGGGTGATGGGGTCAGGCTCACTGGAGTCGGTGGACTCGACGTCGTTGTCGCGTACCTCGGCGTCGTCAAGCTGAGGCTCCTCGGTATCCTCCGGCAGAGGCTTCGGGCGTGGGCTGAAGGTGAACTTCGCACCGGTATTGTCCTTAGACTCGCCGTCCCAGCCCTCGACGTCGACGGTGATGATCTCACCGGCACCAATCTCGCCGTAGAGGATCTTCTCAGAGAGCTGGTCCTCGATCTCGCGCTGAATGGTGCGACGCAGCGGGCGAGCACCCAAGACTGGGTCAAAGCCCCGCTTTGCCAGCAGGTCCTTGGCCTTCTGCGTGAGCTCGATGCCCATGTCCCGCTCGTCCAGCTGCTTGGCCACGCGGCCGATGAGCAGCTCGACCATCTCCACGATCTGCTCCTGGGTGAGCTGGTGGAAGACAACGATGTCATCGATACGGTTCAAGAACTCCGGGCGGAAGTGCTTCTTCAGCTCGTCGTTGACCTTCTGCTTCATCCGGTCGTACTGAGCATCGGCATCGTTCTCGGAGGAACCGGTAAAGCCCAAGCCCACCGGCTTCGAGATGTCCTGGGTGCCCAGGTTCGAGGTGAAGATGAGAACGGTGTTCTTGAAATCGACGACGCGACCCTGACCGTCAGTAAGGCGGCCATCTTCCAGCACCTGCAGGAGGGTGTTGTAAATCTCCTTGTGGGCCTTCTCGATCTCATCGAAAAGCACGACGGAGAACGGCTTGCGGCGAACCTTCTCGGTCAGCTGGCCGCCCTCTTCGTAGCCAACGTATCCCGGAGGAGCACCGAAGAGACGAGAAGCGGTGAAGCGGTCGTGGAACTCGCCCATATCGATCTGGATGAGGTCATCATCCGAACCGAAGAGGAAGTTAGCCAGGGACTTCGACAGCTCGGTCTTACCCACACCGGACGGGCCGGCGAAGATGAAGGAGCCGGATGGACGGCGCGGGTCCTTGAGACCTGCACGGGTGCGACGGATGGCGCGGGAAACAGACTTGACCGCCTCGTCCTGGCCAATGATGCGCTTGTGCAGTTCTTCTTCCATGTTGAGCAGACGGTTGGATTCCTTCTCCGTCAGCTTCAGCACAGGAATGCCGGTCCAGTGCGCCAGAACCTCTGCAATCTGGTCTTCGCCTACCTCGGCGATTTCCTCAAGGTCACCGGAGCGCCACTGCTTTTCCTTTTCCGCGCGCTCCTCGCCCAGCTTGCGTTCCTTATCGCGCAGGCCGGCTGCCTTTTCAAAGTCTTGCGCATCGATGGCCGCTTCCTTTTCCTTGCGGACTTCCGCGATGCGGTCATCAACCTCGCGCAGGCCCTTCGGAGCCGTCAAGCGCTTGATACGCATGCGGGCACCGGCCTCATCAAGAAGGTCGACGGCCTTATCCGGCAAGAAGCGGTCATTGATGTAGCGATCCGAGAGGGAAGCTGCGGCGTGCAGCGCTTCGTCAGTGTAGGACACGCGGTGGTGTGCTTCGTACTTATCGCGTAGGCCCTTCAAAATGAGGAAGGTGTCATCCAGGGAAGGTTCGTCGACCTTCACCGGCTGGAAACGGCGCTCCAAGGCGGCATCCTTCTCGATGTGCTTGCGGTATTCCTCAAGGGTCGTAGCACCAATCGTCTGCAGCTCGCCACGGGCCAGCTTGGGCTTGAGCAGCGAGGCTGCGTCAATGGCGCCTTCGGCCGCACCAGCACCGACTAGGGTATGGATCTCATCGATGAACAAGATGATGTCGCCCCGCTGGTTAATCTCCTTGAGCACCTTCTTCAGGCGCTCCTCAAAGTCACCGCGGTAGCGAGAGCCGGCTACCAACGAGCCCAAGTCCAGCGAGTAAAGCTGTTTATCCTTGAGGGTCTCCGGAACCTTACCGTTGACGATATCGAGCGCCAGGCCCTCGACCACGGCGGTCTTACCAACGCCCGGCTCACCAATGAGGACCGGGTTATTCTTCGTGCGGCGAGACAGCACCTGCATGATGCGCTCCACCTCGGACTCACGGCCAACGACCGGATCCAGCTTGCCATCCTTGGCAGCCTGGGTGAGGTTGCGGCCAAACTGGTCAAGCACCAGGGAATTGGAACGCTCGCCGGAGCCACCGCGGCCACCCGCGCCGGCGCCAGCACCAGCGCCCGCACCGACCGGACCGGAGCCCTGACCATTGGAGGAACCGCCCTCCTGCTGGCCACCTTCATAGCCGGATAGCAGCTGGATAACCTGCTGGCGTACGCGTGGCAGATCGGCGCCGAGCTTGGTCAGCACCTGGGCAGCGACGCCGTCCCCCTCGCGAATGAGACCCAGCAGCAAGAACTCAGTACCGATGTACTTGTGTCCCATCTGCAGGCCCTCACGCAGCGAGAGCTCCAAGACCTTCTTGGCGCGTGGGGTAAAGGGGATGTGGCCGGTGTGCGGCTGGCTGCCCTGGCCGATGATTTCCTCGACCTCTCGGCGAACATCCTCCAGGGAGATACCCATGGATTCCAGCGCCTTGGCGGCCACGCCTTCGCCTTCATGGATAAGGCCGAGCAGAATGTGCTCGGTGCCGATGTAATTGTGGTTAAGCATGCGTGCTTCTTCCTGCGCCAAGACGATGACGCGGCGAGCACGATCGGTAAACCTTTCGAACATGATTCCCCTATACTTTCGCTTCTAATGTGGTACCCACTCTAACGCGGCAATCAACCGATAATTTCCGGTTTTGACCCCAGAAGCCCGCAACACCGCCAGAATTCGCCATATTCGCAGCTCACACGGGTGTACGCCGGTAGCGAACAGGGGCATGTGCATGTAATCTAGAATCGTTTTATTGTTCCCTGCCCCTCGTTTGCACTGTTTAAGGAAATCTCCACCGTGCCCCAACTTCCTGAGTTCTTTACCACCCAACACAACCTGCACGAATTGGCAGTAGTGGAGGAAGCTTCTTCCTCCACGCTCTTCGCTGTGGAAGACGGAGCCACGCACCAGACGTTGAGCGTGGAGATTTTCGCCCCAGGAATTACCGGCATGGTGGAAAAGTCCACCGCATTACATGGATTGCACCACCCAGCTATCGCACCGCTGGTAGGCACGGGCACTACCGCAGACGGACAAGAGTTCATTGTGCGCGAAGGGTTTGTCGGCACCCAGCTTTCGCAAGTACCCAATAATCTCAGCCCCGCAGACGCGGCGGAGATCTTCGGCCCCCTGGCCGGTGCGGTGGACTTTTTGGTCTCTCGCAAGCAGGCAGACTTTGCGGTCCATGGGCTGAGGGAGGCCCGGGTAGGCGTCGACAAGCACCGGCAGCTTTCGGTGCTGACCGCAGCCGGCCCGTCCCCCGAGTCGCACGGCAATGCGGTAGAGGCATTCGAGCAACTTGTCGCGCGCAAGTGCCCGGAATATAAAGCCACTGGCACGGCGGACAGCGCCAAGGATGTGGTGGCTCAGCTGCGCCCGCAGCGGGAGTTTGATACCGCGCAGATCCCGCGCGTGCAAGCCCCAGAACCGCGCCCCCAGCAGCAATTCGCCCCGCCACAGCCACAGGCGATGGTCCAGCCGATGGTGCAGCAGCCCATGGCGCCCGAGCAGAAGAAGGGCAAGGGCGGCCTCATTGCGCTGATCACTGTGCTGGCTGTGGTTGCGATTGCTGCTGCCGCCGCGCTGTGGTTCTTCCTGTCTTACCCCAGCTGGAATGACAAGGAGCAAAACCTCGCGGATGCGTATCCGGACTTAGTGGGGTCCCGCAGCGGCCAGGACGGCTTCGATGGGGCGGAATGTTCCTCGCGCGAGCCGGAGTCTGGCCAGGAGGCCAAAATTACCTGCGCGGGCGATGGGTTCAGCTATATCGTGACCTACTACCCCAGCGTGGAGGAGCGCGATGCCATGCTTCCCGACGCCGAACCGGTCGAGCTTTCCAATGACCAGTGCACCATCCAAAGCTATGAGACCACCGCGGATGTTCCTACCTACGTCATGGCCGTAGAAGGAACGCAATCGGCATTTTTGGTGTGGGGCGATAAGGCTGAAGAAGGGCGGCTGAACCTGCCGCTGTGTGCCTCCTAAATCGCACCCTAAAATCTAAGGCCCGCAGGCTTTGCGCTGCGGGCCTTTCTTCTGCTCCGGAATCTAGTCCGCGGATGGCACGCGCTTGAGGAATGGGGCAAGCACGACAACCACCAGCGACAGCGCGCCGGCGAAAAGGAAGGCCCAATGTGCACCGTGGGCGGTAGCGGTGGCTTCATTCATACCTTGAGTCACACCGGACTTGGTCCCGCGGGCTAGGAAGGTCATCAAAATGGCGGTACCGGCCGCACCCGCCAGCTGCTGCAAAGTATTAAGGATGGCGGAGCCGTGCGAGTAGAGCTCGTCTGGCAGGGAGGCTAGGGACGTCGTCATCAGCGGCGTCATCATGAGCGCAATGCCGAGGGCAAAGAGGATGTGCATGCCAATGACCATCCATACCGCGCTCTCTTCACTGAGGAGAGTCATCAACCACGTGCCTGCAGCAAGGAGCAGGGCACCGGGGATCATGAGAGGACGGGGCCCATGGATGTCATAGAGGCGGCCGACCAGCGGCGAAATGCCACCTTGGAGCAAACCGCCGGGCATGACGACGAGCCCGGTAACCAGGGAACTTACCGCCAGCGAGGTCTGCAGGTAGATGGGCAGGATATTGACCACGCCGAGCAAAAGCCCGAACATGAGCAGCATGCCAAGTACCGCCACGGTGAAGTTGGGAACTGTAAACGGGCGCATATCCAATAGGGCGCGGTTGTCTTTGGCCAGGCGCAGCTGGCGGCGGGTAAAGATGACCAAAGCCACGAGGCCTGCCACGAGAACGATGATGTCTATGAGGCCATCGCCCTCCAGCATGTTTTCTAGGGACGATACAGCATAGACCAACCCGCCGAAAGCGATGACGGACAAGATAACGGAAGGGAAATCCAGCGGGGTATCGCGCTTATCTCCCACATTGACCAGACGGAAGTAGCCGGCGGCGCAGATGCCGCCAAGCAGCGGCACCATAGTCCAAAAGATGACGTGCCAGCTGGACATGCTCAAAACGAGACCACCCACCGTAGGGCCGAGCGCTGGGGCCACGGAAATGACCACGGAGATAATTCCCATGACACTGCCGCGACGCTGCGGCGGGACGAGAGTCATCGCCACCGTCATCAGGGTGGGGATCATCAGTGCGGTGCCGGCAGCCTGGAACACGCGTCCCGCCAGCAGCACGCCGAAGGCAGGGGCGAGTGCCGCTAGCACCGTGCCGGCAAGGAATACGCCCGAAGAGGCCAGAAAGATCTGCCGGGTGGTGAACTTATCCATGAGAAAGCCAGTGGTCGGGATGACCACGCCCATGGTGAGCAAGAAACCGGTAAGCAGCCACTGGGCAGAGGTAGCGGGGATGCCAAAATCCGCCATGATGGTAGGCAGCGCCACCGAAAGGGCGGTTTCGTTCAAGATCATCACCATCGCGCCAAGGACGAGAATGGTGAGGTTGATCTTTACCTCTGCGGAAATGCGGGAATCTGGGTTCTGAGACACCCAGACAGGATACTGAGTTCGCGGGTACGGAGAAAGTCGAGGAGTATAATCTTAGTGTCTTCTTCCGCGCGGTGAGCCCGCGCTACCCGAGTACGAAGTGAGGTAAACCCCCAGTGCGTTTTCTCAATGATTCCCGCCCGCCGTACGAATTGACCTACTCCGATGTTTTCATGGTGCCCAGCCACTCCGAGGTGGGATCGCGCCAGTCGGTGGATCTCACTACTGAGGACGGCACTGGAAATACCATCCCGATCATCGTGTCCAATATGACCGCCGTCGCCGGTCGCCGCATGGCCGAAACCATAGCCCGGCGCGGCGGGCTGACCATCCTGCCACAGGATCTCTCCCTGGAAGCGGCCGCAGAGACCATTGCCTCTGTGAAGGCAGCGGACTTGGTCTATGACACCCCAATTACCGTGAAGCCGCACCACACCGTGGGCTATACCAACAACCTTTTGCATAAGCGTGCCCACGGCGCCGCCATCGTGGTCGACGGGGACATGCCCATCGGCATCATCACGCCGAAGGATCTGCGCGGGCAGGATAATTTCACCGCCGTTGGACAATTAATGACCACGGATCTGGTGACGTTGCCGGTGGGCATTGACCCGCAGGAGGCCTTCACCAAGCTGCGCAAGACCTCCCGCAAACTAGCCCCGGTGGTCAACGCGGATGGCACCCTGGCCGGAATCCTCACCAGGAAGGGGGCGGTAAGGGCGAAGATGTATAAGCCGGGCGTCGACAAGCAGGGCCGGCTGCACATTGGTGCTGCGGTGGGGATCAACGGCGATGTGGAAGGCCGCGCCCGCGCCCTGGCGGAAGCCGGTGCTGACGTCCTGGTCATCGATACCGCGCACGGCCACCAAGCCAGCATGCTCACCGCGCTGCGCAAGGTAAAAGCACTGGATCTGGGGCTTCCCATTGCTGCCGGCAATATCGTCACGGCCGAGGGTGTACGTGAGCTGGCGGCGGCCGGCGCGGACATCATCAAAGTCGGTGTGGGCCCAGGCGCTATGTGCACCACCCGCATGCAAACCGGTGTGGGCCGCCCGCAATTCTCAGCCGTCCTGGAGTGCGCTGCGGCAGCCCGCGAGGTTGGCGCCCACGTCTGGGCCGATGGCGGCGTGCGCGACCCGCGCGATGTCGCCCTTGCACTGGCCGCAGGTGCCTCCAATGTCATGATCGGCTCCTGGTTCGCCGGCACGTTTGAATCTCCAGGTGACCTGCACAAGGGCGCCGATGGCGCGTTTTATAAGGAATCGTTCGGTATGGCCTCGCGCCGGGCGGTGCGCGGCCGCAACTCCGATACCGAGGCATTTGAGCGCGCCCGCCGCGAGATGTTTGAAGAAGGTATTTCTACCTCTCGCATCTACCTCGACCCCGAACACGGCGGAGTAGAGCACTTGGTAGACCGGATTGTCTCTGGTGTGCGTTCCTCGTGTACTTACGCCGGCGCCGATTCCTTGGCGACCTTCCACGAGCGCGCCACCGTGGGAGTGCAGTCCGCTGCGGGCTTTGCTGAGGGGCAGCCACGCGCCACAAACCGTTAATAGGCTGCATGCTACGTTGACAGATATGTTGACTCGCTATGACCAAGCGGCCTCCCGCGCGGCCGCGCAGGTTATGGGGCAGTACTCCACCAGCTTCTCCTTGGCCACGCGACTCTTGCGCGGAAGGGTGCGCGCCGATATCCGCCACCTGTACGCGGTGGTGCGTATTGCTGATGAGCTTGTCGACGGCGCCGCTGTCCAAGCCCACACCAATCCCGCCGCCGCGCTGGATGCCTACGAGCAAACTATCCTGGCCGCACCGCAGCAGCGCCTGCACACTGATCCTGTGGTACATGCTTATGCCATCACTGCTCGTCGCTGTGACTTCCAGCGCGAGCACCTTGCTGCTTTCTTTAACTCTATGCGCGCGGACCTTAACCATCGCGCATATTCCCCGTCGGAGCTGCAGGACTATATCTACGGCTCAGCGGAAGTTATCGGGCTTTTGTGTCTACAGATTTTCTTAGCTGAGGAAAACGTCTCCGCTACCGACCGCACAGCCATGGAACGCGGTGCCCGCGCGCTGGGTTCGGCATTCCAGAAGATAAATTTCCTGCGTGACTTGGGCGAGGATAGCTCCATTTTAGGCCGCACCTATTTTCAGCAGGCCCCATCCGGCCGGATTGATGAAGCCACCAAATCCGCGCTTATTGCGGAGATCCGCCAAGAGCTCGCAACCGCCGCGCTCACCATCGACTTGCTGCCGGCCTCCGCACGGGTGGGCGTGAGCGCGGCGGCGGATATCTTTGCCGAGCTCACCAATCGCCTCGCTGCGACGCCAGCTACGGACCTAGCTACCGCACGGGTATCCGTACCGAACCACACCAAGGCTTGGCTTGCGGCCCGCGCCGCGCGCCGCCGCGGCCGCACCCCGCACCCAAACTGGGATTAAGGAGAACCCCATGCACGCCGTTGTCATTGGAGCCGGCATCGCCGGTCTCGCCACTGCCGCCTTGCTTGGCCGCGAGGGCTACTCGGTCACCGTTGTGGACTCGCTGGATGAGGTGGGCGGGCGCGCCGGCAGCTATGAGGAAGCCGGCTTCCGCTGGGATACTGGCCCGTCCTGGTACCTCATGCCCGAAGCTTTTGACCATTTCTTTGCGCTGTGCGGCACCTCCACTGAGGCAGAGTTGGACCTAGTGGACCTCTCCCCCGCTTACCGCGTGTTCCATGGCGATTCCCCGATAAACGTGCACTCGGGTATCGAGGAAGTCACCGCACTTTTCGAGTCCGTGGAGCCCGGCGCGGGAGAAAAGGTCCGCCAATACTTGGCACAAGCCAGCGATACCTATGACATGGCGCTCAAGCACTTTCTCTACACCACCTTCTCCGCGCCGCTCAACCTGGTCCACCGCGATATTCGCACCCGGATTTCTCGCCTCGTAGCACTGCTTATGACGAGCCTGAAGCAGCATGTGGGCCGGACCTTTTCCGATGCCCGCCTGCGCCAGATTCTGAGTTACCCGGCGGTCTTTTTATCCTCCGAGCCGGCCGCAGCTCCGGCGCTGTATTCCCTGATGAGCCACACCGACCTGGTGGAGGGAGTGCGCTACCCGCAGGGTGGTTTCGCCGCCGTGGTCCAGGCCATTTACCGGCAATCGAAGAAATTTGGCGCCACCTTCCGTTTGGGCGAGGAGGTTACCTCCATCAAGGTCTCTAATCGGCAGGTAACGGGCGTGCGCACGAGCAAAGGCGCCATCCACGCCGATATCGTGGTCTCCGCGGCGGACTTGCACCACACCGAGACCCAGCTTTTGCCGCCGCAGCTGCGCACCTACCCGGAGCGCTACTGGGGCCGACGCAATCCGGGCCTGGGTACCGTCCTCATCTTGGCCGGGGTGAAGGGCGAGCTGCCCGAGCTGGCACACCATACGTTGCTCTTTAGCAAGGACTGGGATCCGGATTTCCGCGCCGTTTATTCCGGCCCAGAGTCCTCTCGGCCGTTGGGGGCCTCCGAGTCCATCTATGTGTCCAAGACCTCCGCCACCGACCCGAACGTAGCCCCCGCGGGCCACGAAAATCTCTTCATTCTGGTGCCGGTGCCGGCCGCGGAGGCACCAGGGTTTGGCAATGCCTATCACGCAGAGGAGTCCGATCGCGTTGCTGCGATTGCCGACGCCGCCCTCAACCGCATCGCAGCCGCGGCCGGGGTGCCGGATTTGCGAGAGAGGGTCGTCGTCAAGCGCACGCTCGGCCCGGCCGATTTTGCCGAGCGCTACCATGCCTGGTCGGCCGGCTCCATCGGCCCGGCGCACACGCTGCGGCAGTCGGCGTTTTTGCGCGGGCGCAATGCCTCACGCAAGGTAGCAGGTCTCTACTATGCGGGGGCTACCACCGTCCCGGGCGTCGGCGTGCCAATGTGCCTGATTTCGGCCGAGAACATCATTAAGCGCCTGCGAGGTGATAAATCTGCCGGCCCACTGAGCCGTTGAACTACTGCTTCGCTGAGCCGCACAGAAAACGGCAAAAGCCGCCAGCCTCGCGCGCTGACGGCCAAGCGAGAGGACGCTAGGTGCTACTTCTGCTCAGGTTTGACCAACGGGAAGAGCACGGTCTCACGGATGCCCAGTCCGGTCAAGGCCATGAGCAGTCGGTCCATGCCCATGCCCGTACCGGCTGTAGGAGGCATGCCCTGCTCCATAGCGGCGAGGAAGTCCTCATCCAGCACCATGGCCTCGTCATCGCCACCGGCGGCTAGGCGAGCCTGGTCCTCAAAACGCTCGCGCTGAATAACTGGGTCCACCAGCTCGGAATAACCGGTAGCCAGCTCGAAACCGCGCACGTAGAGGTCCCACTTCTCGGTCACTCCCGGCTCGGACCGGTGCTGGCGGGTCAACGGGGAGGTCTCAACTGGGAAGTTCTTGACAAAGATAGGGCCTTCCAGCTGGTCCTCGCACAGGACCTCCCAGATTTCCTCCACCAGCTTGCCGTGGCCCCAGCCACCGTCCTTCGGGACATCAAGGCCGATGACGTCTGCAATGCCCTTGAGCGTCTCGACGTCGGTATCGATGGTGACCTCCGGCTGGCCCGGGAACTTGCGCTGCAGGGCCTCATTCAGGGAGGGGTACATCTCGATCTCCGGCCATTCTTCGCCGCCGAAGTCGAACTCAGTGCCATCGGCAAGGGTGACGGTGGTCGAGCCGAAGACATCGCGGGCAACAGCCTGGATGGACTCGCGCGTCATGCGGGCACAATCATTGTAGTCGCCCCACGCAGCGTAGGTCTCCAGCATGGCAAACTCTGGCGAGTGGGAGCGGTCAACGCCCTCATTGCGGAAGTTGCGGTTGATTTCAAAGACGCGGTCAATGCCGCCCACGACCGCGCGCTTCAAGTACAACTCTGGAGCGATGCGCAGGTAGAGGTCAATATCCAGCGCATTGGAGTGGGTGATAAACGGGCGAGCGGCTGCGCCACCGTGCAGGGTCTGCAGCATCGGGGTCTCGATTTCTACAAAGTCCTGGCTTTCCAGGTAATTGCGCAGCGCGCGCATGACCTTGACGCGAATCATGGCGTTCTTGCGGGCATCTTCGCGGATAATGAGGTCGTTATAGCGCTGGCGCACGCGAGTATCTTCTGCCATATCGGCGAAGGACACCGGCAGAGGGCGCAGGGACTTAGCGGCCATCGTCCACTCGGAGACCATGATGGACAGCTCGCCGCGACGCGAGGAAATCACGCGGCCGCGCACGGAGATGAAATCGCCCAAGTCAACGTCGGACTTCCAGGCGTCGAGGCGCTCCTTGCCCACCTCCGCGAGGGACAGCATGGCCTGCACTTGGGTGCCGTCACCATCCTGCAAGGTGGCAAAGCACAGCTTGCCGGTATTGCGCATAAAAATAAGGCGACCGGCAATGGCATGGGTAGCCTCGGTTTCCTCACCAGCGGCCAAGTAGGTTACGCCTTCTTCGTTGCCTGGCTCTTCGCCTTCCGCCACTACGCGGAAATCATGGCGCAGATCCTTTAAGGAGATGGTGCGCTCAACGGTTACCGGGTAGGCCTCTACGCCGGATTCCAGCAGGCGATCGCGCTTTTCGCGGCGGATGCGCAGCTGCTCAGGGACATCGTTTACTTCATTATTCTTCTGCTCGCTCACGTTAGCCTAGGGTAGTCGATCCCCACCGCAGCACGCGATTTAGCCCACGCCACCCTGGCCCGGGAAAAGTTTTACTCATAATTCACTTCACTGTCACCTCGGGGTCAACGCACAGTTACAAAGATTGTCTTTTATATATGGCTGTCCCCGTGTCTAAACAATTTCTTCGACCATCTTTGGAGCAGTAATAATGGCGCTTAAAGGCCGCAACCTTCTCTCTAGTCTCTTTGCATCTTCCCGTTCTAGCCTTACCTGCACCTACAAGTGCGGTAATGCTTGCTTTGGTGAGTGTGAAAACAAGTCCGATAACCCGTACTTTGGTGACCAGTTCTCCCGCCGTACCGCCCTGCGTGCGGGCAGCCTGTCCGTCGTAACCGTCGGCGGTGGCGCCGCCCTAGCGGCCTGCTCCAACCCGGATGATGCTTCCAACGAGGCTTCTTCTTCCGAGGGCAAGGGCGGCAAGACCTCTGAGGCAAACGTTGAGCTTACTTCTGCAGAGGGCATGAAGTTCGACCCAGTGCAGCCGAACGAGAAGGACGAAGTAGTCATCCCGGATGGCTACGAGCAGTCCGTGCTCATCGCTTGGGGTGACCCGCTGTTTAAGGACGCACCGGAATTCGATGACAAGAATCAGACCGCCGAGGCGGCTGAGAAGCAGTTCGGCTTCAACAATGACTTTGCGGGCCTTATCGAGCACCCGGACGATGACAACCGCCTTATCTACGTCTGCTCCCACGAGTACACCACCGAACCGCAGATGTTCCCCAACTACGATGCGGATAACCCGACCGAGGAGCAGGCCAAGATTGGCTGGGCTGGTCACGGTCACTCCATCGTGGAAGTATCCAAGGTAGGCAACACCGGTGAGCTCAAGCGCGAGTTCGGTCCGCTCAACCGTCGCATCACTGCCACCACCGAATTCACCTTGGTCGGCCCCGCAGCCGGCTCCGACTATGTCAAGACCTCCGCCGATAAGACCGGCAAGAAGGTCAAGGGCACTCTAAATAACTGCTCCGGTGGCATCACCCCGTGGAACACCATGCTCTCCGGCGAAGAGAACTTTGACCAGTACTTCGCTCACGCCAAGCTGGATGACAAGAAGGCGCAGGAGTCCCTAGAGCGCTTCGGCATGGAAGATGGCGAGTCCCAGCGCAAGTGGGAGCGCTTTGATAAGCGTTTCGACGTCTCCAAGGAGCCGAACGAGCCGAACCGCTTCGGCTGGATCGTAGAAATCAACCCGCTGGATCCGAAGTCCACCCCAGTCAAGCACACCGCACTGGGCCGCTTCAAGCACGAAGCAGGCAATATTCACATCGCGTCTGATGGCACCGTTGTGTGCTATTCCGGCGATGACTCCCGCTTCGAGTACATCTACAAGTTCATCTCCACCAAGAAGTACAAAGAGGGAGATATCGAGCACAACCTCACCATCTTGGACCACGGCACCCTGTACGTGGCCAAGGTAGAGGGCAATTCCCCAGCCGACGAGATTGACGGCTCCGGCGTACTGCCAGAAGATGGCGCTTTTGATGGCAAGGGTGAATGGATCAAGCTGCTGACCTCCGATACGGAAAACAATAAGTTTGAGTCCCACGTCGATGGCATGTCCGCAGAAGAGGTTGCTGTCTACACCCGTGAGGCCGCCGATAAGGTGGGCGCGACCAAGATGGACCGCCCTGAGGATATGCAGGTCCACCCAGACTCGGAGAAGGTCTACGTTGCCCTGACCAACAATAAATACCGCGGTGCTACCGGTGAGGACGCCAAGAAGAACAAGGAAGAACCGATGGAGTGGGCTCCTATCAAGGAGAACAAGAACGGCCTGGTCATGGAGATTGAAGATGATCACGCTGGCGAGAAGTTCACCTGGAACCTCTTCCTGGTCTGTGGTGACCCGAAGGAGGCTAATACCTACTTCGGCGGCTTTGACAAGGAGAAGGTATCCCCGATTTCCTGCCCAGATAACCTGGCCTTCGATAGCCACGGCAATATGTGGATCTCTACCGATGGCAATGCCCTCGAGTCCAACGACGGTCTCTACGCCGTAACCACCGAGGGCGATACCCGCGGTGAGCTCAAGTGCTTCCTTACCGTTCCGGCAGGCGCCGAAACCTGTGGCCCCATCGTCACCGATGAGCGCGTGATGGTCAACGTCCAGCACCCAGGTGAAACCGATGATGCCACCTTTGAAAAGCAGACCTCTCACTGGCCTGACGGTGGCAAGTCCACCCCACGCCCGGCAGTGGTTGTGGTGTGGAAGAAGGACGGCAATATCGGCGTCGATAAGAAGTAAGCACTGCAGAGTTTAAGCCCCTAACGCGCGGCCCTTGTTTCTACTCGAGCAAGGGTCGCGCTTTCGTCTCTCCACGGCGGGCGGCTCTATTAGCTGTGCTGCAAGCAGCTTTAAATATAAATCCACCCACAGGTCTCCCCCGCGGGCAAATTCATATGTGAGTTATGGCATACTGTTCGCACTTGTGATACACGCCACCCACTCGCCCCCCCCCCGAGGAGACGCACACCATGAACTCTCTTGTCCTCGCCATCATCGGCATTGCGATGATGGGCGCCGGCTATCTGCTCTACTCCAGGTTCCTGGGAAAGAGCATTTTCCGGCTATCTCCGAACTACTCCACCCCGGCCCACACCATGGAAGACGGTGTGGACTTTGTTCCCACCAATAAATACGTCTTGTGGGGACACCACTTCACCTCGGTGGCGGGCGCCGCTCCCATCATTGGTCCGGCTGTAGCCGTCATCTGGGGTTGGGTACCGGCTTTCCTTTGGGTAACCATCGGCACCGTCTTCTTTGCTGGCATGCACGATCTCGGTGCACTGTGGGCCTCGCAGCGTCACAGGGGCCAATCCATCGGCACCTTGTCTGGGCGCTACATAGGGAAGCGCGGACGCAACCTCTTTCTCATCGTTATCTTCCTGCTACTTTTGATGGTAAACACCGCCTTCGCCGTGGTCATTTCAAACCTGCTGGTATCCACTCCCACGGCCGTCATCCCCACGTGGGGAGCCATCGTTGTCGCACTGCTCATCGGTCAGGCCATCTACCGCTTCAACTGGAACCTGCCGCTAGTCTCCATCGTCGGCGTTGCCGCGCTCTACGCGCTAATGATCCTCGGTGATCGCGTCCCTGTCGTCCTGCCGGATACCGTCCTGGGCATCCCGGCCAATGGCGTATGGATCATCTTGCTATTCATCTACGCCTTTATCGCATCTATGCTGCCCGTGTGGGTGCTACTGCAGCCGCGCGATTACATCAACGGCCTACAGCTTTTTGTGGGCCTGGGCATCTTGTACTGTTCCTTCCTCATTACCCGGCCGGATATTGCGGCACCGGCGCTGCGCGATACCGTGCCGGAGGGCACCCCAGGTATTTTCCCGTTGCTCTTTGTCACCATCGCCTGCGGCGCTATCTCCGGCTTCCACGGTGTGGTGGCCTCCGGTACCTCCTCCAAGCAGATTGATAAGGAAACCGATGTACGCTTTGTCGGCTACTTCGGCGCTGTGGGTGAGGGTTTGCTCGCGCTGGGCACCATCATCGCTACTACCGCCGGCTTCAAGACCGCCGCGCAGTGGGAAGAGATCTATTCCGAATGGAATGCCGGCGGCGTGGAGGCCTTTGTGCAAGGCGGCGGCGCACTCATGAATGAGGGCATGGGGATTCCCACTTCCCTCTCCGGCACCATCTTGGCCACCATGGCCGTTCTCTTTGCCGCGACCACCATGGACTCGGGCGTGCGCCTGCAGCGCCTCGTGGTGCAAGAAATTGGAGAAATCATGGGAGTACGCATCAAGGCCATAGTGTCCACCATCATTGCGGTGGGCTTAGCCTTCGGCCTAACCTTCTCCGCCGGTGCGGATGGCTCGGGCGGCATGACCATTTGGCCACTATTTGGCACCACCAACCAGCTCATGGCGGGTCTTGCTTTGGCCATCGTGGTAGTCATCCTTACCCACCTGCGCCGGCCGACGTGGCCGGTTATCATCCCGCTCATCTTCGTTACCGCCATGTCCCTCTGGGCTGCGCTACTGCAGCTAAAGTCCCTGTTCATCAGCCAGAACTGGCTGCTATTCTGCATGGACGTCATCATCGTAGTAGCTGCCATCTGGGTGATTGTGGAAGCCGTCGGCGCTATCTCCCGCGCCCGCAAGCAGGCCCCGCTGGAGTGGTCTGATGAAGACATTGACGCCCCGCTGCCTGAACATGCTCAATAAGCTAAGAGCTCTCGCGACTGGGCTCAACGAGTTCTACCAGGCCCCGTACCGCGCCAGCTTCGCCAAGGCCCAGCAGCAGGAAGACGATTTCTTCCTGATGCTGGTTGCCTCGGAGGCACTTGGCATCCCCAACCCAGCCAGCTACTACACTCTGGAGCTTTTACCGCTGGTCTATGAGGATTTCCACGCCTGGCATACCCGCATGGGAATGGATCGATCCCCGCTGGAGAATTTCCAATGTTGCTAGAGACCGCCCCCATCATGTTCTTCGGTGGCAAGGGCGGGGTGGGTAAAACCACCTTGGCTACTGCTACCGCACTGCGCCTATCTCATGCCCACCGCGTCTGTCTGGTCTCTACGGATCCGGCGCATAACCTGGGGCATATCTTTGGCACCTCGCTTGGCGACGCCCCTACTTCCCTCACCCCTACCCTCTCCGCCATCGAAATTGACCCGGCGCGCACCACGGAGCAGCACCTAGCGCAGGTGGGAAAATCAATGCGCCGCTTCATGCCCGAGCATTTACACGGCGAGGTCACCAAGCACCTCGACTTGGCCAGGAAGTCGCCGGGCACGCAAGAGGCGGCGCTGCTGGAGCGCATCGCAGCGCTCGTCGTGGAAGAACCTGAATTCGATTATCTCATCTTCGATACCGCCCCTTCCGGGCACACTTCACGGCTCATGGCCCTGCCAGAAATCATGGCGGCCTACACCGATGGGTTACTCTTTCGGCGCGAAAAGTCCGATAAATTCGGCTCGCTGGTGCGCGGGATGTCGCACGGCGGCGGCGCGGATAATGATCCCGTTGACCGGCGTAACCAAGAAATTCGCGCGACCTTATTCCAGCGCCGCGAACGCTTCGCTCAACTGCGCGCCGCACTCACCTCCCCGCGCACGGTCTTCCATATCGTACTCACCGCCGAGCGCGTTCCCGTGCTGGAATCGGCGGAATTTCACGCAGATCTCACCGGCAATGGCGTGCACGTGGGTTCCATGCTGGTTAACCGGCGCACCCCTGCGGACCAAGGAGAGTTCTTAGCTGCCCGGCGCGCTGCTGAAGATGAGGCACTCACGCTTTTGCGCGCCAAGCTCCCAGATACCCCGGTGCGCGAGGTTCCGTGGCTGCCGGAGGAAGTAGGGACTCCGGGGGCCGTCGGCAAGCTGGCGGCGTATCTCTAACTCCACCCGCCCGCGCTGCTGTGGGCCCGGGTCTGCTAAAACCGAAACTATGACTTTGCTCACCACAGAATTTCTATCCCACTTGCGCACGGAGGCCGCGGCCGATTCACGGCTGCGCATCGCGCGCAACGCCATCACCAATGTCGGTGCTGCCAAAGCAGCCTTGGACCGCGACCGCATTACGGCCCTGTACCCCACCACCGAGGTCAAGCTGGATAGCTTGGGCGTCTCGGACCAGAAACGCTCGGGCCGCTGCTGGATGTTCGCGGCATTGAACGTCTTCCGCCACCGTGCAGCCAAGGAACTCAACGTAGATAGCTTCGAGTTTTCCTTTACCTACCTGCAATACTTTGACAAGCTGGAGCGCGCCAACCTGGTGCTTAACCAGTTGCTGGATAAAAAGGACGCCGGGTGGGATGACCGCACCGTCGCCGCAGTCTTAGACCACGCCGGGGCCGATGGCGGCTGGTGGTGCTTCTTTAGCAACCTAGTGTCCAAGTACGGCGTGGTGCCTGCCGAGGTCATGCCGGAGGTACGTTCTTCTGGCAATACCGCGGAAATGAACCGCGACCTTGCCACGGTGGTGCGTCGCGCCGCCGCGCTGGATGGCCCGCGCGAGGACATCCTTGCTCAGGCGCGCAAAGATTTCCACCGCATCCTCGCCATCCACCTAGGCACCCCGCCGGAAGAATTTACCTGGGCGTATCGCACCAAGGACGAGCAATTCGTGCGCCTGCACTCTACTCCGCGCGAATTTGCAGATAAGTACCTGCCGAAGCTGGACGAGTACGTGGTGCTGGCCGATGACCCCCGCTCCGCCAACCCCAAGCATCGCGTCTTTAGCAGCGCCGAAGAGACCAATGTGCTGGGCGGCGCACCGCAGGAGTACCTCAACGTCAGCGCGGCCGAATTGAAAGAGATCGCCCAGCGCAGCCTGGCCGCCGGTGAGCCAGTGTGGTTTAGCTGCGATGTCAACCGCCAATTCTCGTTTCTCAACGGCGTATGGGACGAGGGACTGGTGGATACCGATAGCCTCTACGGCATTGATTCCACCATGACTAAGGAGGAGCGTTTTACCTCCGGCGAGACCGCACCTACCCACGCGATGGTGCTCACCGGTGTTGATGGGGACCGAGCTTGGCGCGTCGAGAACTCCTGGGGCTCCAAGCCGCCACGCAAGGAAGACGGCGAGGATGTGCCGGGCAAGGGTTTTGCCACGATGGCCGATGCCTGGTTTGACCAGAACGTCTTCCATATCGCCGTGCGCAAGGAGCACCTGAGCGAGGAGCTCGCCCAGGCGCTAGCCACCGAACCAATTGAGCTTCCCCTTTGGGACCGGATGAACTAAGGAGAATCGAGAAATGACCGAGATTAAACCGAACGAGGTTCATGCCGCCAATACTGAGCTCGCCGGCGATGCCACGCTACGTATGCTGCGCAATGGGGTGGCTCAAGAAGGCGTCGACAAGCTCAGCCTCGACCGCGAGGTACTGCACTCCCTTAACCGGGTAACCAGTCATAAGCTAGATTCCTGGGGTGTGGCCGACCAGAAGGCTTCTGGCCGCTGCTGGATTTTTGCCGGCCTGAATTCCCTGCGCGGTGGGTTGATGGACAAGGCCAAGCTTAAAGATTTTGAGCTTTCCCAGACCTATATTTACTTCTTTGACAAGCTCGAGAAGGCCAACTGGTTCCTCACTGCCATGGCTGAGCTGAAGGACCGCGATCTTACGGACCGCACGGTGACCAAGCTCATGGATGACCCCATCGATGACGGCGGCCAGTGGTCCATGTTCGTCGCCCTGGTGGAAAAGTACGGCGTGGTACCGCAGTACGCCATGCCGGAGACTGCGTCCTCCGAGGCCACGGCGATGCTCAACCGCAACCTACAGACCGTGCTGCGCCGCGCCGCACATCGTATCCGCAGCGGCGAAGAGGGCGCGCATGAGCATGCGCTTGCCGACGTCTACCGTATCCTCACCGCCAACCTTGGCCTGCCGCCCGAGGACTTCGTGTGGCAGTACCGCGATAAGGACGATGAATTCCACCGCGCGGGCACCTATACCCCGCAGGAGTTTGCTAAGGAATACCTGCCGGCGGATCTCAGCGAGTACGTGTGCATGGTCAATGATCCACGCACTGCCTATGGTGAGCTCTACACCGTGGATTATCTGGGCAATGTGGCCGGTAAACGCGTGACCTACCTCAACGCCCCAATCGAGGTGCTGCGCGATGCCGCCCGTGCCTCCATCGAAGATGGTCAGCCGGTATGGTTCGGCTGCGATACCGACCAGCAATCCGATGATGAGCACGGCGTATGGGCCAAGCACCTGCACGATTATGAAGCCTTCTACGGCGTGCAGATGGATGTGGACAAGGCGCAGCGTCTACGCCTGCACGAGTCCTTGATGACGCATGCGATGGTCTTTACTGGCGCCGATATCACTGAAGACGGCACCGTTAACCGCTGGCGCGTGGAAAATTCCTGGGGCCCGAAGAAGGCCGATAAGGGATTTTGGACCATGTCGGATGATTGGTTCGACGAATTCGTCTTCGAAATCGCCGTGCACCCCTCCCGCCTGCCGGAGCAATACCAAGCGGCGCTGCAGTCCGAGTCCGTGACCACCCTGCCGGCCTGGGACCCGATGGGGGCGTTGGCGCGCTAGGTCTGCGGTGCGCCCAAGCGGCGCACATAGAGCATGCACACCAAGTCGCGGTCCTCGTTGACCGCGATGGTGCGCTCGTCCACCTGAGTAAAACCACGGCTGTCGTAGAACTGATAAGTACAGCCATCATCGGTAAATAGGTAGATATTCTTTCCCGCGTGGCGGGCTTCGAAGGCCTCTAGCAGCGCGGTGCCCACGCCGCTCACGCCGGAGTTAGGGTCAGCTACCAGGAAGCCGATTTCGCCGTCAATGGGATGCTCGCCCAAGTACTTGAGCAGCATGTCCTTATTGGCAGAGTCATAGTCATCACGGTGCCCGCCGGGGCGCAGATTATTGAAAATTTCCACCGCGTGGATATAAGCCTTTCGCCACCATGGATACGGCAGAGCGGGCTTGCCCTTCATGGAGGCCAAAAGCACGCCAAGAAAGCGGTCTCCATCATAAGCGGCCAGAATATCGGTGGCCTTGGCGCGCTCTAAATCCCAAAAGTACCGGCCATAAGCACGCTCGAAGCGCCGGCTTTTTACAAACCAATGCAGATGCATACCCTCGATGGCAAAAGAAATGGCCGCGGGTTCATCGCGCGGGTCAAGCTCGCGGATCTGGATATCGGTCATTAGTCCTCCGATAGCTGCTGAAAATCGGCATCTTGTGCGCGCTGTTGCTCGCGTTGCTGCTCGCGCTCGAGCTCTGCCTTGGCTTCGTGTTCTTCAATATTATTAAAGCCGATGCCCAGCGGCAGGCCAACATTATCGATGAGCCGGACGCCGCCGATGGTAGCCGCAACAAGCAGACGGGCATCGCCCTCCTCGGGAGGGGTTCCTAAGTCGCGGCCGCGCACCTCGAGGTACTCGGGCTCAACACCCGCTGCGCGCAGCACCTCCGCGGCGACCTCACGGACCTTGTCTGCCCCTGCCTCGGCTGCATGAGCGCCGGCGGTCAGCGCTGCCGATAGGGCCGCTACTTGATCGCGGGATTCGGCGGGCACGTTGGTATTGCGCAGGCTCATTACCACTCCGTCGGGCATGCGTACAGCGGGTACGCCTTGCACACGGACTCCTAGGTGGAAGTCCTGGGCCGCATGGTGAATGGCAAGAAGAAGCTCGTAATCCTTCTCGCCGAAAAGGACGTCGGTAGGCGAAAGCGTCAGAATGAGCGCAAGGTAGAGCGTGAGATCCTCGCTGAGATGTGGCTCGAGGATAGTCGCGGCGTCGGCTGGGGTCACCGCAATGCGGCGGCCATGCGGCCACAAGGATTCGGGCGAGTAGTCCCACACGATGTCCACGCCCTCAGCCCGCAGGAGCTCAAGGTCCTCCTCGCGCGGGGACTGCAGGGCCACGACGGTGACCGCACCGCGGATATGCTTGGCCGCGCGCACCAGCGCAATATGGCCAGCGTGCACGCCCGTAGTCAGCGGCACTAACGCCACTGGACGGCCGGTCTTATGAAAAGCGCTGCCGACCATGCGGATGCGCTCAATCTCGCTTATGACGGTGGCGTTTCCTAGCTCTAGGCTCATCGGCTCTCCTCTTGTAGGGCCCACATTTCTAGCTCTTCGCGGCCGTCCACCTCGCCTAAGCGGCGGGCAACCTCCACGTAGCTGCGCCGTAGGCCGGGATCGGTGGCGCCGCGATAGGCGGCGATGATTTCTTCGGTGTCCATGTCCTCACCCACCAGGGGTGGCTCTTCTGAGGGCGAGAGGAAATGAGCATCAACCGCCGCAGAGATATGCAAGCGCCGCAGCATTTCGGCGTAGTAGGCGCGGGCGGCAAAGGGGGCACGTTCGGCGTCGGAAAGTGCCACGGTCTCTGCGCGAAACTCGGCGATATTAAGTTCCACCACGGTCTCGCCCAACTCATCCAGGGTGGTCACTGCCCAACGCTTAAGTGTAAATGGGGCGAGCGCCGCGACAACACAGCCGTGAGTTTCTAGCGGATCCAATACCTGCACCCCACGTGAAAGGCAGGTGTGGAAGACGATTAGCCCACGATGAACATGGGGTTCGAGCAGCTCCACGGCGGCTTCCAGGCGGGCATCGCCCACGGCGATAATGAGAGTCTCGAAGGAAGCAAGCTCGGCTGGGTCCGAGAGCATCTGCACTTCATGGCCGGCGCGTTCCATGGCATTGGCCAAGGTAAAGCCGGCCAAACTGCGGCCGAAGAGAGCTACCCGCATGCGTGGCGGGCGCATTTATTTATCCTTCTTTTTCTTCGCCTGGGCTAAAAGCTCGGCCACGGATACCGCGCCCTCGCGCTTATCATCGCTGCGGCGGCGACCGCGGGAATCGGGCTCTTCGGTGGCCGCGCGATGGTGCGAGCGGGCCGCCTTCTGGCGTACCGGCTCGAACTTTTCTGGGGCCACGTGCTGGCCAGAGCCCGGGTACTCCGCGCGCTCATCGTGCTGCGACGCCGGCTGCTGCGGGATGTCCTGGGTCTCATCAGTGGCTGTGGTCGCAGCCTCCGGCTTGCGGTGGCTACCGTGGTGTTCGCTGGAGGCGGAAGCGTGGGTGGTCTTCAAGGAGTCATCTCCGCCGGTATCCCAGCGCACCGCCTGGAAACCGCCGGTATCAAAGGTGGAAGCGCCAGCAGCCTTGCCGGAGGTGCTCTGCGCGCGGGTCTTTTCGCTAATGATGTCATTGAGCGGGTTGGACTCGGCATGCGCCGCGGACGGCTGGTTGCCTAGGCGGCCGGCGATAGCATCGGCAGACGGGGCACCGGAAGAGGACTGGGTGAAGTCCACATTGCCATCGTCCGCACTCGGACGCGCGGCGGCCGCGGTCTGGGCCTCCAGCTGCATGATGCGGCGGGCCTCAGCATGCAGGGCGGCTGGTTCATAGGTGAACTCGTGGCCGGAGAGGTCCTCAATCTGCTTGCGGATGGAGGCGAGCTCGGTACGGATCTCATCGAGCAATTCCTGGTCCGGCAGAGGCTGCCCATCGGCGGCGCGGGCTTGCTTCAGCTCGGCTCGGTGGGCACGCTCCTGCAGTTCTAGCTTGGTGACAGACTCCTGGGCCTGGCGGCGATAGCGCATCACCAGGAAAAATCCGAGCACGGCGGCCCACAGGGCGGCAATGAGCGCGATCTTAAGCGCTGCGGCAGAACCGGAAATCAGCATAACGATGCTGGCGAGTACAGCCAGCACCACAAGGACGATGAGCCCAATCTGGCCCAGATCCGGCTTAGTCGTCTTGGCGGGAGTATTGCTAGAAGAAGAGCGCGGCTCAGTCATGCTCACTAATGTACCGCCTGTACCCCATCAGGTGGGGGCGGGGTCTCGCAGTGTCGCTCCAGACGCAGGCCAGCAGCGGCCATCGCGAGGCCACCGAGCGCAGAGGCGATGACCCCCACCAGGTCATCGGAGGCAGCCGCGAGGGTGCCGGCGTTGGGGATGACGTAGACGGCAATGCCGACATAGATACCACCTACTATTGCGCCGGTCCACGCCGAGGCTTTGCCCACCAGCATGAACTGCGTGATGGTCATGGGGTTGAGCTGCGAATTATCCAGGCCAATGCCGTGTTCGTCCGCGGTGGCTTGGTCCACCTTCCAGGTCAGCACTAAGCAGATGACGGCCATGAGCCACAACGTGGCTGACACCGTTACCGGGATTTGCACCATGGAGCCATAAAACCGCGTGGTGAGGATTGCCGCTGCGGCGGCAAAGAAGACCCCGGTGCCAATGAGGGCACCCAACGAGGTCCGTTTCATAGCTCCTCCATCATGCCCAGCCGGCGAAT
>OCJN01000052.1_pt1 | contig 79170 bp, 70 predicted proteins | sample 1480731 | NCBI WGS metagenome assembly OCJN01 (sample SAMN05301479, study PRJEB22388) | human skin metagenome | isolation source: Infant 1 DOL 23 skin | host: Homo sapiens | place: USA: Pittsburgh, Magee-Womens Hospital of UPMC | collected 2013/2014 | reverse complement strand
TGGTCTTGCGGATGGCGTCCAGCAGGCGGGTCTTACCGTGGTCAACGTGACCCATAACGGAGACGACTGGAGGACGATTCTCCAGTGCTTCCTCGCCGCCTTCGTCCTCACCGAACTTCAGGTCGAAGGACTCGAGCAGCTCGCGGTCCTCATCCTCAGGGGAGACAACCTCGACATTGTAGTTGATCTCGGAGCCGAGCAGCTGCAGCGTATCTTCCGATACGGAAGCGGTTGCCGTCACCATTTCACCGAGGTTGAACAGTGCCTGCACCAGTGCTGCTGGATCCGCACCAATCTTTTCGGCGAAGTCCGACAGGGAAGCACCGCGACGCAGGCGGACGGTCTGGCCCTTGCCGTCAGGCAAGCGCACGCCGCCTACGACATGCTTCTGCTGCTCCTCGTACTCATGGCGCTTCTGACGCTTAGACTTCTTGCCCTTGCGTGGAGCGCCACCTGGGCGGCCAAATGCACCTGCGGTGCCACCGCGACGTCCGCCACGTCCGCCGCCACGGAAGCCGCCTGGACGGCCGCCACCCGGCCTACCGCCGCCTGGTCCGCCGTGACCACCACGGCCACGGCCGCCGCGTCCACCACCACTCGGTGCCTTAGACGGCATCGATGCAGGGTTCGGGTGGGAAGGCATCATGGCTGGGGACGGACGGCGACCGCCGCCACCCTGGCTATTGCCACCCTGGCGGTTATTTCCGCCCTCGTTCTGGCCACCGCGCTTGCCGCGGTTATCGCCTGGCTTATTGCCGCCACGCTGGCCCTTGGAACCGCCTGGGCGTGGGCCCGGACGGTTATCGCCGCCACCCGTGGAGAACGGGTTATTGGCTACGCGGCGAGTGCCACCTGGCTTCGGCATCGGGCGAGGCATGGAATTGCCTGGGGTCGGGCGCTCGCCCGACTTCTTGCCACCAGCCGGTCCGGGCTTTGGAGTGCCCTGGCCAGGCTTCGGTGCGGCAGACTTTGCCCCTGGCTTCGGTGCCTGTGCACCCGGCTTCGGGGCAGCAGACTTTGCGCCAGGCTTGGCGGCAGTGCCCTGGCCAGGCTTCGGTGCGGCAGGCTTAGCACCTGGCTTCGGTGCCTCTGCGCCCGGCTTCGGGGCAGCAGACTTAGCGCTGGCACCTGGCTTGGGAGCAGCGGACTTCGCGCCCGGCTTAGGAGCGCTTGCCTTAGCGGCACCCTTGGCAGGCTTTTTGTCTTGCTTCTTTTCGGCGGCCTCATCGCCACCGGACTGTGCTTCATAGTGAGCTCGCATCTTCTTGACCACCGGCGGTTCGATGGTGGAAGAAGCAGTCTTTACAAACTCACCCTGTTCCTTCAGGGTAGCGAGCAGTTCCTTGCTGGTTACTCCGAGCTGCTTTGCTAGCTCGTGAACACGTAGCTTTCCGGGCACTTGTCTCCTCTTGGTATCGACTAGGAGCCAAGGCCGCGGAAACTGGCCTGACCCCTAGTTAGGTTTGTTGGACTTTCATCGCTGATGCTTCATCGTTGTGCGCTCATCAGTGTTCGGTCTTCCTTTGTAACTCTGGTTTGTACGAATTTAACGCGGCATTTCCCGCGCCAAGTACTTGTCCGCTGTGCGCTTCCAAGTACTGCCGTACCTGACCTGTGTCCACGGGTGCGGACGTGCGAAGCGCGCGCTTGAAAGCGCGTTTGCGCTCCGCCAGCTCGAGTGCAGAAATAGTGGGGCTAATCCACGCTCCGCGGCCGGGAAGCCGACGGTGTGGATCGGCTACCAGACGGCGGCCGTGCGGATCATCTCTATCGATGACCACCCGTAGCAAGTCCGAATCTGGCAGGCGGCGGCGAGTAGCGATACAAGTCCGGAGTCTTAGCCTCTCAGACATTCAACTCCTTACTTTTCGCGTCGCCAATATGCCCCAATCTGCAACTGGGCCGTTTACCAGCCTACGCTACAAAAGCGCAGATCCTTAATTAGCGTCAGCATCCGAGTGGATATCAATCTTCCAGCCGGTCAAACGGGCAGCTAGACGGGCATTTTGACCCTCTTTACCAATGGCCAGGGAGAGCTGATAATCCGGCACCACCACGCGGGCGATTTGCGCCTCGTTGTCTACAACGGTGACCTTAACCACCTTCGAGGGGGCTAGGGCATTGCCCACATAGACCGTGGGGTCCTCACTGAAGTCAATGATGTCAATCTTCTCACCGCCGAGCTGGCGCATAATGTTATTGACGCGCTGGCCGCGCGGTCCGATGCAGGCACCCTTGGCGTTAAGGCCCTTGGCGTGGCCGATAACAGCCACCTTGGAGCGGTGTCCCGCCTCGCGGGCAATGGCAATCATTTCTACGGTGCCATCGGCAACCTCAGGAACTTCGAGCTCAAAGAGTCCACGCACCAGCTCAGGGTGGGTGCGTGAGAGGTTGATCTGCACCTGGGCGCCATTGCGGTTTACGCCTACGACATAAGCCTTAATGCGGTCACCATGTTCAAGCTTCTCGCCCGGAATCTGCTCGGCTGGCAGCAAGATACCGTCCTGAGATTCCAGTTCAGAGCCCAACTGGACCACCACGATGCCGCGGGCATTAGCACGCGCATCGCGCTGGACAATGCCACTGACCACGCGGCCGCTGAGTTCTGAGTAGGAATCATAGGTGCGCTCTGCTTCCGCCTCGCGCAGCTTGCGCAAGATAGCGTCGCGTACGGCCTGTGCGCCCACGCGTCCAAAGTTTTCCGGAGTGTCATCGTATTCGGTGGTAACTTCCCCGGTTTCCGGGTCGCGCTCCGAGACAATGACGCTGACTGCACCAGTGGTGGCGTCGATATCGACGCGGGACTTGGCGCCTTCTACCTTGCCGCCAGCATTAGACTCGCGGTAATCCAGGTAGGAATACAACAAGGCACCCGCAATCGCTTCCAGCAAGTCCTTTACCGGGACGTTGCGTTCGGATTCGATGGTGCGAAGTGCCTGCAGATCAATATTCACTTGTCATTCCTCTCGGTTGCCGGTTAATTCTCGGCTTCTTCAAACGTCTTTTGCACTGCCGCTAACTCCTGTTCGGACGGCTGTGCAAACTCAATTTCTACCACTGCCCGGGCAATGTTTTCCAATCGCTCGGCACGCACTTGCACGTCCTTTTTGGTTGCCGTGATGAGGATTACGGCATCGGCGGCGTCGTTAAGCGCACCAATGCGCGCCGTCTGTGTCTTGCCATCGCCAAGGTCGAAAGAGACTTTGCGTCCCCGATTGCGGCGCCAGTGGCGTGGGGCAGTCAGCGGCAAATCCACGCCGGGGGTGGAAACCTCCAAGGTGTAGCCGGCACCAAAATTCAACTCCCCTTGCGCTTCCTTGTCATCAAAGAAGGCAGAAATATCGTTTGATACTTCCTCCAGCACATCGGAACTAGGGCGCTTATCGCCATCAATACGGATAATCACCTGGGATTTCTTCCCCGCTTTGGTGGTTTTAATGTCTTCTACATCCAGTCCCCGCTCAGCGAGCTTCGGCTGCAGAAGATCGGTCAATTGTTGTGCATCTGGGAAAGCCATGCCCACTAGCCTACGTGCTACGGAGTACAGTCTTTTGCGTGAACCGCCGACGTATAGCTTTGACCCTCGTAGCCGCAACCGCCCTCCTGCCTACTGTGGCGGGGTGCCAAGCGGTTGATTCCGTCGTCGCCTATTTTGGTCCGCGGCCAGAAAACAGGCTGCTGGCGCTTGCCGACGCCGCCGCAACCGACGCCCTTGCCCTCAGCGGCGTTGACGACCATGCCGCGGGGCTGCGCAGCTCCCAGGCGGATGCGCTTTATGCGGAGATTACGCGCCTGTGCGGCACCGATGCTACCGGCGACGCCCCGCGCTCCTGTGAAGTAGAGCGCCCAACGAAGGCCAATCGTGCCGTAGACTCCAGCGAAATTATGGAAAATGCCGCATCCGCTACGACGGAGGCGGCCGATGAAGTCACCGTTGAATCACGCACGCTCGTTACTGAACAAGCCATTGCCCTCAATGCTTGGTTGCCAGGCGATGCCCCCGATATCCCCGAGCTTTCCCAACCGGAGCAAAAAGGCGCTGCCGATCTCCTTGCCTGGGAATACGAGCAGGTATACGGCCTAGATTTCGCCCGCGCTTACGTGGGTCCGGAGCATGAAGACGATGTGGATCATCGCCTAGCAGTCCACCACCGCCGCATCGACGCCCTCCAAGATGCGCTTGCCCGCTATGGCACTATTCCGCAGCCAGAACCGGCCTATACCTCGGGGGAACAAGAACTACCCCACGATTCCGCCTCTGCACTGGATTTTATCAATGGCCTTGCCGATCGCGACGGACGCAAATGGTCAGCTGCTGCCACGAATGCGGCACAGGAAGAGTCTCCGGACCAAGAGTGGGTCACCTGGCTGGTTGGCATAGCCGCCGAGTCCCACGGGATGCACTAAGACACCACTAGCCTGCCAGCCCACCTGTACATCCACTGAACGCTAGACAGTAGAAAAACAACAACCTTTACGGCCGCATGCATTGCATCGACTCTTCAAACGTGCGTAAGTTGGGCGACCATGAGCTTGCAGGAGATTCCGCAAGCTAGAAAGACACAAAGAGAAGGAGTTTCCTCTCAATGCGTTCTAAGAAGACCATTTTGACCGTATCCGCCGCTGCACTGGGCCTTGCAGGTCTTGCTGCACCCGCCGCTACCGCCGCACCGGCTAGCGCATGGGACCAGGTAGCCGCCTGCGAGTCCGGCGGCGACTGGCATATCAATACCGGAAACGGTTACCAGGGTGGCCTGCAGTTCAACGCGCAAACCTGGTCTGCCAATGGCGGCACCCAGTACGCTGCAACCGCTGACCAGGCAACGCGAGAGCAGCAGATTGCCGTGGCCGAAAACGTTCTGGCCACCCAGGGCGCTGGCGCATGGCCTAACTGCGGCGGCCCAGTTGCCGGCTAAGTCCTAGGCTCCGGCACGAAAGCGAAAACCGGCCCCTCCCCACCCTGCGGCGTTTCCGCGGGGTTGAGGACGGGGCCGGCTTTTCTGCTGCGTCTTCCTGGCTAGCGCGCAGCAATGCCAATTGCTTTAAGCCTCGTGCTTGGCAATATTCCAGGCATACATCATGAGCAGCACCTGCAGCGGCTGGCGGATGACGTGGTAGATCTTTTTCGGCCACCCGGACTTGCGCTCGATCCACGCGTGGTACATATTGGCTGGCCATACAGCGGCAAAGAGCGCAAGCGCAGAAGCACCACCGAACCCACGGGTAGCGCGGCGCCGCAGCAACGCACCGGTGGCAATCTCCCAGAGACCAGAGGCAAAGTTATAAAACCGTGCAGGTCCAGGCAGGTGCGGCGGAACGATGGATTCGAAAGTTTGCGCCTTCACAAAGTGCAATACGCCTATGGCGGAAAGTACGGTGGAAAGTCCATTCTTTTGGAAATTCATGCCTTCCACGGTACCCCGACGCGAATCATTGCGCGCTTTTCTAACCGCGAACCAGCTCAAGAATCTTGTCCACGATTTCCTCCGCCGGGACCTCCAGGGTCTCTCCGCCGCGGATGCGCAGCTCTATCTTGCCTTCCTTGAAGGCACGGCCCAGGACTGCCACAAATGGCATGCCTAGCAGCTCTGCATCCTTGAACTTCACGCCTGGGGAGACCTTCGGACGGTCATCAAAAAGCACCTCGATCCCCTTGGCGGAGAGCTCTTCTACCAGTTTGTCGCCAGCCTCCATAGCGGCGGCATCCTTGTTGGCCACGGCCACGTGCACCTGATAGGGAGCAACGGCAACCGGCCAATTGAGTCCCTTGTCATCGTGGCGTTGCTCGGCCAGCACGGCCAGCATGCGGGTAATGCCGATGCCATAGGAGCCCATAGTAGGAACCGCGCGCTTGCCGTTTTCATCCAGGATTTGTACATCGAAGGCCTCGGTGTACTTGCGGCCCAGCTGGAAGATGTGGCCCAGCTCGATGCCACGCTCCAGGGTCAACGTGCCCTGGTTATCCGGGGCAAGATCGCCTTCCTTGACCTCTGCGGCCTCGATAAACTCATCCACCGTGAAATCGCGGCCGGCCACGCAGCCAACAACGTGGCGCTCACTCGCATCAGCGCCGGCAATCCACGCTGTACCCTTGACCACGCGCGGATCGGCCAAGACCTTAATGCCATTGGCATTCAATACGCGCGGTCCAACATAGCCCTTGACTAGGAAGTCATTGTCAGCAAAGTCTTTGTCCCCGGCCAATTCAAACTCCACCGGCTCGAGTGCAGCCTCAAGGCGCTTTTCATCCAGCTCACGATCACCTGGGATGAGCACGGCGGCCAACTCGGACTCGCGCTTTTCGCTCTCAGCAGCTGGGTGGAAGAGCTTTACCATCATGCATTTGAGGGTATCTGCGGCCCTGACCTCGCGGCCGTCGATAGTAATTCCAGCTTGCTTTGCCCAGTTAACGAGTGAATCAATGCTCTCTGCATCCGGGGTATCGTATTCCTGCGCCTCCGGCTGGCCCTCGATGTCCTTCTCCGCCGGCGCTGGGGTAACTACGGCTTCCACGTTGGCAGCATAATCGCCTTCAGTAGAGCGAACGAAGGTATCTTCACCGACTTCAGAGACGGCGAGGAACTCTTCCGAGGCAGAACCACCCATCGCGCCAGAGGTAGCCTTACAAATGGCGTAATCAATCTCTAGACGGTTGAAGATATTCTGATACGCCTTCCGGTGGCGACCATAGGACTCATCCAAGCCCTCATCAGTCATGTCGAAGGAGTATGAGTCCTTCATGGTGAACTCACGGCCACGCAGCACGCCGGCGCGGGGGCGCTCCTCATCGCGATACTTGGTCTGAATCTGATACAGCGTAACCGGAAAATCCTTATAAGAAGAATACATGTCCTTTACGGCGCTGGCAAACATCTCCTCATGGGTAGGGCCGAGTAGCATGTCTGCGTTCTTGCGGTCCTTCAGGCGGAAGAGATTATCGCCGTATTCAACCCAACGGTTAGTCTTTTCATAAGGCTCGCGTGGCAGCAGGGCCGGAAAGAGCATTTCCTGGCCGCCAATAGCATCCATTTCCTGACGGACTACATCTTCAATCTTGCGCAGGGTGCGCAGACCCAACGGCAGCCAGGTATACACGCCCGGCGCGACGCGGCGTACATAACCAGCGCGAACGAGCAGCTTATGGCTAGGGACCTCGGCATCAGCGGGATCCTCACGGAGGGTACGGAGAAATAGTTCAGAAAGGCGGGTAATCATGCACCAAAATATACCTCGCTACCCTGTATATATGCTCATTATCCTCCCTCCTTCAGAAACTAAAGCGCACGACGGTACGGGCCAGCCTCTTGACTTTGATAAGCTCTCTTTCCCACAACTGCACGACACCCGGCGCGAAATCGCCGCTGAGCTGCAGTCTCTTCCGGTTGACGAGGCCATGGAAGTATTGCGGCTTTCGGAAAAGCTGCGCGGTGAGGCCGAATCCAATCAGGGGCTGTATACCACCCCCACCATGCCGGCCGTGTTGCGCTATACCGGCGTGCTTTTTGATGCCTTAGACGCTCCCACCCTTCCCACGTGGGACCGCCTTGCCATTGGCGACGCCCTTTTTGGCGTCCTCCGCGCCAGCGACCCCATCCCCCATTACCGTCTGTCGGGCGGGACAAAACTTAACGGCCGCACCATGAAATCGCACTGGGGCAAGCAGATTACGCAGACTCTGGAGGGGGTAGACGAGCTTATTGTTGATCTGCGCTCGGGTACGTACCAACAATTGGGCCGGGTGAAAGACGCGGTAACGGTGCGGGTGGAAAGCGTGCAAGAAGATGGCTCGCGGAAGGTAGTCAGCCACTTTAATAAGCACTACAAGGGCCTCCTCGCCCGCGAGCTAGCGCTCTCTCCTGCCGATGCCTATAGCGCCGCCGACGTTGCTGCTATCGCGCGCGCCGCGGGGATGACCATTGAAGAGCCGAGGCCAGGGTCGAGTGAGCTTACGCTCGTCGTGAAGCGTTGAGCCCACTAGGACACCACTCAACGCAACCTGTTTAGCGCAGCAGCGGGTTATACAACAGGCTATTGCGCTGTACAGAGCATTCGGTGGCTACATGCACTGAGCTAGCGACGTGCCCCGACTCGCGCAGAGGATACAGCTGACCTACTACCTTATCGCGCAGGTCCCAGGGCGAAATGGTGTTGAGGTAGATCTTGGTGCCGCCTTCGAATCCGGCAAGGGTGGAAATTCGCAGTTTGATGAGGATGCGCCATGGTTGGGCAACATCGACGTCAGCGGGCTTGTGGTGCCATTCCTCATTGCAGGGCACCTCGCGGCCAACTGCGGCGTGGGCCGCGTGCACAAGGTCGCTCATGGCGCGGACTTCCTCTTCCGACTGCCGCCACGGCTCGCAGGTTGCGGACTTGGAGTAGACCTCCAAGGTGGGATAGCGGTGACCAAAGCCCGCGAAGAGGACGGCATGATCATTTTCCGCAATGATGAGGTTGCGGCTAGCGGCATAATCCACCGCCCACTCGTTGTACATATTCATATTGCTGCGCAGCATCTGGACTTCTCGGTGTGAAGCCATGCCGCGATCATCGATAGCAACGAGCTGCTTGTGCAGGTGCTCGAAGGAGGCGCCGGCTGGCTGCAGCCAGTTTTGGAAAGCCACCACGTAAGGCGCGTAGCGGTTGCGCTCGTAGAGGTCCCGCATGGAGTCGATGGTCAGCTGCATAAACAGCAGATGTTCTTCGGCGCTTAGCGTGCCTGAAGATGCCAACTGCGAATCATCTTGTGCGCCGCGCTCAAAATGGCGGCCCGCCACGATGACGTCGTGACCGCCGGCGAAGAATCCAGCGGCTTGGTCCACCAATTCTTCTTCGCTTGCCTCAGGCAGGTGCGCCGCCTTGCGCTTAGTGCGCACTATCTTGAGCACATGTTCTCGGCCGGCCGGATCGCTGATGTAGTTATCCATGCGCTGGCGGGTTTCGGCATCCATTTCAAAGCCGTAGTTGGCGTGCCAGTACTCATAGGAGACGATTTCAAACAGGTTGGGGATGCGGCGAAAGGCCGCTACGGTGTGGTCGTATTCCTGCAAAGGCAATCCACGCACAATCCCGCCGGAAGGCAGGATGCGAGCCTTTTCCGGCGGGGTATCGGTCATGCGTCCGGAGCAAAAAGCGCACCGGTGGGCCAAGTCCTCCTCTTGTAGCGGCTGCGGGTTAGCTACTGGTACAGCCAGCGGGCGGTTGCCGCGCCCTGGCACGGTCCACACCTCGGTTCCTGAGAACGGGTTGACCTGTTTGACCGTGCCATCCCGCATGGACTGGATGGGCTCAATGCGGGCAAAAAGTGCGTCACTCATGCCCACTAGGGTAGTAACGCCTAGTAGCTATTTCGCAACAGAGCGACGACGCGCCACCGCACAGGCCCCGCCAACGGTGAGCAAGATCATCACGATTAGAATGACAGCGGCACCGGCTCGAGATTGCTCATCACCACTGCGATTGACGCCCATTACTAGCCCCCAAGCGTTGGCATCAGGCAGCACGCGGAGGATAGCCTTAGCCCAAGGAGCGCTAACGGCATCGAGGGCGGTTTCAATGACGAAATACTCTGCCACGAGAATCATCGCTGCGAGTGCACCACTGCGCAAAAGGTAGGCCAAGCTGGTAGCTAACAGGATAAAGACAGTCCACTCAACGTAGGCAAGGATGAACCCATTGTTATCCGGCCAATGCATGAAGCTGTCAAAATTGAAATCACCTCCGAAGGCAGTAATCAACAGCGTGGCTACCACCATGCCCAGTGTGGCCGCGAGCAGTAACGAAAAGGTGATGATGAAAAATTGGCTCAGCACTATACCTACGCGGCGATTTGATGAGAGGTATGACCATGAAACTGTTCCATTACTTTGGTCCCCGCCTACCATCATGGCGGCAGCAAACACCATCACGACAATGGCGAGTGAACCGGAAATGGACACATCGACAGCCTCGAACTTGCCGTCGACCGTACCATTGAAGTCATTCGCCCAAGCCAACAAGACAGCGCCGGCAGCCATGCCAGCTGAAACTACGGCGAGGTATATCCAAGTAGAGCGGAGCGAAAATAGTTTCCGGGATTCAGAAATCAGAGCGTTCATTTAACTCAATCCTTTGCAGATGAAGCGTATTGTGCAGGTGAAAAACTATGCAGAGCGGTAGGCCACGTGGTCGGCAGTGGCGCCGAGGTAGGCCTCTTCCAGAGAGGGCTGCTTGCGTTCCAAGCTGGAGATGAGGATGCGGTTATCCAGGCAGATTCGGCCGATGTCAGAGCCTTCTAGGCCGCGCACGCGCAGGACTTCGCCGTCAAAGGAGGTCTCCGCATCGGTGCCGTGTAGCAGACGGAGGAGCTCATCGGGTTGGTCAACGATGACCTCAAAGCTTGCGCTTTCCGTACCGTTCACGAATTCATCCATAGTGCCTTCACCTAACAGCTTGCCCTTGCCGATGACCACAAGGCGGTCTGCTGTTAGCTGCATTTCCGAAAGCAAGTGGGAAGAAACAAGTACGGAGCAGCCGGCCTCAGCGAATTCACGGATGCGAGCACGCATCCAGTGCACGCCTTCGGGATCGAGGCCGTTGACGGGTTCGTCGAGAAGCAAGTGCTTCGGCTCCCCGATAAGCGCACAGGCAAGGCCCAGACGCTGCTTCATACCCAGCGAGTATCCGCCCACGCGCTTGGTGGCTACCTGGGTAAGGCCGACGCGGTCCAAGGTGTCATCCACGTGGTCCATGGACACGCCCTGCAACGCAGCCATATAGCCCAAGTGCGCACGGGCGCTGCGACCCGGGTGGAACCAGTTGGCATCCAGCAACGTGCCCACCGTGGTGGCAGGATTGGACAGTTCGCGGAAAGGCGTGCCATCAAAGGTCGCGGTGCCGGAAGTCGGATTCTCTAGGCCCACGCACATGCGCATGGTGGTGGACTTACCAGAACCGTTCGGGCCGAGGAATCCGGTGACTTGGCCGTCTGGGACCTCAAAGGAGAGGTCATCTACTGCTTTAAAGGTACGGAAATTCTTGAAAAGGTGTGAAACTTTGAGCATGGTTTCCATCGTGCCGCCTGACCAGCACGCAGTAACCATCCTCGGGAGTGATTTAGCAGGTCATACCTAGGGATGAGACAGCAGCTCCTCTACCGAAACCACGCCATGAGTTAGGGCATACAGCACGGCATGAACACGGTCGCGCGAGCTGGTCTTAGTAAGAATATGGCGCACGTGAGTCTTCACCGTGGCCATGGATACGAACTCGCACTCCGCGATTTCGGTATTCGAATACCCCAATGCCATCAACTTAAGGACGTCAAGCTCGCGTGGGGTGAGGTCTGCTGACGGAGGGACGGGCGGTGCCGCCGCGGGCTCCACGTGGTTGGTGGGCGACTTAGAAGCAGCCTGTTCGCTGCGTAGTTGCTGCAGCACCTGGGCGGTAATGCGCGGCGAAAGCACCGCCTCGCCGGAATGCACGGTACGGATGGCGGCGAGGAGTTCTTCAGGTTCTACATCTTTCAGCAGGAATCCGGAAGCCCCAGCGGAAATGGCGCCGTGGACAAAGTTCTGGTCATCGAAGGTGGTAAGCATAATGACCTGGGTTTCCGGAAACTCTGGCAGGAGCCTTTCGGTGGCGGCGATACCGTTGACGCGGGCCATCTGGACATCCATGAGCACAATATCGGCGGGCTGCGCGCGGGCTAGATCGAGCACTTCATCGCCATCGGATGCCTGCCAAGCAACTTCTAAATCCTCTTGGGAGCCGAGAAGCATAGCGAACCCGGCGCGCACGAGGGGCTGATCATCTACCAAGCCAATGCGGATGGGGCCAGCATGCGAGCTTGCTGGCTGCTTAGGGCTAGTCATTGGGTACCTCCACGGTAATTAAGAAATGTCCATCCTCAGTGCGGGTCTCAACGCTGCCACCATAGGCCTTGACGCGCTCGCTCATTCCGATGAGGCCGTAGCCAGGATTGTGATTATTCGGCGTACGCGAGGCCGGGTTATCGGCGTTAAGTACTAAGCCATTTCCAGTAGAGCGAAAGCGCAGTACTCCCCTTTTATCACGCGAATGCTTGATCATATTGGTCAAAAGTTCTTGCACCACGCGGTAGACGGTGAATTGGTATAGCTCGTCGCTTTCGGTCGGCAAATCCTCCAGCCCGTGCACGGTGATATCGAAACCGGTGCGGCGCGCTTCCGAAATAAGTCCTGCAATATCGCTCGCACCAGGTGCCTTGGTATCGGCGCGGGAATCCCCATCACGCAGCACAGAGAGCAAACCGCGCATCTGTTTGAGGGAATCGCGGGAGGTAGAGGCGATGGTCTCCAAGGCTTCTGTGGCTGCTGCGGGATTTTTGGCGGCGGCGAACCGGGCGCCGTCGGCAAGGGCAATAACGCCCGCTAAATTATGCGCCACAATGTCATGCATCTCGCGGGCAATGCGGTTGCGCTCTACCGCGCCAGCCATTTCCGCACGTTCAATCAGCAGCTGCTGGTCCTCGCGCTTTTTACGGTCATTGGTGCCAAGCAAGTAGAAAAAGCCCATAACCGGCCACGCCATGGCGATGAGGGACCCAAAAGCAGGCAGCGGGCCGATGCTAGAATCCTCTAGGCCAAAGTCGATGCCGCCAAAAACCCTCCGCCCGTAGAGCGACGCTGCAGTGGCCGCCAAGGTGCCTAATGCAATCCACCCTATCCAGATCCGTTGTAACCGCTTGGGTGAATGTGCACCTATAAGAAATACGCAGTATGCCACTGGGAAGAAGTGAGCGTTACCCATTGCAGCCAGCGGGGTAAAGATGCACACCGTTAATGTAATCGCAATAAACCCAATAGCGTATTCCTTGAGCTTAGGATGCAGCCACAGTGATAATGGAACTCCAACGGCATAAAGTAAGAAGACCAACTCTTGAAAAAGCGATGTTTTATCAATGGCACCTTCTGCCGCCGGCACCGAAGAAACCCAGAAAAACAACGGAATGATAATTCTCCACGGCGAGCCTACCCAGGCACGAACCGCATCCGGCCATAGCTTCTTCATGGCCTTCTAGGCTAGCGCAGGCTTCAGGCTATAGTCCTCATCCCTGGGGCTGACTAAACTGGCGGGCATGCAGCACGAGTTCTTTGAGGTTGATGTTTTTGCCACCGGCGCCTTTAACGGAAATGCGCTCGCGGTAGTAGCCGGTGCCGATATCTTAAGCTCCCAGCAGATGCAGTCCATTGCGTACTGGACCAACTTTTCTGAGACCACCTTCCTGCTCGAGCCTACCGACGCCCGCGCGGACTACCGCGTGCGCATTTTCACCCCGTACGAGGAGTTTGACTTCGCTGGCCATCCCACCTTAGGGAGTGCCGCCGCGTGGCGTGCCCTAGGCAATCACCCGCGAGTGGAGGGAACACTCGTCCAAGAATGCGGCGTGGGTCTAGTTACCGTCCGCGAAGAAGACTCAGTCTTTTCCTTTGCTACCCCGCCGCTGCGCCGCGAGGAACCGCTGTCCCCAGAAGAGCTAGAGGAAGCGTGCGTCGGGTTGGGCCTTGAAAGCGCAGACATTGTGGACCACAGCTGGGTAGACAATGGTCCGGGCTGGCGCCTGCTGCAAATGCGTAACGCCGACGCGGTGCGCGCAGTGACGCCGCAAGCAGGGCGCCCCAAGGTCGGCATTGTGGGGCTCAATGCCCGCGCTGCAGAGGGCGAGCCGGCTTATGAAGTGCGAGCTTTTACCACTCAATTCGAGGATCCGGTGACTGGGTCTTTCAATGGCGGCGCCGCGCAGTTTATGCGCTCGCGAAACCTAGTCCCGCCACGCTATACGGCTGTGCAAGGAAGCCAGATAGGCAGAGCGGGCGAGGTCTTTATTAACGATGATGGCACGGATATCTGGGTAGGCGGGCGCGCCCATATTCGCGTGCGCGGAACACTGGAGGTTTAAATGCAGCTACACCACGATTTTGCCCAGAAGCTTCCCCACTTGGTCCGCCCTACCGAAGGCGAGGAGCAGCCGCACCCACAACTGCTTATCCTCAACGAGGAGCTAGCCACACAGCTAGGCCTTGATCCGGACTGGCTGCGCTCCTCCGAAGGCATCGAGTTCCTCACCGGCCGCGCGGGCGGCCACGCCATGGCCTATTCCGGCTTCCAATTCGGTGCATTTAATCCGCAGATGGGAGACGGCCGCGCCATGCTCTTAGGAGAGGTGGAAAAGGACGGCCAGCTGTGGGATCTCCATGCCAAGGGAACTGGGCTGACACCCTTTTCCCGCCCGGGCTCCGATGGCCGCGGAACGCTTTCTTCCATGCTGCGTGAATACCTTGTTTCTGAAGCCATGTATGCCTTGGGCGTGCCCACCACCCGGGCACTTGCAGTACTCTCCACCGGCCAGCCCATCCAGCGCGGCCACGTACAGCCTGCCGGAATAGTAGTGCGCGTGGCCGCCAGTCACATCCGCGTCGGCACCTTCCACCTCGCCGCGCAGACTGATTACACACGTCAGCTGGCCGATTATGCCATCGCGCGCCACTACCCTGGTGCGGACTACCAGCATTTTTTCGCCCAGGTGATGGATACACAGATCCGCACTGTTTCCCAGTGGATGCGGCTCGGCTTTATCCACGGCGTGATGAATACGGATAACACCACCATCTCCGGCGAGACGATTGACTATGGCCCGTGTGCCTTCATGGAGTCCTATTCACCGAGCACGGTATTTTCTAGCATCGATACCCAAGGCCGCTATGCCTTTGGCAATCAACCCTCAATCCTGGGCTGGAATCTGGCGCGCTTGGCGGAGTCCTTCCTGCCGCTCTTTGACCTGGATATGAATAAAGCCATGGACTTCGCCCAAGAGTCAATCAACGGCTTCGCAGATCACTTTGAGGCCCAGCGCAAGGCAGATATGGCGGCGGCTTTGAATACCTCCCCAGACCTTATCTCTTCTTATTCCACCGCCATGCAGCTCAACGGCCCGGATATTACGCTGGCCCACCGCGCTCTTGCCGACGCCGCCGCGGGCCACCCCGCCCCCGCCCGTGAGCTTTTGCCTGAGGGCGACTTCTTAGAGGAGTATCTGGCTTCTTCTCCGGATCCGGCCCGTGTAGATAGCGCCATGCCGCGGGTTATCCCGCGCAATCTCGCAGTGGAATCAGCGCTGAGCGCTGCAGAACGCGGAGACATAGGCCCCTATCAGGAACTCCTCCACGCGGTAACGCACCCATGGGAGCCCAACCCCTCATTCGAATCGCCGGACCCCAACGGTCTGGAGGGATACCTCACTTACTGCGGCACCTAGCTCCTGCCCACCTCGCCCAGAACGAGTAAACCCCTGTACCGTCTCGGTGCGGTACAGGGGTTATCTAGGAAGAAGCTGGTTCTAGCGGTCCAGCTTCAGGGTTTTCTGGGTGTACTCCCACATCTCGTCATAGAGCTTTTCATCGTTGCTCAGCTTGATGCCATAGGACGGAACCATCTCGCGGATCTTGTCTGCCCAATCGATCATGTGCTCGCCGAAGCAACGCTCCAACAGCTCCAGCATGACGGCTGGGGCGATGGATGCACCCGGGGAAGCGCCGAGCAGGCCGGCGATATTGCCCTCCTGGTTATTGACCAGGGTGGTGCCGAACTCGAGGGAGCCGAACTGCGGGGCACCGGCTGGCTTGATTACCTGGACGCGCTGGCCAGCGATGACGGTCTCCCAGTCGCTTTCCTTTGCCTCCGGTACGTACTCGCGCAGGGCCTCCACGCGGTCGGAGAAGCTCTTGCGCACCTCGTCTACTAGGTACTTGGTCAGGCCAAACTCCTGGACGGCAACGCCAAGGTAAGAGGTGATGTTGTCCGGGCGGATGGACTTAAACAGGTCTAGATAAGTGCCCTTCTTCAGGAACTTCGGGCTCCAGCCACCGTAAGGGCCGAATAGCAGGCCCTTCTCACCGTCGATTACGCGTGTATCCAGGTGCGGCACGGACATTGGCGGGGCACCGACAGCTGCCTTACCGTAAACCTTTGCTTGGTGCTGCTCGATGAGCTCAGGGTTCTTGGAGCGCAGCCACAGACCGGATACTGGGAAGCCTGCGTAACCGGCAACCTCCTTAACCTTTGCCTTGCGTAGCAAGTCGAGGGCGTAACCACCGGCACCAACGAAGACGAACTTAGCCTTTACGACGGTGATATCACCGGTGTGCTTGTTCTTGGAGTACACCTTCCAAGCGGAGCCATCGCGCTTGATATCGATGACCTCGTGGCCGTAGCGGATCTCAGTACCGGAGGCCTTAGCTGCGGTCAGGAACTGCTTGGTCAGCGCGCCGAAGTTAACGTCAGTGCCGGCATCAGTCCAAGAGATTGCTACCTTATTGGAAAAGTCACGGCCCTGTGCCATCAGCGGCAGCTTCTCTGCAAAGACAGAATCATCGGCGGAGAACTGCATGCCTGGGAACATGTGCTTTTCACTCAGCACGTCGTAGCGGCGCTTAAGGTAATCCACCTGGATTTCACCCTGAGCGAAGGATACGTGCGGGACCGGGTTAATGAATTCGCTTGGGTCAGTAAGGATGCCGTTATTGAGCTGGTGGGACCAGAACTGGCGAGACTTCTGGAATTTCTCGTTAATGCCCAGAGCCTTGGAGACATCAATGCGGCCGTTCTTCTCCGGGGTGTAGTTCAATTCGCACAGTGCGGAGTGGCCGGTACCGGCGTTATTCCACGGGGAGGAGGACTCCAATGCGGGGCCGTCGAGGCGCTCAAAGACCATTTGAGTCCAGCTGGGCTCCAACTCGCGGAGCATAGCACCCAGGGTGGCGCTCATGATGCCGGCACCGATAAGTGCTACATCGACCTCATCTACAACCTGTGCTGTCTTCTTAGCGGAGGACACTGTGTTATTACCTCTTCGAATTGAAAATAGATATCCATCGGCGCGGTCTACGCCTTGTTTTTAGCGCTTAGCGCCCCGCGCTACCATCGTTGCACTATGACAACTTGGCAGCGCGTCACGCATTAAGGCCTTACTCTACGCTTTTCTTACTCAATTTGGGATTTCTCCCCCAGACCAGTGGCAAAAATGTGGGAATTTCCGCCCCCCATTATTTATACCTCAGCACCCACACCATCAATCCTTCATTGCACCTAGAATCGTGGCATGGTTACACACTCCCCGGTATGGGGCCCAGATAAACTCGGTCCCGACTTTGAAGCTTCCACCCTTGACTTGGGCGAAGACCCCGACGACGAGGGCAACGTGGTCACCACGCTGGTGCACTACGCACCCCAGCAAGCAGGCGATGCCGCACGAGAGTCATCCGCCACCTCATCCCGCCCGGCACTGGTGTGGCTACACGGCATGACTGACTACTTCTTCCACACCCACGTAGCCGAGCACTTTGCCGCCCAAGGTTATGACTTTTACGCCGTCGATCTGCGCAAGTGTGGCCGTTCGCGCCGCCCCGGCCAGTCATGGCACTATGTTTCGGATTTGGCGTTTTATTTTGCTGACCTCACCGCCGCACTCGATGCCATCCCTAATGATGAGGTTATCTTCATCGCTCACTCCACCGGTGGCTTAATCGCTCCGCTATGGATGGATCACCTGCGCCACTCCGACCAACAACGCCACCGGAGGCTAAAGGGCCTCATCCTCAATAGCCCGTGGCTCGACATGATGGGTGTGCCTGGCCAGGTTCTCACCCCACTCAAACCGCTGTTGTACGCGCTGGCTCGCATCGCTCCCATGACTCCCCTTCCCGGTAGCAACCTCACCGCCTATGGCGAGTCTGTTCACAAAGATTTCTACGGCGAGTGGAATTTTGACCTTCGCTTTAAGCCACTGGCTGGGCATAAAAAGTATGTCGGCTGGATAGCCGCAGTATTCCGTGGCTTTGACGCTATCCACAGCGGGCGTGTTGATGCCGGCGTACCTATTTTGACCCTGCAGTCCACTCGCACTCAGCTGGGTCAGCCCTATTCCGACAGCGCGAACCACGCGGACGTCATCATTGATGTTTCCCAAACGCGCCGCTGGGCAAAGGAACTTGGCGTCCACTACACTTTGCACCCCATCAAGGGCGCTAGGCACGATGTTTTTCTATCGCTTCCGGATCCGCTCCAAGAGGCTTTCGGTGCCTGTGACGAGTGGTTGCCCACAGTCCTAGATTCCCATAAATCCGTCCAGTAATTTAGCCCCTAAATATAAGGAATAAACATGACTCCTTCACACCAGACTCACACGTCGGCCGGCGAGGAACATTTTGACCTCATCATCATCGGCTCTGGCTCCGGCAATTCCATTCCCAGCCCGGAGTTTGATAACCACAAGATCGCCATTATTGAGAAGGGCACCTTTGGCGGCACCTGCCTCAACGTAGGCTGCATTCCCACCAAGATGTACGTCTACGCCGCCGATATTGCCTTGGCTGCACGCGAGGCCGGCCGGCTAGGCCTTGACGCACAGGTCAATAGCGTGGACTGGGATTCCATCGTGGACCGCGTCTTTACCAACCGCGTTGACCAGATTGCCCAAGGCGGCGAGGAGTACCGCCGCGGTGAGGAAACCCCGAATATCACCGTATACGACGAGCACGCCCGCTTTATCGGCCCGAAAACCCTTAAGACCGGCGAACATGTCATCACTGGCGACCAAATTGTCATCGCTGCTGGCTCCCGCCCGGTCATTCCGGCCGTTTATGCCAATTCCGGCGTGAAGTACTACACCAATGAAGACATTATGCGCATGGACCACCAGCCAGAGAGTCTGATTGTGGTGGGCGGTGGCTATATCGCGATGGAGTTTGCCCATGTCTTTGACGGCCTCGGCACCAAGGTCACCGTAGTCAATCGCTCCGAGACTTTGCTGCGCCACCTTGATGACGACCTTTCCAGTCGCTTTAATCAGATTGCTCGCGACCGCTTCGACGTGCATATTGCCAATGGCACCAAGCTCGAGGAGACCGACCAGGGAGTGCGGTTGGAATTGGACAATGGTGAGTCCATAGAAGCAGAGGCAATCCTGGTCGCCACTGGACGTACCCCTAATGGTGATCAGATGGACGTAGACAAGTCAGGCATTGAACTGCTTGCCGACGGCCGCGTAAAAGCGGATGAATTTGGTCGCACCACTGCCGAGGGCGTGTGGGCGCTTGGCGACGTCTCCTCGCCGTACATGCTCAAGCACGTTGCTAATGCCGAGACCCGCGCCGTGCAGCACAACTTGCTGCACCCAGAAGACCTCCGCCCACTGCCCCACGACAATGTCCCAGCGGCCATCTTTACCCACCCGCAGATCGCAACGGTGGGCCTTACCGAGAAGCAGGCGCGTAAGGAAGGCTTCGATATCACCGTCAAGGTACAAAACTTCGGCGATGTTGCCTATGGCTGGGCTATGGAAGATAGCACCGGCATCTGCAAACTAATTGCAGACCGCGCTACTGGGCAGCTTCTCGGCGCTCATCTCATGGGCCCACAGTCCTCTACCTTGATCCAGCAACTGGTTACCGCGATGGTTTATAAGTTGGACATGCGGGAGTTCACGCGTAGCCAATATTGGATCCACCCCGCGCTACCAGAAGTGGTGGAAAACGCCCTTTTGGGACTGGAGTGGCAAAAGTAAATTGTTACGTAATCTTTCTCACACCCGCCCAGTTTTCTTCCAGCTTTTGAAGCATATTCCCGCCTCACGCCAAGGAAGTCTCATTCAGCCTTTCAGGAATTTACCACCATATTGGGCCAGACATTAATTTAATGGATGATATTCCGGTCTTTGTCGCGCAAAAGAGCCGCAGTCTTTTAAAATCCATGAGCTATCGGTTCGAGCCGATTTGAAAACAGCTACCGCACGTTCATGAATATCTCCTGTGTACTCAATAACACTTTGGTTTCCCTGTGCGGAACCCTTGCAAGTACGACTTTTAAGAAATTTTGATACGCCGATCCGCAATGCAGCATTCCCTGGCGCCACCGGTATCGCCGTTGCCTTCGGCGGCACCACTATTGCCGTAGCAGCAGACGGTTTCTCCGCTGAGGCTAACCCGACCACCACCTCAGCTAGCGAGGACCCCTCCCAGCAGGGCTCCTCTTCCGGGGCCAGAACCTCCCTAACAGATTGACCAGAACCTCGAGTACTAAGGCGAACGTCCGGCTGGCGGCACCAAGATCTTCGGCTCTTCTAAGGACTTCTCCGAGCAGTCGGTATGGGCTAAGGTTCTGTACCCCCTGTACCATCCTGGGTGGCATCGGTGCAGTTCTGGGCGGCGTCATCGGCCCGGTCTTCAACTTCATCAACCACGGCCCTTTCTTCTAAGCAACAGCCCTACGGCTAAATCAAAATTTCCGAAGGGTAAATTTCACAATGCGCAACTTCCGCACTGCAGCCGTTGCTACTGCCACCGCTGCTACCGTCGCTTTCGGCGGCGTCGCTGTCGCTTCCGCTGAGAACACCAAGGCTGACGACGGCGAGTTCCCCGCCCTGTCCTCCAAGATCGGCGCTAACGTTGACAAGGATCAGCAGGTAACCGGCCACGCCATCCTCGGCGAAGAGAAGGACAAGGACAACCCTCGCTGGGGCGAGATCTGGCGCGACGGCACCGTTGCTCTGGACATCAACTCGGCAATCGGCACCCTGATCGGTGCCTACAACTACACCGTATAGAACGGCTTCGTCCCTCACGTTCTGGACCCAATCTTCCGCCGCTAATCATTAGCCGTAGATTGGCTCTAGATAGCTAGGGTTTGCAGGGCCTCGTTCTTAGAACGAGGCCCCTATTCTACGCGTCGGTACGCCCTAAGAATGGGACGGCTTAGACACGGCGCCGGCAAGCATACACAAGGTCGCCTTCACTTCCCCGCTTCGGGTCGTGGAGGCGGCCGTCGCTATTTATTCTTAGTCTTCGTCTGGGATGGTAAGGATTTCGTTGCCATCCTCGGTAATGACCAGGGTATGCTCAAACTGGGCGGTGAACTTACCGTCAGTGTTTTGGACGGTCCAGTCATCATCCCAGATTTCATAATCCAGAGAGCCAAGGTTAATCATCGGCTCGACGGTGAGCGTCATACCGGGCTCGAGGATATCGCGGTAGACGGTCGAATCGTGGTGAAGGACAACCAGACCGTTGTGGAAGGTCGGGCCAACGCCGTGGCCGGTAAAGTCGCGCACGACGTTGTATCCAAAACGCTTGGCATAAGACTCAATAACTCGACCAATGACGTTAATTTCGCGGCCAGGCTTTGCTGCCTTGATGCCACGCATAGTGGCCTCTTTGGTGCGCTCCACCAACAGACGGTGCTCCTCAGAGACATCGCCCGCAAGGAAGGTGGCGTTATTATCACCGTGCACGCCATTCTTATAAGCCGTGATATCGATATTGACGATGTCTCCGTCTTCGATCACAGTGGTATCCGGGATGCCGTGGCAGACAATCTCATTAAGGGATACACAGCTGGACTTAGGGAAGCCACGGTACCCCAGCGTAGAAGGGTAGGCGCCGTGGTCACACATGTATTCGTGTGCCACGCGGTCTACATAATCAGTAGTCACACCCGGCTTAACGGCCTTGCCAGCCTCCTTGAGTGCGTTGGCCGCAATCTTGCAGGCCTCGCGCATCTTCTCGATGACCTCTGGGGACTGGACGTAGGGCTCGCCAATGCCCTCCTGTACCTCGTCCTTCCACACGTACTCCGGTCGCTCAATGCTCTCCGGCACGGTGAGGATGGGGGTGGGCTTTCCTGGCTTTAGCTTTCCTCGATTGCTCATGGTTTCCCATGGTAGTCCTCTGCGCCCATAAAGCAGCAGCCGGGGTCTCGAGGGCGGTCGGTGTTCTAACCTTCAGCTGGAGGCGCCGCCCCCTCGTGTGGACCAGAGCGGTAATCGTCGACTTTCTGCAAGAAATTGCTCGTAATGTTGACCGAGGCATCGGAGCCACCACCCAAAACCACGAGGGTGGCAAAGGCAATATCGTCTTCTTCCCGGTAGCCAGTAAACCAGGCATGCGAGCCTTCATTAATCTCGGCCTCACCGGTCTTGCCATAGATGGTGCCGCCAGCAGCCATGCTGCGCGCGGTACCGCTGGTGACCACTTGGCGCATCATAGCACGGACATTGTCCAGCACAGGCTTGGGAATCTGCTGCGGCTTATCGGACGCTTTAGTCTCATGGCCCTCAATCAGCCTAGGCGTTGGCGTCTTGCCATTAGCCACCGTTGCAGAAACCAGCGCCATTCCGAAGGGGCTAGCCAAGTCATAGCCCTGACCATAGCCAGCTTCCGTCCGCTCCAATGGCTCCTTTCCCTCTGGAATCGAGCCAGTGATGGTGGTCAATCCGGGGATGTCATACTCAACGCCGAAGCCGAACTTCTTGCCCATGTCCTTCAATTCACCGGGCTTAAGCTTGGTGGAGATATCCGCAAAGGTGGTGTTGCAGGACTGCGCGAAGGCTTGGCTGAGCGGAACGCTACCTAAAGAGAAGGCATTGTAGTTGGTCACCACGCGGCCAAAGATATCCATAGTTCCCGGGCACGGAACGATGGTATCGGTATTTAGGCCCTGTTTATCCACGCCTGCCGCGGCGGTGAGAATCTTGAAAACAGAACCGGGCGGGTACTGACCCTGTAGGGCGACGTCGCCATCTTCATCGGCTTTTTCTGTTTGGGCTACGGCCAAGATATCGCCATTGGAAGGTCGGATGGCTACGAGCATGGCTTGCGAATCTGCACGCTCATTTACCGCTTCTTGCGCGGCGCGCTGCACATCGTAATCCAGACCAACCTTGATGGAAGGCGCCGCATTGGGATCATGCTTTTCGACGTCCGAAAGAGCCGCACCATTCTCATTGACCACGGAAATAGACCAGCCGGTCTGGCCGTCAACCTCATCCTGGACCGCAGAGCGCACGCGCGACATGAGATCGGGAGCAAGACCGCGGTCGCGGGTAACCAGGGCTGGCTCCTCGTTGAGGCGCACGCCGTCCATACCCTCCACCTTGGGACGCACGGCCTTGGCTTGGTCTTCGGTGAACATAGTGACAGAGAAGGGGCCGTCTGCATCCTCCAATTTCTTGGCCAAGTCCTTAGCATCCATCTCCGCGATGGAATTGTCCTGCCGGTGAGCGGCGGCCAACGCGCCACTGATCTTTGCGGCCGTAGGGCGCACATCTTCTAGCGAGTCGGTATCTACCACCAGCCGGTAGTTGAGCCCTGGGCTCATCAATTCCACCCCATTGGAAGAAACCACGCTGGCACGTTTTGCCTCCAAAGCACGCAGCTCCAAGTGCTGATTTGCCCCCAGGTCCGGGTGTATAAGGCTCGGCTTCCAGCGCACCGTCCACTCATCCTCTGTCTTGGTAAGCGTCATCTGCGTGTCATAGCTCAAGGTGCGATCCTTGGGCAGATCCCAATTGACCTTGTAGTTCGCCGTAGCGAGGTTCTCGTTTTGGTCAATGCCTTCTAACTCAATGTCGAGCCCCTCGGCCTGCAGGCCGGAGTAGGTGGCATCGAGGGCGGCGGTGGCGTCAGAGGGGGCGTCGGTAAGCGCGGCCAAACCGTCGTTATTGCGGGATTCCATCCCTTCGAGGAATTCCTCCGCCACCGGTTCTGCTGAAACCGGTTTAGGCGTACAAGCAACCACGCTGGTGGAAGCGAGCGTGATAGTGGCAACCAGCGCGACCAACTTCTTCATGCCTTGGGACTCTAGCAGCGCAAGAGCTAAAAAAGACTGCCCCACACCGAAGTGCGGGGCAGTCTACTTAATGTGGGTGGATTACTGGGTGACGCGAACCTCAGCCTTGGCGCCTTCTACGGCCTCCATTCCCTGCTCATCGGCAATGCGCATGGCCTCTTCAATGAGAGTTTCCACAATCTTGTCTTCCGGCACGGTACGTACGACCTCGCCCTTGACAAAGATCTGTCCCTTGCCGTTACCGGAGGCAACGCCTAGGTCGGCATCGCGTGCCTCGCCCGGGCCGTTGACAACGCAACCCATAACGGCAACGCGCAGTGGGAACTCCATTCCGTCCAAGCCAGCGGTAACTTCTTCTGCCAGCTTGTAGACGTCCACCTGGGCGCGACCACAGGAAGGGCAGGACACGATCTCCAGCTTGCGTGGGCGCAAGTTGAGCGACTGCAAGATCTGGTCGCCTACCTTGATCTCCTCTACCGGCGGCGCGGACAGGGATACGCGAATGGTATCGCCAATACCCTCAGCCAATAGCGCACCGAAGGCAACTGAGGACTTGATGGTTCCCATGAACTTCGGGCCTGCCTCGGTCACGCCCAAGTGCAGCGGGTAGTCAGTCTTTTCCGCCAGCTGTCGGTAGGCTTCCACCATCAGGACCGGGTCGGAGTGCTTGACGGAAATAGCGATATCGCCGTAACCATGCTCCTCAAACAGGCCAGCCTCCCAAATTGCGGACTCGACGAGTGCCTCCGGGGTGGCCTTGCCGTACTTTTCCAGCAGGCGCTTGTCCAAAGAACCACCATTAACACCGATGCGGATTGGAATGCCAGCATCGCCTGCAGCCTTAGCGACTTCCTTCACACGACCATCAAACTCGCGGATATTGCCTGGATTAACGCGAATAGCGGCACAGCCGGCATCGATGGCTTGGAAGATGTACTTGGGCTGGAAGTGGATATCCGCAATCACCGGGATGGGAGACTTCTTAGCGATGGCAGGAAGAGCTTCCGCATCGATGGGCTTAGGGCAAGCCACGCGCACGATATCGCAACCGGAAGCGGTCAGCTGCGCAATTTGCTGCAGTGTGCCATTAATGTCGTGCGTCTTCGTATTGGTCATCGACTGCACCGAAATCGGTGAGTCAGAGCCAACGCCGACCGGGCCCACCTGCAGCTGCCGAGTCTTGCGGCGCGGGTGCAGGACCGGTGGTGGGCCGTCTGGGATTCCTAGACCGATAGGAGTCGACATGAATTCTCCTTGTTGAAGCACAGTAAATACATTCGGTGGGTGATTAACGCCCCCACTCTAGCACTGCTTGCTTTATGCCTGAAGTACGCGCAGCGATGGCCGCGGCTGCTAACCAAATAGCCGGATGGGGTTTACCACATCCGCAACGATAACGATGACGCCGACGCCCATCAGCAGCGCAGCCATCGCGTACGTCACCGGCATCAACTTGGTGTAGTCGGCCGGGCCCAAAGCTGGCTTGCCTGCCAGCTTGCGGATCCCATCGCGCAGCTTTTCATAGATGATGACGGCGATATGCCCGCCGTCAAAGGGCGGCAGCGGAATCAGGTTAAAAAGCGCTAGGAAGAAGTTCAGCGTGGCCAGCATCATAAAGAACATCGACCACAGGGAACGTTCCGCTAATTCGCCACCCACGCGGGAAGCGCCGACAACAGACATGGGGCCATCAGCCTCGCGTTCCTGACCAAAGATGGAGGCCACTACACCCGGAATTTTGCCGGGGAACTGTTTGAGGCCATCAACCGTTGCCCCCAGCGAGTAGGTGCTAAAGCGCCACGTTGCCGGTAGTGCGTCGACGGCGCCGTGCTTTTCGACGACATCGATAAGCTGATTGCTCAACCCGATAGAGCCGGCATCTATCAGTTCTCCGTCTTTGTTAAGCCGCTTAACCGTATCCAGGTGGACTGGGATGTCTTTATCTTTCCCATCGCGCTCCACCGTCAGGGTGACGGTCTCACCGGGGCGCTGCATGACTTCATCGCGCAATTGGGTAAAAGAATCCAGCTTCTGGCCATCGAGGGCCACGATGATATCTCCCTGTCGAACACCAGCCTTGCCAGCAGGGCCCGACCCCGTACACTCCTCCAGCTCTTGGTTCGGCTTCTGATTGGCCGAGCAGGTCACCTCGCCCACGCGGGGGCGCACATCAGCATCCGGGTTGGGCAAGCCCGCCGTCATCGCGACAAAATAAAGAATGACAAAACCCAAAACCAGGTTGACGCCAATGCCACCTGCCAACACGATAATGCGCTGCCACCACGGCTTTTTGTACATAGCATGGGGCTCTTCTTCTTCGGTGAGGAATTCATCCTGGGCGGTCATTCCAGCGATATCGCAAAAGCCACCCACTGGAAAAGCCGCCAGCCCGTATTCAGTGTGCCTCTTCCGGAAGGAAAACACCCGTGGCCCGAATCCAATGAAATAGCGGCGCACGCGCATACCAAAGGCACGCGCGGTGAGCATATGGCCTGCTTCATGCAGCGCTACGGTAAGCCCAATGCCAAGGGCGAAAAACACAATGCCCAGCAAATTTGCCATGGTGTGAAAGCTTTCTAGTCAGCCAGCGAATCAATAAGCGCATTCGCGCGCCTGCGCGCCTCGCCTTCTACCGCGAGGATTTCATCGAGGCTAGAGACTACACCAGCAAACTCGGAAGCGGAATCAAGAACCTTGCCTACTACGTCCACGATTTCTGGAAAGTGGATACGACCGGATAAAAACGCGGCCGCCGCTTCCTCATTGGCGGCGTTATAGATGACACCTGTTCCCTCTGCCGCGGCGCGGCGGGCGAGATCGACGGCGGGAAAGGCGGCATCGTCAAGCGGCTCAAACCGCCAGTCATGTGCCTGCGCAAAATCCAGGGAAGGCTGCGCACCTGGCACGCGGTGCGGCCAATTCAGTGCCAGTGAAATCGGCAGCTTCATCGACGGCGGCGAAACTTGGGCGATGGTGCAGCCGTCTTTAAAGGTAGCCATAGAGTGAATTATGGACTGTGGATGCACGGTGACATCAATGCGCTCGGGGTCGATGTCAAAGAGCAGCGTAGCCTCAATCAGCTCTAGACCTTTATTGATGAGCGTTGCTGAATTGAGGGTATTCATCTGGCCCATCGACCACGTGGGATGCTGCGCCGCCTGCTCTGGGGTCACGTCCCACATCTCTTCGCGCGACCACCCGCGGAAAGGCCCGCCCGAAGCGGTAAGCACGAGCTTGTCTAGCTCTCCTTCCTCACCGGCCCGCAAGCACTGCGCCATGGCGGAATGTTCCGAATCGACGGGAATAATCTGGCCGGGGCGCGCCGCCTGGGTAACAAGCCTGCCACCGGCGACGAGGGATTCCTTATTAGCCAAGGCCAAGTACTCCCCCATCTCCAGCGTCGCTAGAGTGGCTTTAAGGCCGAGGGATCCCACTAGAGCATTGAGTACAGTATCGGCCGGGGTCGAGCGCACTAGGTTCTCTGCCGCATCGGCGCCGCTTAATACCGAGCCGCCCAAAGCGGCGGAGACCTCGACGGCAGCCTCCTCTTTAGCCACTGCAACGTGGTCAAACGAAAGGTTGAGGCGGCGAGCCTGTTCAATGATGAGCTGCGGGTTGGAGCCGCCCGCCGCGATTCCCACTACGTCGAATTTATCGGGATTATCCGCAATAACTTCCAAAGCTTGCGTGCCGATTGAACCGGTGGAACCAAGAATGAGTATTCGCTGTGTAGTCACCCCTCCACCCTAGCGCCCATCACCACGGGGCGGGTACGGCAGGTAACCGGCATTGCAACGGGGGTGTTTAATCGCCATCTAGGGTGCAATGTTTTAGAATGTTGAGCAGACAAATGGCATTGGTGTGCCCGCACGCCCATCGCGCAGACGGGCACACGCAGAAGCGAAGGAGAGCAAGTGTCTTCCCACAAGCCGGTACCACAGGTATATGACGGTGTTTCTACTGAGGACGTCCCATCCGCAGGATTCGGCTGGTCTCGCATCAGCCGCTCTGGCGTACAGATTGCTGGTTGGATCTCTGTCCTGTTCCTGCTTGCCTACAACTTTGGTAACCACAAAGGCCACGTTGAGACCATCTGGCTCATCGCCTTGGCTATCTTGGTAGCAGTTGGCCTGCTCATTCACGCTTTCCAGCCTAAGCTGCACCAGGTGCGCACCGTGACCGCCCGCAACCAGCCGGTGGGCCACCAGGAGCCAGACTGGGTCTACGACCAAAAGACCAGCACTGGCGCATACGCAGAGCTTACCGATTCCCAGCTGCGCGCGCTCAACATCGAGCCTTCCCGCGTTTCTCACCTGCGCGTTGAGCCAGGCACCAACAACGCCACCCCGGTTTCCTCCGGCAAGCACGCGCTCTAAGCTTTCAGCACACTTTAGCTACCGCCGCCCTTCCCTGCGAAGGTCGGCGGTTTCTTTTTGTCTCCGCTTGACGACGTCCTCTCGCGCTCCCTCTGCTGGGTGTCGCTCTGCTGGGTGCCGTTCTGCCCGCACCGCGCCCCTAGCAGCTCTGCGATGCAGGTGATGCTTGCTAGAAGCGCTCTGGGTTTAGGACACCCAGTGGCCCACCTTGGCGTAGATCTCGGGCAAGGTACTATCCACGCGCTTACCACTGACGCGGAGGGCGAGGATATAATACGCAGCAGGCACAGCGATAACGAGTACAAACCCCAGCGCAACTAGCACCTTATTCGAACCGTAGCCGATGGCCATCGGGATGACGCCTGGGATAATAGGTGCCCAGCCAATAAACAAACTCAAAATAGCGCTTAAGAAGGCACTAGCCGAGTAGCCGGATTTATCCGCCCACATATTCCCTCCAGGCCGCGCGGTGGCAAAGGGATTAAAGGTGGTGAGCAGCAAGGACAATCCGGCGGAAGAAATGAAGATTCCCAAGGCAGTAACCGCCAAACAGGCAGTGCGAGTTTTATCCGCACTGAATGCAAAAAGCAGCATCGCCGTGAGCACAAAAATTATGGCGGATAGCGCCATGTGCGCCCAGTGCCGCGCGTAAAGCAGCGTGCGCGGACGAACTGGGGCGGCCATCTTTACCCACAGGCTTGGACCGTCATAACCAAAATCATTGGTAGCAACTATTCCGCCTATCAGCCCCAGAAATAACAAACCTACTGACGATAAATCGGAGTCAATAGCAAAGCCCTGGATGATCAAGACGACTGCCAGAATTGGCTGCATGATAATGCTGCCAATAAGGCGGGAGTCACGGAAAATATAGCGCAGCGAGCGCGTAAATTCCATGGCAGCAGGGCTGCTATAGGAAAAGGAACCAAGGGAAAAGCGGCTTATCCCCTTGGACTTCTCACGGTGATTGCGTGCCGACGGGGAAACCGTGCGGTGCTCGAATTGCCGCCGCAACAATCGATGCCACGCCCACACAGCTACACCCAGCGTTACTACGGCGATGAGAAATTGTGCGCAGGCTTCCACCAGTCCGCCTTGAGCAAGCGCAAGCGCCCACCCCACCGGCGCTCCTACAGGCGTCCATGCTAATCCTTCACCTACCGTTCCCAAAGGGAAGTCAGAGCCGGCGAGGGAGGAAAGTTGAGTCGAGCCAAAGATAAGCACAAACACTGCCACCGAGCCTAAGGCCTTAAGCTTCGTGGAACTAAGCTCCGCGGCAGTAGCCCCCACATAAACCGCGAGATCCACCAGCACCAGCGTCAGCACAAGGGCGAAAAGCATTCCTAGACAGAAAGGCAAGATGAACAATGCCTTCCCGTTTGCCGCCAGGATCACGCTTCCGGCCACCGCATAAGCAATGGACAGCAAGACTGATACCGGGGCGCGTAAATTAAGCACCGAGGCGATAGCGAGTGCCGGTGTGATGTCTTTTAGCCGCAGCGGCAACGCGGAAAGTTCGCGGGCAGATAGCTGGTTCTCTCCACTGGGCATGATGAGGGCGATAACAATGAAAGCAAGCGTGCCAAGACCAGGGGCCACGGTTAGGGCTTGCACGTTCCCAGTTCCAGTGGAAATATCTGCCGCAGCAAGAGCGGCGAGCGATGCTAGCCCGATGAGTCCATAGAGCAAAAGGCAGATCGGGATCATAACCGCTGCAGCATTCGCTTTAAGGCTGCGGGCCCACAGGGTGCGGTGCAGCTTGAGCAGGGTCGAAGTCATTGCGCCTACTCCTCCCCTTCCCCACGCTGCGTTGTGCCGCCTTCGCTGCGCAACCACTCGAAAGAGTCTGCATCAAATTCACTTCCGCCGGCGAAGTGGATAAAGGCATCCGTCAGGCTGCCGCCTTGGCGCACATCTTCCACGTGGCCGGCGGAGAGCACCTGGCCACCGGCGATGATGGCTACGTGATCGCATAAGCCTTCCACTAATTGCATAACGTGTGAAGACAGGATTACTGTGCCTCCGCGGGTGACATAGGCACGCAGGATCTCTTGAATAAGCTGCCCCGAAACGGGATCCACTGCCTCTAGAGGCTCATCTAGTATCACGACCTCTGGATTATGCAGAAGCGCGCCAGCCAGAAGTATCTTTTTAGTCATGCCGGCGGAGTAGTCCGCAATGGGTTTATCGGCGGCGTCGGCAAGCTGCAAGGCTTCCAATAGCTGTGCGCTGCGGTGCTCTACCTCGGCTTGATTCATGCGACGCAATGCGCCGAGATAAAACAAGTACTCTGGGCCCGATAAACGGTCAAAGACCGGAGCGCCATCAACAAGCAGGCCCATGGCCGCCTTGGCTGGTAGCGGATCCTGCCACGTATTGTGCCCAGCGATAAAGGCCTCGCCGCTATCTGGGCGTTGCAGGCCACACGCCATAGTCAGCATGGTGGTCTTGCCTGCGCCATTAGGGCCAACGATGCCATAAATAGAGCCCCGCGGGATGTCGAGGCTCAAATTCGACACCGCGGGGCGTCCAGCAAAAATTTTGTTCAGACCGCGCACGGCAAAGGCCTGCGTGGTCGGATCATCTGCAAGTGGCGGATAATTCGGAACAATCATGTCCGCCAATCTTATCAGTTAGGCAGACTTATCTTCCCGCTCATCCGCTGCGAGCTGACCACACGCCGCCGCAATCTCATCGCCCTTAGTATCACGCACTGTGCAGGGAACGCCTTGGGCCTGCACGCGGCGCACGAACTCGTCTTGGCGTTCCTGCGGGGCCGCGTCCCACTCCGAACCCGGCGTGGGGTTCAGCGGAATGACATTAACGTGGACCTTAGAGCCCAACTTCTGGTGCAGCTTGCGCCCCAGCATATCTGCGCGGAAATCCTGGTCATTCTTATCGCGAATTAGGGCGTATTCAATGGACACGCGACGCGCGGACTTATCCGCATAGTAACGCGCGGCATCCAGCACCTCATCAACGGACCACCGGTTGTTGACCGGCACTAGACCGTCACGCAATTCATCGTCCGGAGTGTGCAAGGAAACAGCCAGAGTACAAGCCAAGTCCTCGTCCGCAAGCTTGCGGATAGCCGGAGCCAAACCCACGGTGGAGACGGTCACGTTGCGCTGAGATAGACCAAAGCCGGCACCATCTTGGCCAGTAATCTGGCGTACGGCCTGCACCACTCGCTTATAGTTAGCCAGCGGCTCACCCATGCCCATGAAGACCACATTAGAAAGGCGCCCGCCTTCTGCAGCCATGGCCGCCGCAGCGTGGCGGAATTGCTCGACAATCTCACCCGTGGAAAGGTTACGGTCCAAACCACCCTGGCCGGTAGCGCAGAACGGGCAGGCCATACCGCAACCTGCCTGGGAAGAAATACACAAAGTGGCGCGTCCTGGGTAGCGCATCAGAACCGACTCCAGCAACGTGCCATCGTGCAAACGCCACAGGGACTTCGTAGTCTCGCCGTCATCCGTGGAGGTGGTCCGGATGGGCTTCATCAGCTCAGGAAAGAAAGCTTCCTTGACTGCCTCCCGCTTGCCGGCAGGGATATCAGTCATATCCTCCACGTTGTCGGTATAGTGCTCGTAATAGTGCTTAGCCAACTGCTTCGCACGGAATTTGGGTAGGCCAATTTCTGCGAGCTTGTCAATTCGCTCGCTTTCGGTCAGGTCCGCGAAGTGCTTCGGAGGAAGTCCGCGGCGCGGGGCGGAGAAGTTAAGTTTCACTGGTTGAGCCATAATATTGCCCATCTTTCCACGGTCTGCGTGGGTTTTTCCAATTGAAAGCCGTGCCAAGTGGCATAATCGACAGGTTTAAAGAAATAATGGTTCCATGACAAATCCGAATTATTCTGCAGATGACTTTTCTTCTTCCGACGCGGACATCTCCTCAACGGAGATGCGCTCTTCTGCTGCGGAGACCAGTTCTGACCTAGAGCCAACGGCCTCTGACTCCACCTCTTATTCCACCCAGCCCTCCGGTAAGGCGAAGGGTTCTTTCGCGGCTAGCACGTGGATCGCGCTCATCGTAGGTTTCCTGCTGCTCATCGTTCTCATTGTGTTCATGATGCAAAACCAACACGAGGTTCCCATGAACTTCCTGGGCTGGTCCGGCGAGTTCCCCGCCGGAATTGCTTTCCTCATTTTTGCCATCGGCGGTGCGCTCATCATGGCGCTGGTCGGTGGTTGGCGTATGTTTGAACTGCGCCGCCAGCTGCGCAAGCAAGCGCAGCAGGTATAGATCTTCAAAAGCCGCCTCTCCCCTGCTTTCCCACCTCGTTCCAGGCGGTGATTGTAGGAAAGGCGGCTTTCGCATATCCTCCGGTTCTACGGAGTAAACGTTGCCAGGAAGCTAATGGCTACCCAGGTAACCATAGCGGATGGCAGCATGCCATCTAGGCGGTCCATCAATCCGCCGTGGCCAGGCAGCAAGGCCGACATATCCTTAATACCCAACTCGCGCTTAAATTGGGATTCCACCAAGTCACCCAACGTGGCACAAATGACCAGCCCAAGTCCCATCAGGCCGCCCACCCAGGCATCATGATGGAGCAGGATTTTTACCGTAAGCGCACCGGTCACCACGCCAAAGACGATGGACCCACAAAAGCCTTCCCACGATTTTTTGGGGCTCACCGCAGGTGCCATAGGGTGCGAACCAAACATCACGCCGGCGACATAACCGCCGGTATCGGAAGCCACCACGCACAGCATGAAAACAACAATGGACGCAGCACCACTGGCAAACGGGGTCGATACCAGCGACAGCATGGCTGCGAAGGTGGCAAAAAGCGGAATCCACGTCAGGACAAAAATGCCGACGGACATATCTCGCAAGTAATTAATTGGGGGGCGATGCCGCCCGTTGTGGAACAGACGGCCAAACATAAGCGCTAGCACCGAGGTGACGTAAACCGCCACAAGACCGGGAGCACCCAGTGGCCAAGAAACCCACACCATCGCTTGGCCAAGAATAATGAGCAGCGTGCGCGGAATATAGTAAGAATGCTCCCGCAGGCGGCTGAGCACCTCCCACATGGCTACGCCTACTGCAAGGGCCACGACGGCGTACCATGCGAGCGGACCGGCCCATACAGCGAGCACGACAAGTGCGCCTAGGCCTACGCCAACCCCGATAGCGGCCGGCAAATCACGTCCTGCACCATTCTTGGGCTGTGGCAATCGGCGATTTATGGCATCACTCACCGTGACCGGCTCCTTTCGGTGTCTCTCTCGGATACCCCGCTGGCTTCTTCAGATTCTCCGCCCTCGCACCCCGAGTATCAGGGGCCGTAGGCCGTGGAACAGAAAAAGCGCCGCCGGCCGGGGATGGGCGCGGCGGCAACGATGGGAGGTCTTAGACCTCCATCAATTCGTTTTCCTTATTCGCTACCAGCTTGTCCACCTGATCGATGTAGCCGGAAGTAATCTTTTCCATTTCCTTTTCTGCTGCGACAACTTCGTCCTCGCCAGCGTCGCCGTCCTTTTGCAGCTTCTTCAACTGCTCCATGGCCTTGCGGCGGATATTACGGATAGCAATCTTGCCGTCCTCACCCTTGCTCTTGGCCAGCTTCACCATTTCCTTACGGCGTTCCTCCGTCAGCTGCGGGACGGTTACGCGCAGAACCTGTCCATCATTGGTCGGGTTCACGCCTAGGTCCGAGTTGCGGATGGAGTTTTCAATCTCATGAATCATGGACTGCTCATAAGGCTTGATGAGCAGCATGCGCGGCTCCGGCACGGAAATGGTGGCCATCTGAGTAATCGGGGTAGGAACACCGTAGTACTCAGCTACCAGGCCGTTGAACATGGTGGGGTTCGCGCGGCCGGTACGAATGGTCACCAGCTGCTCGCGGGTGTGCTCGACGGAAGCGGTCATGTGCTCTTCTGCTTCGAGCTGAATCTCATCGATCATGAGGCTAAATCATCCTTAAACGAATAGGGGTGGCTGTATAAAAGGTAGCAGGTTCGCAGCAGTTGCAGTATTAGGACTGCACCAGCGTGCCGATAACTTCACCGCCGGCAGCGCGGGCGATATTGCCCTCCTCCAGCAGATTAAAGACCAAAATCGGCATATCATTGTCCATGCACAGGCTAAAGGCCGTGGCATCTGCCACCTTGAGGCCCTTTTCAATGACTTCACGCGGGGTAATCTCGGAGTAGAGTTCTGCATCTGAGTTAGTACGCGGGTCATCCGAGTAGACACCGTCGACAGCCTTGGCCAAGAAAAGGACCTCGGCGCCGATTTCCAAGGCGCGCTGGGCAGCGGTTGTATCGGTAGAGAAGTACGGCATACCCATGCCAGCGCCAAAGATAACCACGCGGCCCTTTTCCAAGTGGCGGTCAGCACGCAGCGGCAGGTACGGCTCAGCGATTTGCGCCATGTTGATGGAGGTCTGCACGCGGCAGTCAACGCCTTGCTGTTTGAGGAAGTCCTGCAATGCGAGGGAATTCATGACCGTGCCCAGCATGCCCATGTAGTCCGAGCGAGCGCGGTCCATACCGCGCTGAGATAGCTCTGCGCCACGGAAGAAGTTTCCGCCGCCGATGACCACTGCAATCTCAATTCCCTGGCGGGAGACTTCAGCGATTTGGCGGGCGACGTTTTCAACCACATCTGGGTCGATACCGACCTTGCCACCACCGAACATCTCACCGCCCAGCTTTAGCATTACTCGCTTGTATCGGGTTCGCTTAATATCTGCAGCAGTCACGCCTACTTCGTCTCCTTAACACGGGGCAGTTTCAATCTCCGCCCCATCTTACCCATATTACTTTCGCATCCTCACACCGCCTGCCGATGCAGACCAGTACGTTATCGCTACGCGCTAGAAAACCACACAGCCCGAACAAGCAGCGTTTATCAGCCCCGTTTAGGCACAACAAAGCCCACAAAGGACGATCCTTTGTGGGCTAGGTTTTAAAAGCGAGAGCGTGCTTAAGCGCCAACCTCGTAGCGAACGAAGCCGGTGATGGTGGTGCCAGCCTCTTCCGCAACCTGCTTTACGGTCTTCTTGTTATCAGACAAGGAAGCCTGCTCCAGCAGAACGATGGACTTGAAGAAGCCGTTCAGGCGGCCTTCCACGATCTTCGGCAGGGCTGCCTCTGGCTTGCCCTCCTCACGGGTGGTGGCCTCAGCGATCTCGCGCTCCTTTTCGACGATCTCTGCAGGAACGTCCTCGCGGGTGAGGTACTCAGCGTTCATTGCAGCAATCTGCAGGGCTGCAGCGTGAGCGCCTTCCTCGCTGCCCTCGTAGGAAACCAGAACGCCCACTGCCGGCGGCAGGTCAGCGGAACGCTGGTGCAGGTAAACGGCAACGTTGTCGCCCTCTACCGTAACTGCACGGCGTGCCTGCAGCTTCTCACCGGTCTTAGCGGACTCCTCATCCACTACCTCGGAAACCTTCTTGCCGTCGATCTCAATGTTGTTGAGCTCATCTGCGGAGTTTGCCTTGGCCTCAGCGGCAGCGTCAGCAATCTTGGCTGCGAAGTTCTTGAAAGCCTCGTTCTTAGCAACGAAGTCGGTCTCACAGTTGATCTCGACCATAGTGTTGCCAGAAACAGCAATCAGGCCTTCGGTTGCCTCGCGGTCAGCGCGCTTGGAGACGTTCTTAGCGCCCTTGATGCGCAGGTACTCAACGGCCTTATCGTAGTCGCCGTTGGACTCTTCCAGAGCCTTCTTGCAATCGAGCATGCCGGAGCCGGTAGCTTCGCGCAGTGCCTTGACGTCTGCAGCAGTGTAGTTCGCCATAGTTGGGGCGATCCTCCTTGAAAATCAAACAGTGTTCGTTCAAACAGCGTAGTCGACGCGGTGAAATCGCGCCGCTTTAGGGTGGCAGAAACCACCCCTTTTCTCACCTATGCATGAAGGTGGAGCTGGCTTCAGCAGCACCCAGCATAGATAAAACCAACCCCCGCCGCCGTTTGAGCACGGTGGCGGGGGTTGGTAAACAGCCTTGGGCAGGTATTGCTCCCTTGCTGCCCCACACCAAAAGTGCGTGGGGTATTCAGTTAAGCGCAGGTAAGGAAGGTTCCTACCAAGAAAGTACGATTACTTCTCGGCCTTGTCTGCGGATGCTTCCTCAGACTTTTCTGCGGAAGCCGGATCGGAAGCTGCGGCAGCCGCCTCAGCGTCACGCTTTTCCTTTTCAGCAGAGTCGCCGGCAGCTTCCTTGGCTGCAGCCAGCTGACGCTCCTCACGAGCCTTCTTGCCTTCCTCTACAGCGGTGGCAACGATGCCGGAGAGCAGCTTGGTGGAACGGATGGCGTCGTCGTTGCCCGGGATCGGGAAGTCGACGTCGTCCGGGTCGCAGTTGGTATCCAGGATGGCAACAACTGGGATGTTCAGCTTGTGAGCTTCCTTGACCGCGATGTGCTCCTTGTTGGTATCAACAATCCACAGAGCAGACGGGGTCTTAGCCATATCGGAGATGCCGCCCAGAACGCGCTCGAGCTTGGCGCGCTCACGGTTGAGCATGAGAACTTCCTTCTTGGTGCGGCCCTTGTAGCCGTCCTCACGCTCGTCCATTGCCTGAAGCTCCTTCATGCGCTTCAGACGCTTGGATACGGTCTGGAAGTTGGTGAGCATGCCGCCCAACCAGCGGTGGTTTACGTAAGGCATACCGACGCGGGTTGCTTCCTCAGCAACTGCTTCCTGAGCCTGCTTCTTGGTGCCAACGAACAGGATGGTGCCGCCGTGTGCAACGGTTTCCTTGACGAACTCATAAGCCTCGTCAATGTAGGTCAGCGTCTGCTGCAGGTCGATGATGTAGATGCCGTTACGGTCAGTGAAGATGAAACGACGCATCTTCGGATTCCAGCGACGGGTCTGGTGGCCAAAGTGCACACCAGCGTCGAGGAGCTCGCGCATGGTTACAACTGCCATGATTCGCTCGCTTTCTTTTATCTTGTCTTTCGGTTTTTCAATTGTGCGGTGTTTTATTCCGCACCCTAGCAACGAAGGCCCCGCTGACACCTTGTTTCCAAGGACCACGTCAGCCGCCAGGCTGTCTCTTCCTTCCAGCAGAAAGCGACAACTTCGCCGCGCGTAGTCAATGCCTCCACGTGGTGGACACACTGCTGCCCAAAGATTAATCCCCCTTAGCTGGTTTTCCAAACCGAACGCGACTTTTCCACATCTTTGCCAAAACTAGCCTGCACCACACGCCACACTCGCCCCATGTACACCATGTGCTGGGCTTTATCCACAGGTAAAGAAATTGGCCTTCCCGCGCAGCGCGAATCCCGCAGAGACTATGCTCATGACTTCAATTCTCACACCTATTTTCAAGCCCGCTTGCCGACGCCCCTCCAGCCGCTACTTCGGTTCGCTCGCCGTTGTCTCATTCCTTTTACTGTGCTGTCCACCAGCAACAGCCTACGTTGATCCCGCTTCGGGCAAGCCGAGCCCGGCGCGGGTTTTGCGCGGATTCGAAGCACCAGAGCAAAAGTGGAGCCCCGGCCACCGTGGCGTAGACATGGCCCTCGCCGTGGGCTCTCCAGTCGTAGCTGCTGAAGATGGCGTTATCGCGTTTGTAGGCACGGTGGCAGGAAAACCGGTCGTTTCCATCTCCCATGCGGACGGAGTCAGGACGACCTATCAGCCCGTCCACGGCACCGTTAAACAAGGTCAAGAAGTACGCGAAGGACAAGTCATTGGCCGCTTGGGCAACCCCGTCGATGGCTATCCCGGCCTGCACTGGGGTGCTCTCATCGCAAAGGATACCTATATTGATCCCTTAACCCTGCTGGATATGCCGGTAATACGCCTCAAGCCGCTTTAAGCTCGGGGGTGGGCCTGGTTGTATACGCGCTGCAATCGTTGCGCAGATACGTGGGTATAGATCTGCGTGGTGTTAAGAGAGGAGTGTCCCAATAGTTCTTGCACTACGCGTAAATCTGCCCCGCCTTCTAGGAGGTGGGTGGCAGCAGAGTGCCGCACTCCGTGCGGGGTAAGCCCCTGTGTACCAGTAACTTTGGCGGCCCTATCTACAATGCGCCGCACCTGGCGCTGATCGATGCGCCCTCCCCTGCTGCCTACGAATACGGCTTTAGTTTCTGCCGCGGCGAGCTGTCCACGGCCCTTTTCCATCCACTGCTGTAGAGCATCGTGGGCCGCATGGCCAAAAGGTACCACGCGCTGCTTATTTCCCTTACCTGTTACGTGCAGGGTACCGCGGTGAAAATCAATATCGCTCAGGTCTAGCCGCACCAGCTCCGCCACGCGCATCCCGGAGGCGTACAGCAATTCTAAAATGGCGCTATCGCGGAGGAAGTGAGCTTCGTCGGCAGAGACCGCATTGCCCATTAGCTCACCGGCCTGCCCGGGAGATAGAACCGTCGGTAGATGACGGCCTACCTTGGGCGTGACTAGCCGTGCGGCTACATCTCGCTCCAGGTGCCCCACGCGCACTGCCCACGTGGAAAAACCTTTTGCCGCCGCTGTGCGCCGCGCCAAGGTGGAGCGCGACTTTCCTTCCGCCACAGCCTCTGCCAGCCATTGGCGCAGGTTATTGAGGTTAAATTCCGCAAAGGTGGGCACGCTGCGAGCAAGGTCACGCAGATCTGAGCGATACCCGCGTACCGTAGCCTCCGCACGGCCTTTCACATGCAGTTGGAAGTCCGCGAAGTCCTCGATAGCCTCAGCCATCTGCCCCTGCACATCTGGCGCCTTAGCGGAAACTCCATCTTCACTCATGCCACAGCAGTGTACTCTCCTTTCGCCGGGGCCTTTTATTCGGTTTCCCGGCGCGACCAGGTATTGCCATGGCGGACAACCACACACATTTTCTCTAACGCCAGCAGGAGGTGGACTGTCAGCGGCAGACGAAATCCCGCTTCGCGGGCAATGTCTTCTGCCGTAGCTTTCTCTTGTCCTGGCGGCGGTGTTGCATCAAAGACCCGCAACTCATTGCGGGAGAGGCGTTGTGTCATCGTTGCCGCAAAATTGATTTCGTATTGTGCACCTGGATCTACTTCCCCGGCGCGGCTAACTAAAGCGCGAATTTCATCGGCGCTGGTGACCAACTGTGCACGGCCTTCCTGAATGCGCTGATGGCAGCCCAGCGAGCCGCTGGTGGTTATCGGCCCCGGAACAGCCATGGCCACACGTCCTAGCGCTTCTGCCCAGTTGAGAGTATTTAGTGCGCCAGAACGAAAAGCCGCTTCCATAACTACGGTGCCGTGACTAAGTGCTGCCACTAAGCGATTGCGCGTCAAGAACCGGTGTCGCTTCGGTGCGGTCTCCGGTGCAAATTCGGAAATAATGCACCCGTTATCCGCGATCTTGGCAAATAAGTTGGCATTGCGAGCCGGATAGTCCCTATCGATGCCGCACGCCACTATAGCTACTGTGTGCCCGTTGTTGTGCAAAGCAGTTTCATGCGCAACGGTATCTACACCTAAGGCGCCGCCCGATATAGGAGTCCATTCGTGTTGGATCAATCCGGACACTACGTTTTGGGTTGCCTGCCAGCCATAGCGAGAAATGGCGCGAGTGCCAACAATCGCTATGGTCTGAGCAACCTCCTGCTTCAAAGGGGCGCCACGCACCCAAAGACTATGCGGTGGCAAGGCCTGTTCATCAAAAGTGGCTGGGGCTTGCCCGCTGTTTTGATAGAAGCCGAATGCAGAATCAAACTCCTGCGTGGGCCACTCTGGGCTTTCTGCCGTGATAAGCCGAGCCCCAACGCGTTCGGCTGCTGCCATATCCTCCCCTTGACGCAACCAGTCATAACGGGAGGCCGTGCGCGCTAGCAGCGGGCCTATCCATTCAGCACGATGGTAGATTCCATGGGCGATTTCCTCGGCCGGATACTGCGTGAGCAAGGCCTGCAAAGCAGCAGAAGGGCCTTCCACCACACGGTTGAGGTATACCCAGGTGGCATAAGGAGTGGAGAGATCTAGTTCGCTCATGCCGCAAGCCTTCCCACGTTAATGGAACCACGCAGATCGAGCGCACGCCCCACCTCGTCGAGGTCCGGCTGCGTTTTTCCTGCTATATCAGCTAGGGTCCACGAAAGCTTTAGTACACGGTCTACCCCACGCTGGGAGATTTCACCTTCTGCCAGGTAGGCGGACAACATAACCATCGCAGCATCTGCAGCTGGTCTCTTTCGGCGCAAGTAGGACGAGGGGACCTCGCCATTGGTCCGGGCGGAAATGCCATCTGCCCACCACCGCGCGGCGGCGCGCTCGCGGGCAGCGGCAACTCGCTCCGCAATAGCTGCGGAGTCTTCTTCGCCCTCCGCATTAATCGTTGCCGCCTGTCCGCTTAAGGTGACTACCATATCTAGACGATCCCGTAGCGGACCGGAGAGGTTGGATAGATAGTTCATGCGCTCATGCGGGTTGCACCGGCACTTTGTCGGGTCTTCTGCAGCACACCTACACGGGTTTGCAGCCATAACCAGTTGAAAACGAGCAGGGTAGGTCACCTCCTGGCGCGAGCGCGCTAGCCGAACTTGCCCTTCTTCCAACGGGGCACGCAGACCATCGATTACAGGTGCAGCAACCTCACTAACCTCGTCGAGGAAAAGCACACCATTGTGGGCCAGGCTTACCGCTCCTGGTCGCGGATGCCCAGAGCCGCCACCCAGTAACGCAGCCCGAGTAACCGAAGCATGCGGGGCGATAAAAGGAGCCCTCTCAATGACCTCACCTGGGGTTCCGGTAAGCGAATGAATCGCGGTGGTTTCAACCTGCTGATCGGGAGTAAGTGTGGGCAGGATGGTAGGCAGGCGGGATGCGATCATGGATTTACCTGCCCCAGGAGGCCCGATCATCATAAGGTGGTGACCGCCGGCTGCGGCGACCTCGGCAGCCCATTTTGCATTAGCTTGACCCGCGATATCGCAAAAGTCCAAGCCCATTGGAGCTGCAGGCACATCTTCAAACGAGCCGGAAAAGCTCGCCGCCTGCGGTAGCTCACGGTTTCCGCACGCCCAGCTATAAGCCTCTTTCAAAGAAGTTGCGACAAGCACCTCCAAATCCGGCACCAAGGTAGCCTCGGCTGCGTTGCCTGGCGGCACGATAAGAGTTGATATTCCCTCCTCCCTTGCAGCTAGAAGGGCGGGAATGATGCCTGCTACAGGCCGAACTGAACCATCGAGACCAAGCTCTCCTAAAACCAGGGTGCTCTGCAGCCGCCTCGCGGGCGAAGGCGAGTTGCCAAAGCGCGGAAAGTCACCTTCTGCCTGCGCCGCCAGGATCGCGAGCGCTATGGGTAAGTCAAAGTGGGAACCGGATTTGGGAAGCGACGCTGGAGACATCGAGACAACCACTTTGGTCTTGGGCCACGGCAGATGGGAGTTAAAGGCTGCAGTCTTGATCCTATCCCGCGATTCAGAGATCGCGGTATCCGTCTGACCCACTACATGTATCCCTGGCAGGCCGTGGCCAACGTTCGCTTCCACCTCGACCAACTGGGCTAGGACTCCATTAAGGGACATCGTCAAGCAATTACCTAGAGCCATCTTCGACCCCCTTGAAGTGTTCTAATGCAAACCCCTGCCCGCGCTCCAGCAACGCTATTACATCGAATCGCACCGAAGACAGCGGCTTTCCATCGAGCCACTGCGCTGCAGCTTTGCGAAGGCGCGCTAGCTTTTGCGGGGTTACAGCCTCTGCTACCCCGAAGCTGGAAGTAGCACGCGTCTTAACCTCAACAAAGACGATGGTTCCGTCCGTCTCGCGCGCGATGAGGTCAATTTCTCCCACCTTATAAGAGACATTGGCGGCAATGATTTCGGTCCCGCGTTCGCGAAGGTAGCGCGCAGCAAAGGCCTCTCCCCTTTTTCCTAAGACTTGCTTATGGCGAGGCTTCTTCGTGGCTAGGTGGTGTTCTGAGCTAAATTGCATAGCAGTTTATCCTTGTGCGTTGTGAAATTTATCGGCCTGCCCAGAACACCGCAGCTAGCATGGCTTACACAAGGTATACAAAACGGAAAGTGCCCTGGTTGTGAATAACTAGGCTTCGAGGCACTGTTATCCACAGCCAGGGCACAACGCTTGTAGCGCCGAGTTGACAAAATTATTCCGGCACCATGAATTCCGGCTTATCCAGCTCTTCGATATTGACATCCTTGTAGGTAATGACGCGGACATAGCGCACAAAGCGGGCGGAGCGGTACATATCCCATACCCACGCATCGGACATGCGCACTTCGTAGTAGACATCAGGCCCAGAGGTATGTGGAATTAGCTCTACCGCATTAGCCAGATAAAAGCGCCTTTCAGTTTCAACGACATAGGAAAACTGACTGACAACGTCACGGTACTCGCGGTAGAGGGACAGCTCTACCTCAGCCTCGTAGTTATCGAGTTCCTCTGCACTCACGGTGGACCTCCAGGTTGTGGGTTAGCTCGCCTAAGCTTAGCGCGCAGGAGCCTAAATTTTAGCTAGGCACGCGCGGCGAACTCCGCATGAGCGCGACGGACATTGTCATAGCTCATCCGGTGTTCCGGGCACGCTCCAAGCGTCGAAATCGCGGCCTCGTGCGCCTTAGTGCCATAGCCCTTGTGCTTGGCTAATTCATAGCCTGGGTAGCGCGTATCAAGGTCGCGCATTATGTGGTCGCGACTAACTTTTGCCAATACACTCGCCGCGGCGATACACCGCGCGGCGGCATCGCCACCGATAATCGGCAGCTGAGGTTGGGTTAGGCCGGGGATAAAGAGGGCGTCGCTAAGCACATAGCCCGGGCGGACATCCAAACGTGCTACCGCCCTGCGCATACCGGAAATATTAGCGTGCTGGATGCCGCGCTTATCGATGTCCCCCGCGCTAATGTGCACCACAGACCAGTCCACAGCCTTGTCTTTAATGAGTGGAAAGAGCCGCTCGCGCTGCCGGGGAGTCAGCTTTTTGGAATCGCTAAGCTCCGCCAGCTCCTTGATCGGGCGATCAGGCATAATACAGGCCGCGATGGTGATCGGCCCGCAACACGCGCCACGCCCGGCCTCATCCACTCCAGCCACCGGCCCGAGCCCGGCCTTGCTCAAGGCCAGCTCATAGGTGCGTCGTTGCTTAAGCCGCCGCATGCGAAATCTCTGGGTGTTCCACCCCACCCCACCGCGATAGAGGCAAGATGACAGCCTCAACGCGGCCGCGAATATTGTCTACTGGCACGGTGCCTTGTAGGTTATCGCCCAAGTGTGCACGCGAATCGAGGGAGTTAGTGCGATTATCCCCCATTACCCACAGATGCCCTTCCGGGATGGTGACGGGACCGAAGTACTCACCGCCACACTCCTGCGAGCCAACGCCGAGGTCTACGGGTATCTCCGGTGGATCAAGCACGAAGGATTGGTCAATCGGCTGACCGTCCACCATTACCGAGGTATCCCCAGCCTCACAGCTCACCGTTTGCCCGCCGGTTGCAATTACCCGCTTGACGAGGATATTTTCCCCGTTGGGCAAAAGCCCTACTGTCGCCAAGGCATTCTGCGCACCACGCACGATAATGTTGCGCGAGCGTTTGACCTGAAACTCGTTATTCCATGACTCCGGGCCTTCAAAGACGACGACATCTCCGGGTTTTGGATCTGTGAAGTAATAGCTGACCTTCTGCACTGCAATGCGATCATTTTCGCAGCCGGCACAACCATGCAGGGTAGGTTCCATGGACGCAGAAGGAATGACATACATCCGTCCCACCAATGCTTGTAAGAGCACCAGCAGGACAAAACCTGCCACCACGGGGAAGAAAAAATCCCGGGTGCGCAGGCGTTGGGAAGAAGGTTTATTCCTGGATGTCCGGGTCATCGATGCCACCGATGCGGGTAAACGGCCAGAAGACGAACTTCACCTTGCCGCGGACATTTTCAACCGGAACTGTGCCGTGGAATTTATCGCTCATGTGATAGCGAGAGTCAGCCGAGGCCGTGCGATTATCACCCATGACCCAGATATTTCCCTCCGGTACTTCCACGGGACCAAAGTACGGGCCTCCACAGGCTTCCGAGCCTGTCGACTTATCTACCGGGTACGTGGGTGGGTCTTGCACGTAGTCTTGCTCGATCGGCTTGCCATCAACCATGACTGCAGGATCGCCCTCTTGGCAAGACACTGTCTGCCCACCGGTAGCAACCACACGCTTGACTAGGGTATTTTCATCGGGCGGTGCCAAAGATACAAAGCTCAACGCGTCCTGCACACCGTGGATTAGCGGGTTGGACGAGCGCGGCGAGACATAGTTGGAATTCCAGTCCTCGGTGCCTTTGAATACGACCACATCGCCTGGTTCTGGCTCGCCATCGCCATAATACGAGATCTTTTCCGTAAAGATACGGTCATTGGTGCAGCCCTCGCAGCCATGTAGGGTAGGTTCCATCGAACCAGAAGGGATCACATACTGCCGTCCGATAAAGTTCTGGAAAAGGCCCACGATAACAAGGACCGTTGCCACGACTAGAAGGGTTTCCAGCAGCCACGGCATGTCTTTCTTCTTGGTTTCCCCATCGCCTTGCGGGGCAGCGAGCCCCTGTGCGGGGTTGGCCCCCTCACCTTCAGGCGACTGTTCCTGCGAGATGCTGTCTTTATTCACGCGCTAGATCCTAGCAACCCCACGTCTCGGTTCTGACTTTATCCCCCTCGCGGCTGGAGAATTCACAGGCAACTATCCGGTTAAAGCCTGCCGGCTGACACCAGGAAATAGCTGGCAATAGGCACAAAAATCCCCCTTGCACCCACAAGGGTGCAAGGGGGATGGTGGCGCGCAGCGCACTAATACTAGCGACGCTCCTTGATGCGAGCCTTCTTACCGCGCAGATCGCGCAGGTAGTACAGCTTCGCACGGCGAACGCGGCCGCGGCGGGAGACCTTGATGGACTCCAGGTTCGGGGAGTGAACCGGGAAGGTACGCTCAACGCCGATACCGAAGGAGACCTTACGGACGGTGAAGGTCTCACGGATGCCGGAGCCCTGACGACGGATGCAGATGCCCTTGAAGAGCTGTGCACGCTCGTTGTTGCCCTCGATAACCTTTACGTTAACGTCGAGGGTATCGCCTGGGCGGAAGGACGGGATATCGTCGCGCAGCTGTGCTGCATCGACCTTGTCAATAATGTTGGACATGCCAATATTCCTTTTCAGTTTGGGACAGAGGACCCTAGCGGCATAATGCCTAACCGGTTCGTGCCCGTTACATAGAACGGTGAACTATTTTTCCACACGCACCGGAAGGAACCAAATTAGCTTCCCGGCACTGCTTTTCTCCCCTACCCAAGCTACGCCGCCGCAACAGCCTGGGAGCGAAAAAGGTGCTCATCTAGGATTTTCGCCGTACCCAAGTGACGCGCGCGGAAGACCAAATAGGAGGCGAAAAGTGCGATCAGGGTGAATCCGAGCAGCGCTGTCATTCCATTCCAGAAGGTCGCATCATGAATCCCATCAGTGGCACGCGTGAACGCGCCTTTGGCGTAGGTCATCGGGTGGAAAGGATGCACAATGCTCAACGGGCGGGGAATCGCAGCCACCGGCCACACACCGCCAAAGACCATCACACCGAGCGCAAAAAGTCCCGCGGCAAAGATGCCTCCAATCTTTCGCCCAAAAGTCACATGGAAAAACTGGTAAGTGGCCGCACCCACCGCCGCGATAGCCGCTATTACCCCGAGAATCATCGACCAGCTAGCCGGTGACCACCCCAAAGTTGCTGACATCAGCGCCATAAACGCAAGGACACAGAAGTTGAGCACAGTCAGCGTGACAAACGCGGAAAATATTCCGCGCGCAGGATGCGCAACTGGAGTTCCTTTACGGCAGAGGTAATAGGGAAACACCATAGCCACCAGCAGCATGACAAGGAAGCCAAAGACAAGCACTAAGAGCAAAGAGGCACCGCCAGTCACGTCCTTGCGGGTAGGGTCCGTGGAGCTTATTACAGTTTGGACTGGGTGCACATTGGACGCGGTGAAGTTAATGGGTACGGCCATGTTTTGGGCTGAGTCTTCCGGTTTGGAGATGGATGGTGCTTTGTCTGCACCATCCGCCAGCTTCTGCGAGAGTTCGCCAGAGCCAGCCTTTAGCTTATCCATACCACCCTTGAGCTCGGCACCGCCTGCCGCCAAGCGGTCTGTTCCTGTCTTCAGGGTGCCAGTTCCGTCATGGAGGCGGCTCGTGCCATCGTGCAGCTGAGCGGCGCCGTTGCTGAGTTCTCCAATGCCACTGTGCAGCTGCTTCGTGCCGTCAGCTAGACGGTGCGCCCCGCCATTGAGCTTGTTCATGCCGCCTAGATACTCCGAGTTGGGATCTGAAAGGTTGTAGTACAGCTGACCGGTACCACTAGAAAGTTGTTCCAGTTTATCCACCATGTTTCCACTCGCCGCCGGATCAAGTTTGGATACGAGCGAGTGGAGCTGTTCAGCCTGTTGCCCCATACCCAAGTTTCGCAGTACCTCTACCAGTTGCGAAAGAGCAGGAACCACGACCTGGGCCTGTTTGAGTACTGGGATGAGCATTCCCGTGAGCTGATTGACCCCGTCATCGATCTGGCCGGCTCCGTCGGCGAGACGGCCAGTGCCAGCGAGCAGCTTATCGGAGCCTTCGGCAAGTTGCGTTGCACCATCATCCAGGCGAGAGGCACCTTCATCGAGTCGCCCGACTCCCTCATTGAGGCGGGTGGTGCCGTCAAGCAGCGCACCAGTTCCATCATGCAGCTTTCCTGCGCCGGCACCCAGCTCACCTATGCCGGCGACCGCACGACCACCGCCTTCTTGTAGCTTCCCAGCACCTTCATCAAGACGTCCAGCACCATCGGCGGCAGTGCCTATTCCATCGCTGAGCTTATTGAGCCCCTCGACTACCTGGTCAGCATATTTTTTCGAGATTGCATTTTCCACACTGGTTTGCACCTGCGGGATTAAGCTCGAAGAAATAACGGAGCCGTTAGTTCCGTAATAATCATTGCTAGCGAAGTGAATTTCAGGTTTGACAGGCTTATCGCTGATGATGGACACCGCTTTTTTGGAAAAATCCTCAGGGATGGTCACCACCAGGAGATATTTGCCTTTGATCAGCCCCTGGTCCCCCTCATCCTTATTCACCTCTGCGAAATTCAGGTAATCGGTATCCAGCAGGCCTTCTACCACCTGATCACCGTAGTTGGTATCAACGCCTTGCTTGTTGACGCCCGCGTCTTCATTCACCACCGCTAGGTCAATTTTGCGCATGTATTTGGATGGGTCCCACATCGCCCACATCATGGTTCCGGCAACGATAATAGGCGCAACCAGGAAGAACACGATAAACACTCGTGACAATGCACTGCGCGGACGCCAATCCAATACGCGGTGCCAACCCAACACTCCCCTGCCATGGCCGGCTTTGGCGGCTTTGCTCATTTTCTTCTCCTTGCAATTGATATGGCACCAAGCGTTTTTTATTTAGTTTTGACAAACTTACCACTTTGAAACAATCTGGGCGTACATTGGACTCCACGTCGTGGAGGAATTCTTCCCTCCAGAATGCAAAAACTCCCACCGTACGCAACGATGGGAGCAAAAGCAGCAGGTAGAAAGGCTAGCCCACGACGGCTAGAAGCCTGCCTTCTTCAAGGCATCGGCCATGGCTCCACCACCACCGGAGCCGCCTTGACCGCCGGTGCGGCCGTGCGAGCCACCCCGGGAACCGCGCCCAGACTTGTGACCGGAGCGCTTACCTTCTCCCCTGTCCCCGGACTTGGCGGAGCACTGCGCATCGCCGCGGCGCTTGGGAGCCTGCAGCCCCGGTTCATCATCTAGACGCAAAGACAAACCGATGCGCTGACGTTCGACGTCGACTTCCATGACTTTTACCTTGACCACTTGGCCGGAGCGCACGACCTCGTGCGGATCAGAGACGAACTTGTGGCTCATAGCAGAAACGTGGACGAGACCGTCCTGATGCACTCCAACATCTACAAAAGCGCCAAAGGCCGCCACGTTGGTAACTGCGCCCTCAAGGATCATTCCCGGGGTGAGATCGGAGACCTTATGCACCCCCTCCTTGAAGGTAGCGGTCTTAAACTCCGGACGCGGGTCACGGCCGGGTTTATCCAGCTCAGCGATGATATCGCTCACCGTAGGGATACCAAAAGTATCATCGGCAAAATCTGCTGGCGCAAGCTTGGAAAGTACGCGGGTATTGCCAATAAGCTCAGAAATTCCCAGACCGGTCTTTTCCGCAATGCGGGAGACAACCGGATAAGCCTCAGGGTGCACGGCGGAGGCATCCAGCGGATCGGTGCCGCCATTGATGCGAAGGAAGCCGGCGGACTGCTCAAAAGCCTTAGGTCCGAGACGCGGCACCTTCTTCAATTCCTTGCGGGAAGCAAAGGTGCCGTTTTCGTTGCGGTAGGCCACGATATTGGCAGCAATGGTGGAATTGACTCCAGCCACCCGCTCGAGCAGCGGGACGGAGGCAGTGTTGAGATCCACGCCCACGCCGTTCACGGCACTTTCCACCACACCATCGAGGGTGCGGGCTAGCGCGGTCTGGTTAACGTCGTGCTGATACTGCCCCACCCCAATAGCCTTCGGATCGATCTTTACCAGCTCCGCCAGAGGATCCTGCAGACGACGGGCGATGGAAACTGCACCACGCAGCGAGACATCCATATCGGGGAATTCCTCCGCTGCTAGCTGCGAGGCAGAATACACTGAGGCGCCGGATTCCGACACTACGACGGGCGTGGGCCGCTTACCCCCGGCCTGCTTGATGAGGTCCGCAGTATCCTGGGCGAGCTTCTCGGTCTCACGGGAGGCAGTACCGTTTCCGATGGCCATAAGGTCCACAGAATGCTTGGCACACAAGGTAGACAAGGTCTGTAGTGCCTGGCTCCACTGATTCTGCGACTGATGCGGGTAGACAATCGCGGTATCGAGCACTTTGCCGGTTTTGTCCACAATCGCGCATTTGACGCCATTGCGGTATCCAGGATCCAAGCCGATGGTGGCTCGCTGGCCCGCCGGCGCCGCGAGCAGGACGTCTCGTAAATTAGTGGCAAAGATTTTAAGGGCACCTTCCTCTGCCACCCCTTTCAGGCGCATGCGTATATCCAGGCTGGAGGAAATATAAAGCTTGGTGCGCCAGCCCCAATGGACGGCGTCAGCAAGCCACTTGGACGATCGATCCAGTTCGAATCGGGAAGCAATAAGATCTTCATAGTCAGCATCATCGCCAGGATCTAGCTGCAGCTGCAATACGCCCTCATTCTCGCCCCGCAGGAGCGCCAAAATGCGGTGCGACGGCAACGTATGGAAAGGCTCATTGAAGGAGAAGTAATCCTTAAACTTCGCCCCTTCTGCTTCCTTGCCTTCAACAACGTGCGCGCCCATCGCGCCTTCATTAAACATGCGCTCTCGCACCTCACCTACCAGGTCAGCATCGAGTGCGAAGCGATCCACCAAGATGGCGCGGGCACCGTCGAGGGCCTTCTTGGTATCTTCAAAACCCTCGCAAAGGAAGGCCTGCGCCAAGTCTTCTGGGGTGGCGTGAGGATCCGCGATGAGCTTATCGGTCAGCTCTTCTAGGCCTGCCTCGCGGGCAATATCTGCCTTGGTTTTGCGGCGCTTTTTATACGGCAGGTACAGGTCCTCCAGGCGCGCCTTGGTATCGCAGGCAAGGATTTGTTCCTTGAGGGCGTCGCTAAGCTTGCCTTGCTCCTCAATCGCCGCAAGGATGGTCTCCTTACGCTCCTGCAATTCTTTTAGGTAGTTCGCGCGCTCTTCAATAGTGCGCAGCTGGGAGTCATCCAGCCCGCCGGTAGCCTCCTTGCGGTAGCGGGCAATAAAAGGCACGGTATTGCCCTCCGCAAGCAGCTGCAACGCGGTAGAAATTTGCGTTTCCTTCACATTGAGCTCGGCAGCGATGGTTGCCGCAATATTCACGTGGTCTCCTCACTCTTTCTCGAGGTTTGGGATTAGACCCACCCAATTTACCGCACGGCTCTTACACCGCCTTCGCTTGCCGACGCCCCCTTAACGCATAAAACCTCCTTTCCCAGCAAGGAAAGGAGGTTTTATGTGGCGCGTGCTAGTGGATAACCACGCGGGCGTTATCGCCGCCGGAGCAGGAAACTCGGGCGGAGCTACCGGAGCAGTACATGGTGTAGGTTCCACCGGTGGCCGGCGAATAGACGCTCAAGGTAACGTTGGTGCCGCCGCCCGCAACCCAGTTATTCATAAAAGCGGTGTAGACGTTGCTGGCAAAACCACTGGAGGTCTTGCTGGTAGCCGCGTAATAGCTGGTGTAATCATTCCACGAATGTCCATTGCTGCTGCCAGCGGAACCAGCCTGTGCCGGCGCTGGCGCCGGAGCATCCTTGGTCTCGGTCACCGTGACAGGGACGGAGTCTTCATCCTCTGCAGCATCCTCGGCGGAACCGGATTTCTTGCCGGCCCCTGCCCCAGATCCGGATCCGGTATTCGCATCCGCCTGCTGGAATTGACTATCGGCGGCAACGCTATCCGTAGAATCGCTCTTGTCATTGGTCACGAACATAATGACCATGGCGGCCACCGCGATTACCGCTACAATTGCCGCGATAATCGCGGCGATCGTGGCACCGCTGACGCCGCCGCTTTGCTGTGGCTGGGGATAATACTGTTGGTTGTACTGGGGCGGCTGCTGGTTATATCCACCGTTATTATTGCCATTGGGAGTCGTCATGGTTAAGGGACCACCTTGGGAATAGAAACTTAGAGGGAATGTCCCCTTTACTATAGCCCCAGACGCCTTAAACGCTGCAGATTTAACGTGAAAAAGCGGCAAATAATCATCTAACCGCCGCCTATTGCGCAGCTTCCGCCCGCCATACCGCCGGGGTACCAAGCCCCATCTCTGTAAAACCGATTTCCGCACTCCCCAACCAAATCGCTTCCGGGGGCAAACATTCCGCCACAATGGGGGTCACCGCGGCTAGGGGTTGTGCGGTCTCACCGTTAACTATGAGCCGCCACACCGGAATTCCTTGCGGCCGCTGGCCAAACCTAAAACGGTATTCCTGTGCCAACGGGCTGTTATCCGGGCATGACTCCGCTACCTGAATGACGAAAATGCTTGCCGGGTGAAAGTCCTGAGTGCGTAGCCTCTCAGGCAGTCCTGCGAGGCAATCCTCACACTCCCGGGTTCCTAGAAGGACAGACAGATCAGCACTAACCTCCATTAGCCTTTACCCTTAGCATTAGCGTCCTGCTCCAACTGCGCAATAAAGGCTCTATCGCCTTTGTCGAGCTCGGCTACTTCCAGCAGCTCGGGACGGCGCTGCCAAGTGCGCAATAATGCTTGTTCGCGCCGCCACTTATCCACCAAGGCGTGGTTTCCCGAGGTCAAAACGTCCGGTACGGCCAGACCCCGCCACTCTCGCGGCTTGGTATAGCTCGGGCCCTCCAGGAGACCATCAGAAAAGGAATCCTCTTCATGGGAGCGCTTATTTCCCAGCACGCCTGGAATAAGCCGCACCACGGCCTCTGCAATAACCAACGTCGCTACTTCCCCACCGATCAGCACATAATCACCGATGGATACCTCACGCACGCGGTAGCGACGAGCCGCATCATCTACCACTCGCTGGTCGATGCCCTCATAACGCCCACAGGCAAAGACGATGTGCTCCTCATTCGACCACGCACGCGCATCCGCTTGAGTAAACGGTTTTCCCGTTGGCGTCGGCACAATGAGTAGCGGGAGGTCACTATCCTCTTCGGGTTGGGCATCAACCGCGTAGGCGTGCGCCTCTACTCCTTCAAGCTCATCGTGGCGGGGACGGTTCAGGTGAGGAAGGGCCGATTCTAGGTTCGGTGCGCTTTCTTGCATAGCGACGCTATCAAGTGCCGGCCCCCATACTTCCGGCTTCATAACCATGCCGGGGCCGCCACCGACTGGCGAATCATCAACGGATTTATGAGCATCCGTCGCCCACTGCCGCAGATCATGTACGCCTACTTCAAGGCGACCTTGTTCAATGGCCTTTCCTAAAAGTGCATGTCGCAACGGCTCCAAGTACTCCGGAAAGATGGTGACAACATCTAGCCTCATAGGTCCAGTAACCCTTCCGGCGGGTCGATGGTGCACGTCCCGGCTGCAAGGTCCACCTCAGGAACAATGGCATGCACGAAAGGAATGAGCACTTCCTTGCCGCTGTCGAGATTTACCTCCAGCAAATCTTGGCTTCCTCCGTGAACGACCGACGTAACCTCACCAACTGCCTTGCCCTCTAGAAGTACGTGGAGTCCTTCTAGCTCGTGGTCATAAAACCCATCATCATCACTATCGAGCGGCGCGGCGAAAAACTTCGTACCTCGCAGGCTATCTGCCACATTGCGGTCTTTAATTTCTTCGAAAGTAATGAGCAGCCTTCCCTTGTGAGTGCGGACTGCCTTGATAGTTAGCGTGTGCTCTTTTTTGCCCTGCGTACCATGGAGCACTTCCCCCACCGCAAAGCGCACTTCCGGTTCGTCAGTAGTGGTCTCAACTACGACTTCACCTTTTACGCCGTGCGATTTAATCACGCGACCAATCATCAATTCCATAGCGGAAAGTCTACAGCACTGGCCTTTTACCCTTGTCAGTGATGGGTTTTCAACCACTTGTTAAAAGCTCCGGCCGCTGGGATTGATTGCCGTTAAAGTAGGCACATGAGCGATGTACCTACCAACTCCCCGGAAACCTTCGGCACGGCTTCCCAGCTGGGCCCCGCGTCCGCTATGACCACAATTAACTTGCTCGATAGCGCACCGGATACGGATCCACAGCGCCCTCGACCAGGCGTACAGCGCGTCTTGAGCGCCGATGGCGCTAATCTCATCCTCTTTAGCTTTGCACCAGGACAATCCCTGCCTGACCACAAAGCAGCTCATCCCATTACCGTGCAGACGCTCCGCGGGCAGCTCAACTTCACTTATGGTGAAGAAACCGTCGCCCTTACTCCCGGCACAATCGTACATCTTCCTGCATATGAGGTGCATAAAGTTGAGGCTGCCGCAGCGGATTCCGGTAGCTCCATCCCCGCAATTTTGCTGCTCACCATGCTGACAAAGTAGTTTATACGAACATAAGTTTTGGTGATAAAATGAGTCTCATGGAATCGCATAATAAGCCCTACCATCATGGAAACCTCCACGATGAGCTGCTCCGCATCGCAGTCCAACTAGGCAAGAGAAGCGGTCCTAGCGCCATCACCGTCCGCGCTGTTACCCGCGAAGCCGGAGTATCCCCTACCTCCGCCTACCGCCACTTCAAGGACCAAAACGAGCTGCACGATAAGGTAGCCGAGCTCGCCACCGATGAATTGGTCCGGCGCCTGCACGAGACCACTGAGGCGGCCGAGCACCTGGACTTTCCAGAGCACCTAATGCAAATCGGTTACGCATACCTTGAGTTTGCCTTGGATGAAACCAATTACTTCCGCTGCATGCTGGAATGGAAGGCACTGCGCTTTATGCTCGGTGTAGATCCCCACACCGAAGATGACCCGAAGATGGATCACCTTCAGCAGATTCGCGACTTTTTCGCCCTTTTAACACGCCACGCGCAAGCTTTGGACAACACTACTGACTCCACTTATTTCATGCAGAACGCACTTTTGGCGTGGTCTACCATCCATGGCTTTACCGTTCTGGCCATTGACGGCCCCCTGTCACAGCTACCGCGGGAGCAGATCCTAGAACTTTTTGGTCCGGTTGTTGCCGGCGGCCTACGCGGCATGGACTTTAAAGATCCGTCTAATGTCTACACTCGCTACGCCAACTATAAGCCACAAAACTAAAGGAAAAGCCCACTCTCCCCAGCCGAGGTAGCCTCCGGGTTTTCGCCATGTCCTTCTAAGAAATGACCGTGCATGCAGTACCACCAAGGACATGCGTGCACGGTCATCTTTTTGTGCCGGTGGGTTTTCACCCACACAACACAAAGGCCCTGTCTACTCCACTTTCACAGTGGCGTAGACAGGGCCCAAAGCTAGAAGCTCTGTGCGCTAAGCAAAGAAAGGCAGATTACTCTGCAGACTCCTCGGAAGCTTCCTCAGCCTTCTCTTCGGCCTCGGCGTCAGCTTCGCCGGCGGCAGCAGCGGCAGCTTCTGCTGCAGCAGCTTCCTCAGCGGCCTTCTTCTCAGCCTCTTCCTTAGCCTTCTTCTTCTTTTCGGTGATGGCCTCGATGGTTGGGCCGTTGTTAGCCTCAGCCAGTGCCTCGTTAAAGATATCCAGCTTGGACTTCTTCTCCTCAGCAACCTTCAGGGTGCCTTCTGCACCTGGCAGACCCTTGTGCTTCTGCCAGTCACCGGTGACCTTCAGCAGAGCAAGAACCGGCTCGGTTGGCTGAGCACCAACGGACAGCCAGTGCTGTGCACGCTCAGAATCGATCTGGATGAGGGAAGGCTCTTCCTTCGGGTGGTAGATACCAATGTTCTCGATTACCTTGCCGTTACGACGGGTGCGGGCATCAGCAATAACAACGCGGTACTCAGCAGCGCGGACCTTGCCCAAACGCTGCAGCTTGATCTTGACAGCCATGACGGCTCCTTTTCTAGTCACTGGGCAGTACAGACGCGCACCAGATAGTGCGCCGGTTCAACCCTTGGATTTAATCTGCGCGTGACATACCGGCCGACCGTAGACGGGAACGGTGCTACGCAGAATATTACGTTCTATTGATTACCTAGCTCAGAATATCCGAGTAGACAACTTAAAATAGGTTAGCGCGAATATCTGCAATTTTAAAAATCGCGACGCCACACACGCAGGTTCATTATGCCATCGATACTAAAGCAGAGTAGCCTTAAGGGCCGAATATAGACATTTCGTTTCATATGAATGGCGCGCTTTCTGCCTCACTATCAAGGCGTTAACGCACGAAAAGACAGTTTATGACTAAAGAATCACCCCGAAATTTCCGGTACCGCTATGACCTTGATGGTCTTCGCGGTATTGCCATCGGCCTAGTAGTTATCTACCACGTATTCGTTGGACGCGTCTCCGGCGGCGTGGACGTATTCTTGCTGCTTTCCGGCTACTTCTTCTTGGGTTCCCAGTTGCGCTACGCCAGCAAGCCCAATGCTTCTTTGAACCCTTGGTGGCCCATCTGGCGCACCTTGCGGCGTTTGGTGCCCAGCTTGGTTTTGGTCATCGGCGTAACCTACATCCTAGTGCGAATTTTCACCCCGCAGCTAATGCGCACCGAGCTCACCCAGCAGATCACTGCCACCATGCTGTACTACCAGAACTGGGAGTTGGCGGAACAAAACGCCGACTACGCCGCAGCCGCAGCCGAGACCTCCCCGCTGCAGCACATGTGGTCCATGGCCGTGCAGGGTCAGTTCTACATTATGGGCATTGCCTTTGCGATCATCTTGGCGGCCATCATGAAGTTCCGGCCGAAGCACCAACCGCTGGGCAAGCGCAGCTTCCCCACGGTCAACCAGATTGCGGGCCCGATCCTCATTGTGGTCACCCTTGTCTCCTTCGCCTACGCTTCGCGCCACGGTCTCTATGGCACCCCGGAGAACTACTACTCCACGTGGTCACGCGCTTGGGAGTTGACCTTGGGTGCTGTCCTAGCCATCTACGGTTCCACATGGAAGATTCCGCCCCGCCTTTATGACCTCTTTACGGGTTTGGGCCTTTTGATGCTCGTCTTTACCGGTGCACTCATCGCGGATACCACCGCTTATCCTGGCCCGCTTTCGCTTTTGCCACTGGGTGGCGCCGTGCTCATCATCTTGGGTGGCGGTGGCAAGATTTCCAAGGCCATGGCGTCCAAACAGGCCCGTTGGTTGGGCGATGTTGCATATCCGCTCTACCTGTGGCACTGGCCTCTGCTTATCCTGTCCACCTCTTATTTGGGTCAAGAAACCCCATCGTGGTGGCTGGGCGTTGTCATTATCATTATTTCTCTGGTGCTGGCGGACCTCACGCACCGATTTTTGGAGCGTCCACTACGACAGCATCGCAAGCGCCCCACGGCCGAGGATTTGCCGGTGCGCAAGGGCCTATCGACGTTGCGTAAACCGGCAGGCGCTGCTCGCGGCGTCGGTGGTGTCGTGGTTGCTGCGTCCGTTATCGGCCTCTTGGCCATCCAACCGCTGTGGATGCGCACGCTTGATGATGCCGATACAGAGCTTTTGGATCCTTCCGTCTACCCGGGTGCAACGACGTTCATCAATAACCTCACCCCACCGGATAACGTAGAGATTAAGCCAGACCCAATTCTGGCCCGCGGCATCCAACCACCGGTGGCCGCAAACTGGTGCTTCGTACCGGATAGCATGCCTGCTGATTTTTTCTTCGAAACCCGCAAAGACAGGAAAACTCCGTGCACATTCGGTGACGTAAACGCGGAGAAAGAAGTCTTTTTGGTCGGCGGTTCCCACGCGGAACAGTATTCTTCCGCGCTTGACCGCCTGGGCAAGGAAATGGGCTTTAAATTGGTTCCGTTACTACGTCAAGGTTGCCCGATCGAGCTGGGCGACGATGTCACTGTGACCCCAGAGTGCGCCGAATGGGGAAAATTGGTCATGGACCGCATCGAAGAAGCAGACCCAGCCTTGGTGATCTCAAATACCACGCGCCCGCAAAATGAGGAAGGCACCGGCCCTGATGCTGTCCCCGCAGGCTACCAGGCATTTTGGGAGGAGCTAGCCGAGCGCGATATCCCCTTCTTGGGCTTCCGTGATAACCCATGGGGCTTCGATGAGGAGGGCCGTCCGCGCGAGTTTGATGAGTGCTACGTAGCCACCGAAGATGCCTATGGTTGCGGCATGCGCTTTGAGCAGGTCTACCAGCCCTATGACCCCGGTGCAGTAGTGCTCTCGAAGTACCAGAATATGCTCTCGGTAGATACCGCCCCGTGGTTCTGCGATGACAATGGTGACTGCCCAGTCATCATCGGCAATACGATGGTCTACCGCGACATGCACCACATCACCAATGCCTTCGCGGATTCGGCTATGCCAATGATTCGCGAGGCCCTGCAGCCATTCCTCAACGGGGAAAAGGTTCAGCAGGAGGCCCCTGATATCCCACCGGAGCAGGCCGCAGCAGCTGTGGAGAAGGCACCCGCCGCACCTACCGATGCCGGCAAGCCGCAGGCTAATCCAGTCCCCTATCCCAACGCCGTGTACGACGAAGCCGTCTAAGACCTCGCACGAATGCACGCAGATGTTTGCGTCCAAGGGCGCTGGGGATAGGGCGACTCCAGCAGCCTGCATACAATAAAAGGAGGCTCCCGCAATAACGCGGGAGCCTCGTTTGCTATGTCTTAAGACTGAGGAAGACTACTTTTTGCCCTTGCCAAAATCCAAGTTGTTGAGGTCAATATTTTCCATTCCCTTCGGCATCTTTGGCATGCCTGGCATACCCGGCATGCCACCTCCGCCGCCCATTTGCTGCTGGAGCTTTTGCAGCTCTTCCATGGACGGCATGCCGCCACCACCGGGCATACCTGGCATTCCACCCATGCCCGGCATTCCGCCTGGCATCTTCGGGCCGCGGTTGCCACCGCCGCCCTTACCCTTCTTGCGCTTGCCGTTTTTGCCCTTGCGGCCCTTCGGCTTCTTCTTGGTAGCAGAGCGACCACCCATACCACCCATGCCGAATTGTCCGGCCATCTTGGACATCATTTTCTTAGCTTGATTGAAGCGCTCGATGAGCTGGTTGACCTCGGAAACGCTCACACCGGAACCATTAGCAATACGCTTGCGGCGCGAGGCATTGAGGATCTTCGGATCTTCACGCTCCTGCGGAGTCATACCACGGATGATGGCCTGGATGCGGTCCAGCTGTTTCTCATCCACCATGGCGGCCATCTCATTCATCTGCTTGCCGCCGGGCATCATCTTCAGCAGGTTGCCGATGGGTCCCATCTTGCGGATCATCAGCATCTGCTCAAGGAAGTCATTCAGCGTCAGCTCACCAGAACCGAGCTTGGAGGCAGCCTCCTCTGCCTTTTGGTGGTCAAGTGTGGCCTCGGCCTGCTCGATAAGGGAAAGCAGGTCACCCATGCCCAAAATACGGCTGGACATGCGCTCGGGGTGGAAGACATCGAAATCATCAAGCTTCTCACCAGTAGAGGCATACATAATGGGCTTGCCGGTGACCTCACGAATAGACAGGGCCGCACCACCGCGGGCGTCACCGTCTAACTTGGTGAGAACCACACCGGTAAAGTCCACGCCATCGCGGAAAGCCTCGGCAGTCTGCACAGCATCCTGGCCGATCATGGAATCAATAACGAAAAGGACTTCATCCGGATCGACGGCGTCGCGAATATTGCGCGCCTGCGTCATGAGTGTCTCATCAATGCCCAAGCGGCCGGCGGTATCGATGATGACCACATCGTGCTGCTTCTGTTTGGCCTCAGCAATGCCGCGCTTGGCGACGTCCACCGGATCACCGTGGGAGGTACCCATTTCATGCTCATTGGAGTCCAGGGAGGTTCCCGGATCCGGTGCGAAGGTCGGCACCTCGGCGCGCTCGCCGACGATTTGCAGCTGCTGGACCGCACCTGGACGCTGCAAGTCACAAGCCACCAGCATCGGGGTATGCCCTTGCTTGGCCAGATGCTTGGCCAGCTTGCCGGCCAACGTGGTCTTACCGGCACCCTGCAAACCAGCGAGCATAATTACCGTCGGTGGGTTCTTCGCTAGGTTCAAGCGGCGGGTTTCGCCGCCGAGGATCTCAATGAGCTCTTCATTGACGATCTTGACTACCTGCTGGGCTGGGTTGAGCGCCTCAGAAACTTCCGCGCCGCGGGCGCGTTCTTTGATGCGCTTGATAAAGCCACGGACGACGGTCAAAGACACGTCTGCTTCCAGCAGCGCGAGGCGGATCTCGCGGGCAGTGGCATTAATGTCAGCCTCGGTCAGTTTGCCCTTACCGCGCAGGCCCGCCAGGGCTGACTGTAGGCGGTCTGATAGTGAGTCAAACACTACGGATGCGCTCCCTTAATTTAGATCGATCTAAAGTTCAACTATTTAATCCTAGTCCCTTGCCAGGGCCCTGGTCACATTCCCCACCACCGTAGCGCGGGAAACGTTTCCGGAGAGGAAGGCATTGACGATCATCGTCGCGCCCATAATTTCATGGCGCAGCCACACAAAGTCTGGCAATGCCTCTATCAAATGCCCCAGAGCGCCAATTCGTTCGACGGTACGGATAACCAAAATGCCGCCCACATCAAAAGCCGCGGTGGTTACCTCTCCCTCGATATCTGGCAGCTCCGTATAGGTACGGGAATTATAAGACTGGATGAACCTTATCTCCTGGGCCGCCTCCTTTAGGGTCTGTTGTACGGTGCGGATGAAGAACTCCGCCTTATAAGTACCGTCATCCTCTCTGACGATATTGGCCCGCACGATGGTCCACCCCAAAGCAGATAGCAAGGCAAAGACGCGCTTGAGCTCCCCTTTAGAGGAACCACACCAGGACACGGTGACTTCTTGGTCTTCCCAATCCACCGTAAGTGCAACGCCCTCAGTCGATAGCGGCACATGCACCGCGGGGCGGTGAAGAACGCGCGGTTTGAGGGCCTCCAGCGCGCGCGAGACAATAAGTTTTTGTGCTTGCTCCACCCGCGGTGTCCACACACCAGGCCCTGTCGATTGCGCATCAGCCTTAGCCAATACCGCCAACAGGGAAATAATCAGCGGATCGTAATGCGCAGCGGCCAGCAATGCGTCGCGAGTGGCATCGGAAAGCGGATCCATCGTCGCAGCTAGCCGCGCCAAGGTGGCATGTTCTGCCACCAGAATTTGGGCGCGCGACCTATCGGCCACGCTCAACCGCATGCGGGCTGCCTGGCGAGCTATCATTTCCGCGCCTACTTGGGCGTGGGGGCGCTCGTAGCCCTTACCGATGTCATGGTAAAGGGCGGCCAGCAGTAATAAATCAGGGCGAGCCACCGAGGTACGCACCTGCGCGCACCGAGTAACCGTTGCGATGAGATGATGGTCCACCGCACTGACATGGCTACGCTCGCGCGGCAATAAACCGCGCACATGCCCCCATTCCGGCACTAAGCGCTCCCACAGGCCATAGCGATCCAAATCCTGAATGACCCGCGGTGTGCATTGCGGGGATGACAAAATAGCGAAGAAATCATCCACCGCCGCCCGCGGCCAGTATGGCGGTAAGTTCGGCAATCCTTGGAGCTGGTGCCAGGTAGCCTCGGCAACGGCATATCCCGTGCGCGCCGCGGCAGCTGCCACGCGTGTAAGCAACCACGGATCCTCTACATTCGGTTTGCGTGAGAGATAGATAACACCGCCTTCTGCCACCACGTCCACATCGAGCGGACGGCGCTGTCCGTGGCCCGCCGCCAATGCTTTTCGCCCCAGCACACCTCGGGCAGTAGCCAGGCCGCGCTCTACGGCCTTATTAACAGTGGCTGCGGCGCTTACCAACGCTGCGGTCAAGGCATAGCGATTTTCAAAGCCCAGATCCGCTGCCACGTCAGCGGCAAACTCAGGATCCAAGATATCGCGGTGGCGTCGGGCTTTGACATGCAGGAGTGTGCGGACGTCGAGAAGCAGCTGCTTTTCGACGTCCAAATCAGGAGAATCGCACAGGTTACCCAGGGCCATCGCGCGCAGAAGCTGAATATCGCGCAGTCCCCCACGACCATTTTTCAAGTCCGGATTCGTCATTGCCGCTACCGCGCCCGAGCGCTTCCAGCGAATAATCGCGGTATCCACAAAATCATCAAAACCCCGCTGCAGCTGGCGCCGCCATGCCGCGAGCAGCTGCGCCCGCGCCTCATCAACTAGAATCTTGCGCCCAGCTACGAAGGCCAAGTCCAACTGTGCAAAGCCAGCAGAAGCATCCTCTGCAGCAATTGCCGCACACTCCCGCGGGGTGCGCAGGGCATAATCTAGGCGGTACTTGGCATCCCATACGGGCAACCACAGCTTCTCCACCAGCGCTGGGTCTGGATCGTAGCCTTCCGTATAGATAAGGATGACATCAATATCTGACTGCGGGGTCATCTCATTGCGCGCAAAGGACCCGGTGGCAGCGAGCGCAGTCCCCGGTGGTAGCTCGAGGCTACGCAATACACGAAGCGCCGAGGCATGGGCCTCGGCGCGAATCTGTGCGGCGGTACGCATTCTGGTTTTACAGTGCCGACTCCCCGCGCTCCCCGGTGCGCACACGTATGGCGTCTTCTACTGGGGTTACCCACAGCTTGCCATCGCCGATCTTGCCGGTATAGGCAGCATCCACGATGGCATTGATGATGTCTTCGGCGTGGTCATCCGCTGCGACAACCTCTAACTTCACCTTAGGTACAAAATCGGTGGCGTATTCTGCTCCGCGATATACCTCGCTATGCCCACGCTGCTGCCCAAAGCCCTGGCTTTCAGTAACAGTGAGACCGCGTACTTCCTGCTGCTCTAGCGCCTGGCGGATTTCCGGCAGGGTGAAGGGCTTGACGATGGCCGTGATGAGTTTCATTGTTACTCCTTGCTTTCTTCGGGGCGGGGCTTGAAGCACCGAATAGTGTGCACCCATTCTAGCCCGAGCACGGCAGTTGCTGTGCACTATATTCGCATCATGAATCCAGCGCCCGGTGAATCCAAAAATGCGTTGAACCCAAAAAGCAGCGAGCCCCCTCTGCCCTCCCGCTATTAAGCGCGACCGCAGATAGAGCTCGCCGCCATAAGCCAATTGAGGAGACTAGATATCGTCTTCCTTGGCTTGCACGGTTTGGACTTTCTTGTGGTTATGCTTGGCGTGCTTGACGTCAGTAACTGTCACGCCGTAGATGGAACGTCCAAGGTAGAAGGAACCTACCGAGCCAATAATCCATACACCAAAACAGGCGATCAGTCCTTGAATGAGCAGCCACAGGGAAAAACCATCGCGGCCGAAATCCACGACTAGTTTGGCCAAAATAATCAGTGGTACCGCAAGGCCCACAGTAGGGCCCAGCAGGTTAGCGCGAGTCAATGCGTCTGGCGCGCGCCACAGGGATATCACCGTCGCGACCACCAAAATGGTGGCGATAATAAGTAGCACCGAGGCGATAATCTCAGAAATAGCCATTGCTTATCTCCTACCCTTCGAAATAATGCGGGCCATAGATAGCGTAGGCAGCACGCCCGCGGCAATGGCGCCGAGGAGTGCAATGTAGTACGCCATCGGGGCGTTATTGGTCATCGACCATGCCAGGTACATGCAGATCATGCCGTAGAAAACGATGTCAGACGTAATTGCGCGAGTGAGCTCATCGCGCGTGCGCAGCGCGAGCAGCACGCCGCACCATGTGGCGATGCCAATGATGAATACGCATACCAATACGACCCAGCCGAACGGGGACAATGTGGCAAAATCAATCATCGCTCGGTCTCCTTTCTGCGTTTTACATTACGGGCATGACGCTTTGGCTTTTCGACGTCCGCTTCGCTTTCTGAAAGCGGAGTGTCCTCCGCCTGAGCCAAGTCAGGCGAGCGCATAAAGCGGCCGACAGATTCGAGGGGATACTCGTAAAAAGCCTCATCCAATTCTGTAGTCTCCCCTTGGCCTGGGACACCATAGTCGATGTCTTTCACCCGTGGGGCAAGGCGCTGCTCCATATCAGCCAAGTCAGCCACGATTGCCGCCGGGTCAGATCCTTGCACGGCCTGCACCAGCACGATGCGCGGCAGCCCCTTGCGGGGTGGCTCACGCAACCCCAACGAAAGCGTTCCTGGCGTTGCGGTGATGGAAGACGTAAACCAAAAGATCTCCCAGGCGCCGGTCACCCGCAGTGGATAACGAATAATAACCGGGTGGTATTCATTATCTGGCTTGAAAGCCGCTACCGCCAGGCTAATGCCGGCAACGAAGATTTCCTTGATGAGCCACAATGCATACACCACTGCGTTCATTTAACGGCCCTCCTGAATTTCATCGATATTGGGAACTGCAATCGGCTCGTCTCCCAAGACGGCTTCAGTATAAGCGGTGGTATCAAGCAGCTGTTCCGATGCGCTATCCACAACATCTAGGACAATGCCAGAGAAGATGAACATGCACAGCGAACCAAGGATAAGTGCCGCAGAGGGGGCCATGAGCTTTTTGCGGATGATCAATTCATCCGGGACCTTGTCTTCCGGCAAGCCCTTGCCCCAGAAGGTCTTGCGCCATACGCGCAGCATGGCCAAGAAGGCGGCAAAGGAGGCTATAATGATGGCCGCGATGGCAATCCACGCCCAGGCACCACCAACGCGGGCGATCTCGAAGACGATCATGAGCTTGCCCCACATGCCAGAGAACGGCGGGAAACCGACGACGGAGAACGCACCGGCGGCGAAAATCCACGCGATAATGGGGTCCCGGCGAGCGAGACCGGAAAGCTTGGTTAGCAGGCCCGTGCCGTAGGTTTCCTCAATAGCGCCCGAAGCCAGGATCAGCGAACCGACGGTCAACATGTGGTGGATCGTGTACATGATGCCGGCTGCCAATGCGCGACGTGGGTCATCAGAGGTAAACGCAAGCATGACCAGAATGAACGGCATGCCGTTGAGCATCTGGTAGCCGAGCACGCGGCGAATAGAGTTCTCCGCTAAGCCACCGAAGGCACCGATCATCATGGAAATGATCATGATGACGATGATCAACACATTCCAACGCTGATCCAGGTCGAATAGCTGCACGTAGAGGCGGTAGAGAATGTACACGGCTACCTTGGTGTGCAGGCCGGAAAAGAGGCCCATCACCGCAGCCGAGGTTCCCGGGTAGGTGCGCGGCAACCACGACTGCACCGGGAACACGCCGGCCTTGGCGGTGATCGCGATGAGGATTAAGCCCGCGGCGACGGTTACCGGTCCGTTGCCTGCTGCTGCGCCCTTCAGCGCGCCCAAGTTAACAGCACCAGTAACCGAGTACATATATCCGACGCCAACCACCAGCAACGTGGAGGCGAATAGGTTCACCAAGACAAAGGCACGGCCGGCTGCCAAACGCGACCAAGTACCCGACATGGTAATCAGGCCGTAGGACGGCAGGAGCATGACCTCAATAAAGACGAAGAAGTTAAAGAGGTCAGCGGTAAGCAGCGCACCGCAGACACCGGTGATCAAAATCAAGGTGAGCGATGGATAAAAGCGAGATTTGGTCTCCCCGCCCGCAATGGCAAACCAGTTGGCGCCAAAAGCGACAATCATCGTGGTGATGATCATCAACGCGGAGAAAGCATCCGCAGCAAACGGGATACCCACATTGCCTTGGTATAGGCCCACTGTGTGGGCAACTACCCCGTTGTTCATGGTGTACATCAGCAGACCCAGGCCAGCGAAGATTCCCATGCCCGGGATGATCAACATGATGGAATCGCGCACCGCACGCCACGGTGCCAGCAGTGCAAAGGCTGCTGCAATCAGCGGGACCGCTGGGAATAGCGGAAGGAGTTGAGCTACAGCATCAGTCATTATTTATCATCCTCCTTCTGTTCAGCTGCCCCACGCTCTGCTACGGGAGTGTCGTGGTCCACCTGACCGATACGGTCAAGATGGTTGGTGGAATCTTCCAGAATCTGGCGATTTTGGGCGTCGCGGCCCAAGGTTGAAAAGGCATGATCGATGGTGTTGTCATCTACCGGCTCCACCACATCGGTGTCGTCATTCTTACCCATTGCCGCCATCGTCAACAGAATGGTCGAGGTGGCCATGGAAATAACCACCGCGGTCAACACGAAGGCCTGCGGCAGCGGATCTGCCATCTGGTCGTGTGGAACCTGGGACGGGAAAGACTCACCGCGGTAGGAGTACACGCCTGTAGCCAGCAGCATTAAGTTGGCTCCGTGTCCGAAGGCCATCATGCCCAACACGATGCGCACCAAACCGCGCTGTTGGATGAGGTAGACGGCACTGCCTATGAGCAAAGCAATAGTCAATGCAAGGATCATTACTTCTCTCCTCCCCGCTTAGGCATAGACCGTTTATTTTTCCTCTTCGTCCTTGCTTCCGATGGCGTCAGCAAAGCCCAAGGATCGGTCGAGGGGTTAATCGGGTCCGGATATGGATCGTCGACATCCTCAAGCGAAATGCGCGGCGTGGTTGGCAGCGCGGAATTATCATCATGAATCCACGGCAGGAAGTCACGCTCCGTGCCAGGGCGCAGGTAACCGCCCAGGGCATTAATCGCCATGGTCAACATGCCCAATACCGCTAGGTAGATGCCCAGATCGAAGATGAGCGAGGTAGTCCAGTGCTGACCAAAGGCCTCGGCGTGAATGGCCGCGAGGAAGCCACCATTTCCAAGGCCGTGGTGCAAGTAGCCCACGAAGCCTGCGATCAAGGCAGTAATGATTCCAATGCCAGTCAGGTGAATCGGGGTCATGCGGCCAAAGACGATTTCGTCGGAGCCACGAGACAGATAAATAAGTCCGATCGCCGCACCCATGATCAATGCCGCCGGGAAGCCACCGCCAGAGGCATTATGTCCACGGAAGAAAACGATGATAGACATGACGACCAGCAGCGGAATCACCACGTGAACGCCCTTGCGCAACGGCACGGAGTTCAACTGCGACTGCCCGAATGGCGCCGGGCGTGTGCCCGACTTGAATGGGAATCGCGGCAGCGTCGTCGTGATAGCTGCGATAACTACCGCAGCCATGCCCAGAACGGAAAGCTCGCCCAAGGTATCGAGTGCACGGAATTCCACGATGATGGTAGCCACAACGTTGTCACCACCAGTGATATCCGGAGCATTATCGAGATACCACATGGCCAGATCCGAACGCTCGTGTCGGCCCATTAGGCCCCACACACCCAAGAATGCAGCGACACCGGCCAATACTGCGATGACAATAGAGCCGGTCTTGCGGGACTTATCCTTCACCGGTTGGAAGGTTTCCGGCAGGTAGCGCAGCACCATCATCATGACGATGACGGATAGGGCTTCCACCATAAACTGGGTCAAAGCTACGTCGGGCGCGCCGAGCAGGAACATCTGCAGGGTTACACCGGAACCGGCAATCCCGATCATGATGGCACCGGTCAAGCGGTTCTGAGTGCGCACCAACCCAAACATAGCCAGCGCGATGATGCCCAGTGGCAGCAAGTCCCAAGGATTGTCCAAACCATCCACCCGCGGCTGCAGCGCTACCCCGTCAACACCATCGCGGATGAGGGTGGTAGCAGCCAATACGATGATCAAAATGACAATCGGCAACATGTGGCGAGAGGGATTATGCGAATCGGACATCTTGCCTAGGACTCGTCCCAATCGGGTGCAGCCTAGCTGCAGTGAGTGGAGCAACTCATTGCCGCTGCGCGGCATGAACTCGTTGTCTTCAAAGCTTGGCCACATCTTCTTACGGGCAAAGACACCGGCAATACCAGCGATGAGGACCAAGAGCGAGATAAGGAACGGAACATTGAGACCGTGCCAGAGGGCTAGGTGCGAATGATGTTCCAAACCAACAGCAGCCACTGCATGGTCGATCGGGGTATTAAAGATGCCGAGTACGAATACCAATGGCAGGGACATAAAGCCCGGCAATGCAGCGGGCAGCCACAGGGACACCGGTGCCTCATGGACATGCTCCATATCACGAGGCCCATCGAAGAAGGCGCCAAAAACAATCTTTGCGGAGTAGGTAAAGGTAAAGAAGGCACCGATACCGGCAACGATGAGCAAAATGACCTGGCCGGTGCTGCCAATCGGGGCGTCTTCAAACGCGGTGAGCATTCCCTCCTTGGATACAAAGCCCAAAAGCGGTGGTACCGCGGCCATCGATGCCGCACCGATAACTACCGAGCCAAATGTCCACGGCATCTTATTCCACAGCGGGCCGAGGCGACGAATATCGCGCGAACCAGCCTCGTGGTCGATGACGCCAATAAGCATGAACAGCGAAGACTTGAACAATGCGTGCGCCAGAGTGTGTACCAACGCAGCGGCGATTGCGAACGGGGTTCCCACACCGATAGTGGCGACAATCCAGCCCAAATGGGAGACGGTGGAATATGCCGTGAGCTTCTTCAAATCCGTCTTTTGCACCGCAAAGACCGCGGACATCACCGCGGTACCCATTCCGACCACGATGAGCAACCAATTCCAAACCGCCACATCGTGGAAGATCGTGGAGAAGCGAATCAGCAGGTAGACACCGGCCTTTACCACGGCGGCTGCGTGTAGGAAGGCCGAAACCGGAGTGGCGGCGGCCATAGCTTCAGGCAGCCAGAAGTGGAATGGGAATTGCGCCGATTTTGTAAATGCAGATGCCGCGATCAACACGGCTACGGCCGCCGTTACACCTGGGCGCTGCGTCCATACCGGCGAAGCCAGAATGTCAGATACCGCAGTCGAGCCGGTCACTGTCGCAGCAATACCCAAACCTGTCAGCAGGGTCAATCCGCCAATGAAGGTCAGGATCAATGTGCGCTGCGAACCAGCTTCACCGCTCGAACCAGAGCGCGCAATCAACATAAAGGAAGCCAAGGAGACTAGCTCCCAAGCAAGGAACAAAACCACAACGTCATTGGCCAAAACCAGCAACAAAATGGACAGCGTAAACGCTGTCATCAAGGTATAAAAGCTGGTGTTACCCTCATTCTTAGGCAGATAGGCCGCCGAATATGTAAAAACGACGGCACCAATGACCAGCGCCAACATGGCGAAGAAAATACTCAACGCGTCCCCGCGGAGAGCAAAACTTACGTCGACGCCCGGTGCGATGAAATCGCGCACCCAAGTGGCGTGGAAACTCAATTCCTCCCCGGCTGCAATGGCAGGAAATTCCTTGGCGATGAGGACCGCTGCAATAAGAAAAAGGCCAGCTAGTGGATAGCCTGCCTTTCGGTCAATAACCTTTACGGTTACCGGTGCCAAGATCACTGCCAGCGCCGCGAGGAGGACTGCATAAAGTAGCGTCACGAAATACTTGCCTCACGAACCTTGGTCTAGGTTTAATGCGAATTTCGCATTAAATACAGCCCTTTCAGGCTACCATTCCCACCAAGGTCAAACCACATTGCAGCGTTCCCTTTTGGCGCATAAAAGGCGAGCACAACCGTCACAATTACGCTCACAGCCAGAAAAACCACAGGCGCTTAGCAGTACTTTTTGTCGTAGCAATTGAATTGCCTATACCGCATAGTTTGCGACATGGTGGTCCCTTATGTGCGAAAAGAATTCGCGAGACTGCTACACGCTCGAGCTCAGCCATGAAAACTAAGAACTCCCCCAGCACACCAAGGCGCACGCTCGTGCTACCCGATGTGCAGGGGGAGAGTTTTAAAGTTGGCCGTTACTTCTCGCCCAAGAGTGCGTCGACGAAGCCTTCGACCTCAAATGGTGCGAGATCATCGGCACCTTCGCCCAAGCCCACGAGCTTGACCGGAACGCCCAATTCCTCTTGCACCTGGAAGACGATTCCGCCCTTGGCAGTACCATCCAGCTTGGTCAGGACGACGCCGGTGATATCTACTACCTCGCGGAAGATCCGGGCCTGGGTCAAGCCATTTTGACCCACGGTGGCGTCCAATACCAGCAGAACCTCGTCCACATCGGTCTTCTTTTCCACTACGCGCTTGACCTTGCCCAACTGGTCCATCAAGTCAGTGGAGGTATGAAGGCGGCCTGCGGTATCAACCAAGACTACATCTACTTGCTGTTCTACACCGCGAGCTACTGCATCGAAGGCCACCGATGCTGGGTCAGCGCCCTCCTTGCCACGCACAGTATCGGCGCCAACGCGGCGGCCCCAAGTCTCGAGCTGGTCAGCGGCCGCAGCACGGAAAGTATCCGCTGCGCCCAAAAGTACCTTGTGCCCCATGGCTACAAGCACGCGAGCAAGCTTGCCCGTAGTTGTGGTTTTGCCGGTGCCGTTTACGCCGACAACCATAACGATGGCCGGCTTACCCTCATTCGGCATGGCCTTAATGGAACGGTCCATCTCTGGGTGTCCTGCCTCGATAAGGCATTCACGCAGCATGGCACGCGCCTCATCCTCACTGGACACACCGCGCTCAGCAATCTTCTCGCGCAGGGAATCAGTCACTTTCATGGTGGACTTGGTGCCCAAGTCCGCCATGATGAGCGTATCTTCTATTTCCTCCCAGGCTTCTTCATCCAAGTCGCCGGCGGAAAGAATTCCCATAAGCCCCTGTCCGATGGCATTTTGCGAGCGCGAAAGGCGTCCACGCAAACGGCCTAGGCGTCCGCCGGCGGGAGCAATATCTTCCTGTGGCGCTGGCGCTGGGGCTGGCTCTGCATCGGGAACCTCTGTCTGTTCCTTGGCAGCTTCGGCCGCACCGGTCTGTGCCTCGGCTGCAGCCGCAGCTTCTTCAGCCTCCTCGCGGTCATCGACGCGCTCTTCAATGTCCTCCGCGTTCTTATCTTCAACGACCTCGTCAAAGACTGGGGATTCCTCTTCTACTGCAGCATCTTCCACAGCGGCGGCATCTTCTGGAGCCTCTGACTTTTCAGCAGCTGGCGAGGACTTCTCCGCTGGTTCATCGGCCTGCGGCGTCGCTGGCTCCTCCGGCTCGGATGCGGTTTCTGGCTGCTCGACCGATTCTGGGACATTATCCGCAGGCGTGTCTTCACTCTCTGCAGCCGCAGCTGCCGTACCTGCTACCCCTGCCGTACCGGCAGCCGTTGCCTCCGCAGCTCCATCGCCCGTAGAAGGGGTCTGTTCGGATTTATCTGGGATAGAGTCGGACCGCTGTTCTTTCGCATTAGCCGACTTATTGGTCTCAGTAACTTTATTGGTTTCTGCCTGCTTCGCCTGCTGTGGTTCCTGCTTATTTACCTCTGGTTGCCCCACTGCGGGCTTGTCGGCCGCAGCATCGGTCTTCGGCTTTACAGACTGTGGCTCGTCCTCGTGTGCTTGCGGCTTCGCCTTTGGTTGTGGAGCCTTGCCACTGAGCTGCTCGTTGGCGATGTCGGTAGCACTAGGCTCTTCCTTTGGTTGCTGGTATGCCTGAGCTGGCTTATCCGCAGTTGGCTTATTCGCCACGGGCTTTTCCGCCTGAACCGGGCTTTTCTGCGCTTCTTTGGCACCACCAGCAGGAGCGAAGTTAAAGCCAGACTTAGCTTGATAGTTGCCGGACTTTTGCTCCTGGGTAAGCTGCTTCGGTTCTTCCTCAGCGGGCTTATCAAAGGACACCTTCTTGGCGTCGCCGCGCTTTTTGCCGATTACTACGAGAAGAATAATCAGCACAATAACGGCGATCGCAATGCCGATCCATAACCATAAAGAATTCATGCCTCTATAGTGCCAGTCTTGTTGGCTCGCGGCACCCCAAACCCCCGGCCTAGCTCGGAAGGGGTGGCGCCGGCAGGCAGCGATCCTGGCTACTTCTCTAGCTCATCGCCCCGCGGCGCGTCGACGCCCAGGCGAGTAGCATCCTCGCTAGCTTGCTCCGTGCCCGGCGCCCAACCTGCGGGATTCATGCGCTGCGAAATCACGCGGGTTACACCATCGCCGCGCATGGTCACGCCATAAAGCACGTTAGCTACATCCATCGTCGGCTTTTGGTGCGTAATGACGATAAGCTGCGAGTCCTTGCGCAACTCTTCAAAAAGGGCGATGAGGCGACGCAGGTTAACATCATCAAGCGCTGCTTCGACCTCATCCATGACATAAAACGGGCTAGGGCGAGCGCGGAAGATTGCTACCAGCATGGCCAGCGCGGTAAGCGACTTCTCACCACCTGAAAGCAAGGACAGGCGCTTGACCTTCTTGCCCGGTGGACGCGCTTCCACCTCGATGCCGGTGGTGAGCATGTCCTCCGGCTCCGTGAGAATGAGGCGGCCCTCACCGCCCGGGAAAAGGGTCTGGAAAACCTTGGGGAATTCTGCTTCAACGTCATGCCATGCATCGGTGAACAACTGCAGAATCTGCGCGTCCACGTCCTCGATAACCCCGGCCAGATCCTTGCGGGCTTGGATGACATCCTCAAGCTGGGTGGAGAGGAAAGAATAACGCTCTTCCAAAGCCTTGTATTCTTCCAACGCAAGCGGATTGACCTTGCCCAAAGAATTCAAGTCCTTCTCTGCTTGCTTCAAGCGTGCATTTTCCGCCCCGCGATCGAAATCCTCACCGGGGGTGTAGTCCTGCAAAAGGTCCGAAATCGCAATGCCGAGCTGTTCTACTATCTTGGTTTCAGCTTCATCGACGCGAACCTGCGCCTGAGAGCGGGCAATTTCCGAGTCATGAGCACGGTTAGTCAACCGGTCCAGCTGTTGCCGCGCGGCCGAGACCTGTTGCTTTACCTGTTGCAGCTGTGCGTTCAAGGAGGTGCGCTGCGCAAAGTAGTCATCGCGCTCAGAGGTAGCGCGCTCTAGCAATTGGGTGGCGCGCGCGGCCAAATCACGCGAATGCCTTACCACCGCACCGGCTAATTCTCCTTGGGCCTTGCGCCGCGCCATAGCCTGTTCATGGCGAGCCTTGGCTTGGCGCTCATGCAGCGCTTGGCGACGCAACGCCTCGCTCTTCCCCGCTACCTGGCCCACGTGATCCTGAGCGGAGCGGGCAGCAACCTGCGCCTCCATCTCCATCGACTTAACCTGCTCTAATGCAGCCGAGGCCTCGTCACGCTCCACCGACGAGGGCTCGTCGGGCTGCTCGTCCGCATCAACGCGGGCAAGCCTATCGCGGGCGTCGGCAAGCTGCGTGCGAGCTCCGGCGAGCTTAACCTCGATCTCGGTCGCCCGCGCCGCGGCCTTCTCGTGCTCAGTTTTATTGGCCTCGTACTGCTTCAGCAGGCGCTGATGATCGCGTTTCCACGCCTCCACCTCGGTATCGTGTTCGCGTAAGGCGGCCTTCGCTGAGGCTGCCGTCACGCGGGCATCCTCCGCCGCGATCTTCGCGCCCTCGAGAGTGCCGGAAAGCTCTTCCAGCTCCTGCGCGGCAGTTTCCAGCTGTTCCTCCGCCTCTGCAATGCGGGCGGTGACTTCTACGGTAGATGAGGCACCGGTGCCTACTTCTACCCAACCTTCGCCCAACACCACGCCGGATTCGGTAACGGCACGCAGGCGAGGATCCTCTGCCACCAATTTTTTCGCCGCCGCGAAATCGGGAACGAGCACGACATCCGCAAGGAGGCGGTGCAGCGCGGCGGATACCTCCGGAACCACAGCAATATGGTCGAGCAGCCACGAGGTGCCGGTGGGCAAAGTCGCATCCACGCGCCAGGATGTGGCGGGGGCGGCAACGGAAACATCGACAAGCGCGGAGCGGGTACCCTTTTCCAAGGCCGCAATGAGCTGACCGGAAATCTCGCCGGCCTGGGCCTCAGCGAAGACGCCCAATGCGGCAGCTACCGCAGTCTCATATTTAGTGCTGATGAATTTGGCCAGCGGCTGGAACTGCTCACCTACATCGACCTTCTCCGGCACGGTCTGGGCTAAGGTATCGATGCGTGAGCGCAACGTGTACACGGCACGCTCACGTTCGCGCTGCTCGTCGCGCAACTGTTCCAAGCGCTTATCGGCCGCACCCGATTCACTGGCCGCGCGCACATGTGCCTCCTCGAGCGGCTCGCGCTCGCCGGCCAAGGACTGCAATTTATCCGCCACTTCATCGGCCTCTGCCTGGGCAGACTGGGTGCGCTGGCTGGTAGAAGCAAGGGTTTCTTCTTGCCGCGCCAGCTCCTCTTCTGCCGAGGTAACCTGGCCTGCCGCCTTTTCTTCCGCGGCAATAAGGCGGACGACGCCCTCGCGCCTATCTGCAATGGCACGCAGCTGGGCCATGTGCTCGCGCTCGGCGGCCTCGAAAGCCTCGCGGCGCTCTGCTACCTCTTCGCGGATCGATTCCAGGCGTTCCGCCGCCTCCTCCGCCGCAGCGAGGAGCTCCGCATGTTCTTCGTCCGCGCGAGCGGCCCGTGCTTCCAAATCATCCGGGTCTTGGCCAGAATAAGCCACCTGCGCGCCAGCATTGGCCGCCCGCTCTTCGCCAATGCGCTGCGTAGCAGAAATGCGCTCAGAAAGCGTAGACAGATCAAACCACAGCTTTTGGGCGGAATCTGCCTTGGGGCTTACTTCCTCAAGCTGGGCTTCAACCTCTAGCTGAGAGCCCGTTGTTTCTTCCAGCTGCGCCGTAACTTCCTCAACCTGTTCGGCGAGAACTTCGGCCGCGCGCTCGGCGTCGTGAAACTTGCTGCGCAGGCGCACTACCCTATCGCCGGCTAGGCGCAGGCGGGCATCGCGCAGATCAGCTTGCACCGTGGCAGCACGCTGCGCAGCCTCGGCTTGGCGCGCCAAAGGCTTAAGTTGCTTGCCTAACTCATCAGTAAGGTCCTGCAGGCGATCCAAATTGGCCTGCATGCCAGTGAGCTTTCGCTGCGCCTTTTCCTTGCGACGGCGGTGCTTGAGCACGCCCGCTGCCTCTTCGATATAGGAGCGCCGATCCTCGGGCCTAGATTCAAGGATCTCAGAAAGTTTGCCTTGGCCGACAATAATGTGCATCTCGCGGCCAATACCCGAATCAGAGAGCAGCTCCTGAATATCCATCAGACGCGCCTTGGCGCCATTGATTTCGTATTCGCTGGCCCCGTCGCGGAACATGCGGCGGGTGACCGAGACTTCCGAATATTCAATCGGTAGCGCGCCGTCCGCATTATCAATGGTGAGGGTTACCTCGGCGCGGCCTAAGGCTTTGCGGTCGCCGGCGCCGGCGAAAATGACGTCTTGCATCTTTCCGCCACGCAGCGTCTTGGCGCTTCCCTCGCCCATAACCCAAGCTAGCGCGTCCACCACATTGGACTTGCCGGAGCCATTCGGTCCGACAACAGCGCAAATGCCGGGTTCAAATTTTAGAGACGTCGCCGACGCAAATGATTTAAAGCCTTTGAGCGTCAGCGATTTCAGGTGCATTCGGGTTAGTTTAGCAAGCTTAGAGTACGCCTGCCCAGCCGAGCCTCAAGGATCGAAACTGCGGGCATGTGCTGTGCGTTAGCGTTCAATAAAGCCGGATTCTCCCTTAGAGGCAGCCCATTGCTCGACTACTAGATCGACCGTTCCTGGTCGGCGAGTCATACTGGGCTGTTCTTTGAGGAGTCCTAGCAACTCCTCACATTTCTCCCGCGGTCCTTCGGCTACAACCTGAACCCGACCATCAGCCAAATTAGTAGCATGCCCATGCAAGCCGAGCTCGAGGGCACGGGAGCGCGTCCACCATCGAAAGCCCACGCCTTGGACGCGCCCGTGGACAAAAGCGGTCATTCTTTCCTTGGTCATGCAGCCTCCCTAGTTCCTAGTAGTGATCATGTTGCCCCTTATCGCGCAGGACGCGGCGGTCTTCTTCACTGCGACGAGTGACGGGGTCGGAGCCGTCCCAGCATTCAACGCCTTTAAGCTCCGGCAGCATATCGCGGTGGAATACCGGGTCAATGCCTTGGCTGCGCTGCACGTTGTAGTTCTTGAGCAATTTAATGGCCACCCCGGATAGCGGCACGATGGCGAGGATATTGAGGATCACCATGGTTGCCGCGCCGGTATCGGCCAAGGCAAAGACCAGCGGCAGGGAGCCCACCGCACCGAACCAGACAAAGAAAAGCACGACGAGGCGGAAAATCACCAGAGCAGGCTTGCTCTGGGTGAGGTACTCCAGGTTGGACTCCGCCAAGTAATAGTTGCCCAGGATGGAAGAGAAAGCCAGGAAGAAGAGGATAAAGCTGACGAAGTGAATTCCCCACTCGCCTACCTCAGAAGACAAGGCGGCCTGGGTCAAAGAGACGCCTTCTGCCTCTGCGCCATAGGCAATCTCAGGTCCCAACAGGATGATGAAAGCGGTAATGGTACATACCACCAAGGTGTCGAAGTACACGCCGAGGGTCTGGACCAAACCCTGCTTGACGGGGTGAGAGACGGCCGCAGTAGCCGCAGCGTTAGGGGCAGAGCCTTCGCCGGCCTCATTAGAAAACAGACCGCGCTGAATACCCTTCATCATGGCGAAGCCAAGACCGGCACCCGCGATTTCCTTGATTCCTAGGGCGTGACCAACGATATCGCCAATCATTCCCGGCACCTTGTCAAAATTGGTGATGACTACAAAACCGCCGACGAGCAGGTAAGCCACCGCCATAAATGGCACGACGATCTGGGTGATATTGGCAATGCGGTTCACACCACCAAAGATGATAAGCCCCGCAACTACGGCGATAACAACGCCGATAATGGAGCGGAACGTAGTGTCATCGCGGTCAAAGGAGAAGGACACTGCATCCGCAATGGCGTTGGTCTGGAAGGCGTTGTATACCAAGCCAAAGGTAAAGGCGATGGCGATGGAGAAAAGCACGCCGAGCGGGCCCCACCCCAAACCGCGCTTCATATAATACGCTGGGCCACCGCGGTAGCCATTGCCATCGCGGACTTTCCAAAGCTGCGCCAGGGTCGACTCTATAAAGGCGGTAGCGCCACCCAGGATGGCAATCAGCCACATCCAGAAGACGGCACCTGGGCCGCCCACGGAAATGGCCACCGCTACACCAGCCACGTTGCCGGTGCCAACGCGGGAGGCGGCCGAAATGGTAAAGGCCTTAAAGGCGGAAAGGCCACCATAGTCCTCGTCCTCGTCGCGGCCCTCCCCCTTGGGCCGCTCGACGACGGCGCGGAACATATCCGGCACCATGCGCACCTGCACCAATGCGGTACGGATGCCGAAGAATAGGCCCGCAGCAATCAGCAGCCAGGGCAGAATCCACGACCAGACGCCGTCATTAAATGTCGTAACGACATTTTCAAGAAAATCCATGCAGAATAATTTACTGCCTTAGGGTTCACAACGTGAACCCAATCCGCCATAACTTATTGACAATGGGGGCAGAAATGGGCGGAACGCCCTGAAATTACGCAGCGCTCCAAGGGCGTTGCGCACCGCCGACAGGGCTGGCCAGCACGCCCATATGCTGCCAATGAACGCGAAAAATACCCCGATTCGCCATTCACGTTAACGTACAAGGAATCAAAGCTCGTGCCACCCACTTTTAGGGCGGCAGTCATAACCTCCTGGGCTGCTTCGAGCAGGGCGATGGCATCTTTTTGCCGCAAGGTCGAGGCTTTCTTGCGGGGCGAAATTTGTGCCGCCCATAAGGATTCATCGGCGTAAATATTTCCGATTCCAGAAGCCAAGGTCTGATCCAAAAGCGCGGTTTTCACAGCGGTCTTCTTTGCCCGCAGGCGCCGTCCGGTAGCCACGATGTCGAAATCTGGTTCCAACGGATCAATGCCAATGTGTGAAATCTTTGACCACGGGGCATAGAGCCAATATCCAAAGGTGCGCTGGTCAACAAAGCTAAGCTCTGCCCCGCCGCTCAACTGGGCGCTAATGCGCAGATGCGATGAATCGGTGGCGCCGATACGGACCTGGCCCGACATACCTAAGTGGATAAAGAGGACGTCGCGGTGAGGGTCCATAGAATCTTCGCCCACAAATTCTAGCCACATGAATTTCCCGCGCCTGGCCACTGCAGCAATTTCTTTGCCTACGAGAAGACCGGAGAGTGGCTCATCTTGGCCACGATTAGCGCGCGGGTGTAACACCTCTACAGACTCAAAAGTCCGTCCCACCACGTGGGGTGCAAGGCCCCGGCGAACGGACTCGACTTCCGGCAATTCCGGCATGCTTAGCTTTCTTTATGTGCAGTACCTTGCACCAAAAGCGGGGTTTCGCGCAAGGTCTGGCAGGCCTCCTGAGCCGCCTGTTGTTCGGCTAACTTCTTATTATGCCCCACACCATTGCCCACGGTCAGACCAGCAACAGTAGCGACTGCGGTAAATGTCTGGTCATGCTCGGGACCGGTGGAGGTGGCCGAATAGACCGGCATCGGCGCCTTTAGCTCCGCGCACAGCTCCTGCAAAGTGGTTTTCCAATCCAAGTGGCGCCCGCTCACAGTCGCATTTTCGATCTTCTCCGCAAATAAACGCAAGATGACGTCACGCGCCGTTTCAAAACCGTGCTCGCGGTAGATGGCACCGAAGATCGCCTCGGTGGTATCGGCAAGAATGGAATCTTTATCGCGGCCGCCGGTGGATTGCTCGCCCTTGCCCAGCAGAATATGCGGGCCCAGGTTTATCTCCCGGGCGATGTCCGAAAGGCCATAGCGCGAGACGATGGAAGCGCGCATCTTGGAAATATCCGATTCCGGGCGGGAAGGATAGGTGATGTAGAGCTGGGAGGCCACCGAAAGGCCCAGCACCGCATCGCCCAAAAACTCCAAGCGCTCGTTGTTTGGCAAGTGCCCATTCTCATTAGCAAATGAACGGTGGGTCAACGCCAAGCACAGGTGCTCAGGCTGCAATTCCACACCGAGTGATTCCAACAACGGGGTGTGGTCTACTGCAGCAAACTCGGCTGCCAGCGCCTCTTCCCCAGTTAGCTTCTTTTTGCGGCTCATAGAAACTTCTCCAAACCGGCCCAGCGGGGATCGACCTTATCTTCGTCCTTTTCGCCAGAGATACCGGTGGTCACGCCCTCTGGCGTAGCAATTTCGCAGCCATCCTCGCACACCGGCGCAAAGGGAAGTTCTAGCCCCGCCTCATCGATAACGGCCTGCAGAAGGTCCAGCTCATCATCCTCAATCTCTGGAATCTCATCTCCCGAGCCTTCATCATCGTCTGTAGTCTCGTCTCCAGAGACGAAGGACTCATCGGCGGCGAAGACTTGCGTGACGTGCAAATCCAGCTGTGGGTGCAGCTCCTTCAAACAACGGGAGCATTCCCCGGTCAGCCGCCCGGAAATGTTGGCATCCACCAAGACACCGGCACCAAGTGGGGTCAAGGTAACGTCTACGGTGAGCTCTTCGCCCTGTGGAATGGCGATCATCTCTACGCCAATCCTCTCGGGTGCGGGGCCGGTCTGGGTGCGTTGTTCCGGCAGTGCGTCAGCGCCTTGGGCGTTCAACAATTCGCCCACATCGAACTTCAATGGTGATGTCATAACACTGGGTAGTCTACCTTGCCCCGCAAGCTCCGCCTAGCGGACCGCGCAAGCCGAGTTTCTGTCAAGAGTCTGGCGTTTAAAGTAAAAGGGCCTATGCCTTTCCGGATTAGTCTTTTCGCAGGTGAAAACCGCCCTTAGTGTGGAAGCATGACCTACCACTTGGCGCTAACCTCCACCGATCTACGCAGCATAGCACTTAGTTTCGCCGTGTTTAGTTGCCTTCCCGCTGCGGTGTTAGCTACTGCCGGTGTGCTCGTTCACGCCACTCCACGGCCGGACCGTTCAGGAATGTACGGCGTAAGTGGAATTCGCTTATGTACCGCACTCATCTGTAGCGTCGTTGCCGGTGTGGTAGCCGGTGCCATTTTGGTCTTGCCCACCGGCATGGACCTTTCGGTTCTTACCGGCGCACTCATCTTTTCCCTAAGCGGCGGTACTATCACTTGGTTCTCCCGCGCGACCATTCCTACCGCGCTCATTTCTGTAGGCACAATGTTGCTGACTACCGGTGCGCTCCTTAGCGCGTGTGCCGTGTGCTTCCCCCAGAATTTCAGTGATAGCGCATTAACGTCACTATCTTCCTATTTCTTTACCGCACTCGTAGCATTCCTTTTCCCCGGCTTGGTTACCACGACTATCGCAGCATGTATGGCTGTCCAATCCGCCGCAGATGAGCATCTCACTCCACAAGAGGAAGAACAGCCCACTGCCCAGCGTGCACAAGACTCGCCTGCTGCCGCAGAATCAGGAAAAGCGATTCCAGCAAGACAGCCTTGCTCCCGCGCTACTGCTTGAGCCAGCTGGGAGTAACCAATAAAACAAAAGGCCCTGTTGGGTGGGTAGACGGTGTACGACAAACCGCCTGCCCACCAAACAGGACCTTTGGCCGTGCCTGGCGCTTTAGATTCCCCCTCGCCCCTCCCTAGTCCATGGCCCCGTTATGAACGGGCCATAGAGCTTAGGGGCTGAATGAGAGTAAAGGTAGTGCTTTAGCGCTCGTTATAGCGACGCTCATAGGCCTCACCTTCCGAGTAGCGTGTGCCACCCGCTGCGCCACCGGCGCGGCCCAGCGCCGAATAATCGCCGCCGCGGGAGCGTACCCCGGCACCGCCGCGCAGTGCAGAGCGGTCGGAACTTACGGTGCGCAGCAGGCCGTTGAGCGTGGTTTCGAATTCGCTAAGTTTGCCATCCACAAACTCATCGCATTCGCTGCGCAAACGGTTAGATTCGGTGTGGGCAGACTCCACGATGCGGTGTGCTTCTTCATCGGCGCGGCGAACAACTTCTGATTCCGAAACCAGACGCTCTT
>OCJN01000051.1_pt1 | contig 79424 bp, 78 predicted proteins | sample 1480731 | NCBI WGS metagenome assembly OCJN01 (sample SAMN05301479, study PRJEB22388) | human skin metagenome | isolation source: Infant 1 DOL 23 skin | host: Homo sapiens | place: USA: Pittsburgh, Magee-Womens Hospital of UPMC | collected 2013/2014 | reverse complement strand
CTGAAAACCCACTGATTTCAAGGGACTAGGAAGACGTGAGCAGTTTATACCATAAATCCGCTTTCAACGATAAAGAAAAGGTAAGAAAAATGAAACATTTAGAAATTGAATTGAAAACACTCTTGAAAAAAGATGAATACAATCGTCTAAAGGACCAGTTCACAGGTGTCACTCCTGTCCTTCAAAAAAATTACTACATCGACACTCCTGATTTTGAACTACGAGAAAAGAAAGTTGCTATGCGCATTCGCACTTTTGAAGACTGGGCAGAATTGACACTCAAAGTCCCACAAAGTGTTGGAAACATGGAATACAATCAAAAATTGCAACTAAAAGATGCTGAAAACTATCTGAGCAAGAAAAAACTTCCTCAAGGGCTTGTGCTAGATGAATTGGCGAAACATGGTATTAAAACAAGTGAATGGCAGATCCTTGGTTGTCTAACGACACTTCGCTATGAAATGCAAACAGCTATTGGTCTCATGGCACTGGACGAGAGTCAGTACTTTGATATTACAGATTACGAATTAGAACTTGAAGTGGAAAATCATGAGCAAGGCAAACAGGATTTCCAACAATTTTTAGAGGAAAATCAGATTTCCTATCAAAAAGCTCCTTCAAAATTGGTTCGATTTGTCAAAAGCATGAAAAATAGCTGAAATAATCTCCATTTTTTGGTAAAATAGAAAAGATAAAAATACACAAACCCCAGTTCATATATGTAAGGCAAATATAACTAGGATTTATAAAGTTTACAGAGGACGGTCTATAATGTCAGATAGAAAAAACATGAAACTTTTCGCACTCAACTCTAACCAAGAGATTGCACAGAAAATTGCTGAAGCTGTTGGTGTCCCACTTGGAAAACTATCATCACGTCAATTTTCAGACGGAGAAATCCAAGTGAATATTGAAGAAAGTGTCCGTGGTTATGATGTTTACATCATCCAATCAACAAGTTTCCCTGTTAACAACCACCTAATGGAATTGTTAATCATGGTCGACGCTTGTGTGCGTGCAAGTGCCCACAGTATCAACGTTGTCCTTCCATATTTTGGCTATGCACGTCAAGACCGCATTGCTTGTCCTCGTGAGCCACTTACAGCAAAACTAGTTGCCAATATGCTGGTTAAGGCTGGGGTTGATCGTATCCTGACTCTTGATTTGCATGCCGTTCAGGTTCAAGGATTCTTTGATATTCCTGTTGATAACCTCTTCACAGTGCCCCTATTTGCAAAACATTACTGCGATAAGGGTCTACTTGGGTCAGATGTTGTTGTCGTCAGCCCTAAAAATTCAGGTGTCAAACGTGCTCGTAGCTTGGCTGAATATCTTGATGCTCCTATCGCCATTATCGACTACCCTCAAGACGATGCAACTCGTAACGAAGGTTATATTATTGGTGATGTTGAAGGTAAGAAAGCCATCTTAATTGACGATATTCTGAATACAGGACGTACCTTCTCTGAAGCTGCTAAAATCGTTGAACGTGAAGGGGCTACAGAAATTTATGCTGTTTCTAGCCACGGTCTCTTCGTCGAGGGAGCTGCTGAACTTCTTGACAATACTAAGATTAAAGAAATTCTTGTGACTGATTCAGTAGCAACAAAAGAAAAAACTCCTAAAAACGTATGCTACATCACTGCTAGTGAGTTAATTGGTGACGCCATCGTCCGTATCCACGAAAGAAAACCAGTCAGCCCACTCTTTGCCTACAACAAAAAGAAATAAGGTGATGCTTTGATTTATTTGGACAATGCTGCAACGACTCCTATGTCAGCAGTTGCTATTTCAGCTATGACCAAGGTTATGCAAGAAACCCATGGCAATCCATCTAGTATTCATGGTCATGGTCGTCAAGCTGGCAAACTCTTGCGAGAAGCCCGTCAGGAACTAGCCCAGTTACTGGGGACAAAACCTCAACATATCTTTTTCACTTCTGGTGGGACTGAAGGAAACAATACTGCCATCATTGGCTACTGCCTTCGTCACCAAGAACAAGGAAAACATATCATCACAACTGCCATTGAGCACCATGCCGTCCTTGAAACCATTGATTACTTGGTTCAACACTTTGGTTTTGAAGTAACCATTATCCAGCCAGAAAATCAAGCAATCACAGTCCAGCAAATTCAAAAGGCTTTACGTGATGATACGATTTTGGTTTCTACCATGTTTGCCAATAATGAGACTGGAAACCTACTGCCCATTTCTGAAATTGGCCAAATACTCAAGCAACACCCGGCTGCCTATCATGTCGACGCAGTTCAGGCAATCGGTAAAATCCCTATTCACCCAGAAGAATTGGGCATTGATTTTCTCACTGCTTCTGCCCATAAATTCCATGGTCCTAAGGGAATCGGTTTTCTCTACGCATCAAGCATGGACTTTGATTCCTATCTCCATGGGGGAGACCAAGAACAGAAAAAACGTGCAGGCACTGAAAATCTGGCTGCCATCGTGGGTATGGTTGCAGCCCTAAAAGAAGACCTCGAAAAACAAGAAGAACATTTTCAACATGTACAAAATCTAGAGACTGCCTTTCTTGCAGAGCTAGAAGGAATTCAGTATTACCTGAATAGAGGACAACATCATCTCCCTTATGTTCTCAATATTGGATTTCCTGGTCAGAAAAATGACCTCTTACTCCTTCGTCTAGATTTAGCTGGAATTTCAATCTCTACTGGCTCAGCCTGTACGGCAGGCATTGTCCAATCCAGCCATGTTCTCGAAGCCATGTACGGGGCAAATTCAGAACGCTTGAAGGAATCCGTTCGTATCAGTTTGTCGCCACAAAATACTGTTGAAGAACTACAAACCCTCGCAAAAACCTTAAAAGAAATTATCGGAGGTTAGCCATATGGCATTTGAAAAAACCATTCAGTTAAAAAATTGTCGTTACGACTACACTCTTAGCCCTTCTGTTAAAAAATTTACCCTCAAGGACAACACCTTTTTTGAGACTAAGGTTGGTAACTATGAATTGACTCGCCTTTTGGAAAAAGTTCCAAACAGTGGTGAAGGCTTCCAACTCAAAATCATCATTAACAAGGAACTTACAGGGGCTAAAATCAATATCACTGACAAGTTTGGTCTTCGTCTAGTTGATATTTTCAAATCAGAAGACCACCACATTCATCAGGAAAAATTCTACTTCCTCATGGATAGCTTAGTAGAACGTGGTGTCTTTACAAAATCTGAAAGATAGGTCCCATATGTTTGAACTGACCTATAAGGACAACTATCATGTAGAGCGTACACTCAAGTATGAGGATTATGAGGCACTCATGCTGGCTTTGTCAGGATGTGTGACCCTGCCAGATACACTTTATGTAACTTCTCTGACTTTTAATAGCCAGAAAGTTTATCAGGGTCTGGTCGGAGACCTCTACCGTTTTCTATCACATGCAGATTTTTTACATCAAAACTAAGATTTTTCTTAGTTTTTTCTTGTTTTTGTTGATTTTTTCACAATGTTTCTATAAAATAGAAGAATAGAAAGGTTGTGATTTTGTGAAAGATAAACAGTCTGCTATTCCAAAAGCTACAGCAAAAAGACTCTCCCTATACTATCGAATTTTTAAGAGATTTCATGCAGAAAAGATTGAACGTGCCAACTCTAAGCAAATTGCAGAGGCTATCGGTATTGATTCAGCGACCGTACGTCGTGATTTTTCCTATTTTGGTGAACTTGGTCGTCGTGGCTTTGGCTATGATGTCAAAAAACTCATGACGTTTTTTGCCGATTTGCTTAATGATAACTCCATCACCAATGTCATGCTGGTTGGTATTGGAAATATGGGCCATGCCCTTCTCCACTACCGCTTTCATGAGCGTAACAAGATGAAGATTATCATGGCCTTTGACCTAGATGACCATCCCGAAGTCGGTACCCAAACTCCTGATGGAATTCCCATTTACGGGATTTCTCAAATCAAGGATAAAATCAAGGATGCTGATGTGAAGACTGCTATCCTGACAGTTCCCAGCGTCAAGTCACAAGAGGTTGCTAATCTCTTGGTGGATGCTGGTGTGAAAGGAATTCTCAGTTTTTCACCAGTCCATCTGCATTTACCAAAAGATGTGGTCGTTCAGTATGTTGATTTGACAAGTGAACTCCAAACTCTCCTCTATTTCATGCGAAAAGAGGATTAGAAAGCGAAAATCATTTTATGAAAAAACCAGTTATAGGGATTACAGGAAACGAAAAAACTCATCCAGATGATGATATCATGATGAGCTACGCTGCAAAAGGCTTTGTGGAAGGCGTTAAAGACGCTGGAGGGATTCCCATCATCCTACCGATTGGTAATCAAGAAATGGCCTGCCACTATATCAGTATGATTGACAAGCTCATCTTGACAGGTGGGCAAAATGTTGATCCAAAATTCTATGGTGAACCAAAAATCATCGATAGCGATGACTACCACCTTCAAAGAGACATCTTCGAACTGGCCCTCATCAAGGAAGCGATTAAACAGAAAAAGCCAATTTTCTCTGTCTGCCGTGGTACCCAACTCTTTAACGTTGCCATGGGTGGAACTTTGTATCAAGATATCGAAGATCACTGGCAGGATTGTTCCGCCGAGTACACAACCCAACGCTTAGTGACAGAACCAAATACCGTTCTCCGAGAAATCTATGGAGAAATCTCCCATATCAACTCCTTCCACCACCAGAGCATCAAGGATTTAGCACCTAACTTAAAGATTGCAGCTCATGATCCTAAAGATGGTATTATTGAGGCTGTCATGAGTACGGATGATGTCGCCTTTCTCGGTGTCCAATGGCATCCAGAATTTCTATTTGAAAATCGTCCCAAAGATAAAAACCTCTTTGACTATGTTGTTAATGAACTTTAGATTAAATCCGTCTTTTCACGATAACTAAAGTAACTGGAGTGAGAGACAATCAAATGGTCCAAGAGGACAATTCCCATCAGGTCGCAGGCTTCTTTGACAAGTTTAGTAACATGATCATCATTTCGGCTAGGGGCTACCGCTCCCGAAGGATGATTGTGGACCAAGATGAGAGAAGTCGCCATATGCTTGATAGCATAGTGAAGAATCTCTCGCGGCTCAGCGATACTACGAGTTGCAGAACCGATAAAAATGGTCTGTTGATGGATGATTTGATTTTGAGTATTGAGATAGAGCGCCACCAGGTGCTCTTGTTTTTTGTCCCCTAATTCCTGTTGCATCTTCTTGGCCAACTTTTGGCTACTGAGAATACTTTCCATCTCAAGGGTCTCATGCTTGTGAATACGATGCCCCAGTTCCATCATAGCTTGTAATTCTATAGCCTTAACACGTCCAATACCTGACAGACTCTGCAATTCCTGCAGGGTCATCTTTTTCAAATCCGTTAGGCTTGAAAGGTTGTTCAAAACTTTCTGGGCAATTTCAAAAACGCTGGCTTGACGTGTTCCTGTCCTGAGTAGAATAGCTAGCAACTCTTGGTTACTGAGCGCTTCAACTCCTTCTTTGGCCAGTCTTTCTCTTGGCAGCAGTGAATCTTCTTGGAATGAAATACTATACATAAAAATCCTCCTCACTTTATTATTCGTGAGAAGGATGGAAAATTATATTTTTTTCTCAATTGGGGCTACACTAGCCAAAAGTTTTTTCAAACCAACATCTGGGAAATTAATTTTCAATTCCTGAGTAGCACCGCTACCTGAAACTTCCAAAACAGTTCCCTCACCCCATTTCTTGTGGAGAGCAATATCTCCAATGGACCAATTTGACTCACTAGACGCTGATTTTGCCCCAGCTGTAAATTGACCAAATGGGAGACCGCTTGACTGGATAGTTTTTGGAGCAGCACTGCGTTTACGGTCTTGAAGAGCTTGAGCCAAACTCATTCCTTGACCGAAGGCAAGACCACCACTGCTATAAGATGCCTTAAAGCTTGTATTTGTTGGACGAGCCAGACCTTGATACTCAAGCAAGTCTGAACTGATTTCGTTAATAAATCGGGTCGGACGGTTGTAGTTGGTACGACCAAAAAGCAGGCGCGAGTTGGCATTGGTCAGATAGAGAATTTTCTCTGCACGCGTAATTCCTACATAGGCCAGACGGCGTTCTTCTTCTAGTTCATCTGGATCTTCAGCCGCACGACTAAGTGGGAAGACATTTTCTTCCATCCCAATCAAAAAGACAACTGGAAACTCGAGACCTTTGGCAGCATGCAGGGTCATCAAGGTCACTTCTGATGTCTCCTGACTACCTGAATCTGTATCCGCAATCAAGGCCAAGTCATTTAAAAAACGACTCAGTTTATCCAGACCAGTTTCTTCTTCTGGCCCATCAGAGGTGTCATCAAAGTTTTTCGTCACAGAAAGAAACTCTTCGATATTTTCAACCCGAGCCTTACTTTCCAGAGTTGCTTGGGCATTAAGAATATCGACATAACCTGTTTTTTCTAGTACGGACTCAACCAACTCAGTAATGCTTAACTGGTCCAGCTGCTCTCGCAAATCTAACATCATATTGGCAAAATCCCAGATAGACTGGGCTGCTTTACCCTTGATACCAGACAACATGATGTTTGCAGAAGCATCTAGCATGGACATGTCTTGCACATTCGCAAAGTCACGGATTTTCTCAACTGTACCTGGACCAATTCCACGTTTCGGTTCGTTAATAATACGCTCAAAACTGATATTGTCACTCAAATTAGCAATGAGGTTGAGGTAAGCGATAATATCGCGAATTTCCTTACGGCTGTAGAACTTGGTTCCTCCGACCATTGTATAAGGGATATTTGACTTGAGCAGGGCTTCCTCAATAGTACGGGACTGCGCATTAGTCCGATAGAGAACTGCAAAATCCTTGTGAAGGAAGTTTTGACTCCGACCAAGTTCATCAATGGTTTTGGCTACAAACACAGCCTCATCCAGCTCATTATCGGCACGATAATAAACGATTTGCTCCCCATCTGCATTCTGGGTCCAGAGATTCTTAGGACGGCGGTTTTTATTGTTTTTAATGACCTCGTTGGCCGCTTGGAGAATGGTTTTAGTTGAGCGGTAATTTTCCTCCAACAAGACAACCTTGGCTTGAGGGTAATCCTTTTCAAAGTCCAAAATATTCTGCATATCAGCACCACGCCAACCGTAGATAGACTGGTCCGCATCCCCAACCACACAGATGTTTTTAAAGCGCGAAGCCAAGAGTTTGACCAATTGGTACTGGGCATGGTTGGTATCTTGGTACTCATCAACATGTATGTATTGGAACTTCTGCTGGTAATAAGTCAAAACATCAGGATTTTGATCAAAAAGACGCAAGGTCAGCATAATCAAATCATCAAAGTCAACCGACTCTGACTGACGAAGCTCTTTCTGATAGGCTGTATAACACTGGGCCACGATTTGCGTGTACATATCTCCAGCTTGAGCAGCATAAACCACATCATCAATCAAGTCATTCTTAGCATTGGAAATGGTCCCTAAGATGCTCCGTTCATTCCATTTTTTAGGATCCAAGTTCAACTGCTTGAGAATCCGTTTCATAAGTGTTCGCTGTTCACCAGGATCTACAATAGTGAAATTTCTGTTGTAGCCAATATGGTCCGCATCACGACGCAAGATACGAACACACATGGAGTGAAAGGTCGCAATCAGACAGTCCTGAGTTGCTGGATTAAGGCTATAAGCACGCTCTTTCATCTCACGCGCAGCCTTATTGGTAAAGGTAATGGCCAAGATATTCCAAGGATTGACTAGCTTTTCATCAATCAGATAAGCAATGCGGTGGGTCAAAACTCTGGTCTTTCCAGAACCAGCCCCCGCCATGATCAACAAGGGCCCTTCTGTCGTTTGCACCGCCTCAGCCTGACGGTCATTCATTCCATTTAATAATGCGTTCATCTTCTCTTCCTTACTCTTGAAGTCAATATTTCTATTATATCAGAATTCAAGGAAAATATCTTTACCTAGACTGGTTACGTGTAGAAGGCAAATTCTTATATCTAGATAAAAAATGAGCTTGGATAGTATTTCCAAACTCATTTATTACTCAATGAAAATCGAAGTGCAAACTAGGAAGCTAGCCGCAGGCTGTACTTGAGTACGGCAAGGTGAAGCTGACGTGGTTTGAATTTGATTTTCGAAGAGTATGAAGTCAATTTTAATATACTAGAACAATCCTAATACTGTTCCATCGCTTTCAACATCCATATTTAGAGCAGCAGGTCGTTTTGGAAGTCCAGGCATGGTCATGACATCACCAGTTAAGGCAACGATAAAGCCTGCACCTAATTTTGGTACCAATTCACGAATGGTAATTTCAAAGTTTTCAGGTGCTCCAAGTGCATTTGGATTATCTGAGAAACTGTATTGAGTTTTAGCCATACAGATTGGCAATTTGTCCCAACCGTTTTGAACGATTTGAGCGATTTGTGTTTGAGCTTTCTTCTCAAAGTTCACTTTGCTACCACGGTAGATTTCAGTAACAATCTTTTCAATCTTTTCTTGAACAGAAAGGTTATTGTCATACAAACGTTTATAGTTAGTTGGAGTTTCAGCAATAGTCTTAACAACTGTTTCGGCAAGTGCTACTCCACCTTCTGCACCATCAGCCCAGACACTTGCTAGTTCAACTGGCACATCAATAGAAGCACAGAGTTCTTTCAAGGCTGCGATTTCAGCTTCTGTATCAGAAACAAATTCGTTAATAGCCACAACTGCTGGAATACCGAACTTACGGATATTTTCAACGTGCCGTTTCAAGTTAGCAAAACCGGCACGAACTGCCTCCACATTTTCCTCTGTCAGAGCATCTTTAGCCACGCCACCATTCATCTTAAGGGCACGAAGGGTTGCAACAATAACTACTGCATCTGGAGATGTTGGCAAGTTTGGTGTCTTAATATCAAGGAATTTCTCGGCACCAAGGTCTGCACCAAAACCAGCTTCAGTAACTGTGTAATCAGCCAAGTGAAGGGCTGTTGTAGTTGCCAAGACAGAGTTACATCCGTGAGCGATATTGGCAAATGGACCACCATGTACAAAGGCAGGTGTTCCGTAAATTGTCTGAACCAAGTTTGGCTTAATCGCATCCTTCAAAATCAAAGCTAAGGCACCTTCAACCTGCAAATCACCTACAGAAACAGGTGTACGATCATAGCGATAACCGATAACAATATTAGCCAAACGGCGTTTCAAGTCCTCGATGTCCGTAGCCAAGCAAAGAATTGCCATGATTTCGGAAGCAACGGTAATGTCAAAGCCATCCTCACGTGGGATACCATTTAAAGGACCACCAAGCCCAACTGTAACATGACGAAGTGCACGATCATTCAAGTCCACTACACGTTTCCAAAGGATACGACGTTGGTCAATTCCCAACTCATTCCCTTGGTGCAAGTGGTTGTCAATCAAGGCAGAAAGAGCATTGTTGGCAGTCGTAATGGCATGCATGTCTCCAGTGAAGTGAAGGTTGATGTCTTCCATTGGCAGAACTTGGGCATAACCACCACCTGCCGCACCACCCTTAATCCCCATTACTGGACCAAGAGATGGTTCGCGAATAGCAATCATGGTTTTCTTGCCAATTTTATTCAAGGCATCCGCTAGACCAATGGTAATAGTTGATTTCCCTTCACCTGCAGGCGTTGGATTGATAGCAGTAACCAAGATCAATTTCCCAACTGGATTGCTCTCAACTGCACGAATTTTATCAAAGCTGAGTTTAGCCTTGTACTTTCCATACAACTCCAAATCATCGTAAGAAATACCAAGTTTCTCTACAACATCAACAATTGGCTTCAACTCAATACTCTGTGCGATTTCAATATCTGTTTTCATTCAAAACTCCTCTAACCTCTTATATGATAATTCATTATAACACAAAACAAGATTTTTAACATCCTAAAACTCTCTAAACGTTCGTAAATATCCCTATTTTTAAGGTTTTTAAAGCCCTTTCTTAAATTTTATATGGCTTTATAGTTTGAAACTATATTCTTTCCTTTTACCAAAATTTTATCACTTTCATTTTACTTACCGTTTATTTTTGTGTACAATAGTGCTATGAAAATTTTAGTTACATCGGGCGGTACCAGTGAAGCTATCGATAGCGTCCGCTCCATCACTAACCATTCTACAGGTCGCTTGGGCAAAATCATCACAGAAACTTTGCTTGCTGCAGGGCATGAAGTTTATTTAATTACGACAAAACGAGCTTTGAAGCCAGAATCACATCCCAACCTAAGTATTCGAGAAATTAACAATACCAAGGACCTTCTACTAGAAATGCAAGAACGTGTTCAGGATTATCAAGTCTTGATTCACTCAATGGCGGTATCCGACTACACTCCTGTTTATATGACTGGGCTAGAAGAAGTTCAGGCTAGCTCCAATCTAGAAGAATTTTTAAGCAAGCAGAATCATCAAGCCAAGATTTCTTCAACTGATGATGTTCAGGTTTTGTTCCTAAAAAAGACACCCAAAATCATATCCCTAGTCAAGGAATGGAATCCTGCTATTCATCTGATTGGTTTCAAACTGCTGGTTGATGTTACCGAAGACCATCTGGTTGACATTGCTAGAAAAAGTCTTATCAATAACCAAGCTGACTTGATTATTGCGAATGATCTGACTCAAATCTCAGCAAAACAGCACCGAGCTATCTTTGTTGAAAAAAATCAGCTTCAATCTGTTAACACTAAAGAAGAAATTGCAGAACTCCTCCTTGAAAAAATTCAAGCCTATCATTCATAGAAAGGAAAGCTATGGCACATATTCTCTTGGCTGTAACGGGATCAATCGCCTCTTACAAGTCGGCAGATTTAGTCAGTTCTCTAAAAAAACAAGGTCATCAAGTCACTATCTTAATGACTCAGGCTGCTACAGAGTTTATCCAACCTTTGACACTACAGGTACTCTCACAGAATTCCGTCCACTTGGATGTCATGAAAGAACCCTATCCTGATCAAGTCAATCATATCGAACTTGGAAAAAAAGCAGATTTATTTATCGTGGCCCCTGCAACAGCTAACACTATTGCAAAACTAGCCCACGGCTTTGCGGACAACATGGTAACTTGTATGGCTCTAGCCTTGCCAAGTCATATTCCCAAACTCATCGCACCAGCTATGAATACAAAAATGTATGACCATCCAGCAACTCAGGCTAATCTGAAAACATTAGAAACCTACGGCTATCAGCTGATTGCTCCTAAGGAATCCCTACTAGCTTGTGGAGACCACGGACGAGGAGCCTTAGCTGATCTCACAATTATTTTAGAAAGAATAAAGGAAACTCTCGATGAAAAAACGCTCTAATATTGCACCCATTGCTATCTTTTTTGCAGCCATGCTCGTGATACATTTTCTGAGCTCACTTATCTTTAACCTTTTTCCATTTCCAATCAAACCGACCATCGTTCATATTCCTGTCATTATTGCCAGCATTATTTACGGTCCACGAGTTGGAGTTACACTTGGATTTTTGATGGGGCTACTTAGTTTGACAGTTAATACAATTACGATTCTACCGACAAGCTACCTCTTCTCACCATTTGTACCAAACGGAAACATCTACTCAGCTATCATTGCTATCGTCCCACGTATTTTGATTGGTTTAACTCCTTATCTAGTCTATAAACTGATGAAAAATAAAACTGGTCTGATTTTAGCTGGTGCCCTTGGTTCACTTACCAACACAGTCTTTGTACTTGGTGGAATTTTCTACCTTTTTGGAAATGTCTTTGATGGTAATATCCAAAAACTCCTAGCAACTGTTATCTCAACAAATTCGATTGCTGAATTAGTTATTTCTGCAGTTCTAACCCTAGCCATTGTTCCAAGACTACAAACATTGAAGAAATAAAAACAATCTCCGCTTTCATACTTGAAGGTGGAGATTTTGTTTGATGTAGTTTGTGTTTTTAGTGAAATGTTTACGAGTCTTTAATTAAAAAAATGGCCTATAAACTTAAGTAAATCCTTGCTTTATTGTCTTGTTTATTGTACTATACTAGTGTATATACAGACAAAAAGGAGATTCTTATGAATACACGGAAAAAGACACAATTTATGACAATGACTGCCCTCTTAACGGCTATTGCGATTTTGATTCCAATCGTTATGCCTTTTAAGATTGTCATTCCACCTGCTTCTTACACTTTGGGAAGCCACATCGCTATTTTTATTGCCATGTTCTTATCGCCCTTGATGGCTGTTTTTGTCATCCTAGCCTCTAGTTTTGGATTTTTGATGGCTGGCTATCCCATGGTGATCGTTTTTCGAGCTTTTTCCCATATCTTTTTTGGGACTTTGGGGGCTCTTTACCTACAAAAATTCCCCAATACCCTAGATAAACCAAAAGCTTCCTGGATTTTCAACTTTGTGTTAGCGCTTGTCCATGCCCTTGCTGAAGTATTGGCCTGTGTCGTTTTTTACGCAACTTCTGGTACCAATGTAGAAAATATGTTTTATGTTCTATTTGTACTAGTTGGATTTGGCACAATTATTCATAGTATGGTAGACTATACATTAGCACTAGCTGTCTATAAAGTGCTTCGAAAACGCCGTTAAAAAGGAAAAGCTATGACAAAAGATCGCAAACAAGCTCTGCTCCAACTCTTGAAAGAAGCTCCTAAAGCCCTTAATGGCCAAAGTTTGGCGGAACATTTTCATGTCACACGTCAGGTCATTGTGCAGGACATTGCAATTTTGAGAGCCGATGGCGCTCCTATCCTATCCACTAATCGTGGCTACGTCTATAAGCAAATTGATACCAATCCTTATGTTCATAAACTTTTCAAAGTGAAACATGAAGTTGAAGAAATCGGTCAAGAACTCCTTGCTATTGTTGATAATGGTGGGCGTGTTCAAAATACCTTGATTGACCATCCCGTTTATGGAGAAATTGAAACCTTGCTGAAACTGTCTTGTCGCAGAGACGTTCAACATTTTCTAGAACAAGTCGAGCATTCAGATTTTAGACCTCTGTCTGAATTGACAGATGGTATCCACTACCACCTAGTTGAAGCCGAAACACAACAAGACCTCCACTATATCGAGGAGGCCTTTGATCGGCTAGGTTATTTAGTAAAGGATTAGAAAATTTTCTTTTCCCAATCGTCTTCTGTACGGCGAGGGTAGAAAAATTCAGATTTGTCAGGAGCTTCCATCATCTCCATCAAAGGTAGCATATCATAGGCCAGATCCAAGTTTGGAATCTGGTCTTTTTGAATCCAATAGCTCAAATAGTAACAATGATATTTAAAAACCACATTGAATGAAAATTAACAACTACCTACTTACTAAAAATATATCACCAGTTATGTTGATCAACATTATCCTTAGTCACAAGATAAATTGGAGAAACTGTTTCTTTTTCCAGTTTTTTCCCTTGATAATGATCTATTGCTGATTGAATAGCAATTTCACCCATCTTAGCTGGTTGCTGAGCAATAGTGGCAGTAATATCACCTTTTGCAATAGCATCATGTGCATCTGGTTGACCATCAATACCAACAATTAATACATTGCTAAGACCAGCTGCTTTTACTGCTTGTGCAGCTCCTAACGCCATCTCATCATTCTGTGCAAAGATTGCTTGTACTTCTTTGTTTCCTTGAATCATATTTTGCGCTGTATTCAAAGCTTTTGCACGATCAAAATTAGCGGATTGACTAGAAAGAACATCTAAATTTGTCTTTGAAATTTGTTCAAATCCTTTACCTCTATCTACTGTTGCAGAAGCGCCTGGGACCCCTGATAATTCAAAAGTTTTTGCTTTTTCTCCCAATTGCTTGGTAATAAATTCAGCAGCCATTTTACCCGCTTCTACATTATCAGAAGCAACAGTTGTCAAGACTTCACCACCATTACTACCGCGGTCAATTAAGATTACTGGAATGTTTGCATTATTAGCAGCTTTAATAGATGTCACAATTGCATCAGAATCAACTGGATTAATTAGCAAAGCATCTACATTTTGACTAATAAAATTTTGAATATCATCTGCTTGTCTAGCAGCATCATCTTGTGCATCTGCTATCTTCAAAGTTACTTCTTTTTCCCCTGCAGCTTTTTCAAGGCCATCTTTCATAGCCACAAAATAAGGATTGTTAGTAGTAGAAATAGAAACTCCTAATTTTAATTCTTTTGCCGACTTTTGAGTCGTAGATTTATTATCATTTGATGAATTTCCTAAACCAGTTTTTCCACAAGCTACTAAAGCAAAAATAAATGTTACAAACAAAGCAAAAATGCTAATTTTTTTAATAATTTTCATGTTATTACTCCTCGTAATATATATCTACAGGGATAGTTTCCATCCCGACTATTGTTCGTCATCTAATAAATTGTTACTATTTCCAAAAAACTTGAAAAATTATTCTACTATTTTACAACTTTAAAACGATCAATCAAAACAGCAATTAAGATTACAACTCCTTTTACTACTTGTTGCCAAAATGCTGAAACACCAATAATATTAAGTCCATTATTCAAAACTCCAATAATTAAAGCACCTATTAGAGTCCCCAATATACGACCTTTACCTCCAGATAAAGAGGTTCCCCCAAGAACAACAGCTGCAATAGCATCCATTTCATAACTAGCACCTGCTGTTGGTTGAGCAGAACTTAAGCGTGATGTTATAATCAATCCAGAAATTGAAGCCATAATACCTGATATTGAATAAATGATAATTTTCACTTTATTTAATTTTACACCTGATATATATGCTGCTTTTTCATTCCCCCCTATAGCATATACAGATTTACCAAATGCTGTTTTATGAAGTAAAACATATAAAACAATAAATACAATAAACATAATAATTACAGGAAATGGAATTCCTACTATGTAACCTTGCCCCAAAAATTGAAATAAGAATGTATCACTTAATCCTTTTGTAATAGGATTTCCATTTGTATAAACAAGTGTTGCTCCCCTAAAAATAGTCATAGTCGCTAAAGTGACGATAAATGGAGCTAATTTCCCGTAGGAAATCAATAATCCATTCATCATACCTAGAATGCAACCCAAAATTAAAGAGATGAGAATTGCTAATGTAACAGGCATTCCGGATCCTAATAGGCCAGCTGTTAGCGCACTGGATAAGGCTAAAATTGATCCAACTGATAAATCAATTCCACCTGTTAGAATAACAAAGGTCATTCCAAAAGCAATCAGTGCATTTGATGTTACTTGCAATAGTAAATTTAACAGATTATTTGCTGTTAAAAAATTTGAATTGATAATAGTGATGACAGCCATTAAAATTATCAATGCTATTACTGTTGTCAATTCTGACATATACTTCATAGTATTTTTCACACTATTGTCCTCCTGTAGCTAGTTGCATAACTTTTTCTTGTGTAGCTTCTTGACGTGTTAATTCTCCACTAATTCTACCTTCATGCATGACCATAATACGATCACTGACTCCAATCACTTCTGGTAAATCTGAAGAGACCATAATAATCGGTACACCTCGTTCAGCCAATTCATTCATTAATTGGTAAATTTCACGCTTAGCTCCAACATCTACCCCACGAGTTGGCTCATCTAAAATCAGTACTTTTGGTGCAATACCTATCCATTTTGCTAAAACTACTTTCTGTTGATTACCACCAGAAAGTGTCCCAACTTCTTTATCTGGATAACCTGATTTAATTTGTAACCTATCAATTAAGCGTTGTACAAATATATCACTTGTTTTATTATCAAAAATGCCATTTTTAACAAAATCACGAGTACTAGGTAAAGTCATATTATCTTTGATAGAAAAATCTAAAATCAATCCCTCATCTTTACGATCTTCTGTTAAGAAACCAATTCCATGCTTAATTGCTTCAAAAGGATTTTTAATTATCAGTTCTTCTTCGTTTATTATAATTTGACCAGATTTTAAAGAATCAATTCCAAAAATTGCTCGCATTATTTCAGTACGACCAGCCCCCATCAAACCAGAAAAACCAAGAATTTCCCCTTGACGTACATAGAAAGAAACATCCGTAAAAGAATTACCAGAAAGATTCTTAGCTTGAAAAACAATATTCCCAATCTCAGCCTTTTTTTCTGGATAGTAATCTTCTAATTCACGACCTACCATCTTTTGAACTAATTCATCCGCATTAGTTAACTTCGTTTTCTTGGTATCAATTACAAACCCATCTCTCATTACAGTTATAAGATCTGTGATCTTAAAGATTTCTTCCATCCGATGTGAAATATACACAATACCTACACCATCAGATTTTAATCCTTCTATCACTTTGAAAAGTGTTTCAGTTTCACGATCAGTTAAAGCTGCTGTAGGTTCATCCATAATTAACAAGGAAACTTCTGATAATAAACATTTTGCTATTTCTATCATTTGTTGTTGTCCAACTGATAATTGACCAATAATTGCATCGAGAGGAATAGAGATATTAAGACGTTTAAATGCTTCTTTAGCTTTCTTTTCCATACTAGCTTTATCTAGAAAGCCAATCGAATTTTTAATTTCTCTTCCTAAAAAAAGATTATCAAGTACAGTCATATCTGGCCAAGTATTCATTTCTTGATGAATAAAACTCAATCCAAACCGTTCTGCCTCTTGAGGATTAGAAAATGTTTTTTCTTTTCCATCAATAAAAATAGTTCCTGAAGTAGCTGGAAAAAGTCCAGTTAAAATATTCATTAAGGTTGATTTGCCTGCACCATTCTCCCCCATTAAAGCATGAACTTCTCCTGAATTAAGAACCAAATCAATACTTTCTAAAACACGATTATTCCCAAAAGATTTTGAAATGTTCTTCATTTCAATTTTCATAGGCAACCCCCTTCTAAATAATAACTCCTGATTGCAAGATTATATTCGAATATGGTGTATCTTCCCCAGTGCGAATAACTGCCTTAACTTTAGTACTCATAGCTTTCAGTTCTTCATGACTAATATATTCAATAATTATATTCGATCCTAAAAGATCTAGAACTGCTTGCCACTGTTCTTTGTTTTTTTCCTTAATTTCTTCTGCTAAGAAAATTTTTTCAATAAGTACATGATCTGAATATTCTTTTAAAACTTCTAAAAAACTTGGACTACCTTTTCTTAATGCTAAATCAATTTTATCAACACCTTTTGGAACTGGTAATCCTAAATCACCGATACAAACCAGATCCATATGACCTAAATCATCAGCTAGTTTTGCTATATTACTATTTAAAATCCCATATTTCTTCATATCCTGGATGCTCCTTTATTTCTTTCAAACTCGGCATGCCACCTTGCGCTCCAAATCTTTGAACAGAAAGATGTGAAGCAATCGTTGCAAAGGACAATGCAACATTCATCTCTTTTCCTTTTGAGATAGCATAAGCAAAAGCACCATTAAACGTATCTCCTGCTCCTGTAGTATCAACTACTTCTGCTTTTATAGCAGGAATCTTCTGAACTGCTGTCCCATCATAATAAATAGAACCTTCAACTCCTAATGTCACAATCATTTTATTAGGATAAATTTTAATAATTTCTTCTAATTTCTTATCTGGAAAAAGCTCTGAACATTCATGCTCATTAGGAGTAATAAAATCACAAAAAGGAATCATCTCTATGTCTGTTTCTCTAGCTGGTGCAGGATTGTAAAGCACCTTAACTTGATTTTCTTGACAAAATTTAGCTATAGATAGGTTGGCTTCATGTGGTATTTCATTCTGTAATACAACAATACTTGCATCACTAATCAATTCCCACTCATTTTTCCAATCATTTGTTTTAACTAAATTATTCGCTCCGGGATAATAAATAATTCTATTATCACCTCCATATAAAGTAATTTGTGCAACTCCTGTAGATTGTGGTACCGTTCCCACATGTTCTGTAGAAATATTATTATTTTGCAGATTACTTAGTAAATCTGCTGAAAAAATATCTTCTCCGACGTTTCCAAATATGTAAATATTATCTTCTACACTGGATAATCTACCAATAGCTACAGCTTGATTTGCACCTTTTCCACCCGGAACTATATTAAATGAATCCCCAAAAATCGTTTCACCTCCTTCTGGAATCCTTTTTGTTCTCATAACTAAGTCCATTGAAATACTTCCAACAACAACAATTTTACTCATTACTTTCTCCTTAATGTATTTCTTTCTACGTATCTAACAGGTAGTTTAATTTTAGCTTCATCTATAGAGAACTTATTTGCCATATTATAGATTAGTTTTGCAGCCTGTTCTCCCATTTTATATGATGATTGGTGAATAGTTGATAAAGAAGGGTAAATAAATTGACTAAGTACAATATCATCATAACCAATGATTTGAATATCATCTGGAATTTTTTTACCAATTGCTAAAATTTCATGAATATAAGCTATCGCATGAATATCAGAAGGTGCTATAATACTATCGATATTTGGATTTCTTTTTAGATTCTCTTTAGCTTCTTTTTGAATTTTTTCAAAGTCAAACGTTTCACTTTCTTCAATACAAATTTCTAAAGATTTATTCCTCAAATAGTTTAAACTTGCTTCAAAGCGTTCCGCGATATTCTCGGCTTTATCATCTAAAACTTTAATAATCATAACTTGCTTAGCGCCAGCATTCCAAATTGCTTTAGCAGCCAAACGTCCACCCAACTGATTATCAGAAAAGACACCGTAACCTGTATCTTTACTAATTCGGTCAACCACAACAACAGGTAACGTAAGATTTGGAAATTCCTTTGTAAAGTCAAGTGTCGTTATAATACCAGCTGCATTTGTTTTTAACAAAAGGTTTATATATTCTTCTAACGAATCATGATCTGAAATAGTACCAACCATAATCCTATAACCTTTATCTTTCAAATATGATTCAGCTCCTCGAACCAATCTTGGGAAGAATGGATTAGAAATATCTGGCAATAAGAGTCCTACCATTTGATTTTTTTTAGTTTTCAAAGATTGTGCTAATACATTCGGCGTGTAATTTAATTTCTTGATAGCATTTTTTATCTTTTCTCTAGCATCATCTCCGACATAGCCTTTTTTCGAAATATATCTTGAAACTGTTGACTTTGATACTCCAGCTTCTTCAGCAACCTGTTTTATTGTAGTCATCACTCCTCCTTTTTTATTGTGGAACCGTTCCCTTATTTATATAGTAAGCGTTTTCTTTGTTTTTGTCAATACTTTTTTAGAAATATTTTAAATTTATTTTAGATTATATATGTTTTTTCCTAATTTTCTATTACTATTAGCCCGGAAACACAACAAGACCTCCACTATATCGAGGAGGCGTTTGACCAGATCCGTTATTTAGTATAGGATTAGAAAATTTTCTTTTCCCAATCGTCTTCTGTACGATGACGGTAGAAAAACTCTGATTTGTCAGGAGCTTCCATCATTTTCATCAAGGATAACATATCATAGGCCAGATCCAAGTTTGGAATCTGGTCTTTTTGCACCCAAGAAACTTCTCCTTCATCTGAAGAGCGAAGGCTACCAGAGAACTCAGTCGCCTTGTAACAAATGACAATATAGCGCCCACCTGTATCTAGTGGCCAATTTTTAATGCCAACAAGTTGAGGATTTTGGATAGTCAACCCTGTTTCTTCATAGATTTCACGAATGACAGACTCTGCGAAGGACTCGCCGTTTTCTACATGGCCTCCTGGAAAGGCATAACCGGACCAACGATTTTTTTTAGGAGCGCGATATTGCATCACCACGCGCTGAGTTTCGGTGTCTTCAATCAGACAAATGTTTGTTAAAATTGTTAATTGAGAACGGGACATACATAGACTCACTTTCTAATTTATTAAATTTTCAGACTTGGTACCAGAAATATTAGCTTTTACTTTTTAGAATTATTTAGAATAGAATACCATCCGTTTTTCCTTCATAGGCTTTCCAAGTTCAAGTATCTTTTCTTGTCCATCAAAAGTAAAACCCATTTTTTGATAGAAAGCAATGGCTCGCTTATTATCTTTCAATACCCATAAGAAAATTTCAGAAAAATGATCAAGAGCAGTCAAAGCTACTTTCACTAACTTTTGTGCGATTCCTTTTCCATAATAGTCTTTTAAAACATATAAAGCAATAATTTCACCAGCTTGAATAGTCTCATCACGAAAGCTGCCATAACTGATAAAACCAACTACCTTCAGGCCATCTATCGCAATCAATGTATTTTCTGGATACTTTTGACTAAAGAATCGACATCTTTCTAATGTCATTGTCTCCTGAAATTCTGCAGGCAAAAGGTCATCATAAGCCTCTCTCCACGTTTGCCAGTGAACAAGGGACTTACCTTCTATCTCTTCAGGAGTTTCCATTAATTTGATAATAACCGTCATTTGTTTTCTTCTCCTTAATTCAACACCCTGACTTCCTTTGCTACTTTTTGTAGAAATTTTTGTCTTGTTGAACTTGTATTTACTTCACGGCCTAACTCTCCTAAAATCGAAACCCTCTTTGTTTTTATGCCACAGTGATTCAATACAGCATTCTTTAATACTGATATTCCATAACTGTCTGGAATGTTAATCGGACCTGAAAATACTTTATACCACCAAGTTGGTGCCATGGAGGTTGCATAGATACTAGCTGTTTTTCCTTTTAGTAACTTTTTGAACTGTTTACCTCTCAAGTAGTTCAAAATAAAGCTTCCTCGATTATTTGCGGAGTATGCAATGCCTGGCGTAAAAACACGATCAATCCAACCTTTCAATAGACTAGACATACTACTCCACCAAATAGGATAAACAAAAATGAAATGATCTGCCCACTGGATTAATTCTTGAGAGCGTAGAATGAACAGATCGTCCTCCATACTTTGTCGATAACCATAACGTAAAACAGGATCAAACTCTTCTGCATTAAGATTAATCATTTCAAGTTCATGTCTATTTGAGTCTATGTTTTCTACAATCGTTTGAAAAATTGCTTGGCAGTAACTTTCTTTATCAGGATGTCCATTGATAACTAAAATATTCATAAAATTCCCCTAATCCAACGCCTTGACTTCCAACATCATATCACGAATCTGAGCTGCTAGTTCAAAGTCAAGCACTTCGACGGCTTCTTGCATTTGTTTTTCTAGTTTCTTGACAAGTTCCTTACGTTCTTGTTTGTTGAGGCTATTGATATCGACTTCCTTGTCTTCTTCCATAGCAACCGCCTTGGTTACGGCAATAAGGTCTCGGATTTCTTTCTTAATGGTTTGTGGAACGATACCATGTTCTTCATTATAGGCCATCTGGATTTTCCGACGGCGAGCCGTTTCATCAATGGCACGTTGCATTGACTGGGTAACCGTGTCCGCATACATGATGACATGACCTTCACTGTTACGAGCAGCACGACCAATGGTCTGGATAAGACCACGCTCATTACGAAGGAAACCTTCCTTGTCAGCATCGAGAATAGCTACGAGACTCACTTCGGGAACGTCAATCCCTTCACGGAGCAGGTTGATTCCGACCAAGACATCAAAGACACCCAAACGCAGATCTCGGATAATCTCTGTCCGCTCTAAAGTCTTGATATCCGAGTGCATGTACTTAACCTTGATACCCATTTCTTTGAAGTAGTCGGTTAAGTCCTCTGCCATCTTCTTGGTTAAGGTTGTGATAAAGGTACGCTCATTCTTCTCAACACGGGCATTAATTTCACCTAAGAGATCATCAATCTGTCCCATAGTCGGACGGACTTCCACCTCAGGATCCAAAAGCCCTGTCGGACGAATGATTTGCTCAATCACTGTCTCGGTCTGTTCATTTTCATAGTCACCAGGTGTCGCTGAAACGTAAACAATCTGATGAACGTGACTCTCAAACTCCTCACGACGGAGAGGACGATTGTCCAAGGCAGACGGTAAACGGAAACCATAATTGACCAGCATTTCCTTACGCGAACGGTCTCCATTGTACATTCCCTTGATTTGCCCCATAGTCATGTGACTCTCGTCAATCATGATTAAGAAATCATCTGGGAAGAAGTCGAGAAGGGTATAAGGAGGCTCACCCTCACTCCGTCCATCCATGTGACGTGAATAGTTCTCAACCCCGTTGGTATAGCCCATCTCACGCAGCATTTCGATATCATACTCTGTCCGCTGTTTCAAACGCTGGGCTTCCAGCAGTTTTCCTTCCTTTTCAAAGATAGCTAACTGCTCTTCCAATTCGGTCTGAATCTTGGCAATGGCAACTTCCATGTGGTCATCATTGGTCACAAAGTGTGTCGCAGGGAAAATCGCCAAATGATCCACTTCTCCCAATACCTGACCTGTCAAAGCCTCCACTTCACGAATACGGTCAATTTCGTCTCCAAAAAATTCTACTCGAAAGGCATGCTCATCACGGGAAGCTGGGAAAATCTCCACCACATCCCCACGAACACGAAATCTCCCCCGTTGGAAATCAATATCATTTCGCTCAAACTGGATGTCAACTAAGTCATTCAAGAGTTTATCACGAGAAATTTCCAGACCTGGGCGCAGACTTACAACACTATCAGCGTATTCCTTAGGCGAACCCAAACCATAGATACAAGAGACTGAGGCCACAACAATGACATCATTACGCTCCAAAAGAGCCGAAGTCGCTGAGTGGCGGAGTTTGTCAATCTCGTCATTGACAGAGCTGTCCTTCTCAATGTAGGTATCGCTAGAAGGGACATAGGCTTCTGGCTGGTAATAGTCATAGTAGGATACAAAATACTCAACAGCATTTTCAGGAAAAAATTCCTTAAACTCCCCATAGAGCTGTCCTGCTAGAGTCTTATTGTGGGCAATGACCAGAGTTGGTTTATTGACTTTGGAAATGACCTGACTCATGGTATAGGTCTTCCCTGTTCCAGTCGCCCCCATCAGAATCTGAGCTTTTTCTCCCCCCTCGATATTATCAACCAACTGCTCGATAGCTTGGGGTTGATCTCCTGATGGTTGGTATTTTGATACTAGTTTAAATTGATTGTCTGTAATGCGATTAATCATAAGAATCCTCTCTCGATGTGCTATTCCTATTTTAGCATACTTGTAGCATTTTCACGAAGAAAAGGACGGACCAAAGTCACATCCTTTCATTTTCTTTCTTTAATTGATAGGCGAGATAGACAATCAGCAGTAGCAAGACTAGACTTGTCATGATAGATCCTTCGATACCAAAAGAGCCACCTGATAGCCAGCTCTGATCGCCTTGTGGTAAAAAGGTCATCAGCGATGTTCCTGACAGCTGACCACTAACTAAAATCCCAAATAGATTTCCCTGAGCAAAATTCCAGGCGCCATGAATACCTGCAACACCCCAAACTGTATCGGTTTTGAGGAGGTAAAGTGACATGGCAACTCCGAATAAAAAGAGATTCACTAGAGATAGAGGGGTGAGACCCGAATTGCCCATATGAAGCAGGGTAAAGAACAGGCTAGATATAAGAACAGCAAGCTTTAGATTGGTTCTTGAGGCCAATTGAGGAAGGAGCCAAGCACGGGATACCACTTCTTCTGCTGTCCCCTGTAAAATCCAAAATGGGATAGTAAAGACGACAAAGATAAGAGAATAAGGATTCAAGTGAATGGACTCCAAACGATATTGCCCTAATGCTACTAAACCTAACAAGGTCAGAAGAAAAAGTGCCAGACCTAGACCAAATCCTTTAAGAAGATTGCTGAGGAAATTTTCTTTATAAAATCCTAAAGTTCGAATAGGTCTTTTCTCAACTTTTCTTGTCCATCTGAACACAGTGTTAAGAATAAAACCAAAGGCCAGCAATTCTAAAATTAAACGAAAATCACCTGTTTTATCCGTCAAGCTCTGATGCAAGGTCTGCAAGTAGGTTGCAAGATTTTGACCAGCCTCTCCAAAATTTCTAGCAAGTCCGATGAGAGCTAACAAACTAATACCATACAGAGTATAAGCCACAAACTCTCCTATGAAGACAAAAGCAAAGGCTAACAAGGGGCTTGTGTAAATGTTTAAACTCATTTTTGAAGCTTGGAAGTCTTTAAATATTCTTTTGTTCTTCATATCCCTGTCCTCTTTTCTTCTATCATATACTATTATTATAGCACTTTATAGTAGCAATTCAAGAAAGAAAAGGAAAAAACAATGTTATATTTTCTGACACGTAAATATAAAAATTTGCCTTTTTTTACTTTTTCTGATATAATGGGAAAATATTCGGAAAAGGAGACTAAAAATGAAGAAAAAATTTCTAGCATTTTTGCTAATTTTATTCCCAATTTTCTCATTAGGTATTGCGAAAGCAGAGACGATTAAGATTGTTTCTGATACCGCCTATGCACCTTTTGAGTTTAAAGATTCAGATCAAACTTATAAAGGAATTGATGTTGACATTATTAACAAAGTCGCTGAGATTAAAGGGTGGAACATTCAGATGTCCTATCCTGGATTTGATGCAGCGGTAAATGCAGTTCAAGCTGGTCAAGCTGACGCTATCATGGCAGGGATGACAAAGACTAAAGAACGTGAAAAAGTCTTCACCATGTCTGATACTTACTATGATACAAAAGTTGTCATTGCAACTACAAAGGCACTCAAGATTAGTAAATATGACCAATTAACTGGCAAAACCGTTGGTGTTAAAAACGGAACTGCTGCTCAACGTTTTCTTGAAACAATCAAAGATAAATACGGCTTTACTATTAAAACATTTGACACTAGTGATTTGATGAACAACAGCTTGAGTGCTGGTGCCATCGATGCCATGATGGATGACAAACCTGTTATCGAATATGCCATTAACCAAGGTCAAGACCTCCATATTGAAATGGACGGTGAAGCTGTAGGTAGCTTTGCTTTCGGTGTTAAAAAAGGTAGCAAATACGAGCACCTAGTTACTGAATTTAACCAAGCCTTGGCTGAAATGAAAAAAGATGGTAGTCTTGATAAAATCATCAAGAAATGGACTGCTTCATCATCTTCAGCAGTGCCAACCACAACTACTCTAGCAGGCTTAAAAGCTATTCCTGTTAAGGCTAAATACATCATTGCCAGCGATTCTTCTTTTGCACCTTTTGTTTTCCAAAACTCAAGCAACCAATTTACTGGTATTGATATGGAATTGATTAAGGCAATCGCTAAAGACCAAGGCTTTGAAATTGAAATCACCAACCCTGGTTTCGATGCAGCTATCAGTGCTGTCCAAGCTGGTCAAGCAGATGGTATCATTGCTGGTATGTCTGTCACAGATGCTCGTAAAGCAACTTTTGACTTCTCAGAATCATACTACACAGCCAATACTATCCTTGGTGTCAAAGAATCAAGCACCATTGCTTCTTATGAAGATTTGAAAGGAAAGACAGTCGGTGTTAAAAACGGAACTGCTTCTCAAACCTTCCTAACTGAAAATCAAAGCAAATACGGCTACAAAATCAAAACCTTCGCTGATGGTTCATCAATGTATGACAGTTTAAACACTGGTGCCATTGATGCTGTTATGGATGATGAGCCTGTTCTCAAATATTCTATCAGCCAAGGGCAAAAATTGAAAACACCAATCGCTGGAACTCCAATCGGTGAAACAGCCTTTGCTGTTAAAAAAGGAGCAAATCCAGAATTGATTGAAATGTTCAATAACGGACTTGCAAACCTTAAAGCAAACGGTGAATTCCAAAAGATTCTTGATAAATACCTAGCTAGCGAATCTTCAACTGCATCAACAAGCACTGTTGATGAAACAACTATCTGGGGCTTGCTTCAAAACAACTACAAACAACTCCTTAGCGGTCTTGGTATCACTCTTGCTCTAGCTCTCATCTCATTTGCTATTGCCATTGTTATCGGGATTATCTTCGGTATGTTTAGCGTTAGCCCCTACAAATCTCTTCGTGTGATTTCTGAGATTTTCGTTGACGTTATCCGTGGTATTCCTTTGATGATTCTTGCAGCCTTCATCTTCTGGGGAATTCCAAACTTCATCGAGTCTATTACAGGCCAACAAAGTCCAATTAACGACTTCGTAGCCGGTACTATTGCTCTATCGCTCAATGCAGCTGCTTATATCGCTGAGATTGTTCGTGGTGGTATTCAAGCCGTTCCAGTTGGTCAAATGGAAGCCAGCCGAAGCTTGGGTATCTCTTATGGAAAAACCATGCGTAAGATTATCTTGCCACAAGCAACTAAATTGATGTTGCCAAACTTTGTTAACCAATTCGTTATCGCTCTTAAAGATACAACCATCGTATCTGCTATCGGTTTGGTTGAACTCTTCCAAACTGGTAAGATTATCATCGCCCGTAACTACCAAAGTTTCAAGATGTATGCAATCCTTGCTATCTTCTATCTTGTAATTATCACACTTTTGACTAGACTAGCGAAACGCTTAGAAAAGAGGATTCGTTAATGGCAAAATTAAAAATTGATGTAAATGATTTACACAAAAACTACGGAAAAAATGAAGTTTTAAAAGGAATTACGACTAAGTTCTATGAAGGGGATGTTGTTTGTATCATCGGTCCTTCAGGTTCTGGTAAGTCAACCTTCCTCCGTAGCCTCAATCTTCTAGAAGAAGTCACTAGTGGTCACATCACTGTGAACGGTTATGACTTAACTGAAAAAACAACCAATGTTGACCACGTCCGTGAAAATATCGGAATGGTTTTCCAACACTTCAACCTTTTCCCACACATGTCTGTATTGGACAACATTACTTTTGCTCCTACTGAGCACAAGTTAATGACTAAGGAAGAAGCTGAGAAATTGGGAATGGAGTTGCTTGAAAAGGTTGGACTAGCAGATAAAGCTAATGCCAACCCAGATAGCCTATCAGGTGGTCAAAAACAACGTGTAGCCATCGCTCGTGGACTAGCAATGAATCCAGACATCATGCTCTTTGATGAACCAACTTCTGCCCTTGACCCTGAGATGGTTGGAGACGTACTAAACGTTATGAAAGAATTAGCTGAGCAAGGCATGACCATGATTATCGTAACCCATGAGATGGGATTTGCTCGTCAAGTTGCCAACCGTGTTATCTTTACTGCAGATGGTGAATTCCTTGAAGACGGAACACCTGATCAAATCTTTGATAACCCACAGCACCCACGTCTGAAAGAGTTCTTGGACAAGGTCTTAAACGTCTAAACTTAAACTGTAAGGATTTCCTTGCAGTTTTTTTCTATCTCGTATTGGATTTTTTGATTTTTAGGAAAATTATGTTAGAATTAAGTTTATGAAATGAGATTTCCTCATACCTAGCAAGACTAGGAATAAAAATAGAAATTAGGTAGCTAGATGTCATCTAAGGTTATTGTTACAATTTTCGGTGCGAGTGGAGACCTGGCTAAACGCAAGCTCTACCCTTCCCTTTTTAGACTTTATAAATCCGGCAATCTTTCCAAGCACTTTGCAGTTATTGGAACTGCCCGTCGTCCTTGGAGCAAGGAATATTTTGAATCTGTTGTTGTCGAATCTATCCTTGATTTGGCAGATAGTACCGAACAGGCTCAAGAGTTCGCTAGCCACTTCTACTATCAAAGTCACGATGTCAATGATACAGAGCACTATATTGCTTTACGTCAATTGCAGGCTGAACTAAATGACAAGTACCAAGCTGAACACAACAAGCTCTTCTTCTTGTCGATGGCACCTCAGTTCTTTGGAACCATTGCTAAACACCTCAAGTCTGAAAACATTGTAGATGGTAAAGGTTTTGAGCGCCTAATCGTTGAAAAACCATTTGGTACAGATTATGCAACAGCAAGCAAGTTGAATGACGAACTCCTAGCAACATTTGACGAAGAACAAATTTTCCGTATTGACCATTATCTTGGTAAGGAAATGATCCAAAGCATCTTTGCAGTTCGCTTTGCCAACCTGATTTTCGAAAACGTTTGGAACAAGGATTTTATCGACAATGTTCAAATTACCTTTGCGGAGCGCTTGGGTGTAGAAGAACGTGGTGGCTACTATGACCAATCTGGTGCCCTCCGTGACATGGTACAGAACCATACTTTGCAACTTCTTTCCCTCCTTGCCATGGACAAGCCAGCAAACTTCACAAAGGACGAGATTCGTGCTGAAAAGATTAAGGTCTTTAAAAACCTCTATCATCCAACTGATGAAGAACTTAAAGAACACTTTATCCGTGGTCAATACCGTTCAGGTAAGATTGATGGTATGAAATACATCTCTTACCGTAGCGAGCCAAATGTAAATCCAGAATCAACAACTGAAACCTTTGCATCTGGTGCTTTCTTTGTGGACAGCGATCGCTTCCGTGGTGTTCCTTTCTTCTTCCGTACTGGTAAACGTCTGACTGAAAAAGGAACTCATGTCAACATCGTCTTTAAACAAATGGATTCTATCTTTGGAGAACCACTTGCTCCAAACATTTTGACCATCTATATCCAACCAACAGAAGGCTTCTCTCTTAGCCTAAATGGGAAGCAAGTAGGAGAAGAATTCAGCTTAGCTCCTAACTCACTTGATTACCGTACAGATGCGACCGCAACTGGTGCTTCTCCAGAACCATACGAGAAATTGATTTATGATGTCCTAAATAACAACTCAACTAACTTTAGCCACTGGGATGAAGTTGGTGCGTCATGGAAATTGATTGACCGTATCGAAGAGCTCTGGACTGCAAATGGTGCCCTACTTCATGACTATAAAGCTGGAAGCATGGGACCTCAAGCAAGCTTTGACTTACTTGAAAAATTCGGTGCCAAATGGACTTGGCAACCAGACATCGCCTATCGTCAAGATGGCCGTTTAGAATAAAAAAAATTCCTGCAAGTTTGTAGCTTGCAGGATTTTTACTTCTGATTAGATTAAGCCTTCCAAGAGACCCTTCATAAAGTTTTCTGAGTTAAATTCTCCAATATCATCGATTTTTTCACCAAAACCAATCAATTTTACAGGAATATTGAGTTCTTCACGGATTGCTAGAACAACACCTCCTCGAGCAGTTCCATCAATCTTAGTCAAGACAATTCCAGTTAATGGCGTGATTTTTGAAAATTCTTTGGCCTGTACAAGAGCGTTTTGACCTGTTGATGCATCCAGAGCCAAGAAAGTTTCATGAGGGGCTTCTGGCACAACACGTTTGATGATACGACCAATCTTTTCCAACTCAGCCATAAGGTTGTCCTTATTTTGTAGACGACCCGCTGTATCTATCATGAGAATATCGATACCTTCAGCTACGGCACGTTCCATGCCATCAAAGACTACGCTGGCTGGGTCAGCTTTTTCAGGTCCAGTCACAACTGGAACATCCACACGGCGTCCCCATTCTGCTAATTGGGCAACGGCACCAGCACGGAAGGTATCTGCCGCAACTAGCATAACTTTTTTACCTGCTTGTTTGTAGCGGTGGGCTAGTTTCCCGATAGAAGTTGTTTTCCCGACACCATTAACACCGACAAAGAGCATGACTGTCAAGCCATCTTGGAAGTGGATACTTTCATCATAGTTGCCATCCTTTTCATAAAGCTCAACCAATTTCTCAATGATAACACGGCGAAGTGCGTCAGGTTTCTTGGCGTTTTCAAGCTTGGCTTCGTAGCGTAACTCCTCTGTTAAGTTAGAAGCGACTTGGACACCAACGTCACTCATAATCAGTAATTCTTCCAGTTCCTCGAAGAATTCTTCATCGACAGAGCGGAAATTAGCAAAGAAGGCGTTCAAGCGAGCTCCGAAGCCTGTACGAGTTTTCTTAAGACTACGGTCATATTTTTCCTGAACAGTTTCTTCTACTTGAAGCATTTCTGGCTCAAAAACTTCAGAATTATTTTCGTCTGCAATCTCTTCAAGCTCATAATTCTCTTCCTCTGGGACTTCTTCTTGTTGAACTTCTACAACTGACTCTGAATCATGATTTTCTTCAACAGTTTTTTTGATTTCCTCTTCTTCAATCACAGGCTCTTCAAAACTTTCAACCTCTGCTTCTTCTTGAGAAGCTTCCTCAGCTTCTGTGAAGGCAGGCTCAGTATCTTCAGACAAATCAAGATTTTCTAGAGCTTCTTTTACAACTTCTTCGATTTTAGGTTCTTCTTTTTTTCCGAATAGACGGTCAAATAATCCCATATCTTAGTTCTCCTTTAGCACATATTCTTCGATAGCCCAGGCTACAGCCTCTTCATCGTTGGTCATAGGAGTCACAATATTTGCAACTGCCTTGACTTCAGGAACAGCATTTTGCATGGCAACACCGAGCCCTGCCCATTCAATCATAGACAAATCATTGGCCTCGTCGCCACAAGCCATAACTTGGCTTTTGTCGATTCCAAGATGGCTGATTAGTTTTGCCAAACCTGTTGCTTTATGAACATTCTTTGGTGACCACTCTAGCAACATTTCACGTGATTTAAAGATTTCATATTGGTCAAACAATTCTGGAGAGATCTTCTGAATGGCTGCATCCAAGGGTTCTTGAGCAAAGGCAGTCACGCATTTATTGTAAGTCATTTGACTAGATAAGTCTTCAAACTCCACTGGAACAAAGGTCAATGCTGGATTGAATTTGGCATAAAGACTTTCTTGGTCCGATTGGATTTGATAAACAGTTCCTTCTGAGATAGCATCAAGAGGCAGTGATAATTTCTCTGTTTCTTCATACAAGCGTGCCACATCATCATATGAAAAGACTGTTTTATCAAGGATTTCTCCTGTATTTTTCTGAACCAAACCACCATTAAAAGTAATCGTATACTCATCTTCGTGGCCGTCAGTCCCTAGCTCATGGAGAAAGAAATCCATGGCTTTTAGAGGACGACCTGTTGTCAAAACCACCTTAATCCCACGATCACGCGCAGCTTTCAAGGTTGCCTTGGTGCGATCCGTCAGCCTTTTATCAGTAGTCAGCAAGGTCCCATCCAAGTCCAATGCAATCAATTTTATATCTGCCATTATAAGCCCTCCATATAAGCTATAACCGACTGGTCCTTATGGTGACCAATCACTGTCTCTGCTAATGCTAAAATTTCAGGTCGTGCATTTTCAGGAGCTACAGGATGTCCCACAACCTGCATCATATGCAAGTCATTTAGATTGTCTCCAAAAGCCATAACCTGATCCATTGTGATGCCAAGTTTTTTAGCCAATTCAACAATGGCCACTCCCTTATCGACATAGTCCAGAACAATATCAATAGATTCAAAGCCAGTTGTCATGGCCTTAACACCAGGAACATGTTCATTAACCCAAGCTTCTCCAGCTTCTAGCGTTTCTTCTGTGAAGTTGGTCGTAAATTTGAAAATGTCATCTGTGATATCTTCCAAACTTGCTACTTTTTGGATATTTTCATTATAGTGCTGGCTCACTTTCAAATAGGTCTCATCAACCGTATCTAGAACATAAGCTCCCTTTTTGCCCGTCAAGAGCAGTTTATTGATATCTACATAAGGTGAAGTTTTCAGCCTTTCAAAAGTTGATAGATAAAACTCACGAGACATAGTCGCTTCATACAAATCTTGACCTCGATATTCTACCAAACTGCCATTTTCCGCGATGAAAATAATGTCATCACGAACATCAGCAAATAATTTTTCTAGAGACAAAAATCCACGCCCCGAAGCCACCGCAAAGTAAATCCCTTTTTCCTTGTAGGAAGCCAAGAGAGACTTAAGGCGATCCACATCAAAGCACCCATTTCCATCTAGGAAGGTTCCGTCCATATCCGTTGCTACTAGTTTAATTGTCATCCTTCAATACTTTCTAAATCTTTTAACTTAACCGAAACAATTTTTGAGACACCTGACTCTTGCATGGTCACTCCATAGATGGAATCAGCCGCTGCCATGGTTCCTTTACGGTGGGTTACAACGATGAACTGGCTGTCCTTGTCAAATCGATTGAGGTAATCCCCAAAACGTTTAACATTAGCTTCATCCAGCGCAGCTTCCACCTCATCCAAGATGACAAATGGGATAGTCTTAACTCGAATGATAGAGAAAAGCAAAGCTAGAGCTGACAGAGCTTTTTCACCACCACTCATGAGGTTAAGCGACTGGATTTTCTTACCTGGAGGTTGAACAGAAATCTCCACACCAGCTGTTAAAAGGTCACCCTCAGTCAATATCAAGTCCGCTTGACCTCCACCAAACATCTGCTTGAAGGTCACTTTAAAGGACTCACGGATAGCTTCAAAGGTTGATTTAAAGCGTTCCTTGACCTCATCATTCATCTCTGTAATGGTCTCAAGGAGCAAGTTTTTTGCTGACAAAATGTCATCTCGCTGACTATTTAGGAAATCCAAACGATTGTGGACTTCTTCGTACTGGTCAATAGCTTCCAAATTGACAGGACCCAGTGAGCGAATAGCCTTCTCTAAATCCTGCACCTCTTGCTCTGCCAGATTAAGGTTTTCCAACTCATGTGCTTTTTCTAGAGCCTCAGTATAGCTAATCTGATACTGGTCTGTCAATTGACTTTGTAGATGGCGCAAGCGCTCGCTGACCTTTTCTTTCTTAGCTTCAGCACGTGTTTGCTTGCGAATCCACTCTTCATTCTGCTGACGTGCCTGGTCCAAATGACTGGAAATATCATCCAGTTGACCTTCAATATCATCCAACTCAAACTGCTTGCGAATCAAACCTTGTTGGAGATTTGTTTTCTGGTTTTTGGCTTCTTCAGCCTGTTGACTGAGCAATTCTGTATCAACCTTCTCAAGATTGTCAACCTTTTCTTGAAGAAGGCGCTGGATTTCTTCTTGTTCGATATCTAAATTGTCCAATTCCTTGCCTAAGCGCTCAATATCAGCTACTTCATAACGTTTTTGCCCTTGCAGTTCTGTCTTAAGCAAGCGAGCTTGAGCTACCTCTTCCTGCAAGTTTTGATAGCGTTCTTGGATGGCGTTTTTGTTAGACTTAATCTCTTCAATCTCAGCTTCCAGATTTTGCTTGTCGCTGGCGATAGTAGCAAGGCGCTCTTGGCATTTTTCCTTATCCGCTTGCCAATCTCCATCAGAAAGACGATTTAATTCTTCTTCTTGAAGTTTCCAAAGAGTTTCCAGTTCTTCAACTTGCTGACTGGTCTGCTGATAAGCAAGGGACAAGCCTTTCTCCTGAATACGAGCCTGCTCTCCTTGAGATTTGATATCTTCTAATCTTTCTGTCAATCTAGCCATCTGGTCTTGCAAGGTCTTCAAAGCCACTTCTTCTGAACGAAGACTTGCTTCCTCTTCAGCAATTTCTTTTTGCAATTGCTCCAGTTCTGGCTTGATGAAAATACTGTTATTCTGACGATTGGCTCCACCTGCATAGGAACCACCTGTGCGTAACTCTGTCCCATCCAATGTCACCATGCGAACCTGATAACGAACTTGGCGAGCAGCTGCACGCGCATGTTCTACTGTATCAAAAATCGCTGTCGTGGCTAGCAAGTTCTTGAAAATGGCTTCCAGTCTAGTATCGAAAGTAACTAACTCATCTGCCATGCCCAGAAATCCTGGACTTGCAGCAATAGCATCTTGGTTCTGACTAGAAATCGTACGCGCCTTGATCGTTGTCAAAGGAAGGAAAGTCGCACGACCGGCTCTGTTTCGTTTAAGGAAATCAATAGCTTTGGTTGCTGCCTCTTCATCTTCTACGATGATATGCTGGCTACTTGCCCCTAAGGCAATCTCCAGGGCAGTTTGATAATGCACATCAAAGGTCAGGTGCTCACTGACTGCACCAATAATTCCACCAAGGCGGTCTTTTTCTTGGAGAACACTCTTAACACCTGCATAAAAGTTACTATGATTTCTCAGGATATTTTCCAAACTTTGGGCTCTAGCCTGCTTGTTTTTGAGACTATCCAGACGGTCAAAGAGTTGACTTTGTTGAGCTTGATAGGAAGTTTTCTGTTCCTCTTGCTCCTTGGCACAGATTTGGTAGTCAGCCAATAATTTTTGAACCTGTTCCTTGGCAGTTTCAAGCTCTTCTTTTTGCTGACTAGCCTTCTCTTTAGCTGTAGCCAGTTGTTCTTTCAGCTTTTCTAATTGATCTGCTTGTTTTTGAGAAAGCTGACGACTATTTTCCAACTCATTCTCAATACGAGTCAGCTGGTTTGAGACATCTGCTTCTTCTTGTAAAAGAGCGACAAAGCGTTCACGTAAAATCTCAATCATCTGATCAGGATCATCTGAAAAAGCTAGTAATTCAGCTTCTAAACGATTGAGTTTTTGATTATTTTGGACTAGATTTTCTTCTAATTGTGCCAAGTTAGCTTTTTTTTCAGCCTTTTCCTGACTTAGAGCATTTCTCTTATCCTCCAAAGCAGCCAAACGGACTTGTGCTTCCTGTTGATTCAGGGCTACTTGCTCAGATTCCAGTTTCGATAGGGCTAATTTTCTCTCTAAATCACTGATTAGACTAGTCAAATCCATCAAACTGCCTTGGTCTTTGGCCATTTCAGCCTGTAAATCTTGGCGTTGCTTTTTAAGAGTTTGATTTTCTTTTTCTAATGTTTCACGCTTTTGGTAATAACTAGTCAAGAGTTCCTGAACCTGAGCCAACTCTTCTTCTGTCGAGTCTAGTTCAGCCTTATTTTCCTTAATTTGAGCAACCAGCACGTCTAAATAAATAGCCTTGCGTTGACCTTCCAAGTCTAAAAACTTACGGGCATTTTCAGCTTGCTTCTCAAGAGGATTAATTTGATTATCCAACTCGTAGATAATGTCTTCAAGACGATCCAGATTATCCTGAGTTTGTTGTAGTTTACTCTCAGTTTCTTTTCTGCGAGTCTTGTATTTCAAAACTCCAGCAGCTTCTTCAAAAATAGCTCTGCGTTCTTCAGGTTTGGAGTTGAAAATCTCCTCAACCTTCCCTTGGGAAATGATAGAGAAGGAATCTCGTCCCAAACCTGTATCCAAGAAAAGATCATGAATATCACGCAGACGGACTTTCTTGCCGTCGATCTTGTATTCGCTATCTCCGCTACGATAGATATGGCGTTCTACCCTGATTTCTTGGCCTGCATCCTTGATAAATCCGTCATTATTATCCAGAGTCACAACTACAGAAGCATAATTGAGCGGTTTGCGACTTTCTGTTCCAGCAAAGATAACATCCGGCATCTTGCCCCCACGGAGACTCTTAACACTGGACTCCCCCAAGGCCCAACGCAGACTTTCTGTAATATTCGACTTTCCAGAGCCATTGGGTCCAACAACTGCCGTCACACCTTGGTCAAAGACGACCTTGGTCTTGTCTGCAAAAGACTTGAATCCCTGAATTTCGATTTCCTTTAAATACATGAATCCAGCCCTTTCTCAACGGCATTTTTGGCAGCTTCCTGCTCTGCTAGTTTCTTAGAACGACCTTGACCTTGACCAATGCTCTTACCTTCGACAAGAACTTCTACATCAAAGACCTTATCGTGGGCAGGACCCGTTTCAGAAATCACCTGATAACGAATAACCACATCGCCATTGACCTGAAGTAACTCTTGGAGATGGGTTTTGTAGTCTGTAATCATCTCAAACTCGCCAGCTTCCACCTTGGGAATCATGACTTGATAGATAAATGCCTTAACCTTGGCCACATCCTTGTCCAAAAGGAGAGCACCAAGAAAGGCTTCGAAGGCATCACCAAGAATGGTGTCGCGATTGCGCCCACCAGACTTTTCTTCCCCCTTACCCAGCTTGATAAACTGATCAAACTGACAATCACGCGCAAAACCAGCCAAACTTTCCTCGCGGACAATCATGGCACGGAGTTTGGACAAGTCACCCTCAGGCTTTTTAGGATATTTTTTATACAGATATTCTGAAATCAATAACTGTAGAACAGCGTCTCCTAAAAATTCCAAGCGCTCATTGTGTGAAATTTTTAAGAGGCGGTGCTCATTGGCATAACTCGTATGAGTAAAGGCAGTCTCCAGTAAGTTTTTGTCTGCAAATTCGATTGCAAAATGGTTCTTTAGTACAGTTTGTAATTCTTTCATACCAACCTCTTTCTAACTGATAACAGTCCTTTTTATTATATCAAAAAAAGCCCCCTGAGTCACTCTAAAACGGGACTGGAGAGCATTTGGGAATTCTTTAAAAAGAGATTTTCAGTTTTAAGGGCCAATTTAGGGCTGTGTAAAGAAAAAAAGCCCTATTAAAGGCTTTTTAGGATGTTTACATCCACCCTGAGGGAATCGAACCCCCATCTCAAGAACCGGAATCTTACGTGATATCCATTACACTAAGGGTGGAAACTTGTTTTATTATAACAGAAATTTGCTCTAATAACAAGTTTTTTTCTAGACGGATAGCCCGTCTTAGTGGGAAGCATCCCCATTCCAAATAGAGTTTTTCACGATAACATAATCAACGTGTTTAAGGTCAGCAACCTGACGTCCACCTGCATATGAAATAGCACTTTGAAGGTCTTGTTCCATCTCAGTTAAAGTGTCTTGCAAATGCCCTTTGGCAGGAAGTAAGATGCGTTTTCCTTCCACGTTCTTATAAGCTCCTTTTTGGTATTGGGAAGCTGAACCGTAATATTCTTTGAACTGTTCACCGTCAACTTCAATCGTTTTCCCTGGACTTTCGATGTGTCCTGCAAAGAGGGAACCAATCATGACCATGCTAGCACCGAAGCGGATAGACTTAGCAATATCACCGTGAGTACGAATTCCTCCATCAGCGATAATCGGTTTACGCGCAGCCTTGGCACACCAACGGAGAGCAGCCAACTGCCAACCACCTGTACCAAAACCAGTCTTAACCTTGGTGATACAAACCTTACCAGGACCGATTCCGACCTTAGTAGCATCTGCACCAGCATTTTCAAGTTCACGCACAGCTTCTGGCGTTCCCACATTTCCAGCAATGACAAAAGTATCTGGCAATTCTTTCTTGATGTGTTGAATCATAGAAATCACGCTATCCGCATGACCATGGGCAATGTCAATCGTGATGTATTCAGGAGCATCAGCCTTGAGCTGGCTGACAAAATCATACTCATAATCCTTAACACCGACAGAGATAGAAGCAATGAGCCCTTGATCATGCATGCGTTTAATAAAAGGAATGCGTCCTGCTTCATCAAAACGATGCATAATGTAGAAGTAACCACCTTTAGCCAGTTGCTCTGCTACATTTTCATCCAAAATCGTCTGCATATTAGCTGGCACAACAGGTAGTTTAAAGGTGTGATTTCCTAGAGTGACGCTTGTGTCCGCTTCTGCACGGCTTTTAATGACACATTTATTTGGAATCAATTGAATATCTTCGTAATCAAAAATTGGAAATTCATTTAACATATCGATGTCTCGTTTCTTTTGTAATGACCTACCTATGCTCTCGCATCACTACGTCTTTTCCGACGTTTCCTTAATTTATTATAAACTAAAGTACAGTTTTTGTCAAATAATTTTATAAATTAAATTATATCGTTCGGATTTTACTTGTATTAAAAACAAAAGAAAGAGGAGAGATTATCTTCTCCCCACTTCTTTAGTAATATTACTTTTAAATATTTCTTCGGAGTTTTCCAGCATTTCACAAAATTCACGATAGGATGAAGACTTCTGAGGAATTTGGATAGACCATTTCTTCAACAAAGCTCCATAACCTGCTAGCTTTCCTATCTCATTATCAACAACCTTATCCTTGCTCGGAAAAACAAGACCAGCTTTCTCAGCTTCTAAAATATAAGAATAAGAAATCAGCTGGAATAAGTCCTCACGATTGATCCCTTTTTCAGTGAACTCTAGTTTTTTATATTTAGCATCTAAAACGATTTTTAACTCTTGATGATAAAAATCTGGATATACTTTCCGTTTCCCAACAGAAAATACCGAAATACCACCTAGTTTTTCTTTATTACGTGGATGGATGAAATCTTTTGGCAACAAGGTATGAACATATTCTTCCCAAAGCCAAGCAACATCAAAGAGAATGCCATGAATTTTTTGCTCTTGATATCCAAAACCGTGCTTTTCTCTGTTTAATATCATCAGACAAAGTTCTTGCAATTTTCTGTACTCTCGAAAGTAGGCATGACGAAGAGGTTTTGTTTGATTTAGTCTTATAATCTTAGCACGATCAGCTTGTTTATACAAAGGTGTTACACGAATTATTTCTGTAATATTTTCACGATTAGTATAAACGATGCCTCTTCCTAGAGATTTTTGATTTTTAATGTACTCGATAGTATGACGAATCAGCTGCATCATCGGATTGTCATAAGTAAATTCTCTTGTAGTATAAGCAATATTACCTGTGAAAGGAAGATTTTTCTTGAGATGATTTACTACATCAATCACTCCCTTGATATGACTATCATTATGGGAAAACCTCTGGTATTCCTTATAAAGTCCCTTTCGCATAGCAGCTTCCAAATACTTTGGAAAGAGGTAGATTAAAAGCTGATAGAGTCTTTCCTCGCTCGATAAACCAACATCCAAACTAGTGAGATTGATATTTAGAACTTTCTGCAATAGATAATGCAAAAAATAGTCATCACTTTTACTCGAAAAGCGAGAAGAAATGGTTAATCTCTCCTGACCACACCCCAGAAATCCAATCACATTCCCTGTCTTAATTTTCTGATTGACTGTTTCCAAAATCTTTTGGTCCTTATCCAAATCAGGAGAATTTTTCAGGTCGTTTGGAAATATAAAGATACTATCTTCTTGAGAAAGATTATCTAGAGTTCTATCTAAAAGAACTTGACTAATTTTAGGATATTCTGTGATAAACTCTTCTTTGTTTAAGGCCTGTTGATTGTCAGTTAACTGCATCGTCATCACCAATATCTTGCTGATTTCTCAAATCATATGCTTTTTTCAAAGTATTCAGTATTTCGTCTTCTTCATAAGAACCACGTAAGTAATCTTCCAAAAGTGGTTTGAGATAATCAGACCAGAGTAATTCATAATCATAATCCAATTCTTTTAAATTACGGAAATAACTTGGTCCGATATGATAATGACTGTTTAGCTCCTGAACATTTTCGATAGCAACATTCAAGTTCCTTAGTCGAGTTTTAGCTTCTTCAGCATGCTCACCTAGTTTTTCATCAAGGATGTATAGTTGGCTTTCAGCAGTAACTTCAACAAAACGGAAACGACGACGCATAGCAAAATCAAATGTATCCACTGATCGGTCAATATCATTCATGGTTCCTATAATATAGACATTCTCAGGAATATAAAACTTGTCATCACTTTCGTGTAGATTGGCATATTGGGTAGAAACTTCCCCATCTCTACCACGATAGCCAGGGTCGATAGAGAAAAAGAGCTCCCCAAAAATCTTAGAAATCTCACCACGGTTGATTTCATCGATGATGAAAACGAATTTCTTATCTGTGTTGATCGTTGGAGACACATAATCACATAAGCCATAACTTTCTTTCATGTGATCTAAAACGATTTTTTGATAAGTTTCGTACTTTAACTTAGTTTCCTCACCCTTGTACAAAAGATACACTTTTTCTTTGGTAGCAACAGGAGAATCAAACTTCACATTCCCTTGACTATTTAAACTGGCTGGAACCGAACTACGAGGGAAGAAATATTGTCCTTGCTTTTCATTGATAGCATCCGTTAGCTTAGCCCACGTTTCTTCAAAATTATCTTGACCTCCAGTCTTCTGAGCTTCTTTTGCCTTCTGGCAAAACTCTTTAAAAATACCATCTTGTAATTTAAACTCAATAGCTCCATCCCCATTTGATACTGGTCTCAACCCCTCCACAAAATCTGTATAATCATAGGAAGGGTGAAATTGTACAAAGCCAATTTGATCTTCATTACCACCCGTTAGCTCTGCCGCTATTTCTTTAGCAAGATAAGTTTTTCCTGTACCAGGTGCACCACGGAGAATGAGGTTTTTGGATTGCAATAAAATATTTTTGTATTTGTTAATATTTTCTAACATGTTTACATCTTTCTTCTCTTTTTTCACATAGAAACTAGTAAAATTGTCGTAAAACTCTTTTAAAATATCATTAGGTTCCGCGGTTGATTCCAATTCTAAATCTTTGACAAGGTATTTATAACCTAAATCTTCATCTTGATTATTACTGTACCATTTTACTATTTTAAATTCTGTGAGTTTAAATCTCTGAAAACCACATCTTATATTTATCCATGAGTTATCAATGTCACTCAATCGATAACCAAAATAAGGTGATTTAATATATCCATTACCACTCCTTGGACCAAAATGACCTGTGTTAAGCATTTCAACTTTGTATGGAATACCTTCGATGGTTAGAGCAGGATAAATATGTTCAGCTCCATCTAATTTTTGAGAACGTTTCATTTCTATATCTTTCGAATTATAGATATTTGATTGATTCACAAATTTAGACAAAAATTCTCTGAAGACTTTATAACACTCTGAGTTAGTTCCAGTTTTTACAAACTCATAAGATTTATTTATAAAAGGTAAAATCTCGTCTAATGAATTTTCGTCCTTAATAAAATACTCAGCATCAAGTGTCCAACCAAATGAATCAGGCTTCTTATCAAATATCAAAAAATCTGAATCACGAAGACTTTTGGAGAGAATGGCAATCTTTATTCCTTTATTCCGAAAATTAATCTCTATAAAGTTTTGTAACTTCCCTTTCATATTTTTAACCTGAAAAGAAATATAACTTTTTGTTTGATTTTCAATTGCATCTGGGAATTCTTTTTTTACTCTATCAATAAAAGTTGATTCAGATATCATAATGCTTTACCTCGCTTATTAAATAATTATTAAAGGTTCTAAATATTATTTGTTAGTTTAAATATTTTTAATAACTATCTTAACACACATTTCACATATAGAATATCACATCTATAGAAAAAAGAAAAGAATTTCTAAAGAAAAAGCCCAGCGTTAGGAGCTTCAATCTCTCCTAACACTAGACTTCTTTTCTATTTTAATAATACTCTCCCTGACGGTAGTCCCATGAGTTAAAGGTGTCTGACAGGTGCATCATAATCTTATCAATGTCAAGCCCTTTGCGGATTACAACTGGAGCTGGTGAAGTTGAACGTGCTCCTCCTTGTTCTGGGATGAGTTTACCATCTTTATCGACCATAGACACCATCACACCTTGCTCGTAGCGTGTTTCAATCGTTTTGTCAGGTTGGATTGATGCTACATAGTCGTCTGCTTCGATGACAAGGTCTACAGCTCCTTCGATGCGTTCTCCGATACCTTCTACCTTACCACGATTTCCTTTTCCAGATGGGTTTGCTGATGAGGCATAAACCATTTTACCTTCTTCCCAAAGTTTAGCAGCCAACTGTTCACCAGCTTTACCAAACTTGATGACAAAACAGCTAGTACCACGCACGTCAGTCATGAGTTCTTCACGGCCATCACCGTATGCTTTGAGTTTTTCAAAAGCTTCTGGTTTCCAAGGAAGGATACAGCCAAGAAGAATATCTTCATCCCAATGTTTTTGGTAAAAGGCTTCAATTTCTGGGTTGAGCTGTGCTAAGGTTCGAAGCTCATCCATGCTACCGCAGAGAACAACACCTGGTTTGTTACGATTGCGTTCTTTGGCTGCAAACTTGCGTTCAAGACCAGCCTTATCGCTAGTCATGATGATGTAACCAACTTTGGTAGGGCAAACGATACATCCGCCCTCACCTTTTAAAATATCATAGCCTTCTTGTGAAAGTGTTCCGTTCCATTGAATGTGTTTTGTCATAATTTTATTTCCTTTTCTAATTATCGTTTAATCCTGCCAGTAGGCTGGTCGTTGTTTTTCATAAGCAGCAATCAAATCTTCATACTGCAAGGTAATACCGATATCATCCAAACCATTTAAGAGTTTGTGTTTCCATTCGCTATCGATTTCAAAAGTGAATTCACCAACTGGTGAGATGATTTTTTGTTGTTCCAAGTCCACAGTTACCTGATCAGTCGGTTGTAGCTGGGCCAGTTTCTCTCGAACCTCTCTGGGCTGTACAATAGGCAACATGCCATTATTGAGTTCATTATTGTAATGAATATCCCCAAAAGACCCTGCAATCACAACCTTAAAACCATAGTCTGCTAAGGCCCAAGCTGCGTGTTCCCTCGAAGAACCTGCCCCAAAGTTATCCCCTGAAATGAGAATACTGGCTTTGCGATATTCAGGCCGGTTAAAGACAAAGTCAGGATCCTCAGTATAGAGATCGTCCAGATAACGCCAAGCATACATGAGGTACTTACCAAAGCCTTTTTTATCAATTAACTTGAGAAACTGCTTGGGTAGGATTTGGTCGGTGTCGATGTTATCATTCATAAGAGGAACGGTCGTTCCCGTATAAACTGTAAATTTCTCCATATCCTCTCCTTACTGGGCTTCTGGCATTTGTCGAACATCTACGAAACGCCCTGCAATAGCTGCCGCAGCTGCCATAGCTGGACTACAGAGATGAGTCTTAGCGCCAAAGCCTTGTCTGTCTTCAAAGTTTCGATTGCTGGTTGAGGCGCAGTGAACACCATCAGGGACCTTGTCCGGATTCATCCCTAGGCACATGGAGCAACCCGGGTCTCTCCACTCAAAGCCAGCATCTAGAAAGACCTTGTCCAAGCCCAACTTCTCAGCAGCTCGTTTCACAGGACGAGAGCCTGGAACCACGATCGCTGTTAGATTGGGAGCAATTTTCTTTCCTTTGACAAATCTCGCAGCCAGTTGCAAGTCGCTGAGACGAGCATTGGTACAAGAACCGATAAAGATATAGCCTAGTTCAATATCAGCTGGCTTTTGACCAGGCTCCAAGTCCATGTAATTGTAGGCTCGTTCATCATTCATATCCTTAATTTCTGGGAAACTACTGTCAAAGTCAACGCCCATAGCAGGGGTGGTTCCCCAGGTCACCATAGGAGCAAGGTCTGAGACATCCATCTGGATAACCTTATCATAAACGGCATCCTCATCACTGATAATTGTTTTCCAATCCGCCACAGCCTCTTCAATGTCCTCTGGAACACATTCTCGTCCCTTGAGATAATCATAGGTGGTTTGATCCGGATTCATAATCCCCATCTTAGATCCAAACTCGATGGACATATTGCAGATGGTCATTCGCTCTTCCATGCTCAGTGCATCAATAGCTTGTCCACGATATTCCACGACATAACCAACACCACAAGCAACGCCGTACTTGGCAATCAAGGCTAAAATGAAATCCTTGGAATAAACTCCTTTTTGAGGGACACCTGTGAATTCTACCAACATTTTCTTGGGTTTAACCTGCCATAGGGTTTGGGTAGCAAAGACATGCTCCACCTCACTGGTCCCAATTCCAAAGGCGATTGCTCCGAAAGCTCCGTGGGTTGCCGTATGGCTATCCCCACAGACGATGAATTTCCCTGGTTGGGTTCGTCCTGTTTCTGGACCAACCATATGAACGATTCCTTGCTTTTCAGAACCGTGGGCCGCATGCTCAATTCCAAACTCTTCAACATTTTCAGCCAGCTTATCAATTTGAGCCTTGGAAATCACATCTCGAATATCATAGATATTGACCGTCGGGACGTTGTGGTCAAAGGTTCCAAATGTCAAGTCTGGTCGTCTCAATCTGCGTCCTGCATCTCGCAATCCTTGAAAGGCTTGCGGACTGGTCACTTCATGAATATAGTGCTGATCCACATACATGAGTTGGGGCTGCCCCTCTTCTCCTGTGATGACATGACGGTCCCATAATTTATCAAAAATCGATTTTCCTGCCATCCTTTACCTCCAAATAACATATAAGGCTATTAGTGTAGTCACCATCCCAAGAAACCAAACTGTTTTAAAATACCATTTTCTAGTCTTGTGGTGAAAAGCGATTCCTGCTAACCAAGCACCAAAACCACCACAAGTAAGAGCTAAAATGAGTAAGATTTTCTCTGGGATTCGCCACGTACGTCTCCTTGCCTTAGATTTGTCAATGTCATAAATGATGAAAATCATGACATTCCAAATCAAGAGGGCAAGAGTAATTTTTTCGTCTAACTTCATAACCTTGCAATAATCGCTTCCGTCATTTCCTTGGTCGAAGCCTGTCCTCCTATATCTCTCGTTAAAATTCCAGCTGCCAAGCTTGCCTCAACAGCACGCTCGATACGCTCTGCATCCTCATAACGTCCAAAGCTGTCTCTCAGCATCATGGCCATTGATAAAATCATGGAGATAGGATTGGCAATTCCTTGACCAGCAATATCAGGTGCTGAACCGTGAATAGGTTCATAGAGACTTGGTCCATTTTTAGAATGACTGGCTGATGGCATAACCCCAAGTGTGCCAGATAGAACGCTTGATTCATCAGAGAGAATATCTCCAAAAAGATTCTCCGTTACAATAACATCAAACTTGGAAGGATTGGTAATCATAAGCATAGCGGCTGAGTCCACCAGCTGGTGTTCCAAGGTCACATCTGGGAAATCCTGTGCGACCTTCTCAGCTACTTTCCGCCAGAGTTTTGAGGTCGCTAGAACATTTTGCTTATCGATACTAGTAACGATTTTTCTGCGATTTCTTGCAATTTCAAAGGCTTTGCGAATAATCCGCTCCACTTCCTCATAGCTATAGTCGTTGATATCACGCGCTTTTCTTTCTTCAAGAATATGATCCCCAAAGTAAATCCCTCCTGTCAACTCACGCACTACGACAAAGTCTACACCAGCAATTCGTTCTGGTTTGAGTGGTGACAAATGCTTGAGACTGTCAAAGATTTTTACAGGGCGAATATTAGCGTAAAGATTGAGTTCCTTACGGAGAGCCAGCAAGCCTTGTTCAGGCCGAACCGTTGCACTATCATACCGGGGACTACCGATAGCCGCTAGGAGAATGGCATCTGCTTCTCTACTTGCCTTGAGGGTTTCATCAGGTAAGGGATGCCCTGCAGCATCAATACCTGCACCTCCAAAAGGTCGTCTGTCTATTTCATAGACAAAGCCTGTTTTTTTAGCTAGAGCCTCCAGAACTTCTAAACCAGCCTCCATGATTTCTGGGCCAATTCCGTCCCCTGCTAGAGCTACTATTTTCTTTGTCATAGCCTTCTCCTTTACACACTAGGCATGTCGCGATAGGAAACACTACGTCCCATCTCACCAGCATTCTCTTTTTGAACAAAGGTATTAGCATTGATGTAGGCAATAGCCGAAGCCTTCAACACATCGAAATCAAGACCTGCTGCGTTAAAGATGGTTTCTGTATCTCTGTTTTCAACAGTGACCAAGACCCGAGCTTGGGCATCAATTCCATCTGTCACCGCGTCAATAGTGTAAGACACCAAGCGGACGGATTGGTTAAAGAACTTATCGATAGCGTTAAAGATTGCTTCAACGGAACCTTGCCCTGTCGCATTAAATTCGACCTTCTCACCATCCATATTAGCCAGGCTAACGATTGCTTCGATGTCATTATCCGCATGAGTTTGCAGTTGTAAATCATCAAAATGGAAGCCTTCTGGATTTTCAACCATAGTTCCAGCTACCAGCGCACGAATATCTGCATCTGTGATTTCTTGCTTCTTGTCTGCCAGAGCCTTGAACTTAGCAAAGAGTGGTTTGATATCCTCTTCTGTAAAATCTAGGGCCAATTCTCTTAGTTTCTCAACAAAGGCATGGCGACCAGACAATTTTCCAAGTGGGAGACTATTACTCTTGACACCGACCAATTCAGGAGTGATGATTTCATAGGTAAGAGGATTTTTAAGGACTCCGTCTTGGTGAATACCAGATTCGTGAGAAAAGGCATTGCCACCAACCACAGCCTTGTTTTTAGGAACTGGAATACCAGAGAAGCGAGAAACCATTTCTGACGTATTGATGGTCTCATTTAGGACAATACTAGTTTCTGCTTGGTAGTAATCTTGACGAATATTGAGAGCCACTGCTATTTCTTCCAAAGCAGCATTTCCAGCTCGCTCACCAATACCGTTGATAGTTCCTTCGACACGTCCTGCCCCATTCTTGACAGCAGCAAGGCTATTAGCCACTGCCATTCCAAGATCATCATGACAGTGAGGCGAATAGATGATCTGACGATCCGTCTTGACATTCTCAATCAGGTATTTGAAGATGGCACCATATTCCTCTGGTGTAGTAAATCCTACCGTGTCAGGGATATTGATATAAGTTGCACCTGCATCAACCGCTGTTTGAACAACTTGTAAGAGGAAATCCAACTCTGTTCTAGTCGCATCCTCAGGAGAGAATTCGACCACTTCAAACTTAGAACGGGCATAAGAAACATGCTCCTTAATAGCTTCCAAAATCTCTTGCTTGCTCTTATTGAGCTTATACTTGCGGTGAATCGGACTGGTAGCAATAAAGACGTGAACTTGTGGATACTTGGCGTCTTTGAGGGCCTCATAACAAGCATCGATATCAGACTTGACAGAGCGTGCCAAGCCAGTCACCGCTGTTTTCTTCAAGGCCTTAGCAATCTCCTGAACTGCCGTAAATGAGTCTGGGCTAGCCGCTGGAAAACCAGCTTCGATGGCTGAAATGCCCCATTTCTCCAGCTGCCTTGCAATGGCAATTTTTTCCTTGATTGAAAAATTAACACCAGGTGTCTGCTCTCCATCCCGAAGGCTGGTATCTAGAAATTCAACTGTTCTCATAAGATTTCCCCTTTTCCAAATGTGGTTTTTAAAAAAACATCTCGCTTAGAAGTCCAAGCGAGATGTTGATTCACTCCCGCTTGGTAAGCCAAACAGGACTAATGCTTTTTGCACTAGCCCGAGTACCTCAACAACAAAGCAAATTGATTAAACTTAGCTGTTCTCATGTTTGACTTTCTCCTTCGTTTGATATCTTGTTTAGTATTTTAGCATAGGCAAAGGCACTTGTCAAGAAAAAATCAAATATTTTCTGAAAATTTCTTCAGTATAGAATATTTAGCTAATTGAAAATTATTGAAATGTTTCATTTTTTAGAAGTTAAGTTCCAACTTTTTTCTATCAATTCTAGTACTTCTTCATCTGATAAAGTATCATCAAGCGCCACACTAATCCAGTAACGTTTATTCATATGAAAAGCTGGATAAATGCCCTTTTGTGAAAGCAGATCCACTACTTGATCATGTTTGAGGTTGACTGCTTCGACTAGACCTTCTCTAACCTTTTCCAGCTTATCCCAAGAGATTCTCATCAAGACGGCATACCACTTTTTATTACTTTCATGTCTTAACACTGCCGTATTAGGAGATTTCTCCCACAGATATTCCAACTGATTACCATATTTTTCCTGAATCTGAGTCATGATTCGCTTAGTCTGAGGGCAGATAAAATCTTGCACATCAAAACAAGCCTTCCGAATTTGGTAAAGAATCTCCATACAAGCCTCACGAACACTTGCGACAAAACTTCCTCTCATGCTTTCCATATGGACTTGAGGATAGAGGTCACCAGTCTCTTGGTCAAAGACTTGAAAGGACACATCATCAGAGATGATGAATACAGTCATGATGAAGTCACCCTGTAAAATCTGGCAACTATAGGTCCAGACTTCCCCATTTTTTACAAAACCATAGGCACGAGCCTTTTCTTGATTAAACTGATAGGATTTAAAAATTTCAAACATAAGTGAAAACTGCTACCAAAAGCTAGCAGTTCCTTTCTATTTTTTAAAAGACAACCTTGGTTCCGTGCAATTGTGTCACGCCCAGCTGGTCGATAAAGGTCTGACGGTTGTCAAGGTCAATCCCCCCACCTGGTAGAATTTCAATTTTACCTTTAACGTGCTCCAAAATTCTGTGATAGTGAGCAAAACGTTTGTCTAGTGAATCGCCAGACACACCAGCACGAGTTAGGATACGAGCGACTCCAGCTTGACTAAGCCAGTCAATAGCTTCTAGTTGATCATCATCACTCAATTCATCAAAGGCCATGTGGAAGACAATTTTCATTCCTTTTGATGCAGTAATTAACTTTTCAAGATTAGGCTTATCCAACTTCTTATCAGCAGTTAAAGCACCAAAAACAACCCCTTGACTTCCAGCCTGAGCAGTCATCCGAATATCTTCTAGCATAATTGCAATTTCCATATCATTATAGACAAAGTCGCCACCACGTGGACGAATCATGGTCATGATGGTCGTATCGTAGTTAGCTGCCAATTCAACTGCTGCCTTGGTCACTCCATAGCTGGGCGTTGTCCCACCAACTGCTAGATTGTCACAGAGTTCGATTCGACGAGCTCCAGCCTGCATCGCTTTTTCAAGCAAGGTCACATTTTCAGCACAAAATTCGTAAATCATTTGATTCTCCTTGAGTATTACTTTGAATTTATTATATCATATTGTTGTGAATATGCTTTCATTTTTATCAAGGGAAATAGTTACTATTTTTTATTCTTTGTCTGGAATGACCTTGAAGAGATAATAAGTGATAAAGATGGTCAAGGCTCCTAGACCGATTTTGACCGGTAAAAGAGGGGCAAAATAAATAGAAATCCCCATCAAGATGTAGATGGATACGATGATTTTTTTCTTACGTTCACGCGCAATAGACTTAGTCTCCCGAAAATCAGCTACATATGTTTGATAGAGCTTGGTATGATAAAGCCAATCTTCGAAGCGCTTGGAACTTCTGGAGAAACAAGCAATAGACAACAAAAGGAAAGGCGTTGTAGGCAATAAGGGTAAGACGACCCCAACAATAGCCAAGGCTAGTGATAAAAAACCAATAATTAGATAGATAAGACGCATAACTTCTCCTAGTTAAAATAATCTTCTTCTAGTTTCGCATAAAATGATGAATTTTGTCAAGTTCTAACCAAAAAGAGCCTGAAATTCACTTTCAGGACTCTCCTCTTATTTAATCTTTTCTTCTTCGTAGTCACCCTTGATACAAACAACCTGCTTGCCACCACCACGGACTTTTTTCTCCATGAGGAAGTTGCCACATTTTGGACAGTCACGACCAACAGGTTTATCCCAAGAGGTAAATTCACATTCTGGATAGCGATTGCAACCATAGAAGAGGCGATTACGTTTGGTTTTACGTTCAATAATTTGTCCCTGATGACAACTTGGACACTCTACGCCGATTTCTTTCACGATTGCTTGGGTATGACGGCAGTCTGGGAAATTGCTACAAGCGTAGAACTTACCAAAACGACCAAGTTTAATAACCATTGGACTGCCACACACTTCACAGTCAAATCCAGCTGGTTCATCCTTGATTTGGATTTTTTCCATTTCTTCTTCAGCCTTGGCGACTTCTTTAGAGAATGGTTTATAAAAAGCATCAATGACCCGTTGCCACTGCTCTTTTCCGACTTCGACATCATCTAGTTTGCCTTCCATTTCAGCTGTAAAGGTCACGTTTACGATATCTGGGAAATATTCAACGATGAGCTTGTTAACAATTTCTCCCAACTCTGTTGGTTCAAAACGTTTGGCTGCAAGGCGAACATAATAACGTTTCTGAATAGTTTCAATGGTTGGTGCGTAGGTTGACGGACGGCCAACCCCATTTTCCTCCAAGGTCTTAATCAGTGTTGCTTCAGAATAACGAGCAGGCGGTTGAGTGAAATGTTGCTCTGGTTTGCTATTAACCTGCTTAACCACATCTCCAACAGCCATATCTGGTAACATCTTATTCTTATCAGAATCATTATAAATGGCAAGATAACCATCGAACTTAACCTGACTGCCATTAGCAGCAAATTGAACACGATTTTGAGACAATTTAACAGCCATAGTATCAAAGACAGCAGCTGTCATCTGGCTAGCCACAAAACGATTCCAGATAAGAGTATAAAGCTTGAGCTGATCCTTGTCCAGATATTTAGCAATACTTTCAGGTGTATTAAAAACGCTAGACGGACGAATAGCCTCATGGGCATCCTGAGCTCCAGAAGCATTTTTGACCTTGCTACCATGCTTAGAATACTTGCTACCAAAACGATCCGTAATGAAACTTGCTGCTTCATTTTGCGCTACAGGACTAATACGAGTCGAATCGGTACGCATATAGGTAATCAAACCTTGAACACCAGAACCGATATTAATCCCTTCATAGAGCTGTTGGGCAACCATCATAGTCTTTCGAGTACGGAAATTGATTTTATTGGCAGCATCCATCTGCATAGATGAAGTGGTATAGGGTAAAGGAGCATTGCGTTTGCGCTCTTTCTTATCTACCTGATCCACTGAAAAGTCTTTACTAGTCAGACGAGACAAGACTTCCTTGACCTCATCATTGCTAGTCAGTTTCAACTTTTTGCCGTCTACTCCATAGAAGGAAGCCTGAAATTGCTTGGTTCCCTTTTTAAAGATACCATCAATTGTCCAGTATTCTTCAGGCTGAAAGGCATTGATTTCATTTTCACGATCAATGATTAACTTGAGCGCAATAGACTGAACGCGACCTGCTGACAAGCCCTTCTTGACCTTTTTCCACAAAATAGGCGAAATCGAATAGCCTACCAAGCGGTCCAGGACACGGCGTGCCTGTTGGGCATCGACCAAGTCCATATCAATCTTACGCGGTTCTTTAAAAGCATTTTTGACAGCATCTTTGGTGATTTCATTGAAGACCACACGGTTGGCATCATTTTCATCCAAGTTGAGAATATGGGCCAAATGCCAAGAAATCGCTTCTCCTTCACGGTCCGGGTCACTCGCCAGAAAGACTTTATTAGCTTTTTTGGCTTCTTTTTTCAAGTCATTGATGAGAGGACCTTTTCCTCGGATATTGATATATTGCGGTTCATAATTATTTTCAATATCGACGGACATACTGGATTTCTTCAAATCCCTAATATGCCCGACACTGGCTAAAACCTTGTAGTTTCTGCCAAGATATTTTTCAATCGTCTTGGCCTTAGCAGGCGACTCCACGATTACTAGATTTTTTTTAACTGTTGATTTTTTCTTTTTTGTTGCCGTAGCCACAGTATCACACCTTTTCAAAGTAATAAACTTTATAAAGTGTAAACCATTTTGCCATAACTGTCAAGACTTAGCTCCAATATATAGAAGAAAAGTTTGTTTAGTAAGCGGACTTTCTTCTTATACTCAATGAAAATCAAAGAGCAAACTAGGAAACTAACCGCAGGTTGCTCAAAGCACTGCTTTGAGGTTGCAGATGAGACTGACGAAGTCAGTAACCATACCTACGGTAAGGTGAAGCTGACGTGGTTTGAAGAGATTTTCGAAGAGTATTAAAATTCAAATTCTGCAAGAACATCCTGCCCACTCGTGACCAATTTTGCCCCTTCTTGAATCAAATGATGGCAACCGTCTGATAGTCCATCTAAAATGCTACCAGGAATAGCAAAGACATCGCGCCCTTCTTCCATTGCTCGCTCACAGGTAATAAGGCTACCTGAGCGCATCTTAGCCTCTGCTACAATCACACCTCGACAAAGTCCAGCAATGATACGATTACGGGCAGGAAAATGAAATTTCAGAGGTTGTTCGCCAGGTCCATATTCACTAAGAACCAGATGGTCATTGCCGATGTAGTCTTGCAAGCGTTTATTTGCTTTAGGATAAAACACATCTAGACCTGTTCCGATCACTGCAATGGTTTTTCCGCCATTCTGAAGAGCTGCCATATGGGATGCTGTGTCTATTCCTTTGGCTAATCCACTGACGATAACCAGTTCATTTTCCAATCCCTGAATAACTTTTTCAACTGACCTAGCTCCCTGTTTGCTACAAGCACGACTACCCACAACCGCTACTTTGGGAAATTTCAAGAGTTCAAGATTTCCCTTGTAAAACAAAAGCACAGGCGCATCATATATTTCACTCAAATCCCAAGGGTAACAGTCATCTAAAATAGAGAAAGATGGAAATTTTTTAAACTCCTTCTCCAAATGCGCATCGTCTATCTGAAAATAACGTTCCATAAAAACAGCTGGATTTCGGCAACCTGAAATTTCTGCAATATCACCTAACAACAGTTCTTGATCAACATTTTCACCGTATTCTAGGACATTCAAAATCTGTTGATTGGTCAAACCTGATTTTTTCAACTTATAGATTTCATAGTTTGTGATTTTCATAAATAACTCCATTTCTTTTTCTAGTCATCTATTTATTCGTAAAAAATCAAAAAAACATCCGACTATTTCAGTCAGATGTTGGAATCTTTAATTTTCGTTTTTAAGAATTTCTTCTAATTTATGATAGTCTTGGACACTATCGATCTCATAGATGCTATTGCCTTCTAATTCTTCAACATAGACATCTAGCTCTTTGATATTATCCTTAACCATATTGTCCCAATAGAGATCGACAAATTCACCACTTGCATAAGCCTTGTCAATAAAGCTGACAATCTTTTCTGCTGTTGGAGCATCCCAGAAGGATACCCCACTAAGGATGCGACCTGCCTTACTATCAACAGTAATGTCTTGAACCTTATAGTCGTCTCCATAGACCAAGAACCATTCGTTGGTACAATCTTCACGATAAACACTAAAATAAGTCGAATGAGTCAAATCATTGCGGAACATATTTTTAAAGAGATAGTTGTCTGCATCAATAACATAGCTGTTAGCCAATTCTTCTTTTACAAGATAGAGAGAGTAAAAGTTATTGTAATCAGCGTATTTATCATTGAAAACGAGGCGAACACCGTATTTCTCTTTCAAGTAATCAAATTGTTCTTTAAGATAACCGACGATGATGATGATGTCGTTAATTCCTTTTTCTTTTAAAAACTCAATTTGGTATTCAATCAAAGGTTTTTGATTAACCTGAACCAAGGCTTTAGGGGTATTTTCAGTCATAGGACGCAAGCGAGTTCCCAATCCCGCTGCTAAGATAATGGCTTTCACACAAATCTCCTTTATTCTTTAATAATAATATAAACTCCAGCAATGACGACAAGTGACGTAATAATTGTCAGCATATCTAGCGGTGCACCCAAGAAAACAACTGCGAACAAGACAGTCCAAACTACATAGCTCACATTCAAGCCTGTAGCCTTGGCTGGTTGCAAGCGATTGATAGCGATATAATAAGCCAAGTAGGAAATCATATCAAAGGCTGCAAAGACAATCATAAGACCTAGCAATTGTCCATTGGCCACTTCTGCAAATGACTGATGAGAGAAGAGCACAATCACAAGATAGGACAAGAATGAAGTTACTTGACGGATTAAGAGGGCTTCGATTTCACTCAATTCACTTTCCATGGCAAAGGAGCTAAGGACACTTTCACTCCCCCATGCAATAGCACAAACCAAAGCACAGAGAATCCCAATGTAGAAGGAATTGACCTGTTCAACCTTATAAGTTTGAGCAATAATCCCTCCAATAATCAAGACAATCCCAAACACAGTATTTTTCGAAATCTTGTGTTTCAAAAAGAAGAAAGCCAATAAAACTGAAATTGCAGGGTAAATAGCCGATACAGATGAAGCTAAGGAACTTCCGATATACTTAACCGCATAAAGGTTGGCCTGCATACCGATTGGACCTGCTAGCAAGGCTCCGATGATAACACTCACATTGCGAATATTTAAGAAAATTGAGAGACGAACTTTTCCTTCTTTTACCAAAAGAAAAGCTAGTAAGATAAAGATACTCAAGAAATCGTGAGCAGCAGCCACCACAAAGGGTGACAAATCTGTAAAAATCGAAAAGATATAAGCACTAATCGTTAGACCTAAACCCCAGAAAATACCTGAGAGTAGACCAAAAGAAACTCCATTTTTATTTTTCATCTGAACCTCCATAATATGACAAACCTTTAACAGCTCTTTGGTAACGACTCACACCATAGTCACCAAAATCTGCACCTTGCTCTTCTTTGTAGACTGTCCATAGACTCCAAATAGCATCTTGCAAAATTTTATAGATTGCAATCTTTTCACGAGAGACAGGTGTTTGCTCACTCTCATAGTGAGATAAGAAAGCTTCTTCCTCTTGACGAGTGAATTCAGACTCTAAAAAGAGGGCAGCCAAATCCCACATTGGATCGTTCATTGATGAATATTCCCAGTCAATCAAATAAAGTCGTCCTTGAGGTGATTCGATAAAGTTTTCAGGCACCAAATCAATATGACAAGATTTTCTGTCAACACCTAAGTCAGCCAGTCTTTTCTCTAAGGAGAAGACTTCTTCTCGAACAGCTTCATAGTTGGTATAAGGGATTTTCTCTTCAATCAAGGATTCGTATTTTTTGATTTCTTCAAAAGGAGCAAATTCTCCTCTTAATTCCTTGCCAGAAGCATGAATGGTTTGTAATATTGGAGCAATTTTATCAAATTAGGTCTTGATTGACGTTGAATCAAGCGTAATCGCAGATTCGATATACTCATTTACTTTGATACCAGCTTCAATATCAAAAAGATAATTTTTTACATCTAAGTCTAAATCCTTTAGTAGTTCAAGATTATACTTTTCATCTTGACGATTGATCAGCTTTTCTGTCCCTTTACCAAAGAACTTAACAATGTATTGCTTATTTGTTATTTTGACCAAATAGTTTTGATTGGTCATTCCCCCCAGTTGTTCAACACTGAGGACTTCCTCTTCTTGACTAAGTAGGGAAGAAATTTTTTCTTTAATGATTTTCTCCACAATTAACCTCCAGGACTTATACTTCCCACTTAAACACGGTTTTAAAGGCTGTGTTTAAATCGGTTGCAAAGACACGGTGAATATCTTTAATTTCTCTTACAGGTTCTTCTAGATAAAGAATATTTTTGAGACGATTGGCAAATTTCTTGACTTCCATCATTTGGATTGCATTTTCAAAATCAATGCGACCAGAACGAGAGGAACCAACCAAGAGCAAGCCCTTTTCTAAGGCATCGCGAGTATTGAGATTGACTTTATATTCGCTAACTCCCATCATGAGAATCGTTCCCTGAGGACGAATGTAGCGAATCAAGTCATTTATAGCTGGTCCAGTACCATCACCACCACAACACTCAAAAGCATGGTCAAAGGCCAAATCTTCAGGAATATTATCAGTAATATAGCATTCTTTGGCAAAAGAGAAGAGTTCCAATTTCTCCCAATGACGACCAATAACTACAATCTCTGCTTCTGGCAAAGTATAGTTGATAATATTGGCAACCACAAAAGCTAAACTTCCATCTCCGATAACGGCGATTCGGTCCCGCTTGCTATGAGCAAGGGTCAATAGACGATTCATAGCGTGCATGCCGACACTGACAAACTCTGTAATGGCTGCAACCGTGTCTTCAATAGCATCATAAGCCACCACACGGTCTTTAGGGAGAGAAACAAACTCTCTCATAAAGCCATCAAATCCACTAGACAAGAAATGGGTCCCTGTCATGTAGTTCTCATAGAATTCTTCATCACTCTGCATAGGAGGCTGATTAGGAATCATGACAACTTTTTGCCCAACCTCATAGGTTCCCGTAGGGTCAGAAATAACGGTTCCACATGACTCGTGAATCATTGCCATTGGAAGTTTTTTATTCAAAACCTTGGGATCACGTTTCCCTTGGTAATAACGCTGATCCGCATGACAGACCGCCATATAATTAGGACGGATAAGGATATGATTCTCTTGGTCAATAGCCTCTTCCTGATATTTGACATTGATAAACTTAGGCTTAGTTAGTTGATAAATTTGATTAATCATTTTACTAGTCTTTCTCAATCATACTTTTTGCAATCTTCAAATCTGTTACGGTTGTAATCTTCAGATTTGAGTATTCACCCTTGGCCAAGGCTACATCTTTTCCTTTAATGACAAAGATTTTACATGCATCTGTCAAGATTTTCTTCTCTTCATCAGAAAGAGATCCATAAAGGTCCATGAAGTCCTTGCAACGGAATGTTTGAGGTGTTTGTCCTTGATAAAGGTGAGCACGATTTGGAATATCTGTAATGAATTGACCATTGGTACTTTCAACGATAGTATCAACCGCTTCTACCACTGTATCCACTGCGTCATGATTTTGAGCAAGTTTGATATTGTCCTGAATCATGCGAAGTGTAATAAATGGACGAACAGAATCGTGGGTAACAACGATATCCTCTGGAGTAAGCGGACGATAAGCATCAATGGCTTCAATGATTTTCTCAATACTTGTATTGCGGTCAGCACCACCCTTTGTAATGATGATACGTTCCTTATGAAGAGGAAGATATTTATCTACAAGATCTTCTGCATGAGAAACCCAGTCTCCATGAACCCCAACTACAATTTTTTCAATACTTGGTTCCAAAACAAATTTTTCAATTGTATGAATCAAAATAGGTCGATCACCTAGCTCTAAAAATTGTTTTGGCAAGTTACTGATTCCCATGCGTGTGCCAGTTCCACCAGCAAGAATTCCTGCATAAATCATCTGTTTTCTCCTTTGTCTTACTAAAAAAACTTATTCTCTCTATTATACCACAATCTAGTCCTATCATGAAAGAAATACCGACCCTCCCGTTCTAGAATAGAAGGTTTAAGGAGTTCTATTATTCAAAGAAACTAGTCCATTTCTAGTAATGACTAGGAATTCTGTAGTCATTACCAATAAATGGCTGTGAAATTTTAGAGTTCTTCAGAATAATATAGTTTCCTTAAAAAAACTTAAAATAAAACTTTGAGATTTCAAAGTGATTGCTTGACTTACTGCCCTTCATTTCTTATTAGCTAGCTTTATAATATAATGAAAAACGAGGTAAATTGAATGAAAAGTATAAAATTAAATGCTCTATCTTACATGGGAATTCATGTCTTAAATTTTATTTTTCCCATCTTAACTGGTACCTACATCGCGCGTGTCTTGGACCGAACTGACTATGGTTACTTCAACTCAGTCGACACTATTTTGTCATTTTTCTTGCCCTTTGTGACTTATGGGGTCTATAACTACGGTTTACGAACCATCAGTAATGTCAAGGATAACAAAAAAGATCTGAATAGAATGTACTGACCCCAAAAAGTTAGACAATTAATTTATCCGAAGGATTTAGTTCTGTATTGCACAGGGCTAAGTCCTTTTAGTTTTACCTTAATTCGTTTATTGTTGTAGTAATCAATATAGTCTACAATAGCTTGTTCCAATTGCTTAAGCGACTGAAATGACTTCTCATAACCATAAAACATCTCCGATTTCAGAATACCAAAGAAGGACTCCATCATACCGTTGTCTGGGCTGTTACCCTTACGTGACATGGATGCTTGAATTCCCTTACTCTCTAGGAAGCGATGATAAGAATCGTGTTGGTATTGCCAACCTTGGTCACTATGGAGAATCGTATTCTCGTAGTGCTTCTCTGTGAATGCCTGTTCCAACATTGTTTTTACTTGTTCTAAGTTGGGTGAAGTTGAAAGATTATAGGCGATAATTTCGCTATTAAAGCCATCTAAAAACTGGTGATAAGTAAAGCTTTTTGGTACTTGCTGGAATGGCAAATTCTGTCACATCTGTGTAGCACTTTTCCATTGTTTTAGAGCCTTCAAATTGACGTTGAATGAGATTCTCTGCCTTCTTGCCAACATCTCCTTTATGAGAAGAATATTTTCGTTTCTGTCGCATTTTAGCTTGTAAATTGAGTACTTTCATCAAGCGTTGAACTCTTTTCTGATTTACCAGATAACCACGATTTCTTAGTTCTAAATGAACCCGGCGATAACCATAATTTCCCTTATGTTCGATAAAAATGGATTGAATTTCAGCTTTAAGCTCTTGGTCCTTATCTAGTTTATCTAGCTGTTTCAAGTGATAGTAGTAGGTCGAACGAGCTAGTTTAATGGCTTTTAGAAGAATATCTAACGAAAACTCAGTCATTAATTCTTGAACAATTTCTGTCTTTCTTCTTTCTCTTTTTCCTCCTTCAATCGGAGTTCTCTTAACTTTTTTAGAATGGCATTCTCCGCTCTCAAGTACTCATTTTCTGCTTGAAGACGTTCTAATTCTGTCCTCTCTTCAGGTCTCGTTTTTGGCTTACGTCCCATTTTAGGTACTCTCCCTCTTGTTTTCTCAACAATAGTATACCCGTTTTTCTTGTATTGTGCTAGCCAATTAAGAAGTATCGTACGACTTGGGAGGCCGTATTCAAGAGAAACTCTATCTTTAGTCCAGCCTTCATGTAAGACTTTATGAATCATTTCTTGTTTTAAATCAGGAGAATAGTAACGATTTTTTCCTTTTTTGACGAACTCTATTCCGTAACGATCAATCAATTTAATCATGTACCTAATATTAGAATTGTTTATCCCAAATTTATTTGAAAGTTTCTCTAATCTATATCCTTGTTTTCTAAGTTCATAGACCTGAACTTTATCATCATAAGTTAATTTCATAATAAAAACACCCCAAAAGTTAGATTTTTCTGTCTAACTTTTGGGGTGCAGTTCATATTATGCGTTTTTAATTTTTCTTCAATCTATTACAATAGATAGAGAACTCAATTTCTTATAGATAAAGGAATTTGAAAATAGCTACTGCCGCAATTGCTGCTGCGATCGGTGCTACTACTGGTACCCAAGAATACCACCATTTTGAATCGCCTTTGTGCTCACCAAGAACTGATTTTGGAAGGAAAGCATGAAGGAGACGTGGTCCCAAGTCACGAGCAGGGTTCAAGGCAGGTCCTGTAGGTCCACCAAGTGATGTTACCAAGGCCATAACAAGGAATCCAAGTGCCAAGTGAGCTACTGAAAGTCCTGAAGCAGTATGTGGTGCTACTTGGGCTTTGATTGCTAAATCAGAAAAATCAACATTTTGACCTGCTTGACTAGCCATTTGTTTCATGTATTGAAGCACTTCAGAACCAAAGAAGTTTTTAGTCATTCCAAGGGCTGCAAAGAAAAGAACAAATGATCCAACAAACTCATTTACAAAACCATTAACAGTTGCTGCAAAATGTGATTCTTTTGTACCATTATCCAAACTTGAAATTGTTGAGAAAGTACCCAAAATGTTGTTTGGATTTTCAGTTTTCAAGTAGTATGGGCGGTGTGTTGCCACAACCAAGGCTTGACCAAAGATAGCACCCAAAACTTGTGCGATGATATAAGGCGCAACTTGAGCCCAAGGGAAAAGACCGCTGATTGCAAGTCCAAGAGTGAAGGCTGGGTTGATGTGGTTACCAGATACGTTACCAAACATCAAGGCTGGGATCATAACCCCCATACCATAACCAACAGCGATAACGATCCAGCCACTTTGGTGACCTTTCGTACCTTTAAGTTCAACGTTGGCAACTGCACCATTTCCAAGAATGATCAAAATAGCAGTTCCCAAAAATTCAGTGGCATATTTAATTGCCCATGTGAAATCCATTTGATAGATTCTCCTTAAAATTTTTTAGACAATCCTTATTCTATCAATTTTTACATCTTTTAGCAACTACTTTCCCGAAAGATTGTGGCAGAAAACGGTTCCAAAACTTATAAACTAATCTTTGTTTTCAAGATATCCCCAGTTCATTATGTTATCTACGCTAATCTGATGCTTTTATGTCAATTACTCCTGATACATAGTATAGGGAATAAGAAGTATCTTTCCCCATTCACCAATCAGAGTTTTGCTATGAAAACAAAACTCTATCCTTCTAATGAAACAATCTTAACCTGATTTACATAAAAATTCTCGTCACATTACCATAAAACCTCAGCCATATTTTTGTAAGAAATAGACTTATCATGATTTGCTCTAATCGTAAGATTATAACCACTTTCATTCCTATCCATGTCAATATTTAGATTGTAAAATCCCTTCTGTTCAATGAGAATATTCAAGGTATCTATTGAAGGTTTATTGGTTACAAATCCAGTCATTCTGATATGATAATGGGTATCGATTTTCAAAAATTTGGAGCTACTTTTCTGAACAGAGACGACAATAAGCCTAGAAAAGCAAAACCTGCTCCAATCGCCATCCCAATACCTGCAGTTACCCAAATACCAACTGCTGTGGTGATACCACTGATTTTTTTATCCCTCATGAAAATAATACCACCGCCAATGAAACTAATTCCACTGACAATTTGGGCCGCAACCCTAGAAGTATCATAATTAGGCGTATCCAAGAAAGCTTCTTTTGATAAAATCATCATTAAAGTTGCAGTTAAGGCAACCAAAATATGAGTCTTTCTCCCAGCCTACTTGTGCTTAGATTTTCTTTCATAGCCAATGATAAAACCAGAAAAACAAGACAATAAAATGAGAATAATATGTCGGACTTCAATCGGTAGAGCTATCGTATCAAGCATTATTTCCCTCCTCTATTACTCATAATTTTATATTATAATCCTAGTTGAAACTTTTTTCAAGAGAATATATTAGTTGAAAATTGTCCTTTTTAAAACAAAAAACCGCAGTTATCTTCTAGTAATAACTTGCAGTTTTCTGTAACTAATGGATTCTTACAATCTCTCAATCAATTCTTGCATTTGCACATCATCTGGAACTAATTTTAAGTAAGCTTGGGCATTAACTTTTGCTTCTTCAAAGTAGCCCAATTCACGCAAGAGATAAATATAGTGTTCCAAAAACTCTGGATTATCCTTCAAATCTCCTGCCAATTCTTGATAAAGCTCATAGGCAGAATCCAAATCGTCCATTTCTTGATAGGAACGAGCAATCAACCACTTGGTCAAGAGATTTTCTGGCTCCTCACTTTGCAAGTCTAGAATATCCTCATAACGCTCCTGCTCCAGATAAATAGTAGCTAGACGGAGTAAGATTTCTTCCGTATCCTCAGCATCTTCTTTTGCAGTAAGGAGATAATTTTCTGCACCACTAGCATCATGCAATTCATAAGAAAATTGTGAAGCAGCCAGTAAGAGACGAGTTTCAAAGGGATTTTTCTCCAAGCCTTGCTTAGCAATACGCAGAGCTTCTTGAACTTGATGTTCCTTATGTAAGGCCTGACTGTAACCATACTCATAGCCTTCAAAATCAGGTGAAATGGTATCAAGTTGCTTAAAGTAGAGAACAGCTTTTTGATATTCTTCTTGATCAAAGTAAAGACTGGCTAACTCAAAAGCTGTTAAATCATCATATTCTAACTCCAGGGCTTTTTCTAAAAACTCTGTAGCCGTTTCAAATTTCCCTAACTGGGCATAGGCAAAGCCAATTCGTTGATAGGTAGAAATACCCGTTTGTTCATAAATCGAGCGATTATCTAACTGGGCATAGCCTTGAATAGCTTCTTGGTAATTTTCCAACTCACTATCCAACTCTGCTAAGCCCAATATCAAGAGAGGATCCTCTGAGTAGCTCAAGGCTTCCAGCAATTTCTCACGCGCTACATCTGTCAAACCTTCCAACTGGTAAAGGTCTGCCTTCAGAGCCAAAGCCGAAATATACCAGTCACTGTCAGCTTGGATTTCCTCAAGATAAGCAAAGGCTTCTTCGATTTGACCATCCTCGCTAGCAATAGCTGCTAGATTAAGATTAACCTCTGGAAAATCCTCTATGATTTTCAGGTAAATTTCCTTGGCCTGAGGATAGAAACCAATTCCTTCTAGATAAGTCGCTAATTCATACAGAAGGTCACTTGGATCATTTTCTAAAGCTTTAACGAAATAGTGCTCTGCCTTAACTAAATCTTGCTCCTCCAAAGCCTGTAACATCTGTTGACTATTGTTCACTCTTAGCTTCCTCTCCTTCTAGTTCATATAGGCCACTAACTACCTTATACCATTCAAAAATCGCTGAAATGACAACTTTAGCAGAGGCATAAACCGGAATACCGAGCAAGACTCCCCATATGCCAAACATGGATCCTGAAGTCAACAAGACAAAGAGAACATTAATGGGATGGATGTTTAATTGACTTCCCAAAATCAATGGAGAGACAAAACGGCCTTCAATAGTTTGTTCTACGATAAAGACAATCACTACTTTCAAAAGCATGACTGGCCCAGCAATCAAACCCAATACTAGGGCAGGAAACATGGCTAGGAAACTACCCAAATAAGGAACCAGATTTAGAATACCAGCAGTAACACCCAGCGTAACCGCATAGCGTAGACCAATGATCTTGAAGAAGATGATAAACATCACCGCAACAATAATAGCCACTGTCACTTGTCCTCGAACATAGTTAGACAACTGCTGATTCACATCTGATAAAACTTGTCCAACAGGTTCTTTCAATTTCGTTGGCATGAATTGGGTCAAATAGTGACGCAGGCCTTTCCCATCACGTAAGAGATAAAAGAGCATGAAAGGAACGATAATCAAGGCAACAATCACTTGAGAAGCCCCGCTAATAAAGGCACTCACCCAGTTGACTGCCTGAGATGAAACCTTACTTGCCCAAACTGTAGCCTGACTTGAAAAGTTTGTCAAAACTTGTTCTAGCTGAGGCCTGAAATCATCTGGTAAACGCTTGGTGACCAAATCATCAATAACCCGATCAGCATCTTCAAGATAGATTGGTACATTTCTTGCAAATGTTAAAACTTGACGTTGCAGATTTGGAATCGCTACTGCCAAGCCCCAAATGATAAAGATAGCGATAATCACAAAAACAGTACTGATTGCTATGACACGATTAACCTTATGCTTCTCCATCCAATCAACAATAGGATTTAATAAATAATATAGCAAACCAGATAGAATGACTGGTAACATCACAACTGCCAAAAAGTCCAAAACAGGTGAAAATAGAAAACTAATCTTACTTAAAATAAAAAGATTCAGTCCCAATAACAAAGTTACTAAAAATACCGTAATGGCCTTGTTATCCAAAAACCACTTAAAAAACCAAGATAGGCTAAAATGTTTCTCTTTTTGTTCCATATATAATTCCTTTCTGTCATTCTCTCATTATACCATTTTTAGGTCAAAATAACTCTTTTTTAAAGTGCTTACATAGAGACAGCGACATAAAAAATCCCCTCAAAAGAGGAGATTCGATTAGTCTTGAATATGACGGTCTAAGTTCTTCTGATAATCTGCGTTTGATTTGGCTTTTTCGTCAGCAAATTTCTTGCGGAACTCATCCATTTCTTTAGTAGTGACAATCTTATCTTGGATTTTCAGATACTTGTAGCTATGTTCATTGGTCTTATCACCTACCCAGCCACCTGCACCACTGCCAGGAACCATTTTCGTCACTAGCATTTGAGCACCATCAGAGTATACTGGAATAACAAGTGCACTATCTGACAACCAAGCTTGGGCCTTAGCATATTTGGAATAACGTTTTTGAAGGTCTGTTTTCTCACTATTTGCATCATCAATCAGTTCTTTGTATTTATCCAATCCAACTGTTTTAATAACTGGATTGTCTGTTCCTGGTGCCACACCAAGAGCACTTAGGAGACTTGGACCTGAAGTTGGATCAAATACATCTAGATAAGTCGATGGATCTGCAAAGTCTGGAGTCCAACCACTGACTGCATTAATATCCCAGTCAGTATTTGCATTGGAAGTAGCTAGAGTAGTCATACTTCCCAATTCGTCATCAGAAACTTGTTGAATATCAACAACTACATTGTCAGAGCCTAAGGCTTCCTCAATGGATTGTTTATAAGACTGAACCTGACGAATAAAATCTGGATTTGATGAAGAAATTGGCAAATCTAAATGAATTGGGAACTGTACTCCATCAGCTTGAAGGGTTTTCTTAGCAGCTTCAAACTTAGCTTTAGCCTTGTCTACATTATGAAGTGAATCTTGGGCATCATCAAGACTAACATCTTTCCAGACATTATCCAATTTATCCAATTCTGTCTTAGTAACTTGACCAAATGTTTGATCTCCTACTTGAACAAATGTTGGAGGAGTGAAACTTGTCCGTAACTTACGAGGTCCTACTTCATCACCAAATACTTGAGAGATCCCTGCTTTACGATCTACCGCAAAAGCCAAGGCTTGACGGAAATCTTTGTTTAAAAGTGCTTTCTTAGTAGATGATTTTTCTGCATCACTTGTTTTAGCAGTGTGATTGTAATTTACACGGTCGATATTGGTTGAGATATAAAAAACTCCTCCACGCTGTTGACCATACACAATATTATCCTTGTATTTTTCTTTTAGACGTTCATAGTTGGCAGAGTTTTTAAAGAGTGGTGCAGCTGGATAGTGTCCCTCATCAAAACCGCGTCCTAGAGAGTCTGCATCTTGACCATCAAAGAAGGATAACTTGATATCATCAATAAAGACATTTTGTTTATCCCAGTAGTTTTGATTTTTGGTCATTTCGATAGAAGACTTAGATGTAAGACCTTTGAGGAGATAAGGCCCATTGTATAGAATGCTCGTTACATCCGTTGGTTTACCAAAGTCATCTCCTTTAGAAGCTAAAAAGTCTTCATTAACTGGTGCAAGGACTCCCATTGTTGTTTTTGAATTCCAGAAAGATTCTGGATGGTTCAAAGTATAAACAACAGTATAATCGTCAGTTGCTTTTACCCCAACACTAGAAAAATCTGTTGTTTTCCCATTTACATAGTCATCCAATCCTTTGATAGAATCCTGTACGAGATAAAGAGCCTGTGATTTCTTATCTGCTGCGTGTTTCAGACCAGTCACAAAGTCTTGAGCCTTGACTTCACCATACTCTTCCCCCTCATTGGTATACCATTTGATACCCTGACGGATTTTATAGGTATAGGTCAAACCATCTTTGGAAACTGTCCAATCCTCTGCAACTGATGGAACAAGATTCCCATATTGGTCATTTTCAAGCAAACCGTCAATAACGTTACCTGTGACCTGTTTAGTGCTGACATTTCCAGAAACTGTATAATCCAGACTCGCAGGATCTGATGAAAATACATAGGCATAAGTAACTGGTTTAGTTGCTTCCTTATTCCCATTACCAGATGAACAAGCTGCTAGAACAGCTGCTGAAAGTACAGCAACTCCTGCTGCTAAGAAAACACGTTTTTTCATAAAAAACTCCTTTGCATTTTTTATATGATTATTATAGCACTTTTCAAAAGGAATTCAAGTTAAATTTGATATTTTATTATACTTATTTATGTATTAGAGAGTTTCTCCAACTACAATTTTTGTGATATAATAGTCTTATCTTTATTATAGAGGTAAAGTTATGAAAGAAACTGTTTATTTTGGAACTTATACACGTCGTACTTCCCAAGGGATTTACAAGGCAGACTTTGATACAGAAACTGGGCAGCTTTCAAATCTAGAACTTTTTGCAGCTGAGCCAAGCCCGACCTACCTTGCCTTTGACCAGCACCAACATTTATACACTGTTGGTAGTCAAGACGATAAAGGGGGGATTGCAGCCTATCAAACTGATGGGACCTTATTAAATCATGTCGTGGAAGAAGGAGCTCCCCACTGTTATGTTGCTGTGGATGAAAAGCGTGATTTGGTTTACGCAGCTAACTACCATAAAGGACAGGTACTAGTTTATAAACGTCAGGAAGATGGTCGTCTTCTACTTAATGATGTAGATCAACATAGTGGCCAAGGTCCACATGAAAATCAAGCTTCCCCCCATGTTCACTTTACAGACTTAACACCTGACCACTATCTAGTGACTTGTGATTTGGGTACTGACCAAGTCATCACTTATGACCTTGATCAAGAAGGGAAATTATCTAAGCTCTATACCTACAATAGTATTCCTGGAGCTGGTTCTCGTCATATCGTTTTCCATAACCACTATAAAATCGCTTATCTCATTTGTGAACTCAATAGCACTATTGAAGTTCTAATCTACGATGGTGTTGGCGAATTTGAACGCATGCAAGTTATCTCAACTCTACCAGAAGGTTACGAAGGTTTTAATGGTACTGCTGCTATTCGTCTCTCTAAAGACGGTAAATACCTCTACGCTTCTAACCGTGGCCATGATTCTATCGCAGTATATACAATCCTTGCGGACGGTAGTTTAGAGTTGTTAGAAATCGTTCCGACACATGGTCAGATTCCACGTGATTTTGATTTGACACCAGACCAAGAATTTGTCATTGCTGTCCATCAAGACTCTGACAATGCAACCGTTTTTAAACGCAATCCTGAAACTGGTCGTCTAGCAGAACTTTCCAACGACTTCCATGTTCCAGAAGCGGTCTGCATCAGTTTTGCCCCTTAAGAAAACATAAAAAATGAACTTGGTAACTCAAGTTCATTTTTTTCTTATAGTCTTTTTCCGACATTAATACGGTTAATGGCACGTTGCAGTGCAATCTTCGCACGACGTTCTTGATCAATCAAGTTTTTGTCTTGTGCTTCTTCAATTTCACGCTCTGCTCGAAGCTTGGCACGTTCTGCACGACTGATATCGATATCACGAGCACGTTCTGCAGAATCCGCAACGATTGTGATGGTATTATTGGCAATTTCAATAACGCCTCCGTTTACTGCAATCCAGTTCACGTGATCTTCATCATCAATACGTTTTACCTTTACTTCATCAACTGCTAAAACCGCAATCATATTTTCATGTCGTGGCAAGATCCCCATCTCACCATCCAGAGTTCGAACCGATACATAGCTGGCATGGTGATCATAGACGAGACCATCTGGTGTCACGATCTGGACAGTTAACTGAGCCATAGATCACCTCTTAAAATCCCATTTTTTCAGCTTTTGCAATCACATCTTCGATAGAACCTACACCACGGAAGGCATCTTCTGGCAAGTGGTCATGTTTACCATCAAGGATTTCCTTAAAGCCACGAACAGTTTCAGCAACTGGAACATAAGAACCTGGCTGACCAGTAAATTGTTCCGCAACGTTGAAGTTTTGTGACAAGAAGAACTGGATACGACGGGCACGAGCAACCAAGGTCTTTTCTTCATCAGAAAGCTCATCCATACCAAGGATAGCAATGATATCTTGCAACTCATGGTAACGTTGAAGGACACGTTTTACTTCAGCAGCAACTGCATAGTGCTCTTCTCCAACGATTTCAGGTGCCAAGGCACGTGAGCTTGAAGCAAGTGGGTCAACGGCTGGATAAATACCCAATTGTACCAACTTACGTTCCAAGTTTGTAGTAGAATCCAAGTGAGCGAAGGCTGTTGCTGGCGCAGGGTCAGTATAGTCATCCGCTGGCACATAGATAGCTTGAATAGAGGTTACAGAACCCTTCTTGGTTGATGTGATACGCTCTTGCAATTGACCCATTTCCGTAGCAAGTGTTGGTTGATAACCAACGGCTGAAGGCATACGACCTAAAAGGGCAGATACTTCTGAACCAGCCTGAGTGAAACGGAAGATATTATCGATAAAGAGAAGCACGTCTTGGCCTTCTACATCACGGAAGTATTCAGCGATTGTCAAACCAGTAAGGGCAACACGCATACGTGCTCCTGGTGGCTCATTCATCTGACCAAATACCATGGCTGTTTTCTCGATAACGCCTGATTCTTTCATTTCCCAGTAAAGGTCATTCCCCTCACGAGTACGTTCCCCAACACCAGTAAATACTGAAATACCACCGTGTTCTTGGGCAATGTTGTGAATCAATTCTTGAATCAAGACGGTTTTACCAACTCCGGCACCACCGAAAAGTCCAACCTTACCACCTTTAAGGTAAGGGGCAAGAAGGTCGATAACCTTAATCCCTGTTTCAAGGATTTCAGAAGAGGTAGACAACTCATCAAAAGTTGGAGCTTTTTTATGAATTGGCTGACGCTCTGCGTCTTCTGTAAAAGGAGCTTCCAAGTCAATGGTATCTCCCAAAACGTTGAAGACACGTCCCAAAGTTTCTTTACCTACTGGTACAGAGATTGGACGACCTGTGTCCAATACTTCCATTCCACGAGTCAACCCATCTGTTGATTCCATGGCGATAGTACGGACCATACCATCTCCCAACTCCAAGGCTACTTCAAGGACGATTTTTGTTTTTCTTTCGTCATTTTTGTAGACGACAAGTGCATTGTTAATCTCAGGAAGTTTTTCCCCTGCTGCAAACAAGACGTCTACAACGGGACCGATAACCTGAGCAATTTTACCTGAACTCATCTCCTTCTCCTATTCTATATAAGATACTGTCGGTTCCTAGCTCAACTAGGTCCTAATACTCTTCGAAAATCTCTTCAAACCACGTCAGCTCTATCTGCAACCTCAAAACAATGTTTTGAGCAGCCTGTGGCTAGCTTCCTAGTTTGCTCTTTGATTTTCATTGAGTATAAGTTCATTTTCATACGAGCTGGACTAGAGCCTACTCTAAGGCACTAGCTCCTGCTACGATTTCTGTAATTTCTTGTGTAATCGCCGCCTGTCTGGCACGGTTATACTGAATTGTCAAATCATTAATGACTTTCTTAGCATTATCTGTCGCTGTTTGCATGGCTGTCATACCGGCAGCATTTTCAGCTGTCTTGGCATCGATAATAGCCCCGTAAATCATACTTTCTGCAAACTGAGGCAACAACTGCTCCAAAATTTCTTCACGGCCTGTCTCTAATTCAAAAGTCAAGCTGTAGTCTTCATCCGCTTCATTTGGATCCAAGTCAACAATCGGAAGCATTTGTTCCACACGCATTTGACTGGTTAGCGTATTGACATGGTGGTTGTAGCAAACATAAAGCTCATCAAAGAGTTCATTTTGGTACATTTCAACAGTTTTTGAAATAATCTTACGAACTTCATCAAAGCTAGGTTGGTCTGCCAAGCCACGTAGTTCATAAAGTGGTTGAATACCACGAGCCTTAAAGAAGTCAGCTCCCATTCCACCAATACAGATCATTTCAAAACCTTTACCGTCTGGATGGTATTCTTCCTTCAACTCCATAACGGCTTTCAGAATAGAAGAATTATAACCTCCAACCAAACCACGATCTGAAGTAATGACGATATAGCCTGTCTTCTTCACGGGACGGCTAATCAACATCGGATTGGTTGAACCACCAGCTCCATTACCATGAAGGATATCTGTCAAAAGTTTACGAACCTTCTGAGCATAAACTTGGAAGTTACGAGCTGCTTCTTCAGAGCGACCTAGCTTAGCAGCCGATACCATTTGCATGGCATTAGTGATTTGACTCGTATTTTTTGTTGAGGCGATTTTTGTTTTAATATCATTTAGAGATACTGCCATCTGACACCTCTATTCTTATTGGAAGCTGATTTGATTGAGAAACTCTGTAATCGCAGCATCCAAGACTGCTTCTTCTGGCAAGTCTTTTGTTTCACGAATAGTTTCCAAAATCTCTGGATGTTGAGCATCAAAGAAGGCATGGAACTCTTCCTCGAAACGAACAATATCATCTACTGGAACAGTATCCAAGAAACCATGTGTCAAAGCATAAAGAATGGTTACTTGTTTCTCAACAGGCAATGGTTTGTGAACAGGTTGTTTCAAGACTTCAACTGTACGACGTCCACGGTTCAACTTAGCCTGTGTTGCTGCATCCAAGTCAGAACCAAACTTAGTGAAAGCTTCCAACTCACGGTATGAAGCAAGGTCGATACGAAGTGTACCAGCAACCTTTTTCATGGCTTTGATTTGTGCAGAACCACCTACACGTGATACAGATGAACCCGCATCGATGGCTGGACGAATACCCGCATTGAAGAGACCATCGCCAAGGAAGATTTGTCCATCAGTGATAGAAATCACGTTGGTTGCGATATAGGCAGAGATATCTCCTGCTTGTGTCTCGATAAATGGTAGGGCTGTAATTGATCCACCACCAAGTTCATCAGAAACTTTAGCTGAGCGCTCAAGCAAACGGCTGTGAAGATAGAAAACATCCCCTGGGAAGGCTTCACGACCTGGAGGACGACGAAGCAAGAGTGACAGTTCACGATAAGCTACCGCTTGTTTTGATAAATCATCATAAACAATCAAAACATGCTTGCCTTGATACATAAATTCTTCCGCCATGGCAACCCCAGCATAAGGAGCTAGGAAGAGCAATGGAGATGGTTGTGAAGCAGAAGCTGTCACAACGATTGTGTAGTCCAAGGCACCGTACTGACGAAGTGTTTCTACTTGCGTACGAACGGTTGATTCTTTCTGTCCAATCGCGACATAGATACAGATCATATCTTGACCTTTTTGGTTCAAGATTGTGTCAATCGCAATGGTTGTTTTCCCTGTCTGACGGTCACCGATAATCAACTCACGTTGACCACGACCGATCGGTACAAGGGCATCAATAGCTTTCAAACCAGTTTGTAATGGTTCTGATACAGACTTACGTTGCATAACACCAGGAGCTGGCGCTTCTACTGGACGAGTTTTATCAGTGTGGATTTCTCCAAGACCGTCAACTGGACGACCAAGCGGATCCACAACACGACCAATCAGACTTTCACCTACTGGGACTTCCATGATTTTACCTGTACGGCGGATTGTATCGCCTTCACGGATATCTGTAAAGTCGCCTAGGATGATAATACCAACGTCTGTTGACTCCAAGTTTTGAGCCATACCATAAGAGCCGTTTTCAAAGATCAACAACTCTCCACTCATGGCATTTTCAAGGCCATGAGCACGTGCGATACCGTCCCCGATATAGGTTACAACACCTGTTTCAGTCACATCAAAATTGGGTTTGAAATTTTCAATTTGTTGCTTAATTAAAGCGCTGATTTCTTGTGCGTTAATTGCCAAAAGAACACCACTTTCTATTTCAAATTTTCTTTAACAACTTTAAGTTGTTGTTTAATACTCACATCAATTGTCTTGTGATTGGCAAAAATGACAAAACCACCAATGAGACTTTCATCGATTTGTTCTTTTACACTCCTTACTTTCAGAGACATTTTTTTCTCAATCAAAGGGAGCAAGCGACTCTTCTGTTCATCAGTCAGAGGATGAGCAGAAGTAATCATCACTTCAAATCGATTTGTTTCTTTTTCAAGTCGGTTCAAGCAATCTACAAGCACATCATAAAAAAGATTTGCTCTGTGGTTGTAGGCCAGAACCTGGATCAAGTTTTGCAATAAAGGTGACACAGAGTCTTGGAAGAAAGCAATTGTTTTTTCCTTATCAGACTCGTCTACTGCCACTTTTTTTAAAAAAGAAGGTAAACCTGTTTCTTCAGCAACTTGCTTGATTTGAGTCAAGTCTGAAAAAATACGGTCTTCTTCTCCTTTTTCAAGTACCAATTGGACAAAAGGCATGCTGTATTTTTCAATTACCTTTACTGTTTTCTTGTCCATTAAGCTTCTCCTAGCTGATCGATATACTGATCAATGAGTTCTTTATGGGCATGACCGTCAAGGTTTTGTGAGATGATTTTACCAGCCAAGCTGATTGTCAAATCTGCTACCTCACCCTTAACGCTTTGTAAAGCTTCAGCTTTGTTTTGAGCAATTTCTTGGTTTGCTTTTTCTTTTAAGCGTCCTGCTTCTAGTTTAGCATCTGCTAAAATACTAGCTTTACTTTTCTCAGCTGTTTCTTTCGCATTCTCAATGATTGTCTTAGCTTCTTTACGGCTACCAGCCAATTCATCTTCGCGTTTTTGAGCCAATACTTCTGCTTTTTGACGTGCTTCTTCAGCTCTGTCAATATCTGAAGCAATTTTTTCAGCTCTTTCTTCGAAAATGCCTGTAATATTAGACCATGCAAATTTTTTAATCAAGACTAGCAAAAGGATAAAAGAGCCAGCGATTAAAATAAAATTACCAATTAATTCACCTACTGTTACGTGCATCAGTTACTCCTTTCTACTCTTCATCATTAATTTTATTTCCTAGGTACATAGAGGATAATAGTGTAAAGACATAGGCCTGTACACAAGAAATGAACACGGAAAATGCAGTCCAAACTAAGTTTGTCCCAAATGCGATTGGATACCAAAAAATAGCCTGATGTGAAAGTAAGAGAAGCAAGCTTGTCATTACTTCACCTGCAAAGATATTCCCAAAAATCCGCAAAGCAAGAGAAAGGAAATTCGTGACTTCTTCAAGTAGATTCATCGGTGTCATAAATGCAGGAGTTACAAAACCTTTTAGGTATTGTTTAATCCCACGACGACGAATCCCCTCAATATGCGCCATCACAATAATACAGAAAGACAAGACAAGGTCAAATGAAAGATTTGCAGTTGGCGATGTCCAAAGGTTTGTTCCATCTGTTGTTTGAAGTTTGGCCATCAAACCAAGATTATTGGCGATGACCATAAAAAGAAATAAGCATAAGTAAAAGAGTGAGTAATCTTTCATGTAGTGGGAACCAAGGTTAGGTTCTGTAAATCCAATTACAAAATCATAGAGATACTCTAGTACATTTTGTTTACCTTTGGGTTTCAAGGTCATATTACGACTTGCCCAATAGATAAATGCAAAAATCAGAAACACAGACAGCAAAGTCAAGGCTGTCAAAGTTAAATCAAAGGTAACAGGACCAATATTGATGGTTGGATTGATACTTTCTTCCATCTAACATTCTCCCTTCTCCAATTTATATTTCGTTATTTAATAATAAATGAGAAGACAAGAGTTACGAAGAAAGTTCCTTCAATAAAGGCAACCCCTAAAAACATCAAGCTACGAAACTCAGCGATAATATCTGGTTGGCGAGCTACTGATTTCAACAAACCATTCATCAACATACCCTCACCAAGAGATACACCCATACAGGCAAGACATAGACCGAAAAATGTTAAATTCATGACGAATTCTCCTTTTAATTAAAATTTACTTACTTAGTTTAGTCCTAAAAATTGAATTTGTCAACTTTTTACTAACATTGAAAGCGTTTAATGAAAATTATTTACAATTTTACTATTTTTAAGCCTATTATATAGAAAACTTTGTAAAAAACTTGTAATAAATCCGACCATTATCTAGACATTTCTGAAAAATATTGAAAAAATCCGAGATGAAATCTCGGATGGAAATTAATATATTTTCTTTAACCTAATGTTCTTTAGTAAGTAGGATTAAAGGGAAAGTAGCTAGAAAACTTTCGTCTCCTACATGTTTATTAAGCACGCACTGTGATGCTGGTTCCATCTTCCTTATAAAGATTGATAAGACCTTCTTTGAGAGCTCGAACCATATCTCCAGCTTGAACAGGTTGTGGGACTTTGATTGTCAAGAGTTCCATCGGATTTGGGGCGCGGTCGATTTTATTGCCTTTGGCATCGTGCAAATCTTCGATATACGTTTCAAAATGACGAAAACCTGGGCCATAAAACTCAACTTGGTCGCCTTCGTTAATAACGTTCCGTTGACGAATTGTTGCTGTTTGTGTCGTATCATCATAAGAAACCACTTCAGCGACAAACTTGTACTCAGGAATTTTACGGCGAGCACCAAATAACTGCTCATTTTCAGATGGTGTACCGTAGTAGAAACCTGTTGCCAATTCACGTTGAGCAACCTTCCACATCTCATCAATCAAGTCTTGCTTAATAGCCTCAAACTTTTCTGGACTTTCTAGATAAGCATCAACCGCTGCCTTGTAGCAGTTTGTTACTGTTGAAACATAGTGAATAGACTTCATACGTCCTTCGATTTTGAGACTGTCCACTCCATTTTCAATCATATCTGGAATATGGTCAATCATGGACATATCAACGGCTGACATTGAAAATTCTTCTGGAATTTCACCTTTAAGACTCTTGCGTTCTTGACCAAATGGCATGTCGTAAAGGTCGTATTTCCAACGGCAAGACTGTGAACAACCACCACGGTTGGCATCACGCATACTCATGTGGTTTGATAGCGTACAGCGACCTGAGTAAGAAATACACATTGCTCCATGGACAAAGGCTTCAATCTCAACGTCTGTACGTTTGCGGATTTCAGCTAATTCTTCCATCGAAACCTCACGCGCCAAAACGACACGAGTTAAGCCCAGTTCTTTCCAGAACTCAAGAGTTTCATAGTTAGTTGCACTTGCTTGGGTAGAGAGGTGGATTTCAAGACCTGGTGCCTCTGTCGCTGCAATCATAATCAAGGCTGGGTCAGATACGATAACTGCGGCAATCCCGATGTCACGCAACTTACGGAACCACTCACCAGCTCCAGCTTCATTTCCTTCGTGCATAACCATATTAGCCGCTACATAGACCTTGGCACCGTACTTGGCAGCAAACTGCACGCCTTCTTCCATCTGTTCAAAGGTAAAGTTACCTGCACGGCTACGAAGACCATAGGCCTGACCACCGATAAAGACAGCATCTGCTCCATACTGAACAGCTACCTTTAGCTTCTCTAAAGTCCCTGCAGGTGATAAAACCTCAGGACGTTTTAATGTTTTTGTCATGTTTTCTCCTATTTGCAATATAAAAGTTTGACGTTTTTCCTTCTCATTTTATAGTAAATAAGCGATAAAATCAAGCTTGGACAGATTGTTTTGACAATTCTAATCTTTTAAGCTTTACATAATAACTATTAAACTATCGAAAATTAACCTAGTTTTAACAAGTGGTTAAAAAGTCTAGGAAAGCAAAAACCAGTATCCAAAGATACTGGCTAGTAAAAATACATAAATGAGTCCTTAGATGACTATTCCCACTCAACTGTTGCAGGTGGTTTACTTGTGATATCGTAGACAATACGGTTAACATGATCCACTTCGTTTACGATACGTACTGAGATTTTTTGAAGTACTTCCCATGGAATTTTGGCAAAATCAGCAGTCATACCATCGATAGAGGTGATAGCACGGATTGCAATCGTGTAGTCATATGTACGACCGTCACCCATAACCCCAACTGAACGAACGCCTGTATTAACAGTGAAGTATTGCCAGATATCGCGGTCAAGACCTGCTTTAGCAATTTCCTCACGAAGAATAGCGTCTGACTCACGAACTGTTTCTAGCTTTTCTTCAGTGATTTCACCCATAACACGGATAGCAAGTCCTGGTCCTGGGAATGGTTGGCGCCATACGATATGGTCTGGCATACCAAGCTCTGTACCAAGGGCACGAACTTCGTCTTTATAAAGAGTGTTGAGTGGTTCAATCAGTTCAAATTGCATGTCTTCTGGAAGACCACCCACGTTGTGGTGTGACTTGATAGTCTGAGCAGTATCCGTACCAGACTCAATTACGTCTGTATACAAGGTACCTTGAGCAAGGAATTTCACATCTTTGAGCTTACTTGCTTCGTCATCAAAGACATAGACAAATTCGTTACCGATGATTTTACGTTTTTGTTCTGGGTCAGAAACGCCAGCAAGTTTGTCAAGGAAACGTTTAGCAGCATCTGCTTTGACGATATTCAAACCAAACTTACCACCAAGCATGTCCATAACTTGGTCCGCTTCTCCTTTACGAAGAAGACCATGATCCACGAAGATACAGATTAATTGATCGCCAATAGCCTTTTGGAGAAGAACTCCAACGACAGATGAGTCAACTCCACCTGATAAACCAAGAAGGACACGTTTATCACCGACAGTCTCACGGATTTTTTGGATCTGCATGTCGATGAAGTTATCCATTGACCAGTCTCCTTTAGCTTTACAGATGTTAAGGGCAAAGTTACGAAGGATGTCATTACCGTATACAGAATGACGAACTTCTGGGTGGAATTGGATACCGTAAATGTGTTTATCTGGATTTTCAATGGCTGCATAAGGGCAGTCAGCTGATGTTCCAGTACGAACGAAATCAGCAGGAATTTCAGTAACTGCATCACCATGACTCATCAAAACAGTCTGTTCATCAGGTGTTGATTCAAAAAGAGCTGATGGTGTGTGAGTTAGAGTTGATTGACCATATTCACGATTTCCAGCGTCACCTGCAGGGACAACTTTTCCTCCAAGTTTATGGGTCAATAACTGCATACCGTAGCAGATACCCAAAATAGGAATACCCAGTTCGAAGATTTCTGGGTCAATATCAAATGAACCATCTTCGTATACAGAGTTTGGTCCGCCTGAAAGGATAATTCCTACAGGGTTGATTTCACGAACTTCAGCAGCTGAAATTTTATGGCTTTTTAGTTCTGAAAAAACTCCAATCTCACGGATACGGCGTGAAATCAGCTGGTTGTACTGGCTACCATAGTCCAGCACGATGATTTTTTCTACATCTTGCAAATCAGTTGAAATGTTGCTCATCTTTTTCCTTTCTCAAAAGAAATATCTTTTTTCAATATTCTATCACAAATAAGGGCGAATTACCAACTAAACAAGGCGAAGTTTGACTTTTTCTAGTTTATTGGGGTACAATAGAGAAAAGATAGAAATGAAGTGAAAAATATGCTACCTGCTTATATGAAAATCCACAATCAGATTAAAAAGGATATTGACGAGCACCGTTGGGCCATTGGTGAGAGACTTCCCAGTGAACGAGATTTAGCTGAGCAGTTTGCGGTTAGTCGCATGACCCTCCGCCAAGCCGTATCTCTATTAGTCGAAGAAGGCGTTTTAGAGCGTCGTGTAGGAAGCGGCACCTTTGTTTCCGGTACTCGGGTACAAGAAAAGATGCGAGGGACAACCAGTTTTACTGAAATTGTTAAGTCCCAAGGCAAAATTCCCTCTAGTCAACTCATTTCCTACAGAAAAACCATTCCCAATGAGCAAGAAGTTGCTAAGTTAGGAATTTCTCCAACCGAAAACATTATCCGAATGGAACGTGTTCGCTATGCCGACAAAGTTCCTCTGGTTTATGAGGTTGCTTCTATTCCTGAAAAATTCATTAAGGACTTTAAAAAGGAAGAAATCACCAGTCATTTCTTCCAAACTTTGCAAAAACATGGCTACCGCATCGGTAAATCACAGCAGACTATCTATGCTCGCCTTGCTAAAGAAAAAATTGCTCACTATTTGGAAGTTGAAAAAGGACATGCTATTCTTGGTTTGACTCAGGTTTCCTACCTAGAAGATGGTACTGCATTTGAATATGTAAAAAGTCAATATGTAGGCGAACGTTTTGAATTTTATCTTGAGAACAATTAGATTACTACATAAAAACTCTCTGTCACGGACAAAGAGTCTTTTTTATTTTTCTAAGAGTAAATCTTTCAAAGAAATCAGAGTTACTGCAATTAATATCATTGCCATGCCAAGAAAATCAATGGGATAAAATTGTTCATTCATAATTAAGAAGGCAAAGAAAACCGCAGAGATTGGCTCAATTGAAGCCAACAAACTTGACTTAACCGGTCCAATCAGACTAGCTCCTTTTAAGAACGCTGTATAGGCAAAGACAGTTCCAATAAGGATAATGCCTGCGAACGCAAGGAGAAAATCAAGACTAGTCGGTATATTGGCCTGTAGAATCCCTGTAAAAGGAAGGGCGACCAAACCTGCTATGACCATTCCCACACCAATGACCAAGCTGCTCCCCCACTTCTTAATCAAGACAATGGGCAAAATGATATAAAGTGCATAAGTTAGTGCAGAAAATAGACCCCAGAACAGACCTGCAGGTGTCATAGATAACTGGTCCAGCTGCCCATGAGTGGCGATCAGGAAGGTTCCTCCGATAGCTAATATGATAGAAAAAATCTCTCCCAGTGTCGGCGCCACCTTATCCTTGATACAGCTATAAATCAAAATCCCAACAGGACAAACATACTGAAGCACCGTCGCGGTTCCTGCATTGGTCTCCTGAATAGCAGTTAGATAGGCAAATTGGTTGAGGAAGAGACCAATTAGAGCAAAAATAAGAAGAGACAGCAAACTCTTTCTATCCTTTAAAAAGGCCAGCATTTTATCCTTTGCAGTAGCATAAGCTAAGAGCATGAGAATTCCACCGGCAATTAAAAGTCGTAAGTTAGTTAAAACCAGAGACGAAATTCCATGTGTCATCAGGTATTGGCCACTTGTTCCTGACAAGCCCCAAGCTATCCCTGCCACAACTGTTAATAAAGTCCCTTTTAAACTGTTTGACATGTCTCTCCTTACTCTTCTTTGCGAATCAAATTCATCACTTGATTGCGGTCTACAATCCATTGAGCCCTCTCATCCTTTTCATAGGTACGATTCGATAGGAAAATAGCCGCTTCTTGCTTCTGGCGATTCCACATGATAAAGGTACCTGTATAGCCCGTATGGTCTAGCCAATCTCCTTCCAAATTCCATGCCAAAGAACGTTCCTTGTCATCCAAAGGAGAAAAATTTTGACTCAAGTCTCTTGCAAAATCATCTGCTAAATAGTGTTCTAAAAAGATTTGTAAATCCTTTACAGTCGAAAACAAACCAGCACTCCCTGCATGTCTGCCCAGGAGGCGAGCCTTGGGATCATGTACCAGACCTGCCTCGACACCTCTGACGGTTGGAACAGCAAGCTCAACAGGCCCAAATTGGGTTTCCGTCATTCTCCAAGGATTCCAAACTTGTTCCTGTAAAATCACATCCAAGTCTTGATTAAAGATTCTTTCCAAGATAAAACCCAACAACAAAAAATGGACATCCGAATAAAGAAAGGCTGGATGGCTTCGTCTCTTGAGATGAAACATCCCTTCCTTTAATTCTGAATCTGTTAAAAGATCACGATTGGGAATAAACGGATCAAGATTTGTTGCGTGAGTTAAAAGCTGACGAATAGTGATGTCTGGATAATCACTCTCAGCTAAAAAATCGGTTACTGGTCTGTCAATATCTAATTGACCGTTTTCCCACAAGAAGGTAAAAACGGTGCCAACCCCAACAACCTTGCTGACACTAGCTAGGTCATAAACAAGTCCTGCCTCAGTCTGCAAGCCATGCTCTGGGTCACTCTGGCCTAAATAGAACTCCGTCCATTGATGGTCTTTAAAATACGCAAAAGAGGCTCCGGGATAAATCCCTGCCTCGATTTGTTCTTCTATTTTTTTAATAATCTTGGTCCACTTCATACTTCTTCAAACCACAATTCAACATTATTTCTATCTTTACCAAGGAAGAATTTTTCAGACTTAGGAATAAAATATTCTGTAGACTCAAACTTCTTACGAAGGCTTGCTATGTCTAATTCATTAACCAAGAACTTAAGCATAGATAAGTCCCAAGTAACGGCATTATCCACAGTCAAATCTTGACCCTGAGCTGGGATAAAATCAAGGGATGTCCCAACTTCAGATACTTCCAAGAAACTTTCGACATCAGTTGGGAGGTGTAATTCCATAGAAATCTCAAATTTACTTAAAGAAATTAATTCCAAATCTGTTTGAAATTCTGGCTTTTCTCCTACTTCTACTAGGCTTGCTCTATCATCTTCCGCATGAATCAAAATCAAATCATCTTCTGGTGAGAAAATTTCAAAAGCGTATCCATTTTGACCTTTATATAATTGATGAATCGAATCTGTTTTAGCTAATAAGGCCTCGATTTCTAAGGGATTTTCCACCTTGACAATCAATCTAGCTAGTTTTTTTCTTCCCTCCACCTTACGAGTGCGCATACTTGGAGATTCTTCTAAAACCAGCTTTTCTAGACCTGTTTGATCACCTAGCGACAGAAAGGCTGACTCTTCTAACAAGGCCTTCATGCCAAGGGTTTCTATATAAAATGTTTCATTTAATTTTCTATTATTAACTTTTAAAGTAGGAATAGTCCGTACAATCTGATTTACATTCATAAATTCCTCCGTTACTTTTTATTTTATAGGATTTTAGAATTTTTTACAAGATATTATGCTCAAATTTACCAATTTTCACTCCATTAAAAATTTTTTCTTCAAAAGGCTGACCTAAAACTCCATTTTTAGGGAAACATACAAAAGTCAAAAAGTAGATAGGATAAACTGGAATGCTAATCAATGGATTGATAAGAAATAAGGCTCTATAATATTTGTAGTGGGTAAATCCCCTATGGATATTATGGAGCCTATTTTTGTGTAGAAAAAAAGTCCCATATAACCTATAATGAAAAGCGACTAAACAACTCATTAGAA